>Ga0134128_10002815_pt1 | contig 21372 bp, 2 predicted proteins | sample KB31754_FD_96462 | JGI IMG/M metagenome (GOLD analysis project Ga0134128, IMG submission 96462) | Terrestrial soil microbial communities with excess Nitrogen fertilizer from Kellogg Biological Station, Michigan, USA - KB3-175-4 | ecosystem: Environmental > Terrestrial > Soil > Unclassified ... | reverse complement strand
GGCAGGTATAGATTGCCGCTGGCGTCGAGGGCCAAGTTGGACAGGCCAGTGGTCACGCCCGCGGAGCGGCTCAACGTGCTGTTGTTGTTCGACCCGGCCGGCACCTCGTAAACCGCGGCTTGCGGCGACGCTCCACTCCCCTGGTCGGTGATATAGAAATCGCCAGCGGCATCTGCGGCGACCGCGGATGGGGATTGCAATGTAATGCCGCTGGTGGCAACGGCACTCGCGGCACCTCCGGCAATCGCGATCTTGATGATCGCAGGCGTGGATTGCCCAGGATCGGCAACGTATAGATTGCCGCTGTTGTCCAGTGCCAGGCCCTTGGGATTCGACAGCGTAATTCCCGACACCGTCAGCGTCGCGTGGCTGGTGTACGGCGGAGGCAGCACCGAAATGCGCTTGTTTGTACTATCCTCCGAGTAATACACCGTGCCATTACCGTCCACTGCGATACCGTAAGGACTCTTGATGTTGGTGCTTCCACTAACCAGAGTGGTCGCCAACGAGGCGAAGGAGCCATCGTTATTGCGAGGGATCTCAACAATCTTCCCGAGTGTTGAGCTATTTTCGGTAAGGAATAAGTTGCCAGCGCCGTCGACGGCTATGTCCTGCAGGTTGGACAGTGATGAATTGATCACAGTCGGGCTCGAAGCTCCAGAGGCCAACTCGTCGACTGTGCTCGTGCCCTGGATGTAGAACAAATTTCCTGCGGCGTCCATGCGGATGCCATGGGCCAGGCTCGAGGTCGCAATCACCGTGCTCGTGGCGGGGCTCGCCGCGTCGAAGAAGGTAATCGCCGGACCTGTGCCCGTGCCAACGATGGCAACGTTCTTAACCGGGGTCAACGGCGGAGCCGTGCCGCCGTAAAGAACCACTGCGCCGTGGCGCGCGCCCGGCGCCCGCGGATTGAAGTCTGCCTTGACAGTGCAGAATTGGCCCGCGGCATAGGTGTGATTGGTGAGGCAATTGGCTGGGTTGGTCGAATCGGAGTGAAGCGTGAAATCTTTGTTAGCCGCGCCTTCCGTCAATACCTGAATGTCGGCCACCGACGTGCTGCCGGTAAAGCTAAACACCACTGTGTAGGGCGTGGCAATGGCGGTGCCGATCGGCGAGGACGCCCCGGTGTTGGTCTCATGGAATGTCGCGGTGGGGGAGGATATGGTGCCACCCTGGCCGTCTTTCGTGGCGGTTGCCGTGATCGCATAACTGCTCCCCGCCGTGGGATTAGCGGTAAACGCCGCCGCCGTGGCCAGGCCGTTGACGTCGCTCACCGCGGTGGTGGTGGCGGTTCCGGTATCGGCGAATGTGCCGCTCGCGCCCGAGCCCGGCGCGGTGAATGTCACGGTGATGTTGGGCGCTGGCGTGCCTCCGCTGCCATTCACCAGTACCTGGAGCTGGGTGCCGAACGTGGTGGCCACCCTGGCAGTTTGCCCGTCGCCCGCGTTCACCGTCATGCTCGTGGGGGCGACCACAATTGCTCCCGCGAGGCTCGCGGTTTGGGTGGTGGGATTGGCGCTGTCGGTGACGGTGAGCGTCTGGCCACTCACGCCCGCAATCGAGGTGGGTGTGTAGGTGACCTGTACTGTACATGACGATGAAGACGCCAGAGTCGTGGAGGAGCAGGTGTCATTGGAAACGGAGAAGCGGGCGTCGCTGGCGACCGCGGCTCCGGCGCCGAACGAGACGCTTTGGCTGGAACTGGGGTTGGTAACCGTGAACGTCTGCGCCGTACCCGCTACGCCCACGCCCGTGCTGGTCAATACCGCACTTGCCGGAGAGATGGAAACTTGTACGCCGGTGCCGGTTAGGGTTGCCGACGCGTTGCCGGCCGAAGAGCTATTCATAACCGCGAGTGAGCCGCTGCGCGCCCCAACCGCTCCTGGCGTGAAGACAACGCCATACGTGCAGGACTGGCCTTGTGTCAAGGAACCGGCGCAGGTTGTCGAGCCGGTGTCCTGGCTGAAGTCGCCGCTGTTAGTGCCGCCGAAGCTGAAGGCATTTAAATTAAAGTCGAGATTACCAACGTTGGAAATCAAGAGCGACTGCGGGCTGCTGGCGATGCCGGCCAACGACGATTTGTAGTCGTTGATGTGGCCCAGGCTCACGGCAATGCTGCGCAGTTCTTTGTCGCCCGAATCGGCGATATACAAGGTTCCAACGCTGTCCACCCAAACGCCCGCGGGGCTGCTCAAGCTGGCATCGGTGGCGGCGCCGCCGTCACCGATGCCGGCGGCGGGTACGCCGCCGCCGGCCACCGTGTGAATGACGCCGGGTGAGGCGTTGTTGCCGGCGGTCGCGTCAATGCGGCGCACCACATTGGCGACATTATCGGAAATATAAAGATCGCCGGCGGTATCCATGGCCAGGTTTTGAGGCAAATTCAGCGTCACGCCGGCGGCATTGGCGAGGCTCCCATCGCCGCTGTTGGCGGCAGTTCCGTTGCCGGCGAAAATCGTAAGATTGCCGCGGGTATCAATGCGGTAGACCTGATGATTGCCCTGGTCGGCAACATAAAGATCGCCGGCCGTATCCAGCGCCAGGCCGACGGGCACGCTCAATGGGTTCGCCGTCGCCGGGGTGTTGTTAATCGGTTGTCCAGCCGTACCGGTGCCGGCATAAGTGCTAATCAGTCCGGTGGCGCCGTCCACCTTCCGCACGACATGATTACCATGGTCGGCAATATAGATGTTGCCGCTGCCGTCCACCGCGATATTGGTGGGCGCCGAGAGTAGCGCGCTGGTCGCGGCGCCGCCGTCACCTTGGTAGCCACCCACTCCCCCAATCGTACCCGCCACGTTGAACAGCTTTTGGGTATTGCGGTCGTATTTGAGTACGACGTTGTCGTTTTCGTCAGCGATATAGATATTGTTGGCGCTGTCACGGGCGATGCCGAAGGTGCCGCTGAGCGTCACCGAGGTCGCCGCGGCGGGTAACGTGGACAGCGCATTGGTGCCGCCGCCCGCAATCGTCGTTAGAGTTCCGGAGGAGGTCAATTGATAGACTTTGCCGAGCCCGAAATCCACCAGGGTCTGGGTCCCGGCGCTGTCCACCACCCCGCCCTGAAGGTTCTGACCGGCTGCCGTAAAGGTCTTGACGGCATTAATAATGCCCGGCGTGAAGGCCAATGCGCCGCCCGCGCCGACGCCGCTCAATCCGAGAAAGTAATCTTTCCCGTCGGAAGCGCGAATATCAAGCGGTGCCTGACGCAGTCCGGGCCGTGCGGGTTGAAAGGTGACGGCCAGGGTACAGTTCTGCACCCCGCCGCTCGGCGTTCCACAACTCGGCGTGCCCACGGAGAAATCGCCTGGTCCGCCGGAATTGGTGTCAAAGCCGCTCGCCAGGGCGGCGCTGGTCAACATCAGCGAATTGCTTAATTGAATGGTGAGGGTCTGCTGGGTTGTCGCGCCAACGTTGCTGGTTTGGGTGAATCCGTTGCTGAAATCAAAATGGTCGAGGCCGGTGGCAAACAACACCGCGTTGATCGGCACTGCGGGCGAGGTGCCGGTATTGGAGCCGTCACCGGCGGTGATGGTCTGGAATCCGGGCGTTTGAAACTTGGCGTAGAAGACGTGCGCACCGGCGTCGGTGCCGGGCACAAAGGCATAGGGTGGGGCAATGGCGGGCCCGGGATTGGGATTGACGCTCGAAAACGTGGCCAGGGGATCCGTGCTTGTCAATGTCACGGCGCCGGCATAGCAAGCGGTCACGGCCGGATTGGCGTCGTAGGCCGTCACGGTGACGGGCACGTAGGTTCCGACGGGTACTGTGGCCGAACTAATCGCCACCGTGAAGTGGGTGGTTGCGCACGTCGGCGGAGGCGCTGGAGGTGCGGCTCCAATCGGAATTGCGTTCTCGCCCGGCGCCAACGTCAGCGCGGCGGCTGCGGTGATGCCGGCGAGAACCAAGCCGGCGCGAAAAAGAAAACGGCGAAAACGATTGCGCGAGTAGGCGGCACGATCCATGGAACCCTCCGCGGCGTCCCCGGCGGATGCGTCCCGGCATCCGAACCGCGCGCGCCTGCACTCGCGTGTGATTCAGACTCTGAGTCGAACGCTCAAACTGCGATCGCTGCTCCGGGGGGAAGCTGCCTGCCCACAATAACACACGGTGCGACTCGGTCTGACAAAAAATAATTGTTAAATGCATAATCCGTGTGATAGAGTGCCTATGGCTTGTGTATCGGCAATGTCACTGCCGTGCATCTGCTGTTGGAACAATTCAGGAGACTGACTATGCGACTGAGCTTCCCCCCGCTCCGCCCGCTTGGCATCTTTGCCAGCGTTGTTACCGCCATCCTACTCGTTTGCCCGCCGGCTCCCGCCGCCGCCCAAACCGGCGCTCTGGTACCCGCGGTGGTGCCCATTGTCGCGGCAAGCGCCCTGGGGCAATATGGCGTCACCGGCGCGATTGCGGGTGATGGCGCGGGAAATCTATACGCGCCGGCGGTGGACGGTAATGGAAATGGAGCACTGATCAAAATCAGTGGCCCAAGCTTCAATGTCGCACCGTCAGTCACCCAGCTCAATACCGACACGCTCAGCTCTCCGGTGGCCGTCGTGCTCGATGCCCAGGGCCATCTTTGGGTGGCGGATAACGGTGCTAACACGCTCGTTGAATATTCCACCGCCGGCGGAGCCGCCCTGAATACGGTTTCCGCTCCCGGCGTCGCCTCCGTGGCCAGCGGTAATGATGGCACGCTCTATTTCAGCGATGGAAATTCCATCTTCACCGTCGCGCCTGGCGCATCCAATGCGGTCCCGACAGGCATTTCCGTCGGTGCCATAGTTGGTTTCGCCGTTGATGCCAACGGCGCTATTTATGTGGCCTCCGGGGCCCAGGTATTCAAGTCAAGCCGACCCTGGGCTACGTCGGTGCCGGTTGCGGGGGGAGGAAGCAATCCCAACTACGAGGGTGTGGCGGCTACCAGCGCTGCGTTGTCGAATATCACCGGCCTTGCCATAGACGCTTCCAACAACCTGGACATTGATGTTGCCAATGATGGCGGCTCCAATTCAGTTGTGCAGGTGAACGCTCTCGGGACTCTTCATACAATTGCCGGCGCGCCCAATGGGTTCGCAACCAGCGTGGATGTGTACGGAGTTCAGAAGCAGCACTTCGCGGGGCTCGGCGCCCCCAGCGCGGCCTCCGAAGTACTGTTGCAACTGGCCGGGACGCCCCTCAGCATCGACGCCTTGGGTCGTTTGCTTACGCTCGATTCTAACGGCAATATTCTGGCCATGCCAACGCAGGCTGATTTTGCCCAAGGAAACGGCACGCTTGCATGGTTTTTCCAGAATACGAGCGTTCCCACAAACGCGTCGGAGGTGGAAACGTTGGCAGCGCCGCCGGTAACGTTTTTCACAGCGGCATTCAGTTGGGCCGGCGGCACCAGCGCCAGCCTGGGGGCTACACCCTGCGTTGCCGGCGGCACCGTGCAGGCGATTAACAGCGGCACGCTGCACAATCAATTTTGCGAAATTGACATGAACGAATCGCCCACCGTCGTCGGCGTGCAGCAGGGCTCGATGAATTTGAATTTCGACGCGACGACACTGACGCTGCCCCTCACCGGTACAGGCTTGGGTGCGATTCCGGCGGCCATGCCGATGACGCTCGCCGCCACGCAGCCGCTCAGCTCCGGTCCGTCGATCAGTGACCCGCTTGCGGTGGCGCGCGATCCTTGGGGCAACATCTACTTCGGCGTGCTCGGCACGGGCGCCGGTGTGTATCGCATCCACGCCGGAGTCGCAACGCAAATCGAGCCCGGCATCAGCGCCGGCAATGATGGATATGGTCTTGCATTCGATGCCGCTGGAAACATGTATTTTTCCGCGGGAAACGCCGTCTACGAGGCTGCGCTTGCCTCGCTTTCGAATTCCATCCCCAGTTTCCAAGCGCCGGTGCGAATCCTGTCCGCCGCCAGCAACGTGCGAAGCCTGCTCGTGGACAACGCCGGCAATCTTTACGTCGCCGACATTACCTCGGTGGACAAGTACTCCTGGGTGAACGGTTCCTTGAGGCCGCTAGAGCACATCGCGGGCACGAATGTCACGGGCAATTCGGCGAGTGGCTCGCTCGCGGCAACGGCGAACTTGAATACGCCGGACGGCTTGGCGTTGGACGCCAGCGGCAATCTATATATTGCTGATGCATTCAATTCCCGGATTGTGAAAGTTTCTGGCGGCATTCTGACAACGGTGGCGGCTACAGTTACCACGCCGTTTGGTTTGGCGCTGGATGCCGGCGGCAATTTGTATATCGCCGACGACGCCGGCGGCACCGCGCAGGTTATTCCCGCAAATGGCGCCACCGGGCCGATTTCCATCCTCCCAGCCGGCTCTGGAATATCCAAGCCTACGGGAATTGCCATTGACGGCGCGGGGAACATCTTCATCGCGGATTTGGCCGCCACCGGCAATGCTTCCGTACGCGAGCTGTCGCCGCCCAATGGATCCGTTGCCTTTGGTTCGTTTGCCGTCCATTCGACCAACACGGCCACCCTGACCATCCTGAACATGGGTAACCAACCCCTTACCTGGAACCAATCCAGCGCTGTCAGCCCCTCCTCGGGTGAATTTTCGGGCGCCGTGCCGGTGACAGGCACCGGAGTGTGCAACACGTCGGCCGCCATAGCCGCTGGCTCGTACTGTCTCACGCCTCTGACGTTTGTCCCTTCAAACACCGGTGTGCGGACCGGAGTCGTGAGTTATTTCTTCGCGAACGCCAATTTCCTGACCGTGAACGCCACCGGCACCGGCGCCCAGGTCGCCACCCACATCTTCCGCAACGCCGGTAACGGGCAATCGGTCGCTGTCAACTCCGGATTCCCCATCAACCTGCAGGCGCTGGTCGAAGACCAGAGCGGCAACCCCATGCCCGGCGCCACCGTCGTCTTCAGCGCGCCTGCGGGTCTTACCACCGCCTCCGGCATTTTCCACAACGGTTCGCAAACCTACACCACAGTCACCGATGCCAACGGCTTGGCCAACGCGCTGAGTTTCACCTCCGATAACGTTGCCGGTACATATACCATTACCGCCTCGGTCTCAGGCACCTCACCGCTGCTCGCGACCGGCTTTACCCTGACCAACACCGCCACCAGCACTCCGACCAGCCTGGCGTTCGTGAGCACAATCCCAACCTCGACAGCCGGCGTCGCCCTGTCATCGGTCGCAGTCGAAGTCAAGGATCAGAACGGCGCCGTGATCACCACCGGCAGTGGTTCCACCGACTCGGTCACCATCAACATTGCCAGCGGTCCGGGTTCGTTTGCTTCGGGCACTCTCACCGCCACCGCCATCGCCGGCGTGGCCACGTTCCCCAATCTCATCATCGACAAGGCCGGTTCCTACAGCCTGGGCGCGACCGACACCACCCACGGTCTGGCCGGCTCCAGCAACACATTCACGGTCGTCGCTGCCGCGCCCGCCGCCATTGTCGTCACCCTGCCCGCCAATGTCTATTCCGGCGAGTCGGTAACCGCCACCGACACCGCGGTCGATGCCTTCGGAAACCCGGCGATCGACTCAAATTTGGTGCAGTTCACCAGCTCTGACCATTCCGCCGGGCTGCCGCCGCCGGCGGCGCTGGGCACCGTTGCGGTCACCTTCCGCACACTCGGGGCGCAATCGTTGACGGTGACCGACCTCACAACCTCGATCACGGGCTCGGCCACGACCAACGTGGTGGCGACCAATCTGACCTTCCCGAACACACCGGTGAATACGCCGGCAACGACGCCGCAGACCGCGACATTTATTTTCAGCGCGACCCGCACTCTGGCGCCGGTTAGCGTCGTCACCCAGGGATACAGTGGCCTCGACTTTAGCAATCTCGGAGGCGGCACCTGCGCGGCTCAGACCTACACCGCCGGGCAAAGCTGCACCGTCGTCGTGGGTTTCACCCCCACCGCCATCGGCCAGCGCCTGGGCGCGGTCGTGTTGAAGGATACGGCCGGCACGGTGCTGCAGACCGTCTACGTAAGCGGCGTCGGCACCGGGCCGATCGCCCAGTTCCAGACGGTTGCCACGCTCAAAACAGTGCCGGGGGCCACGCAGGCCCGCGGTCTAAGCTTCGACGCCCAGGGTAATCTCTTCTATCTCGACGCCGGCACCACCCCGAACAAGTTGATGGAAGTTTTCGCGGGATCGAACGTCGCCCAGCTCGTGGCCAACCTGCCCACGGGCACCGTTGGCGGCGGCGCCACTGCTGTCGACGGGGCCGGCAACCTTTACGTCGCGTTTGACGGCAACAACACCATATATCAGTACATCGGTGGCGGTAACCTCCAAGCCATCGCCACTCCCGGAACGCTTGACGACAACCTCGTGGTCGGCGGCGCCGGCAACCTCTTCGCCAGTGACGGCAGCACTGGTGCCATCTACAAAATCGCCTCCGGAACCCATGCCATCACAACCGTTCTGACGGGCGGGGCCGGGCATCGCTTCATCGGCATGGCCATTGACACCGCCGGAAACCTATATGCGGCTGATTACAACAGCAGCACGCTCTATGAGCTTCCGGTGGGCGCCTCCAGCCTGACCACGCTGCTCGCTGGAGGCGGTCTCAGCAACCCCCACGCGGTCGCGGTCGACCCGGCCGGAAACGTGTATGTCGGCAACAACGTCAACAATGGCGCCGTGGTGCGCTATGATGCCGGAACCCATCAGTCCAAGAAGCTGTTGGGTGTGACCGGCAATCAGGGTCTCGGCTTTGACCCCACGGGCATGCTGTATGGCGTGGTGAACAACACCAGTGTGGTCGAGTACAGTCGCTCGATTCCGCCCGCGCTTGGCTTCGACCCCACTGTCGTCGGCAACACCACCAACGCCACAGCCGTTCCCATGGAAAACGACGGCAACGCCGCCCTGGTGATTACCGGCGACAGCGCCAGCGCCAATTTCGGAATCAACGCAGGCGCGAACACCTGCGCGGGCTCGGTTGCATCAGGTACGACCTGCCAGATCGGCGCTTCATTCACACCCACTTCGGCGGCCGCGCTCAATGGCACGCTGACACTTACCGACAACAATTTGGGCGTGGCCAACTCCAGCCAGGTACTGCCGCTGAGCGGCACCGGCCTGCAAACCACCCAGGCCATCACCTTTGCTCCGCTGGCGAACCAGGTCTACGGCACGCCCGCGTTCACGCTGAGCGCCACCGGCGGCGGCTCCGGCAACCCGGTGACGTTCTCGATCACCTCGGGCGCGGCGTTTGCCACGCTCTCCGGCGCCAACAACGCGATCCTCACCATGATTGGCGCGGGCAGCGTGACCGTTACCGCCAACCAAGCCGGCAATGTGAGTTACAGCGCCGCACCGGCGGTGAGCCAGAGCTTCACCATCACCCCGGCCACGCTCACCGTAACCGCCAACAATGTGTCAATCAATTACGGGCAGACGGTTCCGACACTCACCGCCGCTTATAGCGGATTCGCCAATAGCGACACGGCCGCGGTGCTCACAGGCTCGCCTGCGCTGAGCGCGACGTACACAGCGCCCATCCAGGTCGGCAGCTATTCCATCGTTGCGACGGCAGGTTCGCTTGCCGCATCCAACTACGTATTCCGTTTCGTCAACGGCACCTTGAATGTCGCTCAGGCCACGGTTACTCCTGTGCTGGCCACGACGATTTCGAAGGTTTACGACACCACGACCAGCGCCACTCTGAGTTCCAGCCTCCAGCTCACGGGTCTCCAGAACGGTGATCAGCCCACGATCGCTTTTACGTCCGCTCATTTTGCTGACGCCAATGTCGGTACCAGCAAGCCGGTCACGGTGCAGGGGATTTCGATCTCCGGCGCCGCATCGGGCAATTACACCTTGGCGGCGACTTCGGTCACAGCCAACGTCGGCACGATCACCGCCGCCTTGGCCACTCCCACCATGGTCGGCACGGCAATCAAGAATTACGACGGCACCACGACCGCGACCCTGCTGCCCGGCAACTTTAGTCTGGCCGGCATTCTGGGCACCGACCAAGTGGTCGTCACCGCCGGCAGCGCCAATTACGCTACGCCCGACGCCGGCACCGGCCTTCCGCTGTTCGCAAGCGGGTTGCAACTCTCCGGGCCCAGTGCGGGCAATTACATGTTGCCGTTCGTCGGGATGGTTGGATCCATCGGCGTCATCAACCCCGTGGCCCCAGCTATCAGCGATGTCTCCAATCCGGCTATCGTGAATTATCCGCAAGGGGCCGGCATTTTGGTCACCGCCACCGGTGTCGCCGGCGGCCAGCAGCCGCGTGGAACCTATTCGGTCTCGGTGGATGGCGGGGCCGCCATTACCTCACCGGTTAGCGTCAATAATCCGACCGGCATCGCGTTGGGAGTCCTGGCGCCGGGCGTCCACAACGTGACGGTTGCCTACAGTGGCCTTGGCGATTACGCCGCGGCCTCGGGTAACCCGGTAAGCATCACGGTTCTGCAAACCGCGACCCAGTTGCAGCTCGTCAACGTTCCAGGGTTCGAGTATGTCGGTGGCAACCTGGGCGCGGGCATCACCGTCAACGTGCTCGATGCCTTCAACAACATTGTAGGCGGTTCGACGGCGCCGGTTTCTTTGGCGCTGGTGTGCCCCAATCTCAATGACGACCCGACCGCGAATGCGGCGGCCGGCGTGGCCAGCTTCGATCTCAGCAGCCAGGTTCTGCCCACCGCTGGCGGCTGCACGGTGACCGCGTCGAGCCCGGGCTTGACTTCGGCTGTGGCCAACGTCACCGTCGTCCCGACCACCATCACGTTCCCGGGGACGCCGGTAGGCACCCCGTCACCTTCGCAGCCGATCACGGTTGCGTTCCCGAACGGTGGCACGGTTGCCAGCTTAACGGTTGTGACCCAGGGCCTGAGCGGCTTTGATTTCAATGCCGATCAGGCTTCAACATCGAATTGTGTGGCTAGCTTTACCGCGGGTCAGAGCTGCACGGTCAACGTTATTTTCAAGCCCACCCAGGTGGGCACCCGTCTCGGCGCGGTTATTCTGTACGACGCCGGCGGCAACGTGATTCAGACTCTCTACCTGACCGGTATCGGCCAGGGCGCGATGGCCGCGTTCACCGGCGCGCCGGCAACCAAGTACAACAACGGCCTGGTGGCCGTCCAAACCGCCTCCGACCCGCAAGGCAACTTGTTCGTCGTCAACGGCTCTGGCACGGTCGAGGAGTTGCCCTTCGCCAATTTCGGCTCACCCACCTTCCCGGGCGGCCATGCGAATCTTGGCCTGGGTGCGGGCGGCGCGATCGATGGCGCCGGTAATTTCTACTACGGCGCCGGGGGCACCATCTTCCGCGTGCCCAACGTTGGCGGCACGCTGCAATTCGCGAATCAGATCGCGTTGACCAGCTCCGGCACCAACGTGCTGACTATCGACCCCAGCGGCAATCTGTTCAACGTTGGCGGGGATGGCAATCTTTACGAGACCCTCGCCGGAACCACCGCACCCATCCATCTGCTCGGCGGGTTGGGCAACGTGCAAGGCATGGTTTTCGGCAACGACGGCAAGCTCTACGCGACCTCGTACCAGACCGGCAAGATATTCCAAATCACCTTGAACGGCACTGGCGCGGCCACCATCCAAGTGGCGGGCACGCCCGGCGGCAACCCCATGGCCCTGGGCATCGATCCGGCAGGCGACCTCTATTACGACGACTACAGCACCGGCAATTTGTATATGATTTCAATCGCCGGTGGAACCTATAACTTCACCTCGCCCACGCTGCTTGGCAAGTACCCGAATGCGCGCGGCATCACCTTCGACCGCTGGGGCATGTACGTGAACACCGACGCCGGCGCATTCTATGCCATTGACCTGGCGACCGCGCCTGCCCAAACCTTCCCCCAGACCAATGTCGGCGCCACCAGTGCGTCCCAATCGTTCGGACTGATCAACACCGGCAACCAGTCCATGAGCATCGGTGCCATCACCTTCGATGCGAACTTCCCCAACCAGGGCAGTTCGTGCACCGGCAATCTCGACCCCGGTGCAACCTGCTCCCTGGTCACCGCCTTCTCGCCCACCGCTGCCGGCAATCCGGTCAGTGGTTCGCTAGTTATTGCCGCCAGCGCCATCAACGAGTCCGCCTCGCAGACTAGTGCGGAAACCGGCACGGCTGTACAACAAAACCAGACCATTAACTTGACTGCGGGGGAGGCCAGCGTAGTCTACGGCGCTGCCCCGGTAGCCATCAACGCCAGCGCCAGCTCGGGCCTGCCCGTGGCGCTCAGCGTCTCCGGTCCGGGAACCCTCTCCGGCAACTCCGTCGCCATCACCGGCGTCGGCACCATCACCGTCACCGCCAATCAAGCCGGCAACGCCGACTTCGCCGCCGCGCCCAGCGTGTCGGTTCAGGTCCAGGTCACCGCGGCGCAAATCACCGCGATCCTGGGCGGCTCCGCCAACAAGCAATACGACGGCACCGCCGCGGCGACGCTGAGCGCCGCGAATTTCAGCTTCAGTGGCAAGGTAGGCAGCGACGACATCAACTTGGTCACGCCCACAGTGGGCGTATATGACAGCAAGAACGTCGGCACAGGCAAGGTGGTCACCGCCAGCGGCATAAGCCTGAGTGGAACCGCGGCTGGCAATTACACGCTCGCCTCGAGCACCATCTCGGCTGCGATTGGTTTGGTAAATCCAGCCCCGGTGACGATCACATTGACCGGAACGTCGGTCAAGACCTACGACGGCACCACGGCGGCGCCGATTGGAAGCGGCAACTTCACCGTTGCCACCATCTTTGGCAGCGACGTCGTCAAGGTCTCCTTTAGCGGCGCCACTTACGACACGCCCAACGCCGGCACCGGAAAAACCGTGACTGCCGTCGGCCTCGCTCTTAGCGGCGCTGACGCAGCCAACTACCAATTCTCGGCAACCACCGCCAGCGGCCCCATCGGCATCGTCAACAAGGCGTCGACCACCGCCTCGGCGGTGCTCGATCCGAGTTCCGTCCAAACCTACGGCCAGAATCAATCGGTCGACCTCGCGCTGACCCGCGTCGCCGGCGGACAGGCCCCCGGTGGCACCTATACCGTGGTCATCGACGGCAATCTTCCGGGCGCCACAACGCCGGTCAATGTCAATGGCTCGCAGAGTTTCGGCCTCGGTTCGCTCGCAGTCGGCAACCACACAGTTACCGTCTCCTACGGCGGCGACACCAATTACAACAGCGCCACCGCCACGCCCTTGAGCTTTACCGTCAATCAGGCGTCGCCGCTCTACCAGGTCAACACGCCCGCGCCGTATACCTACGGCCAATTGAAGAGCGTCATTGTTACCTTCCAGACCACCGGCAGTGAAGTCACGCCGACTGGCTCTCTTACTTTCAGTGTTGACGGCGGCGCGCCGCAGACGCTGCCTATTGCCGGCGCAGGCGTTTCACTCCCACTCGGCTTGCTCACCCCAGGCAGCCACGCCATCACCATTAGCTACAGCGGCGACGGGAACTTCATCGCCGTCCCGGTACTCACCGGTGTGGGCGCGATTCAGGTCAACGCCGCGCCAACCGTGGTGAACACCAACCCGCAGCCCACGGCCACCGTGACCTACGCCACCGCGCAGTCGGTGAATGTGCAACTCTCCGCCGCCGGCACCGGCACCGCTTCGCCTTCGGGAACCTTGACCTATACCGTCAATGGCTCCGGCGGCGGCACTGCCACCCTGGCTGGTGGCGCTGCAAGCTTGAGCTTCGGCATCTTGACGCCGGGGACCTACACCATTGCCATCAACTATCCTGGCGATACCAACTATGCCGCCTCGACCGGCAGCGTCGTGCTCACGGTCAACCAAGGTCACCCGCGCGGTTTCACGCCGCATACTCAAAATTCCGTCTATGGCGGCGACGCTCGTGGCAGCATCACGCTGCTCTCAACTTCTGGCGGCAGCGTGCCGACTGGAGCGGTCACCTACTATCTTGACGGCGTGCTGCAACCGAACCAGATCACCCTTGATGCTACCGGCACCGCGACGTTCGACTTCGGTTCGCAGCTCGGTGCCGGCAGCCATACTTTCGGTTTCGTCTACTTGGGCGACTCCAATTACCTCGGCATCTCCAGCAGCCCGACTCAGATGTCGTTCCAGGTCTCCAAAGTTCCTTTGACAGTCGTCGTTGACAACAAGACGCGGCAGTTCGGCGCCGCCGACCCCACCTTCACCGGCACGCTTTCGGGCGTTGTCAATAACGACGGCATCACCGCAACCTATAGTTCAACCGCCAATGCCACATCGCCCGCCGGAACTCCGGTTGCGATCACCGCGACCCTGGTTGATCCCAACGGCCGGTTGGCGAACTACACCGTCACCAACACGCCCGGCGTGCTGACCATCACCGCGGCTTCGACCTCGGTCACCTGGACGCCGGCGAGTGGAAGCATCGTATACGGCACGAACCTGAGCGCGGTCCTGAACGCGATCGGCTCCGACGGTAACGGTATTACCTACACCATCGCCGGCTCGCCGGTCTCCGGTGCGACGGTCGAACCGGTCGGAACCTACACCATCACCGCCACCTTGGCGGCTGACAACAACCATCAATCCTCGACCGCCACCTTCGCGCTGACCGTAACCCCGGCGCCGCTGAGTGTCGTGGTTGACAACCAGACACGCCAGTTCGGGGCCGCGGATCCGACCTTCACCGGAACCGTGACGGGTGTCGTGAACAACGACATCATCAATGTCACCTACAGCGCGGCCGACAGCGCCTCCTCGCCCGCCGGAACTCCGGTGGCGATTACGGCGAACGTCTCCGGCGCGGCGCTGAGCAACTACAACTTAACCAACACGCCCGGCGTGTTGACGATCACTCCGGCGACAACCACCACCACATGGACGCCGTCCTCGGGCTCGATCGTGTACGGGACGAACTTGGCGGCCCTACTGAATGCCACGAGTTCGGACGGCGGCGCAATCAGCTATACCATTAACGGCAATCCGGTGACGGCCACGTCCGTCCTGCCGGCCGGCCCCTATACGATCCTGGCCACGCTTCCCGCGGACAACAACCACCAGACGTCGACGGCTACGTTCGCGTTGACTGTGACGCAAGCACCGCTTTCGGTGGTTGTGGGCAATCAAACGCGGATCTTTGGCATCGCCAATCCGACCCTGACCGGATCTGTCACCGGAGCGGTGAATGGTGATGTCATCTCGGCCGCCTACGCCACCACCGCTGGAGTCACCTCTCCGGCCGGGACTTACGCCATCACGGCAACCTTGACGCCGTCAAGTTTGCCCAACTACAAGGTCACTAATATTCCGGGCGTGCTTACCATCACCGACGCGCCCCAATCCATCACCTTCGCGCCGGTAACCGCTCCGCTCTTCATCGGCAACCCAGTGACCGTCAATCTGAGCGCCAGCGCCAGCTCCGGCCTGCCGGTGTTCTTCACCGTCACTGGTCCGGCCACGCTCAGCGGCTCGGTGCTGACGGTTACGGGCACCGGGACGGTCACCGTCACCGCCAGTGACGATGTCGCAGGAAGCAGCTATCTGCCCGCCACTCCGGTGACGCAGGTGCTGAACATCGTTCCCGGCTATGGTTGGGGACTGTATGCCGCCAGCGGCGTGTGCAACGCGCTCAACCTGACCGGCAACGCCAAGATTGACAGCTTCGACTCCACCGCCGGCATCTTCTCGCTCACTCATCAGTTGGCGGGCGGCAATGCGGGCAGCAATGGCAGCGCCGATCTGGATGGCAACGCGAAGATTTATGGCGCGCTCTTTGATCCCTGGGGTAACACCGCGGCTGCGGCCAACTGCAATACGGCCAAGCTGGCCAGTGGCGGCCTCGCCGACCTTGGCGATGCCAGCCACATCACCGGCGGTATTGTGAAGCTGCCGACGCCGGTCGCTTTTCCCGCGCCGGTGATTCCTGCGGCGCCGACCACCACCCAGACAATTAGCTCGAGCTGCGGCAGCGTCACCGGTTGCGGCGAAACATCGTCGAAGAACGTTTATACGCTAGCCCCAGGAGCGTATGGCAACCTCACCGTGAGCGGCAACGCCCAGATCAACCTGAGCGCCGGCAGCTACACGTTCAACAGCCTCACACTCAGCGGCAACTCGGTGCTGCGTTTGACCAGCGGCCCGGTGGTGATCAACATCGCGGGCGTGGGCCAGACCCAACCGCTGAGCTTCACCGGCAAGGCCATCATTGACAATGGCTTGGCGCCCGCCAACCTGGTGGTTCGGTACGGCGGCAGCGGCCAACTCAACCTGACCGGCGGGGATACGACTTCGTTGCTGGTATATGCTCCCAGCGCGACGGTAAACCTGACCGGCAATGCCGATTTCTACGGCAGCATCATCGGCGGCATTATTAACATGACCGGCAATGGCACGGTTCATTACGATCGGTCGCTGGGCATGTTGGGGGTGGTTTCAGGCAGCGCCGGCGCAACAGCCCCGCCGGCGCTATAACAGCAAACCATCAGCTTCGCGGCTCCGGCTGCGCTCGGCGGAGGGTTTCGTCCATAGTGCCGGTGCCGTTACGTTGGCCACCTCCGACTTCGGCCTTTCCATCAGTTACAACGGTGACCGGCCGGTCCAGCCTGTCGGGATCGGCCGGGACCATTACCGGCAGCGGCGACATCGCAGTGCTGTCAACCAGGCCGGAGGCATGCCGTGCATAGACGCCTCAAGAAACTGCAGCGGGAAGTCACTAAAAACTATTAGTCTGAGCAAGGGAAAAGTTGGGCATCTCAATTTGCCACTTTTGTGGTAGAGTACCGAAGTAGTTTATCCAAACACTTTTGTTGAAGCTTATGCGTCCGAGCTGCCCCCCGCTCAAGCAGGTTCTTCGAATCGCGGGACTAGTGTGCCTCGCCGTCTCCGCGTGGGCGGCCACGCCCGCCAGTGTGGTATTGCCGCCAACGCCGGTTGGCGCCTCCTCGGCGGCCACGAACATTACCTTCACCTTCACGGCGGCAACCACCGTGGCCAGTGTGAAGGTTCTCTTCCTGGGAGCGCCCAGCCTTGATTACACCGCGGGCGCCGGCGGCACCTGCGTCAATACATTTACAAAAAACGCCACTTGCACCGTGCCGGTAATCTTTAAGCCGAGCGCAATGGGTAACCGTCTTGGCGCGGTGGAACTGATCGGCGGTAATGGCGCTGTATTGCAGACCGTTTTCCTGAGTGGCATCGGACAGGGCGCGGGGGCGAATTATTCCGCCAGTCAACGTATCTCGATTGGCACGTACACCGATAATCCCGCCGCCCTGGCGTTCGATGCCAACGGCGATCTGTACGTCGCCGATTTTCCGTATGTTTCGAACGATACGGGCCGAGTTGTCAAAATACCGTTGCTGAATGGCACGTTCAATACTCCTGGCGAGACGGTAATCAGCAATCCGGCTGGTGGTCCGACCCTCGATAACCCCAGTGGACTGGCGTTTGATGGAGCCGGCAACCTGTACGTCGCCGATTTCTACGATAGCGAGATCATCGAGATGCCGGCCGACGGCTCGGCCAACGTCATTGTCACTTCCTCGCTCAACAACCCGGCCGGGCTCGCGGTCGATGGCGCCGGCGATCTCTTTATCGCGGATCAAGAAAACAACCGCGTGGTGGAGTTGCCGAATCAGAATGGAAAACTCAATGCCGCCGCGGCCATCACCCTGGGAAGCGCGACGGATCCACTCAACCAACCGGCCGACGTGGCCTTCGACGGAAGCGGCAACCTAATCATTGCCGACTGGGGCAACGGGCGCATCGTGAAGATCCCGCTGCAGTCGGGTACGCTCAATTCGGCTGCGCAAACCACCCTGGTCAATGACGTGGGGGGGCAGCCATCCGCGTTGTCCCTCGATGCGGCAAGCAACCTCTACATTGCGCTCGAGCAGGCGCTGGCAATCGAGGTGGTGCCCTTCCAGTCAGGCAGCTACAACACAAATGCGGCCTATTTGCTTGATAAGAATCTCGTCTTTCCCGACGCCATTAAGGTCGATGGCAACGGCAATGTAGTCTATGCCGATACAGGCGGCGCCCTTACGTATGAAGTCGATACCGTCCATCCGCCGGCATTGTCGTTTCCGCAGACTGGAATCGGACAAACAAGCGCGTCGCAGCGGGTACCGTTGATCAATATCGGCAACCAGCCGCTCAGCATCTCGAGCATTGCCTTTGCCACGAATTTCCCCAACCTGGGCAGCACCTGTACCGGCACGTTGGCGGCAGGCGCGTCTTGCTTGCTCGCGTCGGGGTATGCCGCAACCGCGCTTGGGGTGCAAAGTGGCAGCGCTACAATCACCGACAACGCGGTGAATCAACCGGCGGGCCCGCAGACGATTGCCATGACCGGCACGGGAGTTCCGGGGCCGCAGACGATACTGCTGACTCCCGTTACCGGCTTGACCTATGGGGGCGCACCGGTGACATTGGGCGCGAGTGGCGGAGGCAGCGGCAACCCGGTCACGTTGGTGGTTACGAGTGGACCGGGGACGCTGAACGGTTCGAACCTGACCGCGACCGGCGTGGGACCGATTACGATTACCGCTAATCAAGCCGGCAATACCAATTACCTGGCTGCGCCGACGGTCACGGAAGTTATCACCGCGGCCCCGGCGGTTTTAACGGTTACCGCCGCCAACGCCAGCATCGCCTTCGGCTCAAGCCTGCCTTCCAATTTTGCCTATGCGATCACTGGGTTTGTGAATGGCGATACGTCCGCGGTTGTGCACGGCGCGCCCAACCTGACGACGAATGCCCAGCCCACGAGTTCGGCTGGGACGTACACGATCACGCCCAGCTTCGGCACGCTTTCGGCGACCAATTACAATTTTGTTTTCGTTCCTGGCACCCTGACGATCACTCCGGCCCAGCTGTCCGGCACCTGGTCGCCCAGCACGACTGCGCTGGTCTACGGACAGCCCTTGGGAAGCGGCGTGCTCGACCCCACCAGCGCAACCGCAGGAACGTGGAGCTTTAGCGTGGCGGGCGTCGGGACGGTGAACGTCAACACTGTGTTACCGGCGGGAAGCTACACTATCACGGCGACCGAGACGCCCTTCGACACCATCGATTTCGCCAAGGTCACCGTCACCCAAACTATTACCGTCGCCAAGGCGTTGTTGACCGTTAATGCAACGAGTGTCAGCTCCGTGTTTGGAATCGTGCCGGTTCTGAACCAATACACCTTTAGCGGATTCGTCAATGGCGACAATGCTTCCGTGGTCAGCGGCACGCCTGTGTTGAGCGCGGTCGGGTTGACGCTGCTTTCGCCGGTTGGAACCTATCCCATCGCAGTGTCGGTCGCCGGGATGAGTGCCGCAAATTACACCCTGGTTGGCGGCACCGGCGCAACTGTAAGCGTGGGCAAGGCGACACCGCGCACTAGTTGGCCGCTGCCCGGACCGACTACGTTCGTTTACGGCGGCACGCTTGCGGGCTGGCTTAATGTCAGTTCGAGCGTCCCCGGCAGCTGGACGTTAACCTACAACGGATCGCCTACTGACAGCACGCGCGTCCCCACCGTGGGTAACCAAGTGCTCACTGCAATTTTCACGCCGACGGATACTACGGATTATACCAACGTTATCCTGAACACGTTCATTACCGTGGTTCCGGCAACCCTCACCGTCACCGCCAACAGCGTGCGCACCGGTTTTGGATCAGCGCTCCCGGCTTTCGGATATACGATTACAGGTTTTGTTGCCGGCGACAATGCCACCGCTGTTTCGGGGACTCCTACGCTCACGACAACCGCCACGGCGGGCTCACCGGCGGGCAACTATCCTATCAATATCTCGACCGCAGGCATGAGCTCGCCTGCCTACACCTTTACCGGAGTGCCAGGAACGCTGACCATCGTACCGGTGGCCCCGAGCGCCAGTTTGGCCGCGGCCAGTGCTGGCCTGACCTACGGGCAGCAGTTCGGTGTGGATGTCCTGACTTCAAGCAGCGTGCCCGGCACATGGTCGTTCACCGCCAATGGGGTTGCGGTCACGGCCGCGAGCATATTGCCCGCGGGCAGCTACGCCGTGGTCGGCACGTTCGTCCCAACCGACACGGTGGATTACACCATCGTTACCGCCACGCTGCCGGGCACGATACAAGTTGCGCCCGCGCCGCTCACAATCACGGCCAACAATGCCAGCATGGTTGCCGGCTCACCGTTGCCCAGCTTTGGCTTTAGCGTTGCGGGGCTGGTCAATGGCGACACACAAGCCTCGGCGCTTAGTGGCGCCCCCCTGGTGACGACGACCGCCGACGCGACGAGCCCGGCAGGAACTTATCCCATCACAATTTCGGCTGGATCGCTGACTGCCGCCAATTACACGCTGACGTTCGTGCCCGGTGTTTTGACAATCACTGCGGCAAGCGCTCTGCCGTATTCGGCTGCCACATCCCTGCAGCGGGATTTTAATTTCCATCCGATTAAAGCCGGCGAAACGCTCTGGTTTGCCGCCTCGATTGACGCCGATGCGGCGCAGGATGGCACCATTGTGGCGTTCCAGCATGCCGTGGTCGCCTTTACCGTTAACGGCGTTCCGGTTTCGCTCAACGTGCCGAATGGCACGGTCACTTTCTCGGCCGCGGCGACCGTGGCCAGCACCAGCTTCGATCCGGTAACAAAGACCTGGAACACGATCGCGCCGCTTCCTGGGACTGGCAGTGTGTTCCCGCCTGGCGCGCCTTGCCCGCCGGGGCTCGGCCTTGCGCGCGCTGTGGCACCGGCCGCGCCCGCAGCCTGTGGCGCTCAGCAGGTTTTCATCGCCGGCTTCGCGCTGCCCATGACCGCCGCCTTGCGCGGGAACGTGGATGACGTGACCTGGAGCGGTACACTGGCCACTAACAATGCAAGTCTGGTGGCAACCTGGCAGTGGAGTGCGACGAGCTATTCAGAGTTCAGCACCGACAATAATGCCTTGGGCGTCGTTGCCGCTCCAACCTCCGGCCCCGGCGCCGATCCGGCAGGAACACCCGACAACTTCGAGCGCTTCGCACGGCCGGGCGGCACGCTTCCCGGCGATGCCGACGACAGCCGCAGCGCCGCGGTTCGCTTCAAGAACTAAGCCTTTTTTTAAGGGTTCCACCCGCTCACCGCCAGAGTTGGCTTGGCCGAGCCCACATCCTCGAGCCGGGTGCGGGCAGTGACGGTCCGCGTTTCGCCAGGCATGGGAGTCATGTGATTGTCACCGCACCAGACCGGCAGCACTTCGTCTCCGTTGGCGCCGGCTAGGATATGCAACCGCACCATGAAGGCCACATGCGTTGTCGGGTTGCTGATCCGAACACGCGCCACGCGTTCGGATTGCGTTCTGGTGTAGATGACCGATTCCTTGACCGGCGCCGGCGGCAGCCGGCTCAGGGCCGAGAAATCAGCGTAGCTCGATTCCGGCGTGATGTACCAATTGGCGGTCTTGGGATCCAGCACGTC
>Ga0134128_10002814_pt1 | contig 21376 bp, 12 predicted proteins | sample KB31754_FD_96462 | JGI IMG/M metagenome (GOLD analysis project Ga0134128, IMG submission 96462) | Terrestrial soil microbial communities with excess Nitrogen fertilizer from Kellogg Biological Station, Michigan, USA - KB3-175-4 | ecosystem: Environmental > Terrestrial > Soil > Unclassified ... | reverse complement strand
GGGGATGCCGGCCGGCTCGCGCACCTCGCGGTAGCCGCGCAGCACCGCGAAGCTGGCGCGCACCACGTTGTCGTGGATCGGGCTGCGGGTGGCGGTGATGGTGAGGCAGAACACGCAGTCCTGTTCCAGCACCAGACGTTCAAGGAACAGCTGCTGTACTTCCTCCGCCGAGGTCGGCTCGGTTTCCGCCGAATGGCTGCGGCTGCCGAGGCGGCGGTTGATGAAGCGCTGGATCTCCGCCGGGTCGCGGTCGTCCATGAAGGTCTCGCCATCCACCTTCACGGTGATCGGCAGCACGGTGATGCGGTGCTCCTCGAGAAACGCCTGCGGCAGGTCGCAGGCGGCATCCATGGTCAACCCCATGCGCATGTGTCATCCCCCTCAGAATGGCCTTCGCAACATAGCACGCGAGGGCGCCGGATTCCGGTCGGCGGGCGCCGGCGCGCCTGTGTGCATACATAATGTGGGCAGACCCGAGGTTTCCGCCGGCGTGGCGTCGCCGGCACCCTCCGCCGTCGCGGAGGCCCATCGCACAAGGCAAGACCGCATGAAAGAGAAGCAAGAGATCGTCGCCAACTGGCTGCCGCGCTACACCGGCACGCCGCTTGAGCAGTTCGGTCAGCACATCCTGCTCACCAACTTCGGCCACTACGTGGACCTGTTCGCCGACTGGCACGGTGTGGCGGTGCAGGGCCGCGACCGCCCGATGCCGAACGCCACGGCCGACGGCATCACCCTGATCAACTTCGGCATGGGCAGCCCCAATGCCGCCACCGTGATGGACCTGCTCGGCGCCATCAACCCGAAGGCCGCGCTGTTCCTGGGCAAGTGCGGCGGACTGAAGAAGAAGAACCAGATCGGCGACCTGGTGCTGCCGATCGCCGCGATCCGCGGCGAGGGCACCAGCAACGACTACCTGCCGCCCGAGGTGCCGGCGCTGCCGGCGTTCCAGCTGCAGCGCGGCGTCTCCACCATGATCCGCGACCTCGGCCACGACTACTGGACCGGCACGGTCTACACCACCAACCGCCGGGTCTGGGAGCACGACGAAGAGTTCAAGGCCTACTTGCGGCGCACCCGCTGCATGGCGGTGGACATGGAGACCGCCACCATCTTCGCGGCCGGCTTCGCCAACCAGATCCCCTGCGGCGCCCTGCTGCTGGTCTCCGACCAGCCGATGATCCCCGAGGGCGTGAAGACCGAGGCGAGCGACCGCAAGGTCACCGAGAAATACGTCGAGGCGCACATCCGCATCGGCATCGAGGCGCTCAAGCTGGTCCGCCGCAACGGCCGCAGCGTGAAGCACCTGCGCTTCGAGGAGGATGGCGAGAGCGAGTGAGGCGAGTCCGCCGACGCGGGGCGGCCCGCTTGCGTCGGGTGGTCTTCATTCCCTGCTGATCATTCGCGCTTCCTTCCGGACGATCGGGAGGAAGCGCGAAGGCCGGAGTTCGCGATGGCAGAGCGGCAGACGGACCAGGTGGTGGATTTCCGTGAGCGGGCGCGATTCGCGCAGGGCCGCGGCGACGCGGCGCTGGCGGAACAGTTCTTCGCCCGCGTGCTGGACAGCGAGCCCGGCGACCTGGAGGCGCTGCAGTTCCTCGCCGCGCGTCATTTCGAGCGCGGCGAAACAGTCCAGGCGATCGGGCATCTGCAGCAGGCGCATCATGCCCATCCGCGCGAGCCGGGGGTGCTGCACCAGCTGGGCACGGCGCGGATGGCGCTGGCGGATTACGCGGGCGCGGCCGCCGATCTCGGCGAGGCGCTGGCGCTGGCGCCGCAGATGTTCGTGGCCCGCCTGCGGCTGGGCGTGGCGCTGGAGCAGCTCGGACAATCGCACGACGCGCTGGTGGCGTACTTCGCCGCGATCAGCGCGGCGCAGGCGCAGGGCCGCTGGCTCGGCGACGCGACCACCGCGCCCGGCATCCGCGCGGCGGTACAGCATGCGATGCGCCATGTGGATGCCGGGCGGCATGCCTTGTTCGACGGCATGCTGGAACCGCTGCGCGAACGCTACGGCCGCTCGGAACTGCGTCGCGTGGAGCAGTGCCTCGCGATCTACCTGCGCGAGCAGCCGGCGAACCTGCCCGATCCGCGGCAGCAGCCGAAGTTCCTGTACTTTCCCGGCATTCCCAGCCGGGCCTATTACCCGCGCGAGCGCTTTCCGGAATTCGAGGCGCTGGAGGCGGGCACCGCCGCGATCCGCGCGGAACTACGCGCGGTGCTGGAGCAGCCGCGTGACCTGGAAGCCTTCCTCAGGGTCGACACTCCGGAGCAGTTGGAGACCATGCTGCGCGGCTCGGGCACGCAGCCGGCGGCGTGGGACGCGTACTTCTTCTACCGCCACGGGCAGCGCTACGACGCGCACTGTGCGGCCTGTCCGCAAACCACTGCGCTGATTGAGCGGATGCCGTTGTCGCGCATCCGCGAACACGGGCCGGAGACGCTGTTCTCGGTGCTGCGCCCCGGCACCCACATCCTGCCGCACCGCGGCGTCACCAACACGCGCCTGGTCGCCCACCTGCCGCTGGTCGTGCCGAGGGATTGCGCGCTGAACGTGGGCGGCGAGATCCACGCGTGGCAGGAAGGCCGCTGTGTCGTCTTCGACGACACCTTCGAGCACGAGGCCTGGAACCGCAGCGACCAGACCCGCGTGGTGCTGATCATGGACTGCTGGAACCCCGACCTCAGCGAGCCGGAGCGCGCCGCCATCGCCGCCCTGGTCGCCGGCATCGGCGACTTCAACCGCAGTTGCGGGCTGCCGGGGGACTGAGGTTCGCCGCATGGCGCTGCCTTGCGCTGGTCCGGGTGGCATCGCGTGCGACAATCGGAAAGCTCAAGGCAGCTCCTGATTAGTGCCGAATCTCAGTCGCCGATCCACCGTTCGCCCTTGGATCAAGTCCGGGGCAGGCTCTGAGCGTAGGTGCCTCGACTTCCTCGTTCCTCAAACCAGTGGCCATCCTTGGTCACTTCCCCGCGTACGCTTGCTGACGCAATCTACGGTCAGCACGAACGGGTTCTATGAGATTGAGGTTCGGCGCTAATCGGGAGGCAGCTTGTCGCGCGACAGTGTGCCTTTGAAGCGATTTGTACGAGCAACGCCAAACTTGACCATTCACTGGACGCAGCGGTTCATGTCGCAACCACCACCACTTTCGCCGGCTACCCGACGATTGCTCGCCGATGCCGGGGCGGCGCTCAACAAGCGGCAGCCCGACCTTGCCGAGCGGGCGCTCGCGCAAGTGCTTGCCGTGGAACCGGGGCTGGCCGATGCGCAATTCCTGTATGGCCTCGCCTGCCTGATGCTGGGGGACGGCGCCAAGGCGACGGATTTCCTGCGCAAGGCCGCCACGCAGCGCCCCGCAGATGCCAACATGCAGATGTATCTGGGCTGCGCGCTGCATGATGCCGGCGCACTGGACGAAGCACTGAACCACCTGCACCGGGCTTGCGAACTGGCACCGCGCCAGGCCGCGCCCTGGTACAACCTCGGCAAGGCGCTGAAGCAACGGGGAGAATTGCAGGAGGCCGACCAGGCCTTCCGCCGGGCCCTGGTGCTGGACGAACGCCACGTACTGGCCCGCATCGGCGTGGCCGACATCGCCACCATGCAAGGCGACATTCCGCGCGCCGTGGCCGAGTACCGGCAAGTGCTGCGCCAGCAACCCGGGTGCGCCGAAGCATGGCACGGTCTGGCCAACCTCAAGACCGAGCCGTTGGGGGCCGCCGATATCGAGCTAATCCGCCGCGCCCTGCGTCAATCAGGCCTGTCGGCCGACACGCAGGTAATGCTCGGCTTCAGCCTGTTCCGCGCGCTGGAAGACGAGCAGGACTACGCAGGCGCCTTTGAAGCGCTGCGCCAGGCAAACGCGGCCAAACGGCGCCAGGTGGAATGGGATGCCGACGCCGAGCGCGTGCGGATCGACCGCATCATGGAGGTCTTCAGCGCCCCGCTGCCAGAGCCGGTGGATTCCACGCTGGGCCACGAAGTCATCTTCATCGCCAGCATGCCGCGCTCGGGTTCCACGCTGGTCGAGCACATCCTCGCCACGCATCCCGACATCGAGGGCGCCAACGAAATTCCCGATCTGCCGCAGGTCATCGAAGACGAATCGCGCCGTCGCGACCAGCCTTTTCCGGACTGGGTCAGCGCAGCCACGGCCGACGACTGGCACTGGCTCGGCAAGAAGTACCTCGCCCGTACCACACGCTGGCGCGAGCAGTGTCCACGCTTCACCGACAAGAACGTCGCGAACTGGTCCCTGCTGGGCGCCGCACGCCTGATGCTGCCCGGCGCCAGGATCATCCACTGCCACCGCGACCCGGTGGAGACCTGCTTCTCCTGCTACCGCCACCTGTTCCGGCACGGCGTACATTACAGCTACGACCTCGACGAGATGGCCGGGCACTACCGCGACTACGAACGCCTCAGCGCGTTCTGGCTGGCACGCCATCCGCAACACGTGCTCGACTACCCGTACGAAGCCCTGGTGCGGGAACCCGAGGCGCAGATCCGCCGCCTGCTCGCCTTCTGCGAACTGCCCTTCGATCCGGCGTGCCTCACGCCCCACCAGACCCGGCGCGAAGTGCTCAGCACCGCGAGCGCGGCGCAGGTGCGCGAACCCATCCGGGCCAATACGGCGCATAGCACGCCGTATCTTAAACAATTGCAACCGCTGCGCGATCGACTTGTGCGCTGAGGCGAACTAGGCCACCGGTTGCCCGCGTGACCGGGTACCGGCACGGGCTGTGCCAGCAATCCGAGTGCGCTGAAGCGTGGCATGGATTGGCCAATCCCAAGGCTGAACCGCTGGGGTCTGCCGACATCGATCTGATCCGCCACGCCTTGCGTCAACCAAACCGGTCATCTGACATGCAGGTGATACTCGGCTTTCGGCCTGTTCGGCACGCTAAAAAACGCCGTCCCGTGCCTGGGACGGCGTCATCAACAACAAAGCCTTTGGATTGGTGCAGGATTAGCCGCCTGAATAAGCCATCTGCTTGGCTGCGTCCAATACCATCCCCCAGATTTTGTGATGAAGAGATTTGCCTACGTCACTCGGCATCGGCGCCTCAAGCTGGATGCCGAACAGATTGACTTCACTGCGATGATCTTCGATCACGATCAGTAACTGGTTCATATCAGCTCCATCTCAGATGCCGCCATCTGGCGGCACCTGAATCTAGCAGTAAATTGAATTGTATTTCCATGGACTCAGATCACAGTTATCGTATTTAGGCAATTGTGCCATTCAGCATTATCGTTGCGTGATCAAAGTAGCTGCCTTACGAATCGCTCCATCCACAGGAAATTGACCAGCGGCGAGGTCGGTGCCGTCGCCTGCGTGACCGCCACCTTGTCCAGTAACGCGAGCACGGCGCGTTGATCGATCAGCCCGAGATCGGTCAACGCACAATCCCGCAATTGCGCGGCAATGGCTGTTTTCTGCTTGGCGATCAACCGTGGGAAGACCTGCGCAAAGGTTTCCTTGGTGTAGTCGTGCGGGAAAATTTCCTCGCCAAGACGAGTGCTCAGATACCTCCGCATGGTATCGCGCCTGCGCCGATGTTCAGGCGGCAACTGATAACAAAAGACCATCAGCTTGGGATCGCTCAGCGGATTGACTGGCCACATGCCGTGCCGCAACAGATGATGAGCCTTGCTGACACTGGCCATCACAGATGGCACCGGGCCGTCTGGCGCATCGAATGCATGAAGCGAATGTGCTGCACTCAACGCGCGCGGGGTCAGCAACTGCCGGGCGTAGCGTCGGGCTTCCGCGACTTCCAGGTCGTCTGCTGTGCCGCAGTCTTGCCCAACGTCGCCCGAATCCATGAACAACTCGTCGCCACCGAGGCCAGTGAACATGAGATTTCGGCCCCGTGCATGCGCCGCGCTCCACAACGCTTCGAACGCTTCCAGGTAGTATTCCGTATTCACGTACTCCCTGCGCTCTCCCGGACGCAAATCCAGCGACGGCGGCAGCGCGTCGATGTCCACCGTTTCGTCGAGCAATCCAAGCCGTGCCACGATTTGCCGGCGGCGTTCGACCTGCGACAACCGGCAGTCGCCGCCCACCAGGATGCCCTGGCTCGTCACTGGCCCGTGCAACGCCGCCAAGGCGCAGGCCACGGTGGCCGAATCCATGCCACCGCTCAATTCAGCCGCGATATGGTCAGCCGTCATGGGGCGCATCGATATGGCCTGATGCAGCAATTCGCCAAAAACCGCTACAAGATCGACATCTTGCTGAGTAGGTACAGGCGCCGGTACTTCAAACGCTGCCGGATACCGGTATTGAGCTCTGCCCGGCTCAAGGTAAAACGTAGCCCGCTCGGTCAGCAGATGGACACCAACACATATTTGTCGCGCCGAATAAACTTGTTCGAGCGCAAGGCTGCAGCTGGCAACTTCGAAATCGATTGGCAATTTCTCTGGGATGAAATCCGCGAAATCCCAGGAGATGGTCACCCTCTCGTCTGTTGCTCGACAATAGACTGGCGCTGAGCCGAGCACGCCGGCTCGTAGCTTGACCCTGCAACCCTGCTGGGCAACTTCGACCATCACATAATCGAGCGGCCAAAGAAGACAGGACCGATACAGATCGTTGAAACGCTCGGCGTTTACGGTCTCGACCGTAAACGCACCATCAGAATCGAAGCCGGCGCGACGCTCCCGAACCACCGCGAACCATCGACCTTCGGTGCGAACCAGCAGCGTTTCGAGCGCGGAATGCCGGTAGGGGGCGATCTGGCCATTTCCCAAGACGATGGTTTCCTGCCTCCATTCGGGAGCGTGCGACAGATCGGACCACGCGAAATCGGCCTTGAGCATCAGAGCGCTTCCTGTGAGAAAGATGGCTTGCCGCACGGATCATCGTGCAGCGCACGACAGATTAAGGAACAACCACCCGCTCCCGTCCCCTGCAGAGAGTATCCATGCCAGCGACCATCAAGACCAAGCACGCGAAAGTCGATTGTTCGACCCTGTCGACCATCTCTGTCACGCTCCACTGAACCAAGCACGGAGTGCCCAACGCAACGGAGGTGTGTGACCCTCTGCGTCAATAGGCGTGCAGCACATCGTACTGGAATGACTGCAGAGCCTCCCTGGCAGAGATTGGCGTGTTGAATGCAACAAGGCCACCGGTTGCCCGGCGGCCTTGTTGGTTTCTGCATCTCTTTCCCTCATGCCGCCGCTTGCGGCGGCATGAGGTTGGAGGGTGTGGTTTAGAAGTCGTACTTGACGTTGAATTCCATGTAGCGCGGCGTTTCCGTCGACTCCGCGGTGTGGTAGACCGGGTTGTACAAATACGTACCCGTGTTCGCACCACTAGCCGTGCCACCGGCGCCAATGGCGTATTGGGTGTAGTAAAGCGTCGCCTTCTGCTCGTTGAGCACGTTGATCACCTGCCACTGCAAGGTCAGGTGCTTGTTCGCCCAATCCGGCGTGTACGTCAGGCTCAGGTTGAGCTGGTGGGTCCACGGTGTATGGCCGCTGGTCCCCGGAGGAGACGGCATGCCGCCATAACCCACGCCGGTCGTCGACATTTCGGCCGGCACGCCACCGCAGTAGTGCTGGTAGGGACCGTTGTACGCATCTGCAAAGATCGTGCTGCCGAAACCGCTCAGGCAAACGTTCGGCGCACCCGACTGCATGATGAAGGTGCCGCCGACCATCCATTCCGGCGTGATGGAATACGAGCCGAAAGCCTTGATGGTGTGGCGATGGCTGTTGGCCTGCTCACCGTTGGCGTATTGCATGAGATCCGGGAAATCCCACTGTGCCGTGGTCGAGCCGGAGAAGCCGCCGTTCCGCTGGTTCGTGATCTGCCCGATGGCGGTATCGGTCGGGCCTTCGGTGGCGCCGTACGACTTGGAGAACACGTAGTCGATCTTGCCGAACCACTTGCCGTCCCAGGTGTGCTCCAGATAGGTATCCAGGGCGTAGTACTTGCGCGTCGGCGCCGGGAACCCGATGAAAGGTTGACCATTTGTGAAAACACCATCGCCCGTGTTCGGATTCCACACGGCGTAACCGCCGGGTTCCGGGATGTAGGCGGTCCGGCCCGGATTGACCAGGCCAGGAATGACGCTGCCGTTGTAGGCAATGTCGGTGTCATCCACCAGATTGCCGGCCTTCTGGTAGGTCGCCTGCGAGCCGAGCACCAGGCCGGTATCGCCGAGCATCTTCTGGAAGCCCAACACGTACTCGTCCTGGTACTGCGGCTTGAGCTTGGTCGAGGCATAGTCCTTGATATTGCCGAGGACGCCGTTCTCGCCATCCGCCGAATAGAAGCCTGGAGTCGTCACGCCGGGAGCCAAAACCGTGGGAACCACGGTCAGCCCAGTCGGCACACCATTCGGGCTGATGCCGGTGTAGGTGTAGACGATGCTGCCGTTGATCGAGGCCAACGCAGGGTTGCGTGCGGCCAGACCGGTCGGCAACGACAGGTAGTAACGCCCCGCATTGCCGAAGACCTTGAACGTGCTGTCGCCGAACACGTCCCAGCTGAAGCCCAGACGCGGCGCCCATTGCGGCTTGGTCTGCCTCACAAGGGGTGTACCGAGAGCGACGTTTTCGAACTGGTCGTTGCGCACGCCAAGGTCGAGCAACAGGTTGGGCGTGACCTGCCACTTGTCTTCCACGTACTGCGCCTTCTCGATATTCGCGAGCGAAGCGTTCTGATGCACGAAGGTCTGGACGACGTAGTTGCCGAGACCGGGGTTGCCGACAAAAGGTGTGTTGGCCGCGAAGGTAGACGGAGTGCCGTATACGTAGGCGTAGGCGCTGCCATTGAAGATGTCGGAACCGTCGTCATCGTCGCGGTACCGGAGGTTGTCGATACCGAACTTGAGGTCGTGGTCGGCCGTGATCTTCCAATCGAGGTCGATGCGCAGGTTGGCGGTCTTGGTGGTGTGGCCCGGGTTGCCCGCGCTCACATCGATCAGGTTCGGGACGGTGACGCCCGCCGGAATCGTCACGCCGGAGCCAAAGGTCACGGGGGAGTTGGTGCCGCCAGCCAGGCTGCTGTAGTACTCCCCGCTCATCAAGCCGTACTGCGCTTCGAGCGTGAGGTTGTCGGTGATGTACGAGGTGTACTTCAGGATGCCGATCTTGAAGGTATCCTTGTTCAGCACGCCCGGCCCGTAATAGTTGTCGACCTTTTGGTTCGTGTAGTCGTAGTTGTAGAAGTTGTTGGTGATCTCGGCGGACTGGCTCTTGACGCCCGTGAACTCCAGCACGTTGTTGTCGTTGATGTTCCAGTCCAACTTGCCATACAGCTTGGGGCTCTTGGTAGCCGTCGACTCGAAGTAACCCTGCGGCGACGTTATGCCGAAGGCCCCCAGGCCACCCTGGTTGCTGTCGTGCTGCCATTCGGCCGTGACGAAGAAGAACAGCTTGTCCTTGATCAGCGCACCACTGATGTAGGCGTCATACACCGTCGACCAGTCGCTGTTCTGCTTCCTGCCGTTTTCGATCCGGCCGTAACCGGGAGCGTAGGCCGTGGTGCCCTGGGTGGAGGCCAGATAAGGAGTGGCAGTGGGGTTGGTCGGAGACACCGCCGTCATCGCACCAACCGGCGTCAGCGGATTGTTGTAATGCACGTTTTCGAAGTTGCCTTCGGCCCAGGACGGGCGCCAGGACACATACACGCCGGCATGGAAGTCGTTGCTGCCGCGCTTGCCGATCTGGCTGATCACGCCGCCGGTGGAACGACCGTACTCAGGACCATAGCCTGAGGTGATAGTCTGCTGTTCGGAAATGGCGAAGAACGGCAGTGCAACGCCACCCGCGCCGCCGATCGGATCGGTGGTGTTGAAGCCGTTGAGGTAATAGGCGTTTTCCACGACGCTGTTGCCGCCCATGGAAAGCAGCGGGGTGCCGGTCGGACCCGTGCCCATGCTGCCGCCACCCATGTTCACGCCTGGAGCCAGCAAGGCAATCGCTTCGGCACTGTGGGCCAGCGGCAGCGTCTTGAGCTGCTGCGCGGTGATCACCGAGCTCTGGCGAGTGGCGGACACGTCGATCGCCGGCAGTGAGTTGGCCGTGACCGTGACGCTGGAGAGGTTCTGGACGTTCTTGCCGCCTTCGGCGGCAACGAACGGCACTTGCGTACCGCCGCTCACGCTCACCGTCACTTGGTTGTGCGTGGCGACCGCGGTGCCGCCCTGCATCAGCGACACGGTGTAATCGCCCACCGGCAACTGGTTGGCGCCATAGCGGCCATCGCTGCCGACCGCCACTTCGCGGGTCAGGCCGGTCGCGTTGTTGACGATGCGGACCGTCTCGCCCGCCGCCACCGGCGCGGTACCGAAGACCGAACCGGTGGTGGCCTGGCCATAGGCCAAGCCACTGATGCCCAGACCCACCGCCAAGGCGGCAGCCAAGGCGTTGCGGCGGTACTGTTTCTCTCGCATGAAACGCTTGTTCATTGCATTACTCCCCAAAGACAACCCGATGTGGGCAACTGGAAACCGATCACGTCAGTCGCCGTATGCGACGACTTGGCGTTAGTTAAAAGGCCGAGCTGGTTAGGTAAGGTGCGGGGACGGCGAGTCCTCGATTCCAAACGAGGCTCCCGTGCAAAGGCATTCGGCCGGTTCTGTTACGGCAGAAACTAGTTCGTGACATCAATCGCTGTCAACGCTTTTTTAGCAACTTTCGAACATCGAATCGATACGCAGAAACTTGCATTGCACGTGCAATAAATCACAAGCAAGCTGAGGCAGCGCGCTGTATTTTGCGTAGAACTGCATGGGCGTTTGTCGCATATCTATGCGATTTGAAATGTATGTCATTGAAATATGGCTAGTTGCGGCGTTCGTTCGGCAATAATTTTGTCGTAATAGAATGTAGTTTCATGGGTAATACGTTGCTGTCAGGCGCATGATGATTCGTTCGGCATCGCGCATGCTCGCAGATTGATATCAAGGCGATTGTTCCAATATGACTTTTGCGTGAATCATGTGTCTGCGCGCAGTGGCATCCGGGCGACAGACTGGGGATTCGGCTGTCTGGTTAGTCAGGGCTCATTGCGTAACCTGAGGGGTCTGTCGGACTTTGCCAGCCGCCCTGCGAATCCGTCTGGGGGGGCATCTTTCCACCGCCGCTTGCCTCATAGAGCCGCTATGCCGCGCGAATCATCGAAACCTGCCCGTGCGCGGTCGAATTTCTCGCCTCGGCCGGTCAAAGCCCCCAGACTCCTGGCCACGGGTAGAGACGAGCCAAGGCATGCCAGCTGCATCGCCATGCCGATACGCTGCCGCTTCAGTGCGTCGTGTTATGTCAGCCACAGACTTGCCCTCACAGACGCGTTCGTGGTTACCGCGGTTTTGGCATGTGTTTGTCGAGCGGTCACTGCTTGGTGTCTCGGGGCGAGTTCATCTTGGAGGAAATCATTATCTTGCGAATTTCGCAATTAAATGCGGCGTGAGTTATTGATTGTTGACTTTGTGTTATTCAGAGATTAAATGTAGTTGTGGTACTCATCATCAGCTAGCTGCGCGTGCACTGCTGCTGACGCTACATGACTCAAGGGAGCGAAGAGGATTGCCGGCAGGCATGGGTACCTGCGAAGGCGTTTTCGATCTTCAGAAATGGCGCGCACGACACCGGGCCGCCTCATTCATATGACCAACGAAGTTGCGTTCTGACGCTGGGGAGATACATATCCAATGAAAGCTATCATTCCAATGAAGGCCATGAAGTCGGCTGGCTACGGTTCCGGCTCCGCCTTCCGGCGTACGGCCTTGGCGGTTGCCATCGTTGCCGGTGTCGGCATGACGGGCCAAGTGCTGGCGCAGGCCACTACTGGTACCATTTTCGGTACGGCGCCTGCTGCAGCGGGCGAGACCGTGCAGATTGTCGGCGGCGCCGGCTTCAACCGCACCGTTCCGGTCGACAGCTCGGGTCACTACTCGCAGGTCGTGCCGATCGGCAACTACACGGTCAACCTGATCCAGAACGGTGCCGTGGTGCAGTCGCACAACAACGTCAGCCCTGTAGCAGGCGGCGCGTCCGAGGCCGACTTTGCGCAGGCCGGCAGCCAGAACGCGAAGTCGCTGAGCACGGTGACCGTGACGGCAAACGCGTTGCCCTCGATCGATGTGAGCTCCACCACTCAGAACCTTACCGTCACCGCGCAGCAGCTGAGGCAGCTGCCGCTGGCTCGCAATTCGACAGCCATCGCCTTGCTTGCGCCGGGCACCACGGCGGGTGCGCCCGAGTTGGGCGGTGACTCTCTAGGCAAGAGCGTGGTCTCGTTTGGCGGCTCGACAATCGTCGAGAATGCCTACTACATCAACGGCTTCAACACGTCCGATCCGCTCAGCAATACCGGCGGTGTCGACCTGCCTTATGGCTCGATCGACCAGCAGCAGACGCTGACCAGCGGTTACGACGCCAAGTACGGTCGTTCGACCGGCGGCGTGATCAGCCAGGTGGGCAAGAGTGGCACCAACGACTGGCATTTCGGCGGCCAGGCGCTGTGGCGGCCAGAGTTTGCGCAAAGCACCGCCGACAACATCTACTGGAACAATCCGCTGAGCACCAGGAGCGGGCAGGAGCTCGGTGATCTCCAGACCTACCAGGCGCCGAACAAGAGCTGGGAGACGATCTACGACGCCTACGTCGGCGGCCCGCTGATCAAGGACAAGCTGTTCTTCTTCATAGCGGCGGAATCCGACAAGGCGCAGGGTCAGACCAACCACTCCGTCAACGCAAGCAATATCCACTATTGGAAGCAGAGCAAGCCGAAGTTCTACGGCAAGCTGGACTGGAACATCAACGACAGCAACATCCTGTCGGTGACCAACGTTCGCAACCAGAACGCCTTTCAGCCCGATGCGGTCTACGCCTACAACAACACGACGCACCAGGTCGGCGCTTTCGAAAGCCTGACCCAGCGCACGAAGAACGCCTTCGACATCTGGATCGGCAAGTACACCTCGTACATCACCGACAACCTGACGTTGAACGCCATGTTCGGCAAGATGAACTCCACGTATTACGAATTGCAGGCGGCCTACCCCGGTTTTGACCCTAGCGTGCCGAACATCCTGAGTTCGTCGCTGGAAAACCCCGCCTATACCCCGAATGGCCCGGTACACACGTCCAATATCACCACGAACGTGACCAGTCCGGACCACAAGGCGGAGGAGCTGAACTTCCGCCTCGACCTCGACTGGAAGCTGGGCAATCACGACCTGCAGTTCGGTATCGACAACGCCACCACCACCGACAAGAACGATGGCAACATCATGACCGGGCCGGGCTATGCGTGGAATTACGGTCAGACCGCCTCGCCGACCTCACCCATCCCGGGGGCGGGCGGCGCACTCGGTACTCCGTGCAATAACGGCGCGGCCGGTTGCTACGTGTCGCAATACGTGTTCGAAAATGCGTCGACCGTCAAAGTGAAGCAGCGGGCGCAGTACGTCGAGGACAACTGGCAGATCACCCCGAATCTCCTGTTGAACGTCGGCATACGCAACGACCAGTTCACCAATTACAACCCCAACGGCGTCCCTTACCTGCGCTTGACCAAGCCGCAGTGGGCGCCGCGCATCGGCTTCAGCTGGGACGTGTTCGGCGATTCCAGCATGAAGGTGTTCGGAAACGCCGGTCGCTACTATCTGGCCATGCCTGCCGCGGTGGCCTTGCGCGAAGCCGGTGCCCCGACGTACACCCAGACGTACTTCACCTACACGGGCATTACCGCCACGGGTATACCGACCGGAACGGTGCAAGTGGGCCCGACGACCTATGTCAATGGCGAAAACGGCACCGCGCTCGACCCCAAGCTGGTTTCGTCCCAGAACCTCAAGGCGGAGTACCAGGATCAGTTCGTGCTGGGCATGCAGCAGCAGTTCAAGATGTTCGACCAGAGCTGGGTGTACGGCGCCACCGGTACCGTCAACAAGCTTGGCCGCATCATCGACGACAGCTACGCCAGCCTCGGCTATTATCCGGGTGCTCCGCTGTCGGAGAATGCGAAGGCCATTGTGGACGCCGGCTCAGCTCAAGGGGTCAACGTCGATCCGTCCGGCCTTCTCGGCAGCGTCCTGATCAATCCGGGCAGCACCAATATCCTCACCGTTCCGACCGTCGGCGGCGGTTATGGCCAGGTGAAGATGACACCGGCGGATTGGGGCTTCTCCTCGGTCAAGCGCAAGTATTACTCGCTGGAGCTCTACCTGGAGCATCCGTTCGACGGCATGTGGTACGGCAAGATCGACTACGTGTTCTCGCGCAGCTACGGCAACACCGAAGGCCCCGTGCAGTCGAGCATCGGCCAAGGCGGCTCCTCGCAGTCGGCGACCGAGCAGTGGGACTTCAGCCAGATCATGTCGCATAGCAACGGCTTGCTGGCCAATAACCAGAAGCATCAGTTCAGGATTTATGGCTCGTACCAGATCACTCCCGAGTGGTTGGTCGGCGCCACGTACCTGATTGCGTCGGGCCACCCCAAGACGTGCCTGGGCTTCTATGGCCCGAACCAGACTGACCCGTCTACGCTTGGTGGACTGCAGGGCGGATACGGCTCGTCGTACCACTGGTGCAATGGCGTGCCGACACCGGGTGGAACCACCGGCTTCACGCCTTGGACGCACCAGCTGAACTTGCAGGTGGACTACCGCCCGGCATTCGCAGAGCACAGGCTCGATTTCAGCCTGCAAGTGCACAACGTGTTCAACGAGCAGAATGCCTTGCAGTACTATGCAGGCTACAATACCGGCGGTGGTGGCATCAGCCCTTCCTACCAGTTGCCGTACAGCCTGGAGACGCCACGCTATGTGCAGTTTGGTGTGACGTACGACTATTGATCCGAGACGTCGTTTGATCGCTCCAGTAATGCGAAAGGCCGCCAGGAGACTGGCGGCCTTTCTTTATGCTGCACTTGGAATGGTTGGATTGTGTTCGTCATCCCGGCGCAGGATGGAATGACGTGCATGGAACAGATTGTTCAGATCTTCCCTTGATGCTGCGCCGCATCGCCGGATGCAACTGCCTATTCGATCTCCAGCCGATGCAGAAGGTCGCGCAATGGGTCGAGCAAGACGCCGTAACGGGAAGCGCGCGAAGTGTTCGGCTGCAGGGGCTGCCGAACCTGGGCAGCGCTTGGCGTACTTCGGACGGCGCGTGGTGTCTTGTGGAACTCCAGGCAGCCCGGTTCGAATGGAAGTCCGCAGAAGGCAAGGAGTTCGCGGATCTTTCCTTCGGAATCCGCAAGCATGTCTTCGTAGACGTGGTCGTACCAATTTTCGGGAAAGCGCTCTTTCCAGAATTTGGAGATGCGGGCGTATCCGGCGTAGTAGTTCGCCATGGATTCGAAGTCGTAGCTGAAAGCGGCGCCGTCGCTGAACAGCTGGCGATAGCAGGCGAAACAGGTTTCCAGGGGGGCGCGCAAAGTGTTCACTACGCGTGCGCCCGGCAACATCGCCATCGCGGGGCCGATAAGCGACCAGTTGCCGAGGCTTTTGTCGGTGGAGTAAGGCCTGTTCTCGCGCCACTGCGCGGTGCGCTCGAGGTATTCGCGCCCCAGGCGATGCCAGTCTTCAGCAGTGGCGAGTGGCGCCCATTGCGTCAGGAATTGCCTTCGACGGTTCGACTCGCCAGTGATGACGACTTGCAGCTCCGATATCTCGTTGGCGCCCTCCACCATGGAATGGGAGGCGAGTATGTGCTCGGTCAGCGTCGATCCGGAGCGGGGCAGGCATGAGATAAAGATGACCTCATGGCCGAGGTTTGCATCCACTGGGCGGGGCATGGGGCGGTCAAACGCCTTGATGATGCCGTCGATGCGTTCGCGCTCCGCCTGGATGTCCCATGGAATGAGGCGACGCCGTATCGCACTGGCAGCTTGCAGCGTGTGAAACGATGCCGTCAGGTCGCCCTGATCCTCGAGTACTTTGGCCAGTGCATAACCCAGCCATACTTGGTCGTGGGATGATGTCCCGGGGCGCTTCAACTGTTCCTTGATGCGTTCGATTTCGCTGCCGTCGAGCCTGGTCGTCTTGAGGTTGCAAAGGTCGAACCAGGCTTTTGCGTGATCCGGTTTGATTTTCAGCACGCTGCGGTAAAGGCTGGCGGCCTCCGCAATTTCCCCCAGGCTGCTTTGCGCATTCGCCAGTGTCATCCTGGTCATGACGTCCGATGGATCCAGAGCCATCGCGCGCATCAGGATGGGTCTTGCTTCCGCGGGGTTGCGCGCAATGTGCAAGGCGCGCCCCAGGTTGTACCAAGTGGCGGACTGGGCGGGGGCAAGTTCGCAGGCGCGGCGCATGCTCGCCAGACCAGCGTCGGTGTACTGGCATTCGAACAACGCACTGCCCAGGTTCATGTGCGCGTTGTAGTCGTCGGGTTGCAGCTCGACTGCCCGACGCAGGTACTCGATGGCCATGCCAGGGTTGCCGCGCATGAGCTGCACGACACCGGAGAGTCGTTGCGCTTCGGCCGAATCCGGCGCAATGCGCACGGCCTGCTTCAAGGCCTGTTCTGCGGTCGCCAGCTTCTGCGCCGCCATGGCGCGGGATGCGCTGGCCAGCAAGTCGCTCAACGGCATGGACGTCTGGTCGGTGTTGGTGGGGTCCATGCAGGCTCCATGTCGAACGGCACGCGATGGGTGCTAGTCGCCTCAGTGCATGTCGTGGTTGGGTTGGTGCTCAATGGCCTTCGCTGAGCGCCTGCATCCCGCCTACCACGTTGTGCACGTGGCTGAAGCCGTGCGCGGCGAAGCGTTCGGCCACGCCCTGGCTGGAGATGCCGCGCTGGCAGATGAAGGCGAGTTCGGTGTCCTTGGGCAAGGCGGCGAGCGCCTCGTAGCCTTCGTCCTCGAGGATGCGCGCCTGCGGCAGCGCGGGCAGCTGGGCGCGGGCGGCGGCGGGGCGCACGTCGATCAGCACGATGCTGCCGGCGGCGAGGCGCTGCTGCAGCTCCTGCACGTCCATCGACTTCACTTCCTGCGCACCGGGGAATTTCAGGCTGAGACCCTCGCCCTGCACGGTGGAGACCCAGTCGATCACGATGCCCTTGGCGCGCTGGGCACTGGCGGGATCGAAGTGCACTTCGAGGCCATTCGCGTGGGCGACGATGTCGTGCTCGCTGGCGGGCGCGAGCTGGAAGCCGGCGCTGTGGTCGGGGCCGATCTCCAGGTGCAGCGCCAGGCCTTGCGCGTTGGCGGTGCCTTCGCGGATCGCCTTGGCGGCGGCGTCGGTGATGGTGATCTCGGGCGGGGTGCGATCCGGCGCGGCGAGGCCGAACAGCGCGTGCAGTTCGCCGCTGCCGTACATCTGGCGGATGATGTCGGCGCCGCCGACCAGCTCGCCTTCCACGTAGAGCTGCGGGATCGTGGGCCAGTCGCCGTAGGCCTTGATGCCTTCGCGGATCTCCGGGTCTTCCAGCACGTTCACCGTGTGGTACTCCGGCAACAGCTCGTTGAGCGTGTTGGTGGCGGCGGCGGAAAAGCCGCAGGCCGGCTGGGACCGGTTGCCCTTCATGAACAGCACCACGCGGTGGCTCTTGAGCAGGGATTCGATGCGTTCGCGGGTGGCGGTATCGAGGGACATGGGAAGCTCCGGTAAAGAGGGACAATGATACCTCCAAAGCTCTTTGGGCCCTCCTCGATCCTTGAGGCGGGCTCTATCCATGGAGTCTCCCTGTGTGCTCAATTTGTGAACGCTGCAGACAGGGAATCCCCTCTCCCGCGTGCGGGAGAGGGGTAGGGGAGAGGGGCTTTTCGGCGCAGTAGTTAGCTAGGGCGAGCCCTCTCCCCCGGCCCCTCTCCCACAAGTGGGAGAGGGGAGCAGTGCTAGCCAGCGAGCATGGCGCGGGCGGTGGGCAACGCGGCCTCGGCCCACAGCGTGTACTGCGCAGCCGAGGGGTGCAGGCCGTCGTCGGCAAGCAGGGCGGCGTGGCTGCGCGAGATCGGCGTGATGTCCACCCAGCGCGCGCCGAGCCGCAGGGTCTCCTCGCGGGCGGTGGCGTTGTAGGCATCCAGTTCGCCGGCGATGCGCGCGACATCGCGGCCACTGTCGCGCGCGAACGGGGTGACGCCCCAGTCCGGGATAGCCAGCACCAGCACGCGTCCGGCGCGCGCGCCGCCCAGCGCGATCGCGCGTTGCAGCAGGCGGCGGAATTCGCCGCGGTATTCCGCCACGTCGCGGCCGCGGTACTGGTTGTTGACGCCGATCAGCAGGCTGACCAGATCCCACGGCGGCGCGAAGCCGGCCGTGTCCATCGCGGCGGACAGCTCGTCGGTGGTCCAGCCGGTGGTGGCGAGGATGGTCGGTTTGCCCAGCGGCACGCCCTCGCCGCGCAGCGCGGCGGCCAGCTGCACGGGCCAGCGGCCTTCGGCCGGCACGCCTTCGCCGATGGTGTAGGAGTCGCCGAGGGCGAGATAGGTCATCAGGGACATGCGGGGTCTCGATATCCTTCTCCCGCCGGGAGAAGGGGCGTGAAGGGCCGGGTGAGGGTATCGGTGGAGTGTAGCGGCCGGGATTCAGCGCGAGCGTTACAGCGGCGCGTCGAAGCACGGTGGCCGGCGCAGGTATTCGCGCCGCGCCGAGCTCCACACGCCCAGCCCGAAGCCCAGCGTGACCAGCAGCAGGATGCCGCCACCGAGGGCATGGCCCAGCGCGCCGAGCAGCCAGTAGCCGCCCCAGTACGTCGCCATCGCGCCCAGCGTCACGACTATGTCCACCAGTCCGCGGCTGAAGCAGCCTTCCGGGCCGATCAGGTGCACGGCCAGCGCGGTGAGGCTGGCGCCCACGCTCACGATCGCCGCGTCGAGCAGCATGCGCAGCGGTTCCGCGGCGTGGGTGAGCACGATGCCGAGGCCGGTGTAGGCCACCGTGCTGAGCGCGGTGATCGGCACCAGCACGGTGAGCGCGTCGAGCAGGGTCTGCTGGTAGTCGGCACGCGTCGGTGGCGCCAGCGTGAGGTAGAGGTCGGCGAGGTTCGGCCGCATCTGACGCATGCCGCGGCCGAGCTGGGGGAAGCGCGACAGGCCCAGCAGGATCGCGTAGGCACCCACCACCGCCGCGTTGAAGCGCTGGCGATGCATCACCGCCACCACGTAGAACGTCACGATCGCCGCCACCAACAGCAGGCGCAGCGCGATCGCCTGCGGGTTGTCGTGCGGCAGCAGCAGGCGCCGCACCAGCACCATGCGCAGGTGCCACGAAGGCTTGCGGCGGTAGCGCGCCAGCGCCTGCTCCATTGCGCGCTGCGAGGTGCCGTCGAAGATCGCGGCGATGCGCCGGCCCAGCTTGCCGCGGCGCACCGGCGTGCCGTCCAGGTTGCGCGCTCGCGCACGGCCGAGCTGGACGTTTTCCAGCGGCGAGCTGTCCGCCTCGCGATCCTCGATGCGCAGCATCGCGCGCAGGCTGAGGCTGGCGACCAGGACCGCCAGCAGCAGCGCCAGCGGCACCGCCCACGGCGAGGCGACCAGCGCACGGCCGATCTGGCTGGCCAGCCCCGGCTGCCAGCCGGCCAGCACGAACAGGCCCCAGACCAGGAGGTTGATGTAGCGCGCGGCGCTGGCCGCCAGTCCCAGCGCGGCCAGCAGCAGGATCGCCGCGCCGCCCAGCAGGGCATGCGGCACGCCCAGCAGCAGCGCGGCCAGCGTCGGCAGCAGCGCCCACTGCGCGAACTGCAATGCACCGGCGATGGCGAGCCGCTTGCGGAAGTCCGGCAGCAGGAAACTCTCCGGCCGGCAGAGTCCGCGCAGGCTGAGTCCCAGCATGGTGAACCAGAACCAGCTGCCGAAGCCGAACAGCATCGCCGCCGCGCCGGCCGCGCCCGTGCCGAACGCAGGGATGCAGCCCAGCGTCACCGCACCGCCCAGCCACGCCAGCTGCATCAGCACCGCGATCACGGTGGTCTGTCGCCAGGGTTGCAGCCACAGCTGCCACACCGCCCTCATGCCAGTTCCACGAACAGGTCTTCCAGCGTGGGCGTTTCGATGCGCAGCGTGGCGCCTTCGCGCGCGGCCAGCGCGTGCAGGCTGTCGAGGTTCGCGTCCTCCACCAGCAATTGCGCCTCGTCGCCCTTGAGCGTGGCCTTCAGCAGGCCGGCGACCCCTGGCGCCTGCGGCCAGCCGCCTGCGCGCACGAGCACCGCGCGGCGCATGCGTTCGCGCAGCTCGGCCAGCGGGCGGGTGAACTGGATCGCGCCGTCGCGCAGCAAGGTGATGTCGGCGTCGGCGCGCTCGAGGTCGGCGGTGATGTGGGTGGAGAAGATCACCGTCTTGCCCGGTGCCTTCATCAGCTCCAGCAGCTCGGCCATGAAGGCGCGGCGCGCCTGCGGGTCGAGGCTGGCGACGGGTTCGTCCAGCACCAGCAGGTCGGGCTCGGGCGCGATCGCGCGCACGATCGCGAGCTTCTGCCGCTGGCCCTGCGACAACTCGCCGATCTTCTGCTTCGGGTCGAGCTCCCAGTCGCCGAGCAGGCGTGCGGCCAGCGGGTGGTTCCAGCGCGCGTAGAATGCAGCGGTGAAGTTGAGGTAGGCGCGCACCTTCATCCACGGGAACAGGTCGAAGGTCTGCGGCACGAAGCCGATGCGGTGCATGCGCTCGCCGCCCGGTTCGGTCATGGCCTCGCCGAACAGCTCCACTTCGCCGGCGTCGATCGGCGAGAGGCCGAGCAGGCAGCGCAGCAGGGTGGTCTTGCCGGCGCCGTTGCGGCCGAGCAGGCCGACCACCCGGCCGGGCGGCACGTCCCAGGCTATGCCGCGCAGCACCTCGCGCTGCTTGAAGGACTTGCGCAGGCCGCGCACGCGCAGCACGGGTTCGGCCTGCGTGTCGGCGACGGGTGCCGTCGGTGCGGTGGCGATGGTCGACATCCTTGCGCATGCTCCCTTGGGCGAGGCGACCAATGTGCCACGCCCGAACGGCGCGCACGAGGGGCGGAACCGGTTTCCCCGGCCCTTCGGCTTGACCGGGCGTCGCGGAAAACCGACTCTGCCCCCTCATTGCCTCAGCTGGCCCGGCCCATGACCACCCTCAGCGGCAAGACCCTGTTCATCACCGGCGCCTCGCGCGGCATCGGCCTGGCGATCGCGCTGCGCGCCGCGCGCGACGGCGCCAACGTCGCGATCGTCGCCAAGAGCGGCGTGCCGAACCCGAAGCTGCCCGGCACCATCCACACCGCGGCGGCGGCGGTCGAGCAAGCCGGCGGCAAGGCGCTGGCCCTGCAGTGCGACATCCGCGAGGAGGCCGAGGTGCGTGCCGCGGCGGCGCAGGCGGCCGAACACTTCGGCGGCATCGACATCGTGGTCAACAACGCCAGCGCGATCTGGCTGGCCGGGGTGGAAGGCACGCCGATGAAGCGCTACGACCTGATGCACCAGGTCAACACGCGCGGCACCTTCCTCGTC
>Ga0134128_10002813_pt1 | contig 21377 bp, 23 predicted proteins | sample KB31754_FD_96462 | JGI IMG/M metagenome (GOLD analysis project Ga0134128, IMG submission 96462) | Terrestrial soil microbial communities with excess Nitrogen fertilizer from Kellogg Biological Station, Michigan, USA - KB3-175-4 | ecosystem: Environmental > Terrestrial > Soil > Unclassified ... | reverse complement strand
GTAAGGTGCTAGTACATTACTGATCCCATTCACGAGACCATTTCCCATGACTTCCCAGACTGTCACCGCAAAAGGCCAGATCACCCTCAAGCGGGATTTGCTGAACCACTTGGGCGTCAAGCCCGGCGAGAGGATCGACTTTCACAAACTGCCCGGTGGCGAGCTGCGCGTGAAGGCGGCACGGCCGGCCGGCCGTATCGATGCCTTTCTCGGCCTGCTTGCGGGCAGGACCAAGAAGATCGCCACAATCGAGGAAATCAACGAGGCGGCGGCCCGCGGTTGGGCGGAGAAAGAATGAACATCACCGCCGACACCAATGTTCTGGTGCGTGCCGTCGTGCGCGACGAGCTAGAGCAGGCGCGCGCCGCGGATAAGGTACTGAAAGGTGCCTCGGTGATCGCATTGTCTCTGCCGTGCCTCTGTGAGTTCGTGTGGGTGCTGCGTAGCGTTTACGGGTTGACAGCCGCCGATATTGCATCCGCGATCCGTACGCTCCTTGCGACCGAGAACGTCCACGCGGATGATGGCCTGGTCGAAGCAGGTCTGAGACTGCTGGAAGCCGGTGGCGACTTCGCGGATGCCATCATTGCCGAGGAGGGCGTACGACGGGGCGGGGATACCTTCGTGTCGTTTGATAAGAAGGCCGTGGCTCTCCTGAGCGGACAGGGATACTCGGCGCGGCTACTCAAGACGAGTAGCTCCCGCCCGTCTCACAAAGGGTAATTTCTAAAAATGCCGCTTCCCCCCAGAGCTCAAGCTCGTGACCTGCCACCTCTATAGAGCGCAGTACGTCTGCGTCAGACTCGACAAGAAGGCGCAGATATCCAAGTTGTCAGGTGGCCCGCCCATCGCGATAGTCCGCGGGTTGTAATTCGAATTCCGCCGAAGGAACACACGATGGGGATCGCTCACGACACAATCCCGCAGCTCCGGAAGCGAATCAACAGCTTCAGACCGAAGTACGTACAGGACTGGATCGCGTGGATGAGAACGCCGACGGCGGACCGTGCGTGTGAGCTGAAGAGAATCCTTGGGAAATGGCAAGGGTGCAGGGGCAACACCCTGAGATTGGCGGCGGCAGAGGGATACGCGCTCCATAGTCCTGCATACCTGGGCGATCTGTTGGTTCGGGCGCAAAACCACGTCGATACGCTGCGGTCGTTCGATCTGCGGTCGAATGGTTCCTATACCAAGCAGGCATGCGATGCTCTTCGAGCTCTCTGGGAAATCTTCGAGGATCTCTCGTACGCGCGACCAAACCCAGACCGGAAAAGACCTCCACCGAGAAAGGGCAAGGCGGGCGTCGTCGGAATTTCCAAAGCCACCCTGCTGATCACCGAGGGCCGCGTCGGCCCAGCGTTCGACTCCCGGGTGAGGAGGAAAATGGGCATGCGGCGCATCTCGAATGCAGAGGAGTGGCTGTCTGCGTTGCAGCGAGCGACCGCCGATATAGCGGCGTTTGAGCGTCGAAACCAGATCACCCTGGAGGCTGCCACCAAGCTAACCCTACCGCCTGGGCGTATCTACGATATGGCGCTCGGGCCGTCTTAACGGTAACGAGAAATGGCCGAGTCCCTTTATGGACGCCTTTTTCGGTACCGGGAGCGCCCCAGAAACGCACCCCTCGAAAACTTCCTGACCGAGGCGTTAGCAGATCTTCTAAATCGGATGCCTCGAGCGGAGGTGATGGACGCCGTCGAGTGCCTTTTTCTTCGATCGGCGGAAAGCCGAGCGGCATGGAGGGCATTTCTCGCGAAGAATCTAGATACCGACTTCACCTGGAGCACACAGGTCGATCTCGATGTTGATGGCCGCACTTTCCGCCCCGATCTCGTGCTGGAAGCTCGTGGCGCTGTCCTGATCGTCGAAAACAAGATCACCGCCCGTCTGGCGCAGCACCTACCCACCCTCGCGGAAGGCGACGATGTGGCGGCTCCCTCGAACGACACATATTCGACGAGGAATGGTCGCAACCAGCTCCAGACCTATGGGAAGGGATTGGCGAGTGTATGTGGCGGCGAGTGGAGGGGCGCTTTGGTCTTTCTAAGCCACGCGTGTCCACCGCCTACGGATTTCTCCGACGGCAATGTCGGTGCATATGGAGTTCCGTGGCAGTCGGTAACTCACTGGTGCGAGGTCTGGCGCTGGTTGAAGCGCCTCGGAAGCGTCGATATCCGTGAGGATCGGAGAGGTGCGCCTGCCCCGTCTAATTCTTGGGCGCCCTGGTGCGCCCTCGCCGTCGAACTCGCCGATTTTCTCGAGGAAAATCAAATGAGCGCAGAGTACATGACACATTTCGATCTTGCCGCCACGCATGTCTTTGTATCGAGTGCCGCTAGAGTCAACGATACATTCAACGCGATCTGGCGACGGCTCGAGACGAGCATCGAGCGAAGTCGCTTACCGATCGTCCGCAAGGCAGGGAGAATCGAGATAGAGTCAGTGTTCTCGGTGCGCTCAGACTGTGGGGTGATTTGGGAAACCCGGTATATCAAAGGCTCTCCCAATTGGTGGATCGGCTGGGGCATTCGCTTCCCCGAGCTGGGACAACTCTTCAAGGGCGCCAGCTTGCCGACTGAGACCCATGCATTCGTGGGGGTGAGCTACGACGACCGGCCGCTGCCGGCGCTTGGCGCGGCACACAAGAACCTGCAGCCAGAAGGATGGATTGTGGTGCCTGAAACCAACGAACTCGTCGCGGTTCGCGCGCTGTCGCGGTTCGCGCGCTGCGCGAGTTCTTCACGGCTTCCGACAGGATGACCCCTGAGCTAGCAGAATGGGTCTCAGAAAAGATCGAGGAGATCGCGCCCGCTTTACGGCAGCTCTGCACGCAAATGCAATGATCAGATCTAACACTTTTTCATCGCTCTTCGGTATCGGCGGTGCGCTCGCCTCAGCCAGCGTCGCATCTCGTCGCGCCTGGTCTTGAGACATGGTGACACGCTTGAAAAGTCCGACCGACCGTGGCGCCGCTGCTGAAGTTAGGTCCAAAAGCCCACCGCGGGAACTACACTATCGCTTCGTAAGCTTCCCCGCCTCGGACACAGTTACGCGTATTTCTGCATAAAGACGGAGGCAAGCGCGGTTCTCAAAACATGTTGGCATGTTAGCATGCCAATCGTCCTCGAAGCAGGAGGGCGGCGCCCGGCCGGTGCTAGCAACACCAACCGGACGCCTGACCAAGTCACCTTTGGAGGAGATGACCATGGCTGTCTCGCATTCTATTCGCAAGTCCGTCCGCATTGCTGATTCCGGATCCGCGACTGCTTCCCCGAATGGACCAAAAAATGTCACTAACGACCGTATTGGCGACGTTTCTCTGGGTTATTGCCCTGCAGCGGCAATTTCTCCGTTCCGTACCCGCAATAGGACAATACCAGCCGCCCTACCCAAACTCCGCCGCTGCACTATGGGGTACCTCTGCCCCATCGTGAAACGCGACTGGGCCTACCCCACCGCCCCTCGCCTGGGGCCTGAGCCCATGCGAGTGCCTTTCCTGCGGCTTCAGGGGCGCTGGCTCGATCAAGCGGGGTTCGCAATCGGTACGCCGGTCCGCATCCTAGTGATGCCAGGTTGCTTGGTCCTGGAGGTGGACGACAGAAGTTCATCGCGAGCCTCGGACCCTGTGCGGTGACCGTAGCATCCGGCTCATGCATCCTGAGAGGAAGATGCGCATAATATGGAACCGGTGTCGCATTAGACGGCGGCGCCTACATCCGGTGAATCACCTGCACTACCATGCGGTTACCCCAAGGAGCAGAACCATGACCCATTTAGATCGCATCAATCAGAACCCGCAAGTGATGGGCGGCAAGCCATGCATCCGTGGCCTACGCGTGACCGTCGGCATGATCGTCGGGCAAATCGGTGCTGGGCGGTGATTTCCGGGGGGCTGCGTCAGGGCATTTCCTATACGAGCGTCGCTGATTAAGGGCGTAGAGACGCCGCGGGGCCGCCCCAGCGCAGGCCGCTGACACTCGCAGCGTCAACTGGCTCGGGTGTTACCGCAGAATGGCCGCCTTCTACGGCTGCGTGTCCCATGTGCCATCAGGTGGTCGTCGACCTCTTCAACGCCGACGTCTACCGTTCGCGCCGAAGTCAACATCACCGACCCGCTCCGCACAGAAGTCTTTGAACCATTCCGGCGTATCGCTAAGAACCTCCTCCATCAGACTTTCCCACGGCAGCCTTTCAAAGCGACGCCCCTCGCCGAGATTGAGTGCGGCAACAAATTCTTCCACCCGTACCCCGCTTTCGCCCCTCCATAGCGCGGGAGGACCCAAGTTGACGAGCGTTGCGGGTCGGATCCCGGCGAGTTCCGTCATTAGACGCCAATTTCTGGCGAGCTCATAACAGCCAGATGCTCTCACCGCCTTCATGTTCCAGCTCAAATTCGAGGGTGAAAGATACTTGTTCCAGCCTGGATAATCGCCCCTCTTCAGATCGTTGCCACTCCGAAGCTTAACCTCAATGAAGATGAGCCCGCCCTCGCCAATATCGATCATTACGTCCGGTTCCGAACAGGAATTATCGCTTTCTCCGAGGCGAACGCACAGTCGGTGGAGCTCTTCCCGCAACTGATTTGCGCGAACATCGATCCCTATGGGCACGCCCCACAACAGCAAAGACGCGGGAGGCGAGATCCCTAGATCTACCAACCCGACGCGCTGCAGCGCTCCCTGCAGCTTGCCCGCACGTAGCAGGTATGTGAATACCACCCACGTCACGGCGTCCTCGGACGTCGGCACGAACCCGAACTTTTTCCATTTTGACGGCTGATTGCGGACATTCAGCGCGCGGCAGAGCGTCTCCTTGGCGCCATCTCGGCTCTCCTGCGGAATGCTCTCTATCGGATCTGCATAGATATACGTTACGGAAGCGGGATCGATGGCGTTCGATGCTCCGATATTGCACTCCACGCAACGGCGGCGGCACTCTTCGAAGCACGTCGCCGTTCCTCCCGCGAGAGGAAGCTCCGCCATTTCGCGGTGACAGCTAGGGCACTTGAGAGACGGCAGCCTTGTCGCGATGATCTCGCCCATAATTCAGTTTTCAGCGTTCTTGAGGTCGATCTGCGGGCTCATCCGCAAGGGTCCCATCTCTCCACCAGGACTCGTTGCCACAGCTACTAAGGCCAACCGGGCTCGCCGCGCGCATTATGTGCGCCATCGAGAAACGCCGCGGCAGTGCGCCGCAGGTGGTCGGCGCCGCGAATGAGCGGTGGCATTTCCCACCGGCGCGCAGCGGCACCGATATAGTTGGCACAGAAGACGGCACCGTTAATGCGCATGTGCAACCGCTCTCGCTAGTCCTTTAGAATCTTCCGCGCAGCTCGCATAACCTTCTCTCGTCCTTCGCTCGGGCTTACCTGGCGCGCAGCCTTGGTAAGCGCATCTCTTGCTTCCTGCTTGGTTGTGTCGGCAACCTGCTTTTGCAGCTGCTTTGCAGCGTAATCGAATTCGTACTTCTCCTTGAAGGAAATCAGATTACGGTCGGGCTGACCGACGTTTTTCTTGTCATCTGCCATAGTGAATTCACTCCTGTTGCGAAAGGACGGTGCGGGACGAACATTACAAAGTCGCAGGCAAGTCGAGCCACGGCGAAGTCTATGCCGATTATATTTCTGCGCAAAGAGATAGTGAGGCCGCATGAGCGACATCCAGACGGGGGCGCTGCCGGTCGAGCTATAGAGGCTTTCCGCCGATTACCTCGTACTTATACGACTCCGTCGCTCTGGCAGGGTAAATCACAAGATTGGTTCCGGTTTTCCGCGCCGAAGGAACCAGCAACCCGTCGCATCCAAGCCAGGTCACTACTCGTCCGATCTCCCGACTGACCTTCATATCGTCAGCGAATAGCTGGGGTCTGCCAATTCCGATTTCTTTGAGATCATCCAGGGCAGACTCGAGATTCACGACGGAAGACAGCTCAACGTCAATCTCATAGAGAGTCCTGGGAATTCCTGTCTTGACCGGACGGGGCTGCCGCCTAAGGCCGTATTCGACCTCGGCGATACAAACCTCAGGTTCCAGGCACATGTAGATCGCCGCGGTCTCAGGCGGATTCCAGCGTGCCCCGACGGTGTTCTCGCGATCTGGCGGGTAGTCATACAGCATTACCCGAAACGCCCGCCCTCTCCACGGCGAGCTCTCCAGGGAAGCCAGAATACTCTCGATGGAGCTTCGATCTGCCATATCCGCGCGGCTCAGTCCCCAGTCCCGTCTTTACACGAAGGCCGAATCCTGCAGACGCGCGATTATGGCGAGTACATCCTTCTGGCGTCCTTCTGCGATCAGATCTACTGGCCGCTCTCCGTTTAGTTGGGGATGCGGGGCAAACAGCCATAGCCGCGCATCCTCAGGCTCGAAAAATTCAGCCAGGCGCTCGGTCAGATATTCCAATTTCAGGAGCCGGTCCAGATGATCACGTTGTGGATCGTTTCTGCCGGTAGACCACCGCGACAACGTCTGCGGAGTCGCCCCGACTATCTCGGCTATGCTGCTCGCAGGGATCCCCGTCCGCTGCTTAATCGAATCGATTTTTCGTCCAACTGCTGATGTCATAAATCAATCACCGTCCTCTTGGTCCACGGGGTGAAAGAGGAATAACCTTCGCAAGGGCACGCGGCTCCGAATTCGCCGGAGTGGATTGAGCGTGCATCCGAGCCTGCTCGCGCTGCAGGTCGACCAGCACTTCCTTCACGGATAACGTCCGCTGATGGGCGTGCTTGAACGACTCATGAAGATCTCTAGCTCGCCCGAGCATGTCACATACTGGCGAGATCAGGCTCTGGATGAAGTACTCCGCGCGCATCGGCGGAGGTACTTTTGAAAGCTGGAAATATTGCCGCTGACGGGCCAGGGCTGAATGGCGCCCGCAGTTCTCCAGCATATCCCGATATCCGTTCGGGCAGCACCCTTGCTCTTTGCAAGCGAAACTGACCTTGCCACGAGGCGAGCTCAGCAAGATTGAAGCGACTTTGCAGTCGACCGTCATTCCTAGTGCCTCGACATACACTCGCTGTGGCCTCAGGAAGGAAGGCTTGTCGCTTTTCTTTGCAGGTTGCTGAAGTGATCCAACATCGAATGAGTCGCCGGCCGTGATGCCGCTCTCCACCAGATCTACAGCCCCTAATGCGTAGGCGGACAATCCGGCGATCCCTGCTCGTTCGACCATCAGAGGCGTCTCAATCCTCCGAAGATCCCAGCATGCCTCTATGAAAGAGCGCATCACATGCGGGCCGGAACTACTCCCAAACGGATGTACCCGCAGCGTGATGCCATCTACTGGCAAGGATCGTAGAGCCTGAACCAGGATGGCCCGCGAGCCGGCGTCGTAAAAGATACCGTGGTGGACGGCAAGAGGGTAGATGACGCGCACTTCGTCTTGGCCCGCGGTATCGAGCTGTGCCCTCAGCTCGCTGGTCAGTGCGCAATCAACATCCAGCCAGTCGCTGCTTATATCTGACAGGTAGTGGGCCGGCGCCATTACCTGCCGGTAAGCACCCTCGACTGTCCGGGTGACGATCGCTTCTACGAACTCCTCCACCCGCTTCGACGAGAAGTCCTCAGGAGCTCGCATGTCGTCCCCGGCCCAGGGTAGATCGGTATGACCCTTCGAAGCGGTTCCAGGCATGACGAGCTCCATTGCCTGGGTGTCAAGACAAGTTGCGATCCCAGCCTGATCAGCATGCTGCCGAAGAACCTTGTGCCTTTCGTGCCAACGGGCATCGAACACCAGGCCGTCGGTGCGCAGCTTTCTTTCGGCAATGAGCCGGACCAGTCCAACGTGGTCGATGTGACCGACGCGGAAATAGAGCCCCTCGGGTCGCCTGGATCCCCCGGTAAGGGCGATAGGACTGGATGCACGCATGCCGCTGTGCCTCATAGGCTTTTAACAGGGCTATCATCATAGTACCTGGCAAGGATATAGTCAAATTGATGTGCAAAAGGCTGAACTGAAGGGCATGCAAAAGACCCGTCCTTTGCCGACAAAGGGCTGGGGAGCGGGTGGGAATCGCATGAATGGCAGCTGGGCCGGTAAGAGATCGCGGCGATCTCGCGGAGCATCGGCTGCGGAAAGTCCTCCAGACTCAGACTGTCGCCAGCTCACGGATCCCCGACCAGAAGATCTCCGACCTCCTCTGAGTCTCACCCGGGACCGCTCCAGGAAGGAGCGTTGCGAAATTCGCAGAACTCGTTGAGGTTCCCGGGGGAGTAAGCTCTCTAAGAGAATAGACCGGTGCTCTCGAAGTTTGCTGAGCCGGAGCCTGCAGCGTACCGCACTATCTGATGCCTCCGAAACCCGATACCAAGGAGGCCGTCCGCAAAAGGATCCTGATCGATGCCCTGTACCGCACGTACCATGGGGCTCTACGGCAATTCCTTGCCCGCTACTGCCGCAATAGGGACGAGGTGGCAGATATCGTCCAGGAGACCTACTGCCGGGTGCAACGGGCCGGCAATGTGGATCAGATCCGTAATCCCAAGGCTTTCCTCTTCCGCGTGGCCAGCAACGTATGGCTCAACGAGCGGAAGCTGCTGCGCAATGAGTTGGAGCGAGCCACGCCCGACCTCGAAGGCCTCGAAATCGCGAGCGATGATCCTGGTCCGTACCGCAGCGTCATGGGAGAACAGGAGCTCTCGCTGGTACGGGCCGCCCTGGATGAGCTGCCACCGACCTGCCGCGAGGCATTCGTCATGAACCGGTTTCAGAGCATGACGTTCCCCCAGATCGCGACAGAGCTGGGATTGTCCGTTTCCATGATCGAGAAGCACGTCAGCTATGCGATCTCGTACATGCGAAAGCGACTCGAGGACAGTCACGGCTCCCGGATCAGCAGCGCCTTCCCGGGTAAGAGAAGCGATGTGGTTCCAAGATGACGAACCGCAAGAGTCAAAATCCTGATTTGATAGCGACAGAAGCTGCGGACTGGTACGCGCGCCTTCGTGCGCCGGACGTTCCTGAGCTCGAGCGGGTGCGCTTTCGGGCGTGGCTTGCGAGCGATCCGGCACGGCGGCGCGAGTTCGAGGCCGTTGATTCGTTTTGGAATGACCTTGCGGCCATTCGGGATTCGCCCGAGGTTGCGCGCGTGTGCGCCCACCTGGCAGCTATTCGGCGGCAAAGACGTTGGAGGCCGCACCGATCAACTTGGGGTGTCGCGGCTACCCTGATACTGGCATTGGCGGGCGTGTGGCTGGGTTGGCACAGATGGAGTTCAGGCCATTACCTCACCGAAGTTGGGCAGATGCGCTCGGTTCGCCTTCCGGACGGGTCCGTCGCGACGCTGAATGCCGGCACGGAAATACGCGTACGGTACTCGCAGGGTCGCCGCGGAGTCGAGCTGATCCGTGGAGAGGCTAACTTCCAGGTGGCTAAGGACCCGAGCCATCCTTTCCTGGTCGCGGTCGGGGGCGGCCAGGTACAAGCGCTCGGAACGGTCTTCGATATCTACAAATCGACCGCCAAAATCACGGTGACCCTGATTGAGGGCACGGTCGCTGTTACTCCGAGCCTGCAGGCGCTGTCGACCAGCGCCAGCGATGCATCGGTGAGAAGCGCAATCGAGGCGGGCGCGCCGAAGGTCATTGATGACTCAGTCATCGTGCTCACCGCCGGCGAGCAGGTCTCGTATGCCACGGAACCGACCGGCTCGGCTTCGCGCGCGGCCGCGCGTGTATCCAAGGTCAGCAATTGGCAAGGCCGGAAGCTCGACTTCAGTAACACTCCTATTCTCGTCGCGATTGCCGAGGCGAATCGATACTCGCCCGAACAGATTGTGCTGGATGCACCGCAACTCAAGGGAGCGCGAGTCAGCGGGATTTTCGAGGCGGGCAGAAGCGATCTTTTCGCAGAAGGCTTACGGACCTACTTCCATCTCCAAAGCGTTCGCGCGAGCGCGCATACCATCGTCCTTCGCCTGCCATCCAGATAGCTCTGCTTTCGATCTTGCACAGTGCCGGCGGCCGTTATGAAGCGTGGGTCGCACTGACGACCACCCACCGCGTTCAAAAGTGGTGAGGTAATGCCCCTCTGAGTTGTCTCTACTATCAGATCTCGCTCGAGGCAACGTCCTCCAGCGAAGTGAAATAACGAGACCGAAAAGGGGGCGAGCCCATGCACATGCGATTGAGAACCGTCGCGCCTCATCAACTATGCCCCGGCGGTAGAGCGCCAGAGGCCTGGCGGCAAAGGAATGCTGATAGCAAAGATGCGGGGGTGCAAGGGAACCGGCAGGTCTTGCGGGTAGCTATCGTGTTGATGCTCGCCATGCTCCTCATGGGGAATCGTCCCGCAATCGCGGACAATACCGCAAGCCGGGTATACGCCATCGCACCGCAGCCGGTGGGTACAGCGCTCAAGGAATTTGCCGCGCAGTCTCATATGCAGCTCATATTCTCCGAGAATGACGTCGGCCACGCTCAGACCGCGGGCGTCAGGGGAAAGCTTGCGCCTAGCGAAGCGCTCTCCGTGATCCTGCGGGGCACGGGACTCGGCTTCGAGCTCACACCGAACCATGTGGTCGTGGTCCGAAGGAAAGCCGACGTGCAGCACGTCGGACCGGCTGCCACGCCAACGTCGAACGGCTCCGCCGCCCCGAATAGGAAACAGGGGCAAGATGGGTCAAAGAAAGGCCCCAGCGAACGTTCTTTGGCGCAGGTGGATCAGGGAGAGGCTGCAAGCGATGTTGCGCCAGATTACAGCAAAGATCCTTCCGGTCGAGACGAGAGGGACTCCGTTCCCCTGGAAGAGGTTGTCGTGACCGCCCAGAAGCGCGAGGAACGCCTGATTGACGTACCTCAGGCAGTCAGTGTGATCTCTGCAGACGCACTGTCCAAGTTGGGCGCAACGCAGTTCATCGATTTCGCGACCTCGGTACCGGGTGTCAATTTCACTACGGCGGGAGCCGGATTCACTCAGATATCCATGCGCGGTGTGACGACAGGATCCGATATCGGACCAACGACAGCAATCTATATTGATGATGTGCCCTATGGCGCAGGTGGGAACTTTACGCTGGGGGGGCAGCTGGCCCTGGATCCCGCCCTTTTCGATTTGGATCGAATCGAGGTGCTGCACGGTCCGCAGGGTACTCTGTATGGTGCGAGCGCCATGGGCGGCCTCATCAAGTATGTCACGAAGCAGCCGAGTGCCACGGCTGCCAGCGGTGATGCGGAGGCGGGGCTCTCCGGCACGGCGGATGGCGGCGGTATCAACTACATTGCGGCCGCCGGAGTCAATCTGCCGATCAAAGCAGGAGAGGCTGCACTGCGCGCGAGCGGCTATGAGTCCCATGAAGGGGGCTATATCGACAATATCGAGCTGAATCAGCACGACGTCAATCGATCGAACACGTACGGCGGACGTGCGGATCTGCTCCTAACTCCGACGGACGCACTCAGCCTCCGGTTAGTAGGGTTCGCGCAGAACATCTCGCGTGATGGCGAGGCCACCGCTGACTACGACTTCAACGGCGTACCCATTACCGGGCCACTGGAGCAGAGCCGCCCGGCTCCTGAGCCGTTTACCCAGCGATTCCGCCTCGTCAGCGGCACCATTAACTGGAACTTTGGGCCGGCGAGCTTGACGTCTATCTCGAGCTACCAGACCGTGAACACGGACTGGACGTGGGCGTTCTCCGGTCTTTCCGTGCCTGCCGTGAGTCAAACCGACAAGGTCGCACAGGAGGTGCGCCTCGAATCGCGTGGAAAACAGACTCTCGAGTGGATCATCGGGGCCTTCTACACGCACGAAAAGAGTAGCCTGGGGGAGCTGGGATACCTCACCCCGCAAACGCCCGTGCAGTTCTTCACCTATCTGGCACCGTCGACATATCAGGAATACGCGGGATTCGGAGATCTGATCTGGCACCTGACGGACAAATTCGACGTGACGGGCGGTCTGCGCTCATCGCACGACCGGGAAGTGGCTACTCAGAACGGAACCGGGGCGATCAGCTCGCAGCCCAGGACCGCCTCGGAGGAGAATGTCGTTACCTACCTTGCCGACGCCCGGTATCACTTGAACAGGGATTCCATTGTGTACGTGCGGTATGCCACCGGCTACCGCCCCGGTGGCCCAAATTACTCGACGATCAATACCATCACACTACAGCCGATCACGCCGGCGCCGTTCAAGTCCGACCGGCTGCAGAGCTACGAGGCCGGCTACAAGGTGCAGACTCGGAATGGGCGATTTGCGCTGGATGTCGATGCCTATCAAATCAATTGGGGCGATATCCAGGTCTCCACCAATGTAAACGGGGAAAGCGGAATCGCCAACGCGCCGGGCGGGGCTACCATCAAAGGCGCGGAGCTCGCAATAACCGCGCGGCCCGTGAACGGCTTGACGCTCTCCTACGCGGGAGCTTACACGGACGCCTATATCAATAGGGCGGATGCGAGTCTTGGCGCCAGAGCCGGCGAGCGGCTTCCGATTACTCCGCGCCTCACCAGCGCGCTGAGCGGGGATTATACGCTGACAACAGGGGGCCTCTCGCCGACATTCGGTACAACGGTGACGCATGTGTCGGACCGCACCACGAGCTTCGATCGGAGCACAAGCTTTACCCAGTATCATCTGCCTGCGTACACAACGCTCGACCTACGCGCCGGCCTGACCTTTGGCGCAGTGACCACGCAACTCTACGTGCACAACGTGACGGATCAGCGGACCCAGCTGTCGCTGATGTTTGCACAATTCGGAGGCCGTGTCGCTATTGGGCAACCGCGCACGATAGGAGTGATGGCCACGACCGACTTCTGAGCGACTGCCTGAACCCGGCGTGCGGCATGCGCAAACTCAGTCTCCATCCTGGCGATCTGTTCGCTCTCAAGTTTTTACATGAGGCGAAGCTCTCACCGGGCGGTGGTCGCATTGCGTACGTGATCTCGCGAACGCCTGAGAAGACCGCCGAAGAGCTATTCGAAATAGCGGTTAGGGACATTGAGACCGGGGCCGAGCATACGGTGCCTCATCCGGGACGCGCGAGCGGTCCCAGGTGGGCGCCGGATGGACGCCGCTTCGCGTTCGTTGGGGTGGCGGGCGCGTCGAGCCGCATATTCCTCTATAACCTGGATACCCGGCGCCTCTCGGCGTTAACACCGGAACAGTATTTCGTCCACGGCCCGCCGGCTTGGTCGCCCGATGGCAGGACGCTGGTATATGCGGTTCTGCGCCGCGTCCCCGAGGACGCTGCTCAATCGCGAAAAACGACGCGCGTGTTCCGGGCGGATGGGCTTGGGGCCACCGATCGATTGGAGGTTTTGCTGCAGCAAGTGGACGTAGAGTCCGCGATGGTGCGATCCCTGCAGGCCGGCCCGGCCGTCGCTGTGCGGCCTGCATTCAGTCCGTGTGGCAATCGGATCCTCTTTCTTGGGTCGAGCGTCGCAGCGGGTTATCCGCCGCTTAGTCTCAAGGCCTATGTCCTGGACCCGCGGGACGGGACCCTCGTCGAAGTCACGGACGACCGCTGGCACGTTGCCGCAGCTGCCTGGTCCGCGTGCGGAGAGTCAATCGTCATCGCCGGCGATCGCGACAGTGCCCTGGCGGTTCCCACTCCCCGGCTCTGGGTTGTACAGGCAGATGGCTCAAATCCAGTGTGCCGAAGTGACTCAGCCAGCTCCTGTCTAGGCGTGCACGCGCACCATGATATGCCGACGTGGCGCACCTCGCAGAGTGAGCTCTTTTATGTAGCGGAGGATGCGTGCGCGTACGCAACTGTAACGCAGGGGGGTTGCGCGCAGATCTGCCGAATCGCCTTACAAGGGCCAATCAGGTGTGAACCTCTCACTGCGGGCGCACGAACGTGCGTGATCTTTGATGTGGATCAAAAGGCATCACGATTGCTCTACGGCGTCTCCGACGTTCATAAGCCGTGGGATCTCTTTAGCATGGATGTTGGTACTGGAGCTGAAGTGTCCCTAACAAATCTCAACGATACTGTCTTGAGCAAATGGCCAAAGCTGAAGACTCAGCATCTCGCGTTCAGGAGCGACGACGGTCTGGCACTGGAGGGATGGTGTCTGACGCGGGCGGATACTGTCGGTCCCCTGCCTGCGGTGCTATTCATTCACGGAGGACCCGAGCTCGTCAGCGGTCATGCGTTCCGGTTTGACTTTCATCTCTTGGCTGCCAACGGCTATGCGGTGGTGTTTTCGAATTTCCGCGGGTCTTCCGGGTATGGCACGGCTTTTAGGGAAGCGCTGCATGGCAATTGGGGCCCCAGTGGATTTCCTGACCACATGGCTGCCGCGGACGCCGCAATCGCGTGCGCCATAGCAGATCCCTCCAGGCTCGGTTTGTGGGGTCCCTCTCATGGTGGCTATGCAACGGCCTGGGCGGCTTGCCACTCAGACCGCTTTCGCGCCGTGGTGGTCGAGTCCGCGGTGACGAACTTGACCACTCTCTACTACCTCACCGACATGCCCGACATCTTCGTCCGAGAGTTCGGCGGCCGACCGGATCAGATTCCTGAGGTATATCAGGCGCTTTCACCCCTGACGCATGCCGCACGTTGTCGTACTCCAACGCTGATGATCCACGGAGTCGAAGACTTGCGTTGTCCAATCTCCGAGGCAGAGCAGTTCTACCGCGCCCTGCATGATGCCGGTTGCCGCACCGAGCTCGTGCGAATTGCGGGCATGTCCCACATGGGCGACTCCGTGGGACCTCTGTCGGCACGTCTGACGCAGAATGAGGCGCTACTCGAATGGTTCGAGCGGCACCTGTGAGCTCGAAACGGAGCGTGCAGCTGCTGCTTCTGTGTCTGGCTATGGCACTGGGTGGCTACGTCCGAACGGCGCTAAGCCCCTTGCAGGAAGCCATGCGGATCGCGCTCTCATTGAGCGACAACCAGATGGCTCTGCTGCAGGGACCGGCAATTGCGATTCCAGTGCTGCTCGTTGCCACGCCGCTTGGGCTTCTCATAGACCGCTGTTCCCGTGTCCGACTTCTCCTGGCGCTGTTACTGCTGGGCACCGCCGGGACCCTTCTCACTGCGCGCGCAGCGAGCTTCGATGGTCTTGTCGTAGCGCGAGGTCTCTCCGGGACGATGGGGACGAGCATTCTTCCCGTGGTGTTCTCCTTGGTCGCCGATCTGTACCCCGCGGCACGGCGCGGTCAAGCGAATTCGCTCGTGGTCGTCGGCCAGGTGGTCGGCAACGCCTCAGCCTTTTGGGTGGGCGGACGGCTTCTAGTGCTGGCTGGCGCAGCACCGAATCATTGGCGATGGGCGATGCTCTTGCTGGCTGTTCCTCTTGTGCCATGTATTTTCCTCCTGCTCGGCCTACGGGAGCCTAAGCGAGTCGAAGTCTCCGTTGCAAATCCATCACTGCCGCAGGTATGGCGCGAGCTCAAGGCCTATCGATCGATGATCTTCCCGCTGATCGTAGGTATTGTCTCCCTTGAGACGGCGGTGGGCGCAGTACTCGTCTGGGGAGCCCCGATGCTCTCACGCAGCTTCAGCCTGCCGCCCGATCGCGTGGGAACCGTGATGGCATGCGCGGTCTTGGTGAGCGGCACGGTGGGCCCGTTGGCGGGCGGTGGCCTCGCAGACCTGGGTGAGCGGCAGGGCGGGCCACGGGTAACGGCCTCGGTACTGGTCGCTCTGGCTCTTTTGAGCATTCCTGTTGCCGGGTTCGGCTTCAGCCACGAAGTGGTGGCAGCGAGCAGTCTAATGGTGTTGACTCTGACCTTCATGCTCGCGGCATCTATCATGGGAATGACCCTTTTTACGGTGGTCATACCCAACGAATTGCGCGGCATTTGCCTCTCGTCCCTGATCGCGGTCATTCTGCTGTTCGCCCTCGCCGTGGCCCCTATGGCCATCAGCCTTCTCTCGGAGGCCATGGGCGGACTGTCGAGGATTGCCAGTGCCTCCTCAATTCTCTGCATGAGCGCGGGAGTCATCGCCGCCGCTGCGTTCGTTCTGGGGGGCCACCGCCTGAGCGCCAGGCATGAGAGTCGCTCATGACCGAGACTGCTACTGTTCCGAACCGCGATTTGGCGGTTGGACAGGGCAACATGAGCTGGTGGAGCCAGGCGGACAACCGTCGGTGCGGCTGGCATAACCTGCATACCATTGCGCGCTACGTCGAGAGCTTTCGCGCAGCCCGTGTGCTGCCGCTCGAGAAGCGCACGGACGCATCGATCGCAGCGTTGGAGAGCGTGCGTACCCTCGCGACCGTTCCGTGGTTCTCGGCAATGATCGTGATCCATGGACAGCACGTGCTCTTCGAGCAATACGCTGCAGATTTTCACAGAGACCACCCGCACAGCATCCAGTCGATCACGAAAACTCTCATGCACCTGGTAATCGGCCGGCTCGTCGAGGGCGGTGTCGTCGATCTATCTCGGACGGTAGCTCACTATATCCCGGAGATCGGCTCCGGCTACGCCGCCGCCACCGTGCAGCAGGTCCTCAACATGGACGTCGTAAACGACTACTCGGAGGACTTCGCAGACCCGAAAGCGACCTACTACCGTCACGAGGAGGCGATGGGATGGCGTTTGCCGCGAAGTCCGGGCACGGAACCCACGGAGCATGGCTTTCTGGTACGGATTGCAAGCGAGGACACGACGAACCGTACGGGTCACACTGACTACAAAGACGCAAACACCGCAGTTCTCGGGTGGCTCGCAGAACGCGCAGAGGGGCGCCGCTTGCGTGCATCCATAGCAGACATTGTCGATGCGGCAGGCATCGAAGGCACTTTCCACATTACTACGGACCGTGAAGGCACTCCGACAGTAGAGGGCGGCGCATGCCTCAGCGCGCGTGATCTGGCCCGCTATTTCGCCATCTTCGCGCGACAAGGGCTCGGTGTTGCGGGTGAGAAGGTGGGGTCAGGGTCCTTTCTAGCCGCGACGATGTCCTCGGGCGTGCCGATGCGCGGTTCGTACGCGGGTATGCGATACAGCAATCATCTCATGATTGCGGATCAGACGGTCGGGCACAGCGGGTGGGGCGGACAATACGTGCTGGCCGACATCAAGACTAAGAAGGTCGGCGTGTATTTGAGTGTACTCGAGAATCAGCATGCGACGGACGAGGCGGGTTTCATGCGGTCGGTCATTCAAATGCTGCAATCCGTAACGGGCGCAAAATGAACCGGACGACGGCTCGCCGCTTGGGAGAGTTGCAGTCAATCGCATGGGTTCTGTTACTCATTTTCGGGACAACAAACAGCGCTACTGGTCAGCGCACGCCTGAGACTCGTTCAAAAAGCGCCGACATACGGGCGCAGCAGCTCCCTGCCTTTGAGCTTCCGGTCTCGAGTTTCCTGAATTTGCAGGAGCGGTTGGCTCTGGATAGGTGGACTACTCGCGTAAAGACGGCGCTGGAGGCCTGTCCTTTCAGCAACGACGTCTTTTCCCGCGGGCACCAGGCGAGGCTGGCCGCGTATCGCAAGTGTCTGGAGGAAGACCTCGATGCGCCCCTCGCGACGCGGTTCCGGGCTCTCTATCGCGTTCGAGTGGTATCGTCGACGCTTGCCGGAGTTCGTGTTGACATCGTCACGCCGTCTGACGGCATCTCCCCTCGGAATAAAGGCCGCGTTCTCATCAATTTACATGGCGGCGCTTTCTTCGCGGGGCGGCGGTATGGAGGACAGATCGAGTCCATTCCGATTGCTGCAATGGGTAAAATCAGGGTCGTGAGTGTCGATTATCGGATGGCCCCTGAGTTTGAGTTTCCCGCTGCATCGGACGATGTCGTCGCGGTATATCGCGAGTTGCTGAAGTCATACAGGCCGGAAGCCATCGGAATATACGGAACTTCCGCGGGCGGTCTGCTCACAGCGCAGACGGTCGCGCTGCTGCAGAAGGAAAGACTTCCAGAGCCTGGTGCAGTGGGGATGTTCTGCGCGGCCGGCAGTTACTTTTACGAGGGAGACTCCGGGCACTTTGCCGCCGCGCTTGCAGGCGCCCCAGCAGCGACTTTCCGCGACAATCCTTATCTGAAAAACGCTAATCCAAGCGATCCCCTGGCATTCCCCGCGAAGTCAGCCGAGGTGATGGCAAGGTTCCCGCCATCACTACTAATCTCAGCGAGCCGCGACCAGGCCTTTAGCTCCGTGGTGTACTTTCATTCTCAGCTCGTCGCACTCGGCGTCGAGGCAGACCTCCATGTCTGGGAAGGCCTGGGGCATGCCTTCTTCTTTGATCCGGATCTGCCGCAATCGAGGCAAGTTTATCAGGTCGTGGCGCAGTTCTTCGATACGCACCTCGCATACGATCCCCACAGTCGGGCAGATAGCATCAGGCACACCCCGGATGGCAACAGCTCACGGTGGTACGCCGCACCTTGCAGCAGCACAAAGCCCTCGGGCTCGAGAGCGTCGATCCTGGAGCGTCATCGCTTCGCTTCCTTCGCTGTCATGTTCGTCGAAGGGAGGGAGCAATTAACAATTGCCACGCGGTGCCGGAAACTCCCAGACACCGGTCCCTGGCGTCGAACGACCGACCGCAAACAGGAATTCTAATTGGCGGAGCGACCGTCTGGAAGGCGCCGAGGCTGCGCGAAAACAGTGGCTGGTAGGCACATCAGAATGATTTGTTCCACTCTCGACCTTCCATCCCAAGAAAGTCGCCGCCCAGCTTCCAGACCATGACCATAGTTGAGCCATCGCCAGGGACATATCCGCCGGCGGGCACCATGCTCATGCCAGCCTTGGCGATCATGATCCCACCAGCCTTGCTCTGAGCGTCCGTAACGCGTCCGCCGCTGAAATCTCTGAACTCCAACGGCGCAGGGGCCTCCTGCCGTGGTGGCGTGACTGGAACCCCAAGATGAACCCGTGGGTCCGGAAATCCTTGGATAGACTGTCATGGGTGACCACCAAGACCGACAATCTCTGAGCACTGGAACTCCAGTGCACTACGACGGAGTCTCTGCGTACGCGATCCACGAACCCCATCTGGTAAGAGCCATCTGATACGGCCGAGGCTCTCGTGGCGTGCAATGGGCACGCTTATCCGAGAGCAACGATGGAACAGGGGATTTCCGAGGAGCTAAAGGAGCGCCAGCGCTACTGGCTCGATCATCTTCGCGCGGCCAGCGCCCAGGGGCTGAAGCTGGCCGAGTACGCCCGGGTGGCGCAGCTGGACAGCGATGCGCTGTATCGATGGCGGGCGCTGTTCAAGCGGCAGGGGATTTCGATTGCCGCGAGCGCGGAGGCGGTGCCGGTGAGCTTTGCGGCCGTGCGGGTGGCAACGGCCGAGCTCTGCAGCTCCGGCGGGGTGACTGTCTACATCGGCGCTCAGGTGCACGTTCGCTGCCCGAGCTGGCCGGACCCGCGATGGCTGGCCGAGCTGTCGCAGCGTTTGCAGGAGCAGCGCTGATGCGTCCCGCGGCCGACGCCGGGACGGTGTACCTGTGTTGCCAACCGGTCGACTTTCGCAAGTCGATCTCAGGGCTCGCGGTACTGGTCGAGCAAGCCTTGGGGCTCGATCCCTTCGCGCACGCGCTGTATGTGTTCACGAACAAAGAGCGTAACCGGGTGAAGCTGCTGTACTGGGAGCGCAACGGGTTCTGCCTCTGGTACAAGCGCCTTGAGAAGGACCACTTTGTCTGGCCGCGGCACCCGCCGGGAGCTACCGTGACGCTCACCGTGGAGGAGCTGAACTGGCTGTTGGATGGGTTTGATCTGTGGCGACAGCCGCATCAGTATCTGCGCTACCGCGCAGTGTCATGAGTTGATATCAAAACAACATCAGCTTCGCCTCTTCCCGCGCGGCATGCGGTATAATGGCGCATGCCCAGTACCGCTGCCGCGCTCCCTGATGATGTCCAGGCCCTGAAGGACATCATTCTCGCGCAGCGCGAGCAGATCAGCACTCAGCAGCGCCGTATCGAGCATCTGCTCGAGCAATTTCGCCTCGCCCGTCATCGCCAGTTCGGCGCCTCCTCCGAGAAGGCGCCCGGCCAGGGGGAGTTCTTCAACGAAGCCGAGTACCTCAGCCTCGCAGCCGCCGAGGATGATTGCGCTGAGGAGAGTACTGCCGCCTCGCAGGCGCCTCGCTCACGTGGGGCTCGCAAACCTCTGCCGCCGGAGCTGCCGCGTGTGCCGATCCGGCATGTCCTGCCTGAGAGCGAGCGGCGCTGCAGCTGTGGATGCGAGCTCGCCGTGATCGGTGAGGAAGAGAGCGAGCAGCTGGACCTCATTCCGGCGCGCATCCAGGTGCTGCACCACATCCGCGAGCGCTACGCCTGTCCGCGCTGCGAGGCTCCTCCGGTGCTCGCGCCTCTGCCAGAGCAGCCGATCCCCAAAAGCAATGCGAGCGCCGGCCTGCTCGCGCACATCGCAGTGGCGAAGTACCAGGATGGGCTGCCGCTACATCGCCAGGAAGCCATCCTCGCCCGTAGCGGCATCGATCTACCACGACAGACTTTGGCACGGTGGATGATCCGAGCGGCACTGTTGGGGCAGCCGCTGGTAAATCTGTTGTGGGATGAGCTGCTGTCGAACCCTGTGATCCACTGTGATGAGACGACGGTGCAGGTGCTCAAAGAAGCGGGCAAGCCGCCGACCTCGCTCTCATACATGTGGGCGCTCGCGGCCGGCCCTCCCGAGCGCCCGGTGGTTCTGTTTGATTATCACCCGAGCCGTTCCGGGGAGATCCCCAAGCGGCTGCTGGCGGGGTACAAAGGGTATCTGATGACCGACGGCTACGAGGGCTATAACAGCCTCTCGGCCGAGGACGGCATCAAGCACCTGTGTTGCATGGTGCACGCGCGGCGGCGCTTTCGAGATGCTCAGCGGGCTCAGCCGCGCGGCATCACCGGCCGGGCCGACGTCGCCATCGATTACTTCCGCAAGCTCTATCAGATCGAGCGCAAGGTCGCCGATGCCGATCCCCAGACTCGCTATCGCGTGCGCCAAAGCGAGAGCGTTCCGCTGCTAGAGAAGTTCCGCGCCTGGCTCGATGAGGCGTTGACTCACGTTGCTCCCAAGGGCGTGCTCGGTGAGGCGCTGCAGTACCTGCACAAGTACTGGCCGAAGTTGGTTCGCTACTGTGAGGACGGTCGGCTGCCCATCGACAATAACCGACTCGAGAATGCCATCCGTCCCTTTGTGATCGGGCGCAAAGCGTGGCTCTTCGCCGATACCCCCGCCGGTGCGCATGCTAGCGCCGCACTCTACAGCATCATCGAGACCGCCAAAGCCTCCGGGATCGAGCCCTACAGCTACCTGCGGCTTCTGTTCACCGCCTTGCCCAAGGCCACCTCGGTCGAGCACCTCGAGGCCCTACTGCCCTGGAACATCGACCGCAGCCTGGTTGCTTCCATCGAAGGTCCCCGGCCGCAATCCTCGCCCGCCGACTGACCTGCAGCCCCCAGCGGGCGCAGCAACGGGGCGGATCATGGATCGCTTACG
>Ga0134128_10002810_pt1 | contig 21388 bp, 21 predicted proteins | sample KB31754_FD_96462 | JGI IMG/M metagenome (GOLD analysis project Ga0134128, IMG submission 96462) | Terrestrial soil microbial communities with excess Nitrogen fertilizer from Kellogg Biological Station, Michigan, USA - KB3-175-4 | ecosystem: Environmental > Terrestrial > Soil > Unclassified ... | reverse complement strand
TGACGAACCGGTCTCGGCGCTCGACGTCTCCATACAGGCGCAGGTGATCAACCTGATGATGGACCTGCAGCAGGAAAAGGGACTCGCTTACCTCTTCATCGCCCATGGGCTCGCCGTCGTCGAGCACATCAGTCATCGCGTTGCGGTCATGTATCTCGGCAAGATCGTCGAGTATGCGGAGAAGCGGGAGCTTTTCGTCAAGCCTCTGCACCCGTACACCGAGGCACTGCTTGCGGCGGTGCCGGTGCCCAATCCAAAGCTGCGGCGGCCGCGCAGGCATGTCGGAGGCGACGTGCCGAGCCCGGTCAACCCGCCCTCGGGATGCGCTTTCCACACGCGCTGTCCGCAGGCGATGGCGCGCTGTCGCGCTGAGACGCCTCCGCTCCTCGAAGTGGCACCGCGGCACTGGGTCGCGTGTCACCTGCATCAGGCGTCCTAGCCGTGCCAAATCTCTTCGGTGTCTTGCCCAGCGAAGGCGGGACATTCAGTATGCGGGGAACATGCTAACAAAAATCATATAGGTTAGCAGTTCCTGTGATTACTGGATCGCCCGCCTGCGCGGGCGATGACAGCACCGTGCTTGGGGAAGATGCAATGAAACTATCCTCTACGCGCATCGGCCGCCTGCTCGCCGCCGTTGTCATCGCGGCTGCAGCTCCAAATTCGCTCGCCGCCCAGGACCTGATCAAGATCGGCTTCAGCGTGTCGCTCACAGGCGGGCTTGCCTCTTCCGGGAAGGCACATCTGCTTTCGAAGCAAATCTGGACAGAAGAGGTCAACGCGAGGGGCGGCGTGCTCGGACGACCCGTCAAGCTCGTCTATTACGACGATCAGACGAATGCAGCGACGGTTCCGGGCATCTATGCAAAGCTGATCGACGTCGACAAGGTCGACATCCTCATGGGCGCCGCCACTAATCTGATCGTGGCCGCCATGCCGCTGATCATGGAGCGCCAGAGGACGGTGATGGTGCTGCTTGCGCTCGGCTCGAATGCCGAGTTCAAGTATGCACGGTACTTCCAGAACTCTCCGTTCGGTCCCGATCCGAAAGGTGTGCTGTCGAGCGCGTTCTTCGAAGTGGCGAAGTCGCTCGATCCCGCGCCGAAGACGGTCGCGCTGGTCGGGGCGGATGCCGAATTCTCCAATAACGTGCTGGTCGGCGCGCGCGCCAACGCAAGGGCGGCCGGCCTGCAGATCGTCTATGACCGGACCTATCCACCCGCTACCGTGGATTACACGCCGGTTGTACGCGCGATTGCCGCGACCAGCCCCGACGCGGTGTTGCTTGCTTCCTATCCGCCGGATTCGGTGGGCATGATCCGCGCCGCGACCGAGACCAGGCTCAGGACGCAGTTATTCGGCGGCGCCATGGTAGGCATGCAATACGCCTCCCTGATGACGCAGCTCGGTGACAAGGTCAATCGCCTAGTCAATTACCATTTCTATGTTCCCAGTCCGAAGATGAGCTTTCCGGGCATTGATGACTTTCTGAGAAAATTCCAGGGGCAGGCGAAGGACGCCGGTGTCGACCCGCTCGGCTTCTACCAGCCCCCATTCGCCTACGCGGCGATGCAGATCCTCGAGCAGGCCGTCAAGGCAACCGGCAGTCTCGATGACGAGAAGCTCGCGGCCTACATCCATGCGAGCGCGTTCAACACTATCGTGGGCGAAATCAGGTTCAACGAGCTTGGCGAGTGGGCGAAGGCGCGTGTGCTCATGGTGCAATTCCAGAACGTGCAGGGAAGCGGCCTCGACCAATATCTGACCGGCCATCGGCAGGTGATCGTCTATCCGCCTGAGTACAAGGATGGCGAGATCGAAAAGCCCTTCGCGCGATAAATCCCCTCCCGCGTTTAGGGCGATTCAGGAAGAGACTAGACATGCAGATCACGGCGGCCGTGGCGCGGCAAAGGTTTGCGCCGTTCAGCATCGAGCAGGTGGAGCTCACCGAGCCTCGGCCCGATGAGCTCCTGGTCCGGATCGTGGCCTGCGGAATGTGCCAGACCGACCAGCATGGGCGTGACGGCTACTACAACACACCGCTGCCCGCCGTGTTCGGCCACGAAGGCGCGGGCATCGTGGCGGCCGTGGGCGAGGCGGTCACCAGCTTCGCTCCCGGCGATCACGTCGTGATTTCCTATCCGTGGTGCGGAGCCTGTGCCAATTGCAGACGCGAAATGCAGTCGCATTGCCTGCGCAACTTCGATCTGAAGATGCGCGGTACCCGCCTCGATGGTTCGACACTCATGCGGCAGAACGGCGAGCCGATCTACAGCGCCTTCTTTCAGCAATCGTCCTTCGGCACCTATGCAATTGCCAATCACCGCTTTGCAGTAAAGGTGCGAAACGACGCCCCTCTTGACGTGCTCGGCCCGTTCGCCTGCAGCGGCCAGACCGGCGCAGGCGCCGTTTTCAATTCCATGCGGCCGCGGCCCGACGATTCGTTCGTTGTGTTCGGGGTGGGCGCCGTAGGCCTGTCCGGCCTTATGGCCGCAAAAATCACAGGCTGCGATCCGATCATCGCGGTCGACGTTCGCGCGGCCAGGCTTGCGCTCGCGCGCGAACTCGGCGCCACGCATACCCTCGACCACACCGAAAACAGCGATGTGGTGCCGGAGGTTCGGAAGATCACGGGTGAAGGGGCTCGCTTTACCCTCGAGACGTCGGCAGCGCCGAATGTGTTTCGCGAGGCCATCGAGGCATTGATGCCGGGCGGCACCTGCATTCTTCTCGGCAGCGCACGCAAAGGCACGGAAGTAAGTTTCGATATGTCCTTCCTGCAATTCGGCCGCGTCGTACGAGGCGTCATTCAGGGCGAAAGCATACCCCAAAAATTCATTCCTCTCCTCGTTGACCTGCTCATGCAGGGAAAAATGCCCGTCGATCGCATGATGACGTTCTACCCGCTTGCGGAGATCAATCGCGCCGCCGAAGATTCATCGAGCGGCAGGACGATAAAGCCCGTGCTGCGCATGCCGCATTGAGCGGTACGGCAGGGCGGAATAGCGCCAGCGTATTCCACGCCGGATCGCTTCGGCGCAATACGCCAACGCTATTGCGCCCTACGCTCTGATTTCCTCAGTGGCGATCTACGCGAACAGGCAAGACCTGTGCGCGGCCCGTTGCGTGCAGCCTTTCCGCGCGATCGAGCCAGATCTGCGCCATGCTTAGCCACAGAACCTTGGTTCTCTCATTGGCGGCTTCTTGGGCCCATCTCAGGCAATTGGCCGCACGTTTCCGTAGTTCATCGATGCTCATGGCGACAAGTAGACGCCCCACTGGGTAAAATTTTTCGAAAACTCGACACGGGTTTTGCACAATAGGACCCAAATGGTTAATGCTCTATGACAGACGCGAGACGACGGACCACGAAGGACCGTTCAGGGAAAGCAGAGACTTCACGCAGGCCTTAGCGCTCCCTGATCTTCTCTTTTTCTGTGCTCTGTATCCGTCCTCCGTCGTCAGAATGGAGGTTGCGCCATGCTAGAACGCGGACAGGGCGGAACGCCGGTGGTTGAGACGCGGTTATTCGGCTACGAGCTTCTGAACGATCCGCTTCTGAACAAGGGCACGGCATTCGGCGAGGACGAGCGCGACACATTCGAGCTGCACGGGCTTCTCCCGCCTAATGTAGCAACGCTCGAGGAGCAGGTGTCCCGGCGCATGGAAGCATTCCGGCGCCTGCCGGATGACATAGCGCGCTATATTTTTCTACGCGAGCTTCAGGACTCCAACGAAACGCTGTTCTATGCCGTGCTCCTGCGCGATCTCGAAGGGATGCTCCCGATCGTTTACACGCCCGCGGTCGGCCGAGGTTGCGAACAATTCAGCCAGAGCTTCCGCAAGCCGCGCGGTATTTTTCTGAGCATGCCGCACAGGGATCGGATCAAAACTATTCTCGCCAATCCGCGGTTCGATGACGTCGAAGCGATCGTCGTGACGGACGGCGAGCGCATTCTTGGGCTGGGCGACCAGGGCGCCGGCGGAATGGGCATTCCGATTGGCAAGCTCGCGCTCTATTCGGCCTGCGGCGGCCTGCATCCGGCGACGACCTTGCCCGTCATGCTCGACGTGGGCACGGATAATGCAGACCGTCTGTGCGACCCGCTATATGTCGGGTGGCGTCACGAACGCGTGCGCGGAGCCGCCTACGATGAGCTGATCGATGCGTTTGTGAATGCCGTGGTCGAGCGCTGGCCGCACGTCCTGCTGCAATGGGAGGATTTCGCACTTGCCAACGCGACGCGGTTGTTGTCGCGATACCGGGACAGCCTTTGCACCTTCAATGATGACAATCAGGGCACCGCCGTCGTTACTGCCGGAACGCTGCTTGCGGCAGTGAACGTCACGGGTATTCCGCTCAAAGATCACCGCATCGCAGTGCTCGGGGCCGGTTCCGCCGGCATCGGCATCAGCTCACTGCTGTTCAAGGCCATGCTTGCCGACGGACTTTCCGAGCAGGAGGCCAGATCGCGATTTTATTTGATCGATCGTGCGGGGCTTCTGGTCCAGGGAATGGATGGCATTCTGGAATTCCAGCAGCCGTTCGCGCAACAACGCGGCGCGATTTCCACATGGAAACTGCAACAGCCGGATCGCATCGGGCTTGCGGATGTTGCAGTCAATGCGCGCCCAACGGTCCTGATCGGCGTATCCGGCCAGCCCGGCGCCTTCAGCGAAGACGTGGTACGTACAATGGCCACCCATACACCGCGACCGATCATATTCCCGTTATCAAATCCCACGTCGCGTTCGGAAGCCACTCCGGACGATGTCATGTTATGGACGAAGGGACAGGCCGTGATCGGCACGGGCAGCCCCTTCCCGCCGGTGCTACGCAACGGGTCGAGCATTCGAGTTGATCAGACCAACAATGCATACGTATTTCCCGGCATCGGCCTTGGCAGCATTGCAGCGCGCGCCCGACGTATCAGCGATAACATGCTCATGGCCGCGGCGCGGGCGCTTGCGTCCTTGTCGCCGAGCAAGACCAATCCGAAAGCCAATCTCTTGCCGCCCGTCACTGATCTGCGGGAAGTTTCCTACTATGTCGGGCTGGCCGTAGCCTTGGAAGCGCAGAAGGACGGACTCGCGGAACGCAGCGACAAGGGAGAGCTGGCATCCTTAATCCGCGCGAAGATGTGGACCCCGGTGTATCGCGCTTATCATCGGACGCATAACTGATAAGCATAGACGGCACGCGCACGAGCCGGAGAGCTGGCCATCATATACTCCCAACTCCAGGCGAAGCTTTGTGGCAAGACATCAGCTGCAATCTGCTTGTTGGAGTGATGCCGAAACGCCCGGATTATGAAAAAATAAATCCTTCGCACCAAAATACTTGTAGAAATGATACCATGTGCTATGCATGGCACGCTGATCAAACATCTAGTAAAATCAGACAGAGCGTTGTAGAAGAGAATGCGGTCGGTGCGGCTTTAAGCGCAACGAACCATGGAGAGAAAATTATGGCCAGGAAGGCAAAGAAGCGTGTCGTGCGACGAGCGTGGACCAAAGAAGACGAGCGCGAGCTCAGGAATCACTCGAAGAACAAGTCGCCAATCAACACGGTTGTGCGAGGCATGAAGCGCACGGCAGGCGCGCTGCGCCAGAAAGCCTTCAGCATGGGCCTTTCCCTCGGACATCGCCGCTCTTCCAAAAAGAAGCGCCGCTAGAATTTCAGTTCCACATTCATCTCGCGCCATGATCCTTGGGCGCGAGCGAGCCTGGGCGAGAGAGCCTCGAAGGATGCACGGTCCCCATTCGGGTTGCATCCTTCGAGGCTCGGCGCGTTGGGCCGGGCTTAGAATGACAGTTCAGTAAGAGACAGAAAGCCAAGTTCAGCGCCAGCCGCCCCCGCCGTTTACGTAGACAGTATCGGCCGTCATGAAGCCGCAGGCATCCGAGCACATGAAAAGGACCAGCTCGCCGATCTCTTCCGGCTCGCCGAAGCGTTTCATGGGCACGTCCTCGAGAAAGCGCTGCAGCAGCTCGGGCGATGTCTGCGCCGCAGCCTGGAACGGAGTGCGAATGGGTCCGGGCGAAATCGACAGGCAGCGAATTCCACGATCGGCGAACTCGCGCGCGACGCCCAGCGTCATGGACACGACGGCACCCTTGGCCGCCGCATAGTGAACCGACGAAGCCGGCCCGCCCCGCCGATGCGCCATGCTTGCCATGTTCACGATCACACCATGACCTTTGCTCAGCATATGCGGCAGGACCGCCTGCATGCAGTAGAACGTGCCCTTTACATTCAGCGCGAACGTCTTGTCGAACAAGGTTTCGTCAATATGGAGGAACTTGGAGCGTCGCAGCGCAGCACCGGCTGAGTTGAAAAGAAAGTCGACGTTCCGAAAAGTCTCGAGCGACTGCGATACCACGCGATCGACCTGCTGGCGTGAGGTAACATCCACCGGCAGTGCCAGCGCGGCACCATTGGCGGTGCGGATCTGCTCGGAAATGTGCTCGGCCGCGTCCTGATTAATATCGGCGCATACGACATTCGCTCCCTCGCGCGCGAAAATCAGCGCGGTTGCCTTGCCGATGCCGCTGCCGGCGCCGGTGATGATGATGGTCTTGCCCCTGAAATAGTCGGCAGTCTTAGCCATTGGACGCTCTCTCCTGCGCGCGTACGACTACGCGTTCATTGACAGCATATCGGTTTCCATCACAATCAGGATCAAGGAAGGCGATGACCAGCATCGAGATTACCGACCGATCCGAGATGCTTGCCAAGCTCGAGCAGGCGCTCGCGCTCGATCCGCGCCAGAGCGCGATCGTAACCATCGATATGCATCGCGGGCACCTGGATATGGCCGTGGCGACCATGCCCACGACGCCCGAGGATGCCCGCCGCGTGATTGAATCGGCTCGCGAGGCGCTCGCATTTGCTCGCGCGCAGGGCATCCCGGTCATCCATGTCGTGCTCACTTACAGAGTCATCCCAGGCCTCGGCAGCGAGAGCATGAGCCAACCGTTCTGGCGCGCCATCGCCGAGATCCGTGACGAGCAGGATCGGCTCACTCCTGGCCGCTCCAGCACGACCACCCATCACAACATCGAGGGCAGCCGCGGGACCGAGATCATCCCGGAGCTCTTCGACTCCGCCGATTACGTGGTCAATAACAAAAAGCGGCTGGACTGCTTCTACGGCACCGATCTCGACATGCTGCTGCAGAATCTCGCGGCAAAGAACGTGTGCCTTATGGGAATCAATACGAATACCTGCGTGTTGAACACGAGCTTCACTGCATTCAACAAAAATTACCGCGTGGTGGTGCTCAGCGATTGCGTTGCCAGCATGTACGGCGCAGACCTCCATGTCTTAGGTCTGCAGAACGTCGCGCGCTGCCTCGGCTGGGTGATCGATAACGCAACTTTCAGGCGCAAGATCGAAGAGGGACGCAAACGCAACGCGTAGCGCTAGTAGAATGGGTTAGGCGCGCAGCGCCATAACCCATCAGCTCGGATTTTGATTTTATTTGATGGGTTTCGCTCTCGCTCAACCCATCCTACGCCCGCAGCGACGTCCTCAGCCCCGCTTCGGCGGTTGTGCAGGGCGTGCCGCCGCGGCCGGCGGCGGCCGCACTGCCTGCACCGGCGCCGGACGCGGCGCAGCCTGGATTACGGGCCGTGGTGCGGGCGGCGGCGCGGGACGTGGCGCAGCCTGGATCACGGGCCGTGGTGCCGCGCCCGGCGGCGGCGCCGGACGTGGAGGCGGCGGGGCCGCATGCACCGCGGGGCGCGGAGGCGCCATTATGGCAGGCCGGGGCGGAGGTGGCGCAGCGTGGATCATCGGACGCGGCGGCGGGGCTGATTGCACTGGCGCCCGAGGCGGTGTGAGTGCTGCCGTGGGAGCTCGCGGGGGAGTGAGCGTGGCCAGTGGCGGCGAGGCAGGACGCAGCACGGGCGCGGGCGGCGGCCTGTTCGCGATGACCGGTGCCGGTGCGCGTGGGATTTGGGGTGGCGCTGCGTGGTGGGTTTGCGTCGGAGGCGTCAGTCCGTGACCCGGGGGCAATTGCGGAAGCGCGTGGCTCGTACCCGGCAAGCCACGTCCGGGCGAAGTTAAAGGCATCGTTGAGGGAAGTCGGGGACTTCCTTGCGTTGCTGTTTGCGGGTGTCCTCGCATTCCGGCGGGGGGCACTGCGGCCATGGCGGAGCCCTCGGAATGGCCAAGCGGACGCCCGAGTCTTCCGGGTAGAGCGGGCAACGGGTGGCCAGCCATGCCGGGCAGCGGTTGCCTGACGGTGGGGGCCACGCCGTGTGTCGCGTTCTCCGTTGTGATCGCCGATGCACCGCGTGCATGCGTGCGCACCGATGGCGGAAGCGAAGCAGCAAGCGCAGCGCCGTGAGTTACGGGCGCCGTGACGCCCGCCTGGCCAGCATGGGTTCTAATCGCGAAGCTTTTAGTCGCCCGATCCGCAATGAAGCCATCGTGGCCATGGGTGACGAAGAAGTCTTCGTGCGGATGGACCGCATAGCGCGGAACATGACACCAGGTCGGCAGCGGGACAAAAACCGGGACCGGCAGCACGTACGGTTCGGTCACGATAATGGGCGCGTCCAGCACCAGGAAGTCAGCCGGCGGTGGCGGCAGGAAGTCGACTGGAAGCGGCGGGGGAGGGACGAAGCCGAAGTCCGCAAACACGATGTCCGGCCGATCCACGTAGGCGAATTCCTCAGGAGGAGGCGGCGGGACATCATAATCGACGAGGGCAAAGGACGAGGGCGGCTCGAGCGCGGCGGAAAGCAGCACCAGGCGCCGACGGGCATCGCCGCTGTGCGGGCCATGCGGGTACCGCCGCAGGTAGGACCAGTACGCCTCCCGCGTGTCGACCGCACAGGTATGCGTCCAGGTAAGCGCTTCCCGCCGCACCGCCACAATCGCGCGCACTCGTTCGGCCAAAGGATCGCCTCCGTAGACCGACAGAAATTCCTCGTAGCCGTTCAGATCGTCGCGCTCGACTGCCGACGCGTAAGCGTCCGGTGCGCTGAGCTCCGCGAGCCGGCGCGTTGGGACATTCTGTTTCGAGACCTGCGCGGGTGCATCGGGACCGCGCTCGAAGAACGCGAAGGATGTGGCGAGCTTTGAAGCGCTCCAGGGCAGCTGCGCGCCTTTGCTGACGTCGCTCACGCGCAACCGAACGCGATCAAATAAATCGCTGGGCGGCAAGCCACCCTCGCATCATCTCCGCAAGCGCTTGGGCGTACGTGCCGTACGGGCCGCTCTGTTCGGGAGCGACCGTTCCGGGGGTGGCATTGAAGGCCACCAGCGTGCCTGCCGGCGGCTCGATGAGCGCAAGCCCGCTCGCCAGCGGCTGGCCGGAAACCGCGAAGGGAAGCTTGCGCGCGCCGTCGACCACGATGATGCTCGCCTTCAAGTGCAGCGCGGTGAGCGGCCGGAGATAATCGGAAAGGCGCACGCCCTCTGCGATCACATCCGTGTCGCGGGCAAGCTTTGCATCCACCGGCAGGAAATAGTTTTCGCCTTCGAGCTGCAGCGCGTAGCCGCTCAGGTAAATGACGGCGACCGTCTCAGGACCGGATGCCGACGCTTTTTCCAAAAAATCGCGGAAAGCCCGTCGCAGGCCTTCCTGATCGAGATCGCGCGCCCCGATCACGTCGAAGGCGGCGGCTTGCAGCGTCTGCGCGATCAGGCCGGCGTCATTGGCGGCCGTCTGCAGGGGAGCGGCTTGATAAGCGGCGTTGCCCAGGACGAGAGCAATGCGTTTTTCGGTGGGCTCGGCAGAAAAGGCGGGGTTGGCAAGAAAAACGATCAGCGCACAAAGCGTGAGCGAGCGTGTGAGGTAGTTCCACATGGCGGCACCCGACGGCAGTTGGGTCATGATGCCAATGCAATCAAATACGCCCTGAACGGCATCTGAATAGCGCGAGCAGAAATGGGTCAGGGACACCCCGCCCAATCACGTTCCCGTGTCTGTCTGGCGTGGGTCATTCGGACGGCGATAGTGGCCAATTGGCAACAGACTCCGGGGCGCGGTCGGCCTAAAGTCCGGCCGGTTCAGTCGGGCGTGCCATGCGCAAAGTCTGGATAGTAGGCCTTCTGTTGTTTTTTGGGGTTATCGCTCCCGCGAGCGCTGCCGATTATCCAGTCATTGGCTACTACCAACCGGCTCCGGTGCGCCCTCTCTACAGCTGGACCGGCTGCAGCGTCGGGGTGAATATCGGCGGGGGATGGAGCCCCAATAGCTGGCGCGACCCTGCCCAGTATTTCGGTGTCGGCCCGGAGCTTGGCTCCCATACGGCGAACGGGGCAATCGGCGGCTGGCAGCTGGGTTGCGATTATCAAGCCGGTCCGATCGTTTTCGGCGCGCGCGGCCTTTATGACCTCACGGGCATCAAAGGGCAGAACCTGCAGCCCGCGTTCCCGCCCTTCAATACCGGTGTCTTCACCAATACGAGTGTCATTCGCGATATTCTTGCGGACAAAACCTTCATTCAATCGGTGGCGACCCTCTCGGGCAGAGTAGGTGTGACAGTGCGGCCCACGACGCTTCTGTATGTCCAGGGCGGCGCCGCCGTGGCACATGACGTCGAGACGATCTTCCCCTTCGTCAACCAAGCCACGAATATCGGCCAAAGCGGCCAAGGCATCACGATTGCCGAAGCGAGGAGAAATGCCATTGGCTGGACCGCAGGCGTGGGCGTTGAAGCAGCGCTGTTCGCCGGCGATTGGTCCGTCTTTGCCGAATATAACCACATCGGCTTCGGCACTTCGAATGTGACGTTCACTTCGGGCGTGATACCACCCGGTATGTCGGGCTCGATCTTTCAGCTCAATATCCGGCAGTCGATTGATATGTTCCTGCTGGGCATCAACTACCGCTTCGTTGGCGGTCCGCCGAAGTTCTGAAAATTTGAGCTATGCAATCGCCGTAAACGGGGGCGCGGGAAAGAAAGCCACCCGACCTGAGGCATTCGCCGAGGCGGCTGAATCCTTCTCTCGAGACATCGGGCGTTCGCGCCCAGATATTGCCTTTGCGGTAACGCTCAAATGAGCTCGCCAGAATTTCGCGCTCACTGTCGGCAAAATAAGTCGCGGTGATCTCGGCAAGCTCCCTTGCCCTGTGCGCCCGGAGCCATTCCTGCATCTGAGCTACAGCGTCAAGCATACATGCAAACGCGTTGCGGTGCCGTTGCATTGCACTGCGCGTAGCGATGAAAGTCGTGTAGACCGTGGGCCCTCGCGTGCTTGCGGCATAGAGAATGCGCCCGACGCGCCTCTCTAGGGCCATAGCCACGTAGGGCTCGAACAATTGCACCACATCGAGGCGGTCTTCACAAAGCGCCTGGAAATTGGCGGCCATCGATTGCGCGGGTGCCCGCTCAATCGTTGCCGGATCAAGGCCGCGCTCGCGTAAATCGTGCTGCAGACACAGCCATGGCGTGGGAACTTCGGATACTGCAGCAAATCGCACCCTACGCAAATCGACGAGACTTGCCGCATCAGATCGATTTGCGGCAACGAGATAGAAGGGGTCGCGCGCCACCACTTCGCCGAAACAGACAAGCGGCGAAGCGGGGTCAGCGTCATGCGCTTTCATGACCCGCATCGGCCCGCCCCATGTCACATCCGCTTTGCCGTCGAGGAGCGCTGCTACCCCCTCCCCTGCTGCGGAAGAGCTGACCAATTCAACGCTCACCCCATTCTTCTCATAGAATCCAAGCGCCAGCGTGGCGTAAAAGGGCGCATAGAAGGCCGCGCGAAAATTCTCGGCGAGCCTTATACGCATGCAAGCTCCGCTCGGCATTGCTTCACGTGGCAATCGATCTTTTTGCAAAGAAGATGGACGTTTAAATAACCCAGCGCGATTGCGTAGCCCGCTGGTGACGGCGTCCAGGTCAGTCTGCTGAAATCCCCGTTGCTCTGATCGGCCCTGCCCATTTCTCGATCTCCGCCTCGACGAATTTTTGCAAAAACTCGGAAGAAGTGCGATCCGGACCTGCCAAATCGGCGCCGATCTCCTGCATGCGTGTCCTCACGACCGGATCGTTCATCGTCCTCAGGACAGCGGAACGCAGCTTGTGCACGACGGCCGCGGGAGCGCCTTTCGGCAAGAAGATGGCAAACCAGTTCGCGGCATCGAAGCCAGTGAGACCCTGCTCATGCGCGGTAGCCTGGCCCGGCAGGCTCGGCGAGCGGTCGCGGGTGAGAACGGCGATCGACTTAATCTGCCCGCTCTGGATGAATGGAATTGCAATGGGGCTATCGGGACATTGGTAGTCAATGCGCCCGGCAATCAGATCCTGGATCGCGAGGGAGGCACCGCGATAGGGAATGTGCGTCGTCCGCACTCCAATGGCAGCGTTGAGCAGCACACAGGCGAGATGGCTCGCGGAGCCCGGGCCGCCAGACCCGAACTGCATGGAGCCCTGGTTCTTGCGAGTGTAGGCGATGAATTCGCGCAGGTTCTCCGCGGGCAGGTCCTTACGCGCAAGCAAAACGAGGGGTGTCTGCGCGACCAGGATCACCGGGCTGAAATCCATCGCGGCATTATAGAGAGGGCTTTTGTAGAAGGTCTGATTTGCCGCGTGCGTACCAACATTGCCCAGCACGAACTGATAACCGTCAGGGCTGGCCTTGGCGACGCGGGCACTTCCGACCATGCCACCGGAGCCTCCGACATTCTCGATGATCACTTGCTGGCCGAGCAGCTCGGAAACGCCCGGGCTCAGAATGCGCGCTACCGTGTCAGCGGGTCCACCCGCCGCGAACGGAACGATCATTGTCATTGGGCGCGCCGGCCATTCCTGCGCGCGCAGAGGCTCTCCCGACGCGAGAATCAGCGCGATTGCGAACAACTTGGCTGCAAAGCAAATTCTTCTCACGTCCGGATAATGCCGCCTGGAACGAGATGAGCAAGCCACCGCTCACGGTGGCCGCTCGTAACCGCGCGGAACGGGAGCGGAAAAATGTTATAGTGACAATATCGCAGATGCGGTTCTTATGAGGCAGGCATGATTGCAGTGATCTTCGAAGTGTGGCCGGCGCCCGGGCGAAAGGACGATTATCTCGCCACGGCTGCCGCTTTGCGCGCCGATTTGGAAACTATTGACGGCTTCATATCAGTCGAGCGCTTCCAGAGCCTCACCGATCCGGGCAAGCTGCTTTCGCTGTCATTCTGGCGCGATGAAGACGCGGTGAAGGCCTGGCGCAATCAAACGAAGCATCGGGAGACACAAAAAGCCGGACGCGCAGGCGTCTTTGCGGATTACCGCCTGCGCGTGGCCGACGTCTTGCGCGATTACGGGATGAACGTCCGAACACAGGCTCCCGCCGATTCTCGACGTGCCCACGCTGTTGCAGCGGCAGTTTGAGATTGCTGCATGTTAATGGGTTCCTGCGCGTAATCGACGCGGTCGCCAGACCCGGCGTGTCGCAGGCACCGATCTGAAGCGCGGACTGTCGAGTCCTCGACCCTCGGAACTCTCTTTTGCATTTCGCATTTCTAGGTCGTGGGAGGATTGACAGGAGATTGCCATGGGCAATTTTCCGCCCTCCGCGCTTTCCTTGCTTACGCCGATTGTTGCTGTCCGCGCGCTCCGAAAGCACGCCGGCAGAGTCGGCGTGTTTTTTGCATATTCATTTTTCCGTGGCGTCCCGTCCCGTTTGTCAAGGAGGACCCCATCATGATTCGCTTGCTGCTTGCAGTGATGGTGATTTGCGCTCCGGCTCTGGCCCGCGATAACGGCCAATACGAGAATGTCTCGCCCGACGTTCGCACCTGGTTCAGGTCACAGAAGTCTCCGAAGACTGGCGCGCTGTGCTGCAGCGAGGCCGACGGTCTCTATGCCGAGGAGGATATTCGGGAGGGGCATTATTGGACGCGCTGGGGAGGTCGCGAGTGGCAGCCCGTTCCCGATGAGGTCGTAATTCAGCACCCGAACCCGCACGGCGCACCGGTCGTCTGGTGGTATGTGGAGAAAGGCGAGATCAAGATTCGCTGCTACGCCCCCGGAAGTGGCGTCTGACCTTTCATACTGCCCCTCTGATCGGCTAACTAAGAGCCGGAGCCTCGATTGAGCACAAACGAAATCCGGAAACGCGGTTGTGCCGCCCCTTTTTATTCGTTCCGGGTACGCGTCTGTAGAACATACGATACCTGACTTCGCACGCTTTGACGCATCAGCCGACCCATAATGCGGCGCTCCGGTGGGTGGCGCCGGCAGGCGCGCATGTGCTCGCGGCGAACGAGGTGCATGTGTGGCGGGCGCGCGTCAGCCAAGCCGAAGATTGTCTGCCCGAGCTCATGCAAATCCTCACGCCGGACGAACGCGGCCGTGCTGCGCGATTTCGCTTTGCCGTGGATCGTCAGCGTTGCATCCTCGGCCGGGCGCTCATTCGCATTATTCTTGGTCACCATCTGCGCCGGCCATCACACGAGCTCGCCTTCGCCTACAATGCATTCGACAAGCCTCGTCTGGCCGACACGCGCGATTCCGGGCTGCAATTCAATATTTCTCATTCCGGCGAATGGCTTCTGATCGCCCTTGCTCAGGGCCGCATCCTCGGCGTGGATGTCGAGCACATGCGCGAGGATATGGTCACCCGGGAAATCGCTGAGCGATTTTTTTCTGCGACCGAGTGCGGGGCGCTCGCTTCACTTCCTGCGGAGGAGCAGTGCGACGCGTTCTTCGCGTGCTGGACGCGCAAAGAGGCCTATCTGAAAGCCCGTGGAGACGGGCTTTCGCTCCCCCTCGACCAATTCGACGTGGCGTTCGTTCCCGGAGTGGATGCGCGCCTCCTTGCAACGCGGCATGATCCCGCGGAAGTCAACCACTGGAGCTTGTGCGCGTTGGATGTAGGTCCCGGGCATAAGGCCGCACTGGTGGTCGAAGGCACGGGTTGGGCGCTGAAGCTCCTGGAATGGCCGGGCGGGCTGAACTTCCTTGCTCAACCGAAGTCCACAGTGGCGAACGGCCGTTGGGAGTTTCCGGATCGGGCGGTCAAGGGTCCCATTTGAAGCTGAGCCCGGGAAAAAAGACTGCCAGCATGTTTATCTCACCCATTCGGCAGCGCGTCGGGCACACTCCGCAACAGGATCCGAAGATCGCGATCTGCGCTCAACCAAAACTGATCGACCACCCAGGGCTTCGGAAAGCCCGCGCGGCCGATCTAACCAAATACCGAAGGTCGGCGGTGCGCGACATAGCAACACTCTCAACAAGCGGCGTGCACGAGCGCACCTTTTCCCGCGCTGGCGCGCTTTGCCGCACGCGCATTAAAGTCCCGCTCCGCCCGTCCTGTTGTAAGCATCGGAAATCCGGCTAGTATGCCGTGCTGTTTTTGACGGCTTGCGCACGGGGCGGCGCTCTCTGCGGCGAAGGCACCTTATGAAGGCTCGGCTCGCATTCTGGTTTGGCGTGACGATCGCCAGCATATTGCTCGCGGTTTCGGCGTTTTCCCAGCAGCGCGGCCCGCGTGTGGCACTGCTGATCGGAAACGCGAGCTACCCCGACGCCAGCACACCCCTCTCCACTACCATCAGAGACGCCCGCGCGCTCGCGGATGAATTCCGCCGCAGCGATTTTGAGGTCGACCTGAAGGAAAATCTGGGCAAGGAAGACATGCAGCGTGCGATCGACGCCTTCATGGCAAAGATCCGCACCGGCACCACGGCCCTGTTCTATTTCAGCGGCTACGGCATTCAGGTCGACCGGCAGAGCTATCTCATGCCGGTCAACGCACAGGTCTGGACCGAAGCCGAGGTGCGCCGCGATGGCGTCAGCATCAACGGGCTTCTGGCTGACATGCATCGCCGGGGCGCCAAGGTCAAAATAGTCATTATCGATGCGGCGCGGCGAAATCCATTCGAGCGCCGCTTCCGGGCGGCAGCGGCAGGCCTCGCTGCGCTTGATGCGCCCGAGGGTACGCTCGCCATCTATTCGGCCGCTCCCGGCAAGGTGATAAACGACACCAGTGGCACAAACAGCATTTTTGTGAGCGAGCTGATCAAAGAAATGCGCGCCCCCAATCTGAGTGCCGAGGAGGTATTCAATCACACGCGCGTCGGGGTATCTCGGGCGACGAACAACGAGCAGGTACCGTGGGTCGCTTCATCGCTTGTCGAGGAGTTCTATTTTGGAACCCGGCCCGCATCGTCGAGCACCACGACAACCTCAACGCCGCCACCCCCGCCGCCCCCGCCCCCACCGCCACCCCCGCCGGAGGGAGGATCAGGGCAGCAGGCCAAGACCGGCGAAACATTCCGCGACTGTCAGGAATGCCCTGAGATGGTCGTAGTGCCCGCCGGCTCGTTCGATATGGGCTCGAGCGCCGAATATGAGAACCCGGCCCATCGCGTCAGCATCTCCAAGCAGTTTGCCATCGGCCGCTACGAAGTGACATTCGATGAATGGGATCGCTGCGCGGATGAGAAAGGCTGCAAGTTCCGGCCCGACGATCGCGAATGGGGGCGGGGCAAGCGTCCGGTGATCAATCTCAGCTGGCTGGACGCGAAAGAGTTCGTGAGCTGGCTAACGCAGAAGACCGGCAAAACCTATCGTCTGCCGTCCGAAGCGGAATGGGAATATGCCGCGCGCGCGGGAACGACTACAGCTTATTGGTGGGGCCAGAATATTGGTTCACGGCAGGCGAACTGCCGCGAATGCAACAGTGGCGTGGCCTCCCAGACTCAGCCTGTGGGCTCGTATCCGCCGAACCCATTCGGCCTTTACGACACGTCCGGCAACGCGGCCGAATGGGTGGAGGATTGCTGGAACGACAATTATCGCGGCGCTCCCAAGGACGGCTCCGCCTGGACCACGGGTCAGTGCCGGCTCCGGGTACTGCGCGGAGGAGCATATGACAGCGCGGCGAAATACGTGCGCTCGGCGGCGCGTTTCCGCTATGATTCCGACGTACGGTACTCGGCCAATGGTTTTCGCGTCTTTCGCGAAATGCCATAGCCCGCCTGCGATCCGCTTCGCTCTCTTGATGCAAACGGCGTAGTCACGTGAAGCGGTTCTTTCCGCGAACCCTGTTCGCCAAGTACGCGATCGCCTTCGTTGGCCTCATTGTTCTGGTGCTGCTTGCAAGCGGCGCACTGGAAACCTGGTTCACATACAACGACACAACAAAGCTGCTGGCCAAGGCGCAATCGGAGAAGGCGGAGACGACGAGCCGGCGTATCGAGCAGTTCATCGACGATCTCGAGCGTCAGATCAGCTGGGCCACGCGCGCCAGCAGCACCACTCTTGAACAGCGGCGGGCTGATTACAGTGCGCTGCTTCAGCAGACGCCTGCCATCGATAGGCTCATTCACCTCGACAGTGCCGGAAAGGAAGATTTGCGCGTCAGCCGCCGGGAAGTGCTCCTCGGCAGCGGTATCGACTATTCCGGCAATCCACGTTTCACCGAAAGCAAAAATCGCGCCGTCTGGCTGTCACCGGTCTATTTTGACGGCCGCGAGCCGTTCGTCGCAATCGCCATGGAGCATTCCGGGCGCAATGCGGGCTCAACAGTGGCGGAGGTCAGCCTCCGGGTACTCTCCGATTTCATCGACCGCACGCAGATCGGACAAGACAATGCGGCCTTGATCGTGGGCCCGGATGGACGCTTGCTCGCCCATTCGGACCCTGAGCGTCTTTTGGGCACGAGCCTCGCCGATCTGCCGCAGGTTGCAGCGGCGATCGAGCGACAGGGCGACACGCTCTTCGGCAAAGATCCCGATGGTCAGGCAGTGCTGACGGCCTGGTCGGCCATTCCACGCCTCAGCGGTTTCGTTTTTTTCGAGCAACCGCGCAGCAAGGCGCTGCAACCCGTATACGGTCTGCTGTTTCGAACCGCATGGTTGCTTGCGGGCGGCGTGCTGCTTGCACTCGTGGCCGGCACTTTGCTGGCGCGCCAAATGGTCGTCCCCGTGCGCGCCTTGCAGGTAGGCGCACAGCAACTCGAGTCCAGCGATTTCGGCCACCGGATCAAGGTGCAGACGGGCGATGAGATTGCCGACCTTGCCGAGCATTTCAATCGCATGGCTGACCAGTTGCAGAATTCGTATCGCGGGTTGGAGCAGAAAGTCGCAGAACGTACGCGCGAGCTGGCGCAATCGGTCGGCGAGCTAAAAGCGCTCGAGGAAATCGGGCGCGCACTCGCCTCCTCGCTCGACATCAACTCCGTGCTCGCAACCATTGTCAGCCGCGCGGTGCAACTGACCAATGCCGATGCAGGCGCGATTTACCGGTACGACCCGCTGCATATGACTTTTGAGCTTGCTGAAGCTCACGCGCTCGCGCTGTCCGTGCAGGATCGGGTGCGGGCGGTGCGCATTAGCTTGGACGATAGCGCTATGGGACGTGCCGCGAAGGAGGGAAAATCGCTGGCGATAACCGATCTGGCCAGCACCCCTAATTACCCGCTCAGGGACATTACCCTGGAGGCAGGCTTTCAGTCGGTCCTCATCGTCCCGCTGATCGGGCAAGATGAGATCCTGGGTGCGCTCGTCGTGCAGCGCCGAAATAAGGGAGAGTTCCCTTCCCGCATGGTAGAGCTGATGCAGACCTTCGCGCACCAGTCGGTTCTCGCCATGAAAAATGCGCGGCTATTCCGTGAAGTGCAGCAGAAGGGACGTGAGCTTGCGATCGCGAACGAGCACAAATCGCAGTTCTTCGCCAATATGAGCCACGAGCTGCGCACTCCGCTCAATGGCATGCTGGGCTTTTCCGAGCTGCTGCTCGACGGGCTCTATGGAGCGCTGCCGCAGAAAGCCATGGAGGTGCTGACCCGTATTCAGAAAGACGGCAAGCACCTTCTAGGTTTGATCAACGACGTGCTGGATATTTCAAAGATCGAGGCCGGCCAGCTCACGCTTTCCCTTGGCGACTACTCGGTAGCAAATGTTGTCGAGGCAGTCGTTGCCTCGACCGATTCGCTTGCGCGCACGAAAGGGATCGAAGTGAAGACGGCGATTGCTGCGGGTCTGCCGCTGGGCTACGGCGATGAACGGCGCCTAACGCAGGTGCTCCTGAATCTGGTAGGTAACGCGATCAAGTTCACTGACGTAGGATGGGTTGAGATTCGGGTCGAAGGGGTCGACGATCATTTCAGGATTGCCGTACAGGACACCGGGCCGGGCGTTCCACTTGCCGACCAGGCACGCATCTTTGAGGATTTTCAGCAGGTCGACAACAGCAGCACGCGTGAGAAGGGAGGCACCGGTCTCGGCCTTGCCATATCGCGTCGGCTGGTGGTGGCGCATGGAGGTGACATTACGTTGCAATCCATGCCGGGCGCGGGTGCCACATTCGTCGTCGTGCTGCCGCAGCGGGTAAGCGAACACAGGCAAGCAGCATGAGCAAGCGCATCCTTGTGGTTGAGGACACCGAGAACAATCGCATGATCCTCAATGATCTTCTTACCAATGCGGGCTTCGAGGTCATGGAGGCAAGGGATGGAGAGAAGGGCGTCGCGATGGCAGCCGAATGCCGTCCGGATCTCATCCTTATGGACATTCAGCTCCCGAAGGTGGACGGATACGAGGCGACCCGCCGGATCAAGGCCAAGCCCGAGTTGCAGCACATCCCGGTGATTGCCGTCACCTCGTATGCGCTCTCGGGTGATGAGGCCAAGGCGCGGGCTGCGGGCTGTGACGGCTACATTGCCAAGCCTTTCAGCCCGCGCGTCATTCTCGCCAAAGTGCGCGAATTGCTGGCGTGACCGCAAAGGGAAACCCTGCTTGCGAAATCCGCCGCGCCTCCTGATCGCCGACGACAATCCGACCAACGTGGAAGTGCTGCGGGTTCGGCTTGCTGCGCAGGGATACGAAATCATTACCGCAGCGGATGGGGAAGAGGCGCTCACCCGAGCGCGCCAGGATGAGCCCGATCTGATCCTGCTCGACATTATGATGCCGAAGCGCGACGGCATTTCCGTCTTGAAGGAACTCAAGGCGGACAGCAACTCGCGCTTCATTCCCGTCGTGCTGGTCACCGCTCGGGCCGACACGCGCGACGTCGTCGCCGGGCTGGAGGCGGGCGGCGACGATTATCTCACGAAGCCTATCGAACAGGCGACGCTTGTTGCTCGGGTGCGCTCATTGCTGCGCATAAAGGAGCTGCACGATACCGTGACCGCCCAAGCCGCGCAGCTCGCCACCTGGAATACGGCCCTGGAACAGCGCGTCGCCGATCAGGTAGGTGAGATCGAGCGCATGAGCCGGCTGCAGCGGTTCCTTCCTCCGCAGGTGGCGAAGATCATCGCGTCCTCTGCAGAGGGCGAGCAATACCTCGCCAGCCATAGGCGGGAAATTACCGTTCTGTTCTGCGATCTGCGTGGCTTCACTGCATTTACCGACAACGCCGAGCCCGAAGAGGTCATGTCGGTATTGCGCGAATACCACGAAAGCGTGGGCGCATTGATCTTCAAATACGAAGGCACGCTTGAGCGGTTCCTCGGCGACGGCATCATGATCATTTTCAACGATCCGATTCCGTGCGCCGATCATACCGAACGCGGGGTGCGACTCGCTCTCGATATGCGTGAGGAAGTGGGCAAGGTGCTGCAGGCCTGGCACCGCAAAGGTCACACGCTCGGCTTCGGCATTGGTATTGCGTCGGACTACGCAACTCTGGGGCAGATCGGCTTCGAGCAGCGGCGCGACTATACGGCAATCGGCAGGGTCACCAATCTGGCGTCACGCCTCTGCGATCAAGCCAAAGCGGGCCAGATCGTGATCAGCCAGCGTGCGTTGAGCGCAATCGAGTCCTCGGTCGAAGCGCGATCGGTTGGCGAGCTCACGCTCAAAGGGTTCGGTCGCCCGGTTCCTGCCTACGAAATCGTGCGCTGGCTAGGCGAGTCGTCTTGATCAGGTTGGGCTCCAGAGCGCGCGTCGAGGATCTTTGTCGCCGAACGGTGTGATCCCGCTCGCACCACGGTGCGACAGTACATTCCGCCTCGGCCACCACGCGCGCGGACACGCTGCCCAGGAAACGGCGAAAGGCCGAGCTGTTGCGCGCGCCCATGATGATGTGGGTCAACGTGATTCTTGCTCGCGAACTCAATCAGCGCCATCGCAGGATTGACACTCGCTCTCGCGGTTGCGGCTGGATTATTTCGAGGATACATCGCTGGCACGTGCACATGACCGCAGAAGGTCTGAACGCAAGCGGTTGCCATCAGACTTTCTGAGGCGTCATGCGCGTCGCCGCCAAGGCGCCCTGCCGGACGTAGGAGATAACCTTGTCGACGACCCACCCGGGATCGGCGCCATACCCTACATAATCTCCGAGAAACACGTAGCGTCCGACGCCGCCCTCGCTTGAGTGAGACATGCGGTGAGTGCCTCACGATTACCGTGCAGGTCAGCAAATAACCCTATGAGCATGCCGCAAAAGCATTCCGCCCCGCCAAATGGCGGGGCGGAATCCG
>Ga0134128_10002809_pt1 | contig 21391 bp, 11 predicted proteins | sample KB31754_FD_96462 | JGI IMG/M metagenome (GOLD analysis project Ga0134128, IMG submission 96462) | Terrestrial soil microbial communities with excess Nitrogen fertilizer from Kellogg Biological Station, Michigan, USA - KB3-175-4 | ecosystem: Environmental > Terrestrial > Soil > Unclassified ... | reverse complement strand
CGCGCTGCTGCCGTCAGCTACGCACAACGTGCCACCCAGGCGTCCCCCAACGTTCCTCAGTTATGGTTCCTGCTCGGCTATGCGGCGCGTCTCAGCGGCAAGACCCAGCTCTCCATCGATGCCTACAACCATGGCCTCAGTTTGAGTCCATCCGCTGTCGAAGGACTCTCCGGTCTCGCCCAGACCTACAGCATCATTGGCCGCACCGACGATGCCATGCGCCTCTTGAAGCAGGTCATTGCCTCCAACCCGAACCGTAGAGACGATCTTCTTCTTCTGGGCAATCTGTACATGCGCTCCCGAAACTACACCGAAGCGCTCCCTTGGTTGCAGCGAGCGGAACGCATGAAGCCCGATGCGCGTGCCGAGTTGCTGCTGGCCATCTCCTATCAACACCTGAAGCAGATGGATATGGCCAGCCATTATCTTGATCTTGCCAAGCGCCGCGCGCCCAACAATCCCGACGTGCAGCGTTCGCTCGCCGGGTATTACCGGGAGACGGGGAATTACTCCGCCGCCATCGCCGCGCTCAAGTCGATTCACAATCCCCGGCCTGACGTCCGGGCGGAGCTGGCCTTCACCTATCAGCTCAATGGCAACCTGGAACAGGCTGCCGCGACCTACGCCCAGGCCGCCAACGCCGCGCCGAAAGATCTCAGCCTGCAGCTCTCCGCCGCACAGGCCAAAATTGCCGCCGGTTCCATTGACGGCGCCAGTCCATTTCTGCAACGCGCCGCCGCGCTCGATCCCAATTATTACCGCCTCCACGCCATCCGCGGAGAGATTGCCCAACTGCAGGACCACGGCAATGATGCCGTCCAGGAATATCAGGCCGCGATTGCCCATCTGCCCGCCAGTCCTGCTGAAGGGCCACTGTATGGCATTCAACTGCACGTCGATCTAATGGAGCTCTATCGCAACCTGAATAATCCCGACGCCTCCCATCAGCAACTCCAGATCGCGCAGACTCAGATCGCCGCGCTGAATGAGCAGGGACCCGGTCGAGCGCCGTTTCTGCGATTGCGCGCTTTAATCAAAATGAATGCCGGCGATCTCGACAGCGCCTTTGCTGACATGAAGGAAGCGCTTTCGCTCAGCCCGCGCGATCCCAACAACCTCCAGCTCGACGGTGATCTGCTGGTGAAGCTGGGGCGCACCGAAGACGCCATCGCCGTCTACAAGCGCGTCCTCGACATCGATCCCAAAAACCGTTTTGCGCTCACTTCACTGGGCTATGCCTCGCGCACTGTAGGACGCGACGCCGAAGCGCAAAAATACTTTGAGCGGCTGGCGAAAAATTATCCCACCCTCTACGTTCCCTATCTTGCGCTGGGGGACCTGTACACGGCGCATCGCGACTTTAAAAAAGCGCAGGCGTCGTATCGCAAAGCCTACGCGCTGGCTTCCCACAACGCCCTGATCGTGGCCGGCGGTATGAATGCGGCCATCGAAGCTCACGAGTTGCCACTCGCAGCCGAATGGCTCAATCGCGCCAGCAATGAGATGCGGCAGCAGCCGCAGGTGCTGAAGCAGCGGGAGCGCTATCTTCGTCTGAATGGCAATTACGCGGAGTCGGCTGCGATCGGGCGCCAGCTCATCAAAGTGCTGCCCCAGGATCGCGATGTCGTCGTCTATCTCGGATACGACCTGCTCCAGCTCGGAAAATACGACGAGTTGCTGCAGCTCACCACGGAGTACCGCAAGTCCTTCCCCAAGGACCCGGATATCCCGCTGTTGGCCGGCTATGTCTATAAACACAACGGGCAGTTGGAACAAGCCCGGCAAGAATTTACAGAAGCGATCACACGCGACCCCAACGTCGGCACCGCCTATGTTAACCGCGGATTTGTTCTGAATGATCTGCATCAGCCCGACCTCGCCGCCGCCGACTTTGAATCGGCCATCAAGCTCGACTCCAAAAATGGCGAAGCGCACCTTGGACTCGCATATTCCAGTCTCGACTTGAACCGCCCCGAAACGGCCATCCGCGAATCGCGGTTGGCGGAAAAAATCATGGGTGATTCTGAGTCCGTGCACGTGATTCGCGCCACTGCCTACGGACGCCAGGGTCTGCCGACCAAAGAGATTGCAGAGTATCGCGCCGCCTTGAAATTCGCTCCCAACGACGGAACTCTCTACCTCGGCCTCGGCAATGCGCTGTTCTCCGGGCGACGTTATCGCGAAGCCGTGGAGCAATTGCAGACAGCCGCCAAATTCGCTCCCGACAATGCCGCCATTTACGCCCTGTTGGCCCGCGCCTACGCCAATCTCGATGACCGCCAACAAACTCTGCGCTATGTGCAACTGGCGGAGCACACCGCACAACGGCAACCGGTGTCCACTGGCAAGCCTTCCAGACTTAGCGAAATTTATCTCGCTACCGGTGACGCACTCAGCACCATCGGCGATCAGAAGGGTGCAATGGACCGCTTTGGCAAAGCGCTCACGGCCGCTGGCAGCGACCGCGTCGGCGTGCGCCTCGCCATCGCCCGCTTGATGGCGCGGCAGGAAAATTCCGCCGGTGCGGAACGGCAGATTGCGCTTGCCATGATGGAGGCCGAGGCCAAAGAGACCGCTCCTCCCTCCGGAAGCGAATACGTTGAGGCTGCCGACATCTTCCGCCAGCTACATGAATATCAGCTATCGGAAACCTATCTCGGACGCGCCAAGGCCGCCGGCGCATCGGACATTTCTGTGCGTCTCGGCATGGCCAATAACTATCTCGCAACCGGCGATACCGCCCGGGCTGCGGCGGAACTGGCCGCCGTCAGCTCAGAAGCGCATGAAACATCGAATTACCAGTTTCTGCTGGTCGAAGCGAATGTCTATCAGCAGCAGCATCACGGCGCGCAGGCGCTCGCCGCGCTCGCGCAGGCCGCCGCTGTCGGTGGCGAGGACCCTGCCGTGCAGCAGGAATTGCTGCGCACTTCAGTGAACCAGGGATACGCCGTCAATCCCGAATTGAGCTTGCTCGGCAACTTCTCCGTGGCGCCGATTTTTGAGTACACGACCGTCTATGTGCTGGACGCCAAACTGGACGGCCTGTTCCCTGTGCCTCCCGACGACATTGCTCTGCTTCCTCCGCCGCGCTCTTCCATCGACACGCAGGGGACAGCCGCATTTCATCTGCACTTGGGAAAATTCCCGCCCGCCAGCGGCTTCTTCCAGATCAGCAATGCGCGTGGAACCATCTCCGTCCCCGCGACCAGCTCCATCGTGCATCGCAGCACCACTGACTACTCGCTCAACTTCGGCGTGAATCCTACCGTCCGTCTCGGCAGGAACACGCTCAGCTTCGATACCGGAGTGCAAGGCACGATTCGCCGCGATTCGCTCTCGCCCAGGCAATTGAACCAGAATCTCTTCCGCGCCTTCGGATACATGTCCTCCACGGCGTTCTTCAACGCTGTTTCGGTCAGCGGCCATGTGATTTATGAAACCGGTCCGTTTACTGAAATGGATTTGCATTCGCGCGCATTGGTCGGCGGCATCGATTTCCGCGTCGGCGCGCCCTGGGGAAAGACCGCTCTGGTAACGGGATGGGGCGCGAACGATCAGCAATTCATCCCCAAAGGGATTGAGGATTACTACACCTCGTCCTATGCCGGGCTTACCCACCGCTTTTCCAGGCGGTTCGATGCCGAAGCTCAGATCGAAGACCTGCGCACCTGGCGCGTCTTCGAAGGGCGTTCGGGAATCGCGCAGGCTCTCCGCCCCGCCGGAACGTTCGATTTCACTCCCACGCGGAATTGGGATTTGCGCGTGACGGCTGCATATTCCAACAACCGAAGCTTTCATGTCTATGACGCGATCAATGACAGCGTTTCCATCTCAAATCAGAGATCGCTCGACCATCTATTCCATCATGAAAGCGAAAATGGCGTCGTCCGGTACCCCATTCGTTTCTCCGCCGGCTTCGGACATCAGGATTTTTTCAACTTCTCGAAGGGTAGCAATCAAACCTTCCGGCCCTATGTCAGCATCACCATATTCTGAAAGCGAGACCAGATGAAGATTTGTTTAGTCGCGACGTTCCCCCCCAGCGGACGGCAGTTGAACGAGTATGCCTTCCATGTCGCACGCGAGCTGCAGCGTAACCCTGAGATTGAACTCACCATCCTTGCCGACGAGCTGACCGATTACGAATTTGCCACCAACGCCGACGGCAAGACGCTCAAGGCGCAGGAGCAGCCGGAGCTGCCCGGCTTCAACGTCATTCGCTGCTGGAAGTTTGCCAGCATGTCCACGCCGATGCGCCTGCTAAAGACCATCCGCAAGTTGAAGCCTGACGTGGTCTGGTTCAATCTCATCTTTTCCAGCTTTGCCACCCCGGACAATCCTGTGGCTGCATTTGCCGGGCTATCCGCGCCCGCTCTCACGCGGGCCTCCGGCTTCTATACCCACGTCACTCTGCACCATATTCTCGAGCACGTCGACTTCGCCGCCGCTGGAATACAACGGCAGCGGATTTTGGAGATCGGCTCGCAGGCCGCCACGCGAACTTTGTTAAAGGCGCACTCGGTATCTGTCCTGCTTTCTGGTTACCGGCGAACGTTGATGAGCAAGTATTCTGCGCAAAATGTTCTACTGGGTACCCACGGCACATTTGCTCCCGCTCCCGCTCCTCCCGATTTTTCCAAACGCGGCAATCCGGAACAACGCATTCTTGCGATCGGACATTGGGGTACCTATAAGCGGCTTGAAACGTTGATGGCGGCTTTTCCGGCTATCCTCGAAAAAGTCCCCAACGCCAGGCTCATCGTCGCCGGGGCCAACCATCACACCAAAGCCGGATATTGGGAATCGATCCGCGCCGCGCAACCGCCGCATCTGCCCATCGAGTTCCGCGGCTACGTTCCGGAAGAAGATATCCCGGAACTGTTCCGCTCCACTTCCATCCTGGTTCTGCCTTACGATTCTGCCACCGGTTCAAGCGGACCCGCACATCAGGCGTGCGAGTTTGGCGTCCCGATCGTTTGCGCAGGCATTCGTGATCTCCGAGAAATGGTATTGCATGAAGATATGTCCGCCCGGTTTTACGAGATCGGCGATGCGTCCGATCTGGCCGCCCAACTCATCGCCATTTTGGAATCTCCTGGACTGCAACGCAGCATGTCGCAGCACAACTTCATGGCGGGACTGCAGATGACCATGGATGGGGTCGTACGCAACTATCTCCGCTGGTTTGAACTTCACAAATGCAAACGGGAGATGCAGCGCGCCGCGATTTCTCCCGGGCGCGCCCGCGCCCTGCTGCGGTCTCTGTTTGCAAATTCAAGCGCGGCTGCGCATTCCGATCTTTTCACTGGGAATGACGTTCTCGATCGCTCCATCCTCGAACCTGCGGGAAGCAGCGCTCTCTCCGTCGATTTCGCCACTCCCCTTCCCTGCGGCAAAGCGGAAATTTCAAAGGACCATTCCGATCGTGACGGATATTGGCCGCGCACCAGGTTCGACTAGCTTTTCCCTGGCTGGAGCAGTTCTCCTGAAGGTGTATATCGGGGAGGCGCAGAACCCTGGGGTTTTTCAAGAATCTTTGCCGTGACCAACGCGAAAGATCTTAGGGTTTTCAGGCAAAGCGCAGATTGGGGACCTATTCCGCTTTGTGCGCAATTACCGCAACTGGTTGCAGCGCTTACTGATTCCATTCTGGAACAATCCCGCTTCACATATTTTGTGCAGGCTGTCTCGCAAAACGAAATTGCGAATTGTTGCATCTTACTTTTTTTGATGAGAACAAAACAGCATGGATCGGTTTGGTATTGGTCGGCAGAGGATGGCTTTCAGCCTCTCCGCAAGTGGGCGAATTTTTCTGGTGTAAAAATCGCTATTTTGAGCAAAGCGAAAAATCTATGCGCTTGTTTTTTTGCATGATTCGCTTTCCCATTGGGGGCATCGTTGATTCAAATTAAATTGTTTTTGAAGGAACAAACCTCTCCCCGGCAGTCTTCAATTTTTCAAAACGGCTGCGGCAGATCGCGTCTTCATTTCTCCAACAAGCAGACGAGCGCCGGAACCAAAGCGTGCATCGCAGGGTTTTTTCCCCATCGCATTGCTCTGGCGGCATTCCTGGGCTGCATCTCTTTGCCCTTGCTGTTCACCGGATGCGCCGACGGTGGTCCTGGGAACAATCTTGGGAATAATGGCGGCGGCGGTTCGAATCCTGCGCCCACCGTGACCATCGCCGCCAATCCTGCCTCGATGTCCGCCGGCGGCTCGACTGTGTTGACGGTGGCCGCCACCAACGCCACCCAGGTCACGGTCAGCGGAAGCGATGGAAGCGCCTACACTCTGCAGCCGGCCGGCGGAACGCCCTCGGTCAGTCCGGCCGCGACCACCACGTACACTGCCACTGCCACTGGAACCGGCGGAACGGTCACCGCCACCGTCACCGTCACCGTGGCCGCGAACCCCGCTCCGACCGTCAGCATCACTGCCAATCCCACTTCCGTCATGGCGGGCAGTTCGTCCATCCTGACCGCCGCTGCCACGAACGCCACCCAGGTCACCATCACCGGAAGCGATGGCAGCAGCTATGCCCTGTCGGCAAGCGGCGGAACGCAATCGGTCGATCCGGCATCGACCACCACCTACACTGCCACCGCAACCGGCGCGGGTGGAAACATTACCGCGACCGCGACGCTTACCGTTACGCCCAATCCGCCGCCGACTGTCACCATCACCGCCGATCCCACCTCGGTCATGGCGGGCAGTTCGTCCACGCTTACCGTGAATACAACCAACGCCACCCAGGTCACCATCACCGGAAGCGATGGCAGCAGCTATACCCTGCCTTCGACCAGCACAACCCAACCCGTCAACCCCACCGCGACCACCACCTATACTGCGACCGCCACCGGGCCTGGAGGAAATACCTCGGCCACCGCGACCGTCACGGTGACCCAGAACCCGCCGCCAACCGTCACCATCGACGCCAACCCCACGTCGATCGCTTCGGGAAATTCATCTTCGCTGACGGTGACCGCGATCAACGCCACACAGGTGACCATCGCCGGTTCTGACGGCAGTTCCTACACTCTTCAGCCCAGCGGCGGCACGCAATCCGTCAGTCCCACCGCGACCGCCACCTACAGGGTAACCGCGACCGGCGCGGCAGGAACCACCTCGACCGGCGCCGTCACTGTGACCGTGATCGCGCCCGGCAGCCTGCAGTCCATCGACCACGTCATCTTCATGCTGCAGGAGAACCATTCCTTCGACAATTACTTCGGCATGTTGAATCCGTATCGTGCCGCCAACTCGACCAACGGACAAGCCTGGAACGTCGGTGACGACGGCAAGACCTACACCGTGGATGGCATTGATGACAAGCTGACCGCCATCAACAACACAGACGATGAAGGCGATGTCTACTCGCTCTTCAAGTTCAAAACCACCTGTATCGACGATGACAGCTCGGATTGGCTGGCCAGCTTCGGAGATGTCGCGAAATACGATCGCAGCACGACCCGCTCGATTCTGATGAATGGCTTCGTCCATACCGCGGAAGGTTTCGCCAAGGCCTGCGCGAAAAACGGCAACTGCGACGGCCAGTTCACCGATCTGACCGGCCAGCGCGCAATGGGTTACTACGATCAGAATTTTCTCAACTACTACTACTACATGGCATCCCAGTTCGCGGTCTCCGATCGCTGGTTTTCGCCGGTGGCGAGCAAGAGCGTTTCCAACCGCATCGCCGTCTACACCGGAGGCACCACCCAGGGCCTGGTCAAGGATCCAGGCGATGATCACCTTCCCGGGCTGAATATCCAGACCATTTTCCAGGAACTGAATGCGGCCAAGGTGTCGTGGAAGATTTACTACACCGCCACCGACGGTTTTTGTTTTGCCGACAGCGATTGCCCAGGCTCGACCAACGCTGCCTATCCGGCAATCTACTTCACCCACTTGACGTATGCCTATGGGTATCTGCATGCCAATACGCCCAGCACCCCTTGCACGGGTTCCCTCCAGCCATCCAGCGTGGTGGGCGACTCCACCAACTCGTTCTGCATCGATCCGACGCACATCGCTCCGCTTACGGACAAGACGTATGGATATTTTGCCGATCTCACCAACCACACGCTACCCAGCTTCGCCTTCATTGAAGCCGGGTATGGCCTCAACGACGAGCATCCGGGATCGACGACTTCCATCCTGGCCGGTCAGCAGCAAGTGGCGACAATTGTGAATGCGTTGATGACCAGTCCGGAGTGGAAAGATTCCGTCTTCTTCTTCAGCTACGACGAAGGCGGCGGTCCCTACGACCATGTTCCGCCCGTGCCCAACCACACCAACGATTTCACCGATGCCGCGCAGTTGCCCAACTACCCCACGGACATCTCTTCGATCGCCGTCAGTCCCGACAGCTATAACCCATGTCTTCCGCCCAATCCTCCCGGTACGCCTACGACGCATTGCGATCTCGCCGCCAGCGATCCTGGAGCCAGCCCGACGGATGTCGCGGCGGTGCAGGGCTTTGCCGCCCAGCTCGGCTTCCGCGTGCCCAACTTCGTGGTCTCGCCCTTCATCCGCAGGCATTACGTTTCTCATATCCCCATGGACCACACGGCGGTCATTAAGTTCGTCGAGAACCGGTTTATTCCAGGTTCTCCCCATCTAACTGCCCGCGACGCCGCGCAGCCCAACCTGCTCGACTTTTTCGACTTCACCGCCGTTCCCTGGGCGACGCCGCCGACACCGCCAGCGCCGGCCAGCGCAAGCGGTAGTTGCACTCCCGCCAGCATGGGGCCATAGCCCCATGCTGGACTAAATAAAACCACGCGCAGCCTTTGCTTTCGCATCCAAGACAAAGGCTGCATGAGGAGGAATCCGGATTTGCCTTCGATGCGGGACTTACCATCCCATCCAAAGGCTTTTCCTCAAGTAGATTCCCGTTTGTATCGCTGTGATCTAGAATTTGCGGTTGATTGCATTTCTTTGGAGCTTGGTACTTCCTTTCCTGCGGTTCCTTCTCGCTTTGACGACTATCCCCATGCGTGGCTTGTAACAATTTTTGGCGAGGCTAAGTATGAAGATCTTCCGTTCCATTGTTCCGTTGATCCTCCTGATGTGTGCGGCGCCTGTGTTCGCCACGGTCACCGTCACTAGTCCGGCATCCGGCGCGAACGTCAGTTCGCCCGTGCAGTATGTCGCCACGGCTTCTGCACCGACATGTGCCGCTGGCGTCGGTTCGATGGGCATTTACGTAAACAACAAGCAGGTGTACAGCTCGCATGGAGCCGCCCAGATCGACACCGAGTTGACTTTAAGCGACGGACCGCAGCACACCGTTGTTCAGGAATGGGATAAATGCGGCGGCTCTTCTTTTGCCACTGTGGATATCACTGTCGGTACTTCTAGCCAACAGGCCGGCGTTACCGTCACGTCGCCCACGCCCAACAGCACCGTCACCTCGCCGGTAAATTTCGTAGCCAGCGCCAGTGCCGGCACATGTGCCGCCGGCGTCGGTTCGATGGGCATTTACGTAAACAACAAGCAGGTGTATTCCTCGCACGGCGCGAGTCAGATCAACACCGAGCTAAGCTTGTCGCCTGGGCCGCAACACACCGTCGTGCAGGAGTGGGACAAATGCGGCGGCTCCACATTCGCCACCATCAACATCACCGTCAGCCAATCTTCGGGACCCACAATCACCCTTACAGCGAATCCGCCCTCTATCTCTTCGGGAGGTTCCTCCACCCTGACCGCCACTGCGACCAATGCGACCAGCGTGGTGATCACCGGCACCGATGGCAGCATGTACACCTTATCGGGAACCGGCGGGACTCAATCCGTCAGCCCCACTGCGACCACGACCTATACCGCCCAGGCGAGCGGATCGATGGGTAGCGTCATGACCAGTGCCACCGTCACCGTGGTTCCGGCGGGCAGCGTTAATGCCATCGCTCACGTAGTGTTCATGCTGCAGGAAAATCACAGCTTCGACAATTATTTCGGTATGTTGAATCCGTATCGCGCCGCCAACTCGACCAACGGACAAGCCTGGAATGTCGGCGACGACGGCAAGACGTATACGGTCGATGGCATCGACGACAAATTGAACACAATTTCCAACAAAGATAATGAAGGCGACGTTTATAAGCTGTACAAGTCCACCACTACCTGCATTGACGATGAAAGCTCCGACTGGTTGGCCAGCTACGGCGATGTCAATCGTTACAACTTCAACACTGCCCGGCCCATCCTGATGGACGGCTTTGTTCACAATGCGGAGGGCTTCGCTAAGACCTGCGCGAAAAATGGCAATTGCGGTGGCCAGTTCACTGATCTCACAGGGGAACGCGCCATGGGCTACTACGATCAGACATTCCTCAACTACTACTACTACATGGCCTCGCAGTTCGCGCTCTCCGATCGGTGGTTCTCGCCTGTCTCGAGCAAGAGCATCTCCAACCGCATCGCGGTCTACACCGGAGGCACCACCCAGGGCCTGGTTCAAGATCCGGGCAATGACCACGTCGGCTCGCTCAACATTGCCACCATCTTCCAGAAGCTGGATACCGCCAAGGTCTCCTGGAAGATTTACTACACCTCCACCGACGGCTATTGTCTCGCCGATGGCGACTGCCCCGGCGGAGGCACCTCCGCGTATCCGGCGGTTTACTATACGCATCTGACAGCCGCCTACAAATATATCCACGGCAATCCAACCAAGGCCGCCTGCGCCGCGCCAACGCAGCCTTCCAGCGTGGTTGGCGACTCCACCAACTCCTTCTGCATCGATCCAACCCACATCGCTCCGATATCGCAGTACTATACCGACCTCAGTAATGGCGCGCTCCCTAGCTTCGCCTTCATTGAAGCCGGTTACGGCCTCAACGACGAGCACCCCGAATCGAACGCATCCATTCTGACCGGTCAGCAGGAGGTGGCAAAAGTCATCAATGCTTTCATGGCCAGTCCGGAATGGAGTAATTCCGTCTTCTTCTTCAGTTACGACGAAGGCGGCGGACCGTACGATCACGTTCCGCCAGTGCCCAATCACTCCAACGACTTTACCGACGCCTCCCTGGGGACAATTCCGGACATCTCTTCGATTGCCGTCAACCCCGACAGCTATAACCCCTGCGTGCCGTCGACACCGGGCACGCCCACGCTGCATTGCGATCTCAAGACCAGCGAGCCCGGAGCGGTTTCAACCGACGCTCCGGCGGTGAACGGCTTTGCCGCCCAGCTCGGATTCCGCGTGCCGAACTTCGTGGTCTCGCCCTTTGCCCGCAGGCACTACGTTTCGCACATTCCCATGGACCACACCGCGATCATCAAGTTCGTCGAAGACCGGTTTATCGGTCCATCCGCGAACCTGACATCCCGTGACGCCGCGCAACCCAACCTGCTCGACTTCTTCGACTTCAACAATCCGCCCTGGGCAACGCCGCCAACGCCGCCAACGCCGGTCAGCAACTCATCGCTCGGCTACAATCCATGCGCCCCAACCAACAATGGGCCGTAACGCCAAGGGCGGGTGCGGAAGCCAACTGGCGCGCCTCGCCTGACATCCAAGAATCTTTGGATTCCTCATCAAGCCTCCGGGGTCCCCGGCGAGCGATTTTGCTCGCTGGGGTGGAAGCCTTCTTCTAGCTTGTGGGGTGAAATTTCTTCGGCAAAAATTCAACTCTGGAGGCAAGGTGTCAAACTCTGCATTGTTTTCAATTCTCTTCAGCCTTTTATTGCTGGTCGGGCTCGCGCAGTTGCTTGGCTATCTCTTCGTAAAACTGCGGCAGCCCAAAGTCATCGGCGAAATTCTCGCTGGCGTGGTGCTTGGCCCGGCTCTTCTGGGCCGGCTTCCATCCATCTCCACGCTGCTCCAGTCCGCGGACCGCGGGCACATTTTGAATTTCGTTTACTGGCTCGGCCTGCTGCTGCTCATGTTTTTATCGGGAGCGGAAACGCAGCACCTGTTCAGCCGCGAAGAGCGGCGAGAAGTCAGCTGGCTGGTCATCGTCGGCACCGGCCTGCCCTTCGCTCTGGGCCTGGCCTTCGGTCCCTGGCTGGTCCGTCCCTCGCTGGCAGGCCCGCACGGCAATCGAATTTCTCTCATTCTGATCCTCGCCGTCGGCGTTGCGGTCACATCCGTCCCGGTGGTCTCCAAAATATTCGCCGACCTCAAAATTCTCCACACACGATTCGCGCGGCTGATTCTCGGCGTCGCTGTTCTTGAAGACATCGTGCTATGGCTGGTGCTGGCCATCGCCACTTCGCTCGCCGCCAATACCGCGCTCAACGGGCGGCAGATGTCGCTCCACCTGCTCGTCACCGTCGCCTTCTTCGTGTTGGGACTGACGCTGGTCCCCCGCGCCATCAAGAGAATCAACAAATCCCGCTTCAACGTCTTCCCCGCCTACGCGCCGGTAGCCTATGCGATTGGTGTCCTGCTCGTCTACTGCGTGGTCGCGGGCGCGCTCAATGTCAGCCTCGTCTTCGCCGCATTCCTGGCCGGGTTCGCCGTCGTTCACAAAAAGCGCAAGCTCTTTGCCGAGGCGCTCGATGCGATCGGAAAAGTTTCCTTCGCATTCTTTATCCCCGTTTACTTCGCCATCGTTGGGTTGAAACTCGACCTGATCCGCGGCATCTCCTGGCCCATGCTGGCCGCATTCATCCTGGGAAGCTGCATCATCAAGATTCTTTCGGTATCGCTGGCCGCTCGATTTGCCGGCTTCCGCGGGCTCGATCTCATCAACCTCGCCGTCACCACCAACGCACGCGGCGGTCCGGGCATCGTGCTCGCCAGCGTCGCATTCGATGCCGGAATCATCAGCCCGAAATTTTTCACTACGTTAATCCTGGCGGCTGTTCTGACTTCACAAATTGCCGGCGCGTGGCTTGATTATGTTTTGCGCAAAGGCTGGCCTTTGCTCAATCCCGCTGTCAATTCCGAGGCAACAGTTCTCTCCCCTGCGGAAATCCCTCCCGCAACCTGATCGCTGGTTAGAGCAGTTTTCCTGCAGGTGTATATCGAAGCGAAGATCTCCACGCCGTTTTTCCTTAAGAAAAACGGCACTTCGATGATGATTGCGATCTATAGCAACAGGAAAACTGCTCTAATTTCTCGCAGGGTGCCGGGTGCCCAGAGCCTGCCCTGAGCTTGTCGAAGGGTCTCTCGATTTTGAGACCTGGGTCTTCACGAAGGCTTGGTTTCCTAGAGCGGTTTTCCTGAAGGTGTATATCGGGAGGATCAACTACACGCAGCCTTTCCTCAAAGAAAGGCTGCACGAAAAGAATATTGACAATCTATAGCATCAGGAGAACCGCTCTAATTCACCGTGATCTCATTCGCCACATAATTCTTCCCATCGAACGTCGTCGTCACCTTCACATGTGCGTCTTGATGAAGTTTCTCGCTGATCGGAAATCGGCTGGGATCGAAAACGACTGGATAACTCTTCCCATCCTTTGGATCGGTTACCACCATACGGTTGGCGTGTAAATCCAGAAAGGCGATATCTCCAATAAACACAAATTCAGACCCTGGAGTAGCCAGCACTGCAATCTGGTTTGCGATTCCCCGGCCGTTGCTGTTGGATGTAAATTTCACCGAAATCAAAGTTCCATTCACCAGGTCTCGCGCTCCGGAGCCGGCCGAAGAAAAGCCGTTCTGCCCCTCCCGATGAATGGGCGTGCCCGCGGGTACGCGCAGTTTAATCGGCTCTCCGGATAACACCGGGTTTACCGTTAATTCCCCGCTGCCGGCGTCGTAGCTGACCACCTGTCCCTGGCACTCCCCTTCCGGCGCGTGCGACAAGATATGAATGCTGCGGGCGAAGACGTTCGTTCCATCCAGCACCGTCTCCACTGAAGCATGCTTATCCGCTTGTAGATCGCGCAGAGAAACTCGTTTCCCATCGCGATAGAGCGCAGTCCGCTCGTCGAAGAGAATTTTCATCTGCTGCTTGCCGCCGAACACTTTCAGCGTGAACTGGTCTCGCACTGGGTCCACGTCGCGGATCGCGCCGCCGATCACGGTTTTTCTTCCTGCGGGTGCAGGGGGCAACGCCGCCGTTTCGCCGGACACATTTCCTGAAGTGGAAATGGTGGAAATTGGTTGCACATTCGTGTTTTGTTCTCGCGTGCCCCCTGCCGGTGGTGTCCCTGCCTGCGTAGCCACTGCGAAAGACGGCGGGACAAGCGCCATGGTCAACGTAATTGCTGCAAAAAAACGAACCATTCAGGAATTCCTTGCTTCTAAATAATTTTTGGCACGTGTCTAGGATGATCAAACAGAAATCCCGGTCGCCTGCCTATCTTCTGGTAACGCAAACTTGCCTTTCGGGGCGGCAACACATTCCCACGTTGTGCATCTTAATCACAGTGCGCCCCCGGAATGCTCGTTTCTCCTCCGGGTTGGATTCGGAAAGGTGAAAGACCGCGAATGTTTCGTACTCGGCCCATATTACTCGCAATCGCCGCCGTTGCCGTACTTGTGGGCGCGGGGTTCCCGAATGCCTGGGCCCGGGACATCCGCATCAACTTCCCCCGGCACAGTGAGTTGACCCCTGTCCAGAAGCTCAACCGCGAAGGTGTGGACGCGGTGCGAAAGCATCAGTACGAAAAAGCGCAGGGGCTTTTCTATAAGGCTTATCTCTATGACGCCGCCGACCCTTTCACTCTGAACAATCTCGGTTACATCTCGGAGCTCGAAGGCAACCTTGACCGCGCCCAACAGTTCTACGCTCTGGCTTCCGAACAGGACTGCGACGCTCGCATCGATGTCAGCAATACGAAGCAGTTGGAAGGCAAGCCGATGACTGCCGCGTTAGGCGATCTCAAAGACACCCCGATGCGCGTGAACCATATGAACGTTCAGGCGGTCGAGCTTTTATCGCAGGGCCGCGACTTTGAGGCCGACAACCTTCTCAAGCAGGCCCTTGCCCTTGACCCGCGAAATCCATTCACTGTCAACAATCTGGGCGTTGCGGAAGAAGCCAGGGGAAATTTTGACGACGCCTTGAAGTATTACGATCAGGCCGCCGATTCGCAGTCGTCGGAGCCGGTCGTGGTCACGCTCAAACAGTCCTGGAGAGGGCGACCCGTCAGTAAGATGGCCGCGGCCAGCGCCCAGCAGCTTAGAAAACGCATGCAGGAAGGCAGCACCGCCGAAGCGCGCGCCACTATGTTCAACGTGCGCGGCGTCTCCGCTATCAACCGCAATGATTGGCCGGATGCGAAGCAGGCTTTTCTTCAGGCGTATTCGTCCGATCCCAACAGCGCATTTTCTCTCAACAATATGGGTTACCTCGCAGAGAAGAGCGGCGACATCGAAACCGCGCAGTTTTATTACTCGAAAGCTCGCAGAGCGGACGGCGCCAATGCCCGCGTCGGACTGGCGACCGATAGCTCTGCCGAAGGCAAGCCTCTGGCCGCCGTCGCCGGCGAAAGCACTTTGAGTGTCAACAAACAGCTCGACCTCTACCGTCAGGCGGCCCGCCGGCAAACCGGTCCCATTGAATTGATTCCGCGCGGCAATTCTCCCGCGCAACCGAACGTATCGCCCAATCCATCATCCAACCCGCCTTCGTCCCCGGCTCCCCGAAATCCGGAATCGCAGGCGCCCAAACCACAATGAAGGAAAATGCGCTGAATATGTCTACGTCCATCGATCTGCCCCGACCGTCGAGGTCTCTGGTCATTCTGTCTCGCCTTCTTTTTTCTCCCGGTCCGAATGCCCCGTCTGCGTCCACCGCGACCGGGTTCGATTTGAGCCTTCCTCCGCTCAACCGCGAGGAGTTTGATGATCTGGTCACGCTGGGGGATTTGAATCACGTCGTCGTGCGGGCGTTGGACATCGCCTTTGGAGTTCTGTGCGACGCCCGGGATACTATGCGCGCCGAGTGGGTATCCGCCGCTCTCGCAACGGAGCGTGCCCGCATCGAAAATGCCGTTTCCCACTTGCATGCAATCTGCACCGCGTTTGAAGAAGAAGGGCTGGACGCGACGGTCATCAAGTCGCTCGATCACTGGCCAGACCTGGGCAGCGACCTGGATATGTATACCAACGCCGACCCGGAAAAAGTGATTGCGTTGATGGCCAAGCGCTTTCAGGCAGAGCTGGCGCCGAGAAGCTGGGGCGACCGGCTGGCGTGCAAGTGGAATTTCGTGATTCCGGGCCTGCCGGAAGCCGTCGAGATTCACATGGGCCGCCTCGGCCAGACCGGAGAACAGACCGCCCTGGCCGCGCGCATCGCCGCCCGCGCCCGCGCCATCCGCGTTGCTGGCCGCAACTTTCGCGTGCCTCACGCCTCCGACCGCCTCTTGATCTCCACTCTCCAGCGCATGTATCGCCATTTCTATTTCCGTCTCTGCGACATCGTCGATACCACGGAGCTGGCGGAATCCGGCGCTCTCGATTATCAGGACCTGCGCGCTTCCGCTGAAGCCTCCGGCATCTGGGAAGGCGCCGCCACCTACATGAAGATCGTGTCCGACTACGGCAGGCAGTACCGCGGCGCCGGTCTTGACCTGCCGCGCTTCGTCCTCGATGAGGCGCGCTTCGGTGGCGACCAGATTTATTTTGCACGAGATTTTTTGCGCGTTCCGATCATGCCGCAATCGGCGCGCCTGTACGGCACTCAGCTCGGCGGTCTGTTACGCCGCCGGGAATTGCACAGCAGCGCCCGCCTCGGCTTATTGCCGTGGCTGGCGACCGCGGCCGCTGTGGGGCAAAAAATTACGGGAAGCGATAAGGGTATCTGGTAACCGCGATGGGAAACTCCGTATTGACCAACCCCCGCATATTGACCGACTCGCGCGTACCGGCCGGTCCGCGCGTATCGACCGGTTCGCAGAGGAACTCCTACATTGCGCGGCCGCTTAGTCGTATCGGTGAGCCGCTCGAGGAAATGGAGGGCTCCGTCTGCGCCTCGCTGTTCTCAAATCTGCGCGACACATTCTTTCCGAAAAAATTGCCGCCATTGGAACTGGCCTCGCAGCCCATCGCCGTTGCCGATCCCATGGCATTCAAGCGCAGCCCCGCGTCCAGTTTTCTTTCGTTCCTGCTGCACGCCGGAATCTTCGCCCTTATCCTGTGGTTTATCTTCCAGGCGCACAAGCAGATCGTCGCGCCGGCCAGGGCCGAGGTCGTTCCCATTCCGATCAAGCTCTATATGCCCGTCACCGCACCCGCCCCGCAATCCATGGGCGGCGGAGGCGGCGGAGGCGCGCGTCAACTGGTCGAAGCGAATAAAGGAAAGCTTCCGCCCATGGTCAAACAACCGATCGCTCCCCCAGAGCTTCAGGTCGATCATCCCAAACTCGCCGCGCCTGCAGCCGTGGCTATGCCGCAGCCGGTCCGGCTTCCCATCAATCCTGCAATGCCGAACATCGGTGTTGCCACCTCGCCGCAGATCATGATGGCCTCGCAGGGTGGCGGCAGCGGCGCCGGCTTTGGCAGCGGTAGCGGTGGCGGTATCGGATCGGGAGCGGGCGCGGGAGTCGGCCCGGGCAGCGGCGGCGGCTATGGCGGCGGCGTAATGAGCATCGGCGGAGGCGTCAGCGCGCCCGTCCTCATCCACCGTGTCGATCCTGAGTTTTCCGATCAAGCCCGTACCGCCAGATTCCAGGGCGTCGTCGCCGTTCAGCTCGTCGTGGACCGCCAGGGGAACCCCGCCGATATCCGTGTCATTCGTCATCTCGGCATGGGGCTGGATGAAAAGGCCATTGATGCCGTCCGTCAATATAAGTTCCGGCCCGCCATGTTCCAGGGACATTCCGTTGCCGTGCAGATGGTGGTCAATGTCGCCTTCAACCTGTACTAAAGGTTCCGCCAGCAACTAGCGGAAATAAAATAGATTAACAGCTCCATGCAGAGCTTTTCCCTGTCCCGCATCTCGATTTTGAGATGCGGGATTCTCCATTTTGGAGACGACCCAAAGGACGCGGAACGCGCCCGAGAATCCTGTCATCCTGAGCAACGCGAAGGACCTTGCGGTTGACCTCAGCAATAACAAAACTCCGTCATTCTGAACGAGCGAAGAACAACAAAACTCCGTCATTCTGAGCGAAGCGAAGAATCTGGGCATTGGTTTTCTCGCTCACCCAATGGACATCTCCTATCCGCAAACCGCCCAGCCGACGTTCCGGCTGCTGGACCACGAAGGCTCGCTGGCGATGACCACGGACTCCTCGGGCAACGTGACCGGAAGCAACGTGCTGAGTCCCTACGGGCAGACGATTGCCTCGAACACCGTCGAAGCGTGGGGCTTTAGCCCCACGAACTCCGCGACAGGATTAAGGAGGGCCTTTAGGCCCAGACGACTTCAACGTTTTTACTCGAACGCGTATTCCTATGGTGGGTGGCCCAGGTCTGAGTCTGGGTGCCCCACATCTTGCAAAGATGTGGGATTGTGACTCTAAGGATTCGAATGCAATCTGAGATATGAGCGATATCATCAGCAGGAGGCTGACTTGTATCGATGGACATCTCCTATCCGCAAACCGCCCGGCTGCTGGATCACGAAAGCTCGCTGGCGATGACTACGGACTCCTCAGGCAACCTGACCGGAAGCAACGTGCTGAGTCCCTACGGGCAGATGATTGCCTCGAACACCGTCGAAGCGTGGGGCTTTAGCCCCACGAACTCCGCGACAGGATTAAGGAGGGCCTTTAGGCCCAGACGACTTCAACGTTTTTACTCGGACGCGTATTCCTACGCGGGCCTCTATAAGGACACGGAATCCGGCGGGTGGCCCAGGTCTGGGTGCCCCATGTCTCGTTTCTGAGACATGGGATGAGCAACCCCATCCTCAGAACGTCCGATCTTTATCGCATCAGGTGGAATTCGTAAACCTACCGCGCCGTCTCCGCCGTCTGCCTCGGCACGGGCCGAGCGGTGCGGGGATAATACCCCCTGCGCGTTCTCACGGTCAGCCTTTTATAGTGCGGCGCCGTCGCCTCCACACGTACCGTCCGATATCCACCCAGGCTGGCCTCCCGCGTTGAATGGTAGCCAATGGTGTACTGTTCGCGAATATCGCGGGCCACTTCCCCTGCGATCTCATTCACATCGTCCAGTGACCGCGGAAAGTAAGCGATCCCGCCTGTCTCCTCCGATAGCCTCTCGAGATCGCCGCGCGCGCGTTCCGCGTCCTTTGGGTCGTCTCCAAACAGCAGTCCGATCGAATACACTACCGGACCTCCCAGCCTCTGCACACGGGCCGCCGCCTGCCCCAGCGATAGCCTGGATGCATTGTCCGCACCGTCCGTAATGATCAGCAGTACCTGCTTCGGCTGCTTCGCCTGCTTGGTCAGCTCATCCGCCGACGCCGCCACCGCATCGTACATCGCGGTCGTGTTTTTGGAATCGAAACGCGCCAGCCCTCGCTCCAGCAGGGAGATGTTCGAGGTAAATCCCTGGTCGAGATACGCCTTATCGGAAAAATTCACGATAAAGGTCTCGTCCGCTGGATTCGAAGCCCTCATCAGTTCCAGCGCAGCCGCATTCACTGCCGCGCGCTTATCGTGCATGGAGCCGGAATTGTCGATCAAAATCCCCAGCGACACTGGCAGATCCTGATATTGGAATGAGTTGATGGCCTGCGGAACACCGTCTTCCCACACCCGGAAATCGCTCTTCTTCAGGTCCCGGACCAACTCCTTCTTTTCGTCCACCACCGTGCAGTTCAGCACAACCTCGTTCACGTCTTCGTACAACGTGTAGATTCCCCCCTGCCCTTTTTGAATCTCGCCCGCCGGGCCTTTCGTCACCGGCGGCGGCACGGTAGCGCCCACCGGCAGGTTGTCCTCCGGGTCGGGCGACAACACGGGATCGCGATCCACCGACAGATTCCGCTGTACTTCCGGCTTGGTGGGGTCGTATTGAACAGGACCAGTCGCCGGCTTTGTCGCCTGCGTCTGTGCAACCGACGCGGTCTGGCTCTGCGTCTGGGTGGATGCTGTAGCTTGTGGCTGGGCCAATAACAGCGGCCCGCAGCAAAGCAACATCGCCGGAGAAATCCATCGAAGCAAGCGCAATCTCAAAAACCTCCAAACTTATGACAACTTCGATCAAAGTCGACTCATAAACGGACTTGTCATCTCGACCGAAGTTCTCACCGCATGGTGAGAACGAAGTGGAGAGACCTGCTGTATGCCATCGAGCCGCCGGGTGCCCCAGGTCTCGATTCTGAGACCTGGGATGAAGTTTGTGTGCGATAAAAAACCTATGGCGCGCCGCACGCCGAGGTCAGCAGATCGCACAGATCGCCGCTCTGTTGCTCCCGCGCTGTCTGCGCCGCCGCAGGAATCTGTCCCAGCCCCCAGTTCCATTGGATGAACCGCAGGATCGAAACGAAGTCCATCTGTTGATGCGAAACGTAACTCATCTTTGCAAACGGAGAAATCACCAGCACTGGCACCCGCATTCCCAATCCCTGCGCGCCCGGCCCCAGCGTGTTGCCCGAAAGCTGCGGCGGCGGAACATGGTCGTACCACCCGCCGCTTTCATCGAATAAAACAAGTATCGCCGTGTTCGGCCACACGTTCGAAGCCTTCACCGCCTGCACAATCTCGTCCATCCATTCGATGCCGTCCAGAATGTTTCCGCCGCCCGGATGCATATCGTGCGCCCCATCCGGCTGGATCCACAACACTGACGGCAGCGAGCCGTCGCTCAACTCCGTCTTGAAAGACGCCATCGTAAAGTTCTGCACATGTTCCGAGTTCGCCGTGCTGGTGAAGTATTGGAACGGATTTTCTTGCGGAACATAGTCCGTGCAGGTCCCGTTCTGAGAATTGACGTAATTGATCTCGGCATACGCCCACGGCACCTGCTTCGCCGTAAGCTGGTCTCCCACATTGGTCTCTGTCAGCGGATTGGCGATGTTTCCGCCGTTCTTCTGCTGCTCGATCGCGCTGCATGGGTCATAGAACGGCAGCGCGGAAGACGTGTGGTTGCTGTCCACCGTGGCTGCCACCATGTACAGCTCCTGGGAGGGCTCGCTGTTCATGGCCGACATGAAGAAATTGTCGGCCAGCGCGTACTGCTGCGCATATCCCCATAGCGTGCTGATGCCGTACGGCTTGCCATCGGTCGCGTTGCCGGACAGGCTGCTGTCGTAATACTGCATGGCAAGATCGCCCTCCGTGAAGGCGAACTTGTCCATCTTGCCGTTGTCCCAGCTTGCCGAATAATGAGGTTCGTCGTGGATCATATCCGCGGTAGTGAGCGTCGTAATCGGGGTTGGCGACACCGTGTTTCCCTGCGCGTCCACCTGGTGATAGCTGGCTAATGTTGAATCCAGTCCGTTCGCGCCCGGATAGGTGCCAAAAAGATTGTCCAGCGAGTGGTTCTGCATCATCAGGATAATCAAATGCTCAACCGGCGAATTCGTGCCGATCGGAGCTTGCACTGTCACCGTCGCCGTCGCCGTCGTGG
>Ga0134128_10002808_pt1 | contig 21392 bp, 21 predicted proteins | sample KB31754_FD_96462 | JGI IMG/M metagenome (GOLD analysis project Ga0134128, IMG submission 96462) | Terrestrial soil microbial communities with excess Nitrogen fertilizer from Kellogg Biological Station, Michigan, USA - KB3-175-4 | ecosystem: Environmental > Terrestrial > Soil > Unclassified ... | reverse complement strand
TCTCGCGCAGCGGGGCCTCGTCTTCCACCAAGAGGATGCGCATCAGTGTTTCTCCTTGCCGCCGGGACGCCGGGCGGGCGGGTTGCGGGTTGACGGGGAGGTTGGCCGGATACTGTCGCCGCCACTGGCGGGTATCGTCATCACCCGCACGTGGCCCTGGGGCGTGAGCACCTTGACGCGGTACTCGGTGCGGCGGTCCCGGCGCACCGAATCGGCCGACAGCACCTGGCCGTTGGTTTCCTGCTGCGCCCGGCTTACGGCCTCGCCGAGGCTGAGGTCCTTGGGCTTGGCCTGCGCCCATGCCGCCGGGCTCGCGCCCAGCGTCAGCGTCAGCGTCAGCGTCAGCGGCGCCAGCAGCGGGAGGATTCGATTGGCCTTCATCGGCATGCTTCGACCACGATCTGTCTCTGGCCGTTCAGTTTGGGCGAGCAGGGCTGAATAGTGACCGGACGGGCGACCGCTGTCACGCGGTCGCCGCCAGCGGCTCCAGTGCCTGCTCGATCAGCGCCCAGCCCGCGCCCGGCAGGTGCGCGCCCTCGCTGAGCACGCGGCGGAAGCCGCGCGCGCCCGGTTCGCCCTGGTACAGGCCGAGCAGGTGTCGGGTGATGTGCTTGAGCGCGGTGCCGCGCTTGAGCTCGGCCTCGACGTAGGGACGCAAGCTGCGCAGCACATCCTCGCGGCCGGGCAGCGGCGTGCCGTACAGCGCGTGTTCGAGCCGGGCGAGCAGGTACGGGTCGTGGTAGGCGGCGCGGCCCAGCATCACGCCGTCCAGTTCGGCCAGCTGCGCCTGCACCTGTTCCACCGTGGCGATGCCGCCGTTGATCGCCACCACCAGTTGCGGGAATTCGCGCTTGAGCCGGTGCACGCGCGGATAGTCCAGCGGCGGGATCTCGCGGTTCTCCTTGGGCGACAGGCCCTTCAGCCAGGCCTTGCGCGCATGCACCACCAGCACCCCGACGCCGGCTTCCAGCATGGTTTCGGTGAAGTGCTGCAGGTCGGCGTAGTCGTCCTGCTCGTCCACGCCGATGCGGCATTTCACCGTCACCGGCACGCTCACCGCGTCGCGCATCGCCTTCACGCAGTCGGCCACCAGCGCCGGTTCGTACATCAGGCAGGCGCCGAAGCGGCCCGACTGCACGCGGTCGGAAGGGCAGCCCACGTTGAGGTTGATCTCGTCGTAGCCCGCCGCCGCGCCCAGCCGCGCCGCCTCGGCCAGCTCGGCCGGCTCGCTGCCGCCCAGCTGCAATGCCACGGGATGTTCCTCGTGGCTGTGTTCGAGCAGGCGCAGCTGCTTGCCGCGCACCAGCGCCGCGCTGGTCACCATTTCGGTGTACAGCCGCGCGTGCGGCGAGAGCAGGCGGTGAAAATAGCGGCAGTGCCGGTCCGTCCAGTCCATCATCGGCGCCACGCAGATGCGCCAATCGCTCGGATTTAGCGATTTTTGGCCGTAAATCTGGCTTTTATGGACATCTGGAGCAGTCGCGTTTTCGGGCATTTCTGGCAATTTTCGAGTGTTTTGAGTGCTACAGTGCTACGATAATTGCTACACACTCAGCCATGTAGCACCGTCTTATGGGCACTATCGTGCAGCGCCGTCGAAGCAACGGCTCAATAGGGTACACCGCGCAAATCAGGCTCAAGCGCGATGGCGCCTTGGTGCATACCGAAGCACAGACCTTCGGAAAGAAAGCGCTCGCTACGGAGTGGCTGCGACGGCGCGAGTCGGAGCTCGATCAGCAGCGCGCCCGTGGCGAACCATTAGGCGTGCGCCATACGTTGAAAGAACTCATCGACTGGTACATCGCCGAGGTCAAAGCGTCCGCGAACTGGGGCAGAACCAAGGAAGCGGATCTCAACCGACTTCGTGGTTACCCCATAGCGGCGAAGAGAGCAGCCAACCTCTCGGTCGCCGACTACCTGCAACACGCCGCCGAAAGGCGCGATGAAGGAGCTGGCCCGGCCACCGTGGGGAACGACTTCATCTGGATTGGCCAGATACTGAAGTCGGCACGATCTGCACTCGGTGTCCCCGTGGACCTCACGAAGCTCGACGATGCCCGTCACGAGCTTCGCAGCCGCAAGGTGATCCAGAAATCGAAGCAGCGCGATCGACGCGTCAGCGCCGCCGAGGAAGAGAAGCTACTGAAGCATTTCCGGGCCCGCGATGGGCGCGCCGACATCCCTATGGCCGACATAGTGGAGTTCGCTCTTGCGTCCGCTCGACGGCAGGAGGAGATCACACGCCTGCGTCGCCATGATCTAGTGCCGGAAAAGGGCATCGCCTGGCTCGATGATGTGAAGCACCCGCGGCAGAAAATCGGCAACCGACGCAGCTTCCGCATGCCGCCCGCAGCCTGGGAGATCATTCATCGCCAACCCGCGGATAGCGACCTCGTTTTCCCGTACAACCCCAAGTCAATAGGCGCGGCCTTCACGCGCGCCTGCAAGCTGCTCGGGATCAAGGATCTTCGGTTCCACGATTTGCGTCACGAGGCAACGTCGCGTCTATTCGAGCGTGGGCATAGCATCCAAGAGGTGGCTCAGTTCACGCTGCACGAATCCTGGGCCACGCTCAAGCGCTACACCCACCTGAAGCCGGAAGACGTGCCAGACCGGTAATTGCCCATAGTTAGGCTCGGTTTGTTGTCGGAGCGTGGCCACGCCTGGAACCCTCGAACAAGGAACGCGGATGCAATATCAGATCAAGGCGGTCGCATTCGACGCATTCGGCACTCTCGTCGAGATACAGGACAAGCGACGCCCCTATGCCAAGCTGGCGAAGGCCGCGGCGCAGCCGCTGGCGAGATCACCCATGTGCGAACCGATCGATCTGGAAGCGATGGCTCGCCTCTGTGGCTTGACTCTCGACGCTAGCGAGATGGACGCCCTCCACGCAGACCTGCAAGCGGAGCTCGCATCTACCCAGCCCTATCCGGAAACACAAGAGGTTCTGGAAGAACTCAAGAGACTTGGCCTACGCACAGCCGTTGCCTCGAACCTCGCCTTGCCCTACGCGCGCCCAATTGAAGACGAGCTAGGGCCGCTATTAGACATTTCGTGTATGTCTTTCGAGGTTGGGTTCGTGAAGCCAGACGGCAGCTTTTACGCTGCTCTCTGCCGGCGCCTCCAGCTCCTCCCTCAAGAAGTACTCATGATCGGTGATACATGGCGTTGCGACTACGAGGGCGCCACCGCCGCCGGCCTGCATGCCATACATCTCGACCGGCGGGGTAATGCAGAAGAACACCAGCTTGTCTCAGCTGCCGACCTCCGCGGAGTCCTCCCCTATTTGAAGCGGCGCTAGGTTGCGACCTTGATCGTCAGGGCTCTGTTTAGTGATCTGTGAGCACTAGTGCACACAATCACCCAACCATTCGGGCGGCGACGCTATCGAGCTCTTCCTGAGAGAGCCTGTCCAGGCTCCATCCCTTTGCAAATTGCGCATTTCTCGACTGAGGCAGCTGGTCGACGGTGAGGTCATTGATGCGCACCCTCGATGGCAGCGCCGCTCCCTCACCTACAAATATGGCCTCCTGCTGACCAAGATTGGGCAGCGACTTTGTCATGCCTGACAGCCCATCAGGAAGGAACCTGGCAACGTGCTGCTGATCTGCTTGATTGGTCAATCGGAGGACAAGCCACGTGCCGCACTGGGCGATCACCGTGCTTTCCACATCGGCGGGTCGCTGACTCACCAACATCAGGCCGAGGCCGTACTTTCGACCCTCCCGCGCAATGCGCCGAATAGCGCCTTGAGCAGCCGCATATTCCGCCTCACCCCGATCAGGTACATACCGGTGTGCCTCTTCGCATACGAGGAGGACGGGGTCGCGTTCACGCTCCTTCGGAGTCTGATGAAGTTTGTATCGGAATAAGAGGCGAGCCAACGCTGCGGTCAACGGACCAGCCACCTCGTTGGGAAGGCCCGAGATATCGAGAATCCGAAGGTCTTTGGCAGCGTCACCCGCCTCGCCGACAAACTGTCCGAGAACGGCTGAGAGAGTCACCGAATCGACCGTCCAGTTCTTCATCATGAACCGGACGCGTGGATCTCGCCTGAGAACCCCTAGCTTGTCGATGACCGATTTGAACTTCTGGTTGAAATCGGTCGCCGATATCGCTTTTCCATCTGCTTTGATGGCTTGGCGAAACTTGATGTGGTTAAAGAACTCGTCCAGTGAAAAGGGGCGGGGTTTGTCACTGTCAAACACATCAAGTGCCGCTTGTTGAACCCCTTCCTTCGGTCGTGGAACATCTGGTTCCAGGCCATCGTTTGGCGGGGCGATAAAGTCTGTGGGAGCGGGGTCCACCAAGCCTGCAGCCACCATGCGCGCATGGGTGAGGGCCTTGTAAATGATGTTGTTCTGGCTCGTTGCCTCTTGCTCCGTCTTCCCGATGACCAACATCCGGAACTCGTCTGCCGACATCAGCCAGTACGGTAGCTCTACCGACTCACCCTCGGCTTCCTCGCGGTTGATGGGATCATATGCCCTGTACAGAACAGCGCGGCCCTTGAAGGCAGACCCGTACTCCGCGTGGGGGTCGATCACGATAGCCCTAGGATGGCAAGGCAGGCCGTCCTTCGCATGGTGGTCAAGCAAGCTGTGAAGAACGGCGGCCACGGCGCCCGACTTGCCAGAACCAGTTGACCCAAGCACAGCGCAGTGCATGCTGAACATCCGATCAATGTTGGCGCGGCACGACGCCCCCTCAGCGCCCACATACGTACCGAACTCGACCAGTGCGTCGAATTCGTCAGCTTCGCGCTGGCCTTCGGCGGCGGCATAGAGTGACATTGCCTCATCCCACGTCAGGAGATAGACGCCCTGACGAGGCAACGGGTACGTGGTTACCCCTCGCTTGAAACGAAGGCTGCTGGTGATGGTCTGCCAGACGCCTTCGGCGAAGAGTTCCACTTCCATAATTCGCTGATCGGCCTCGGGTGGAATCACTTTGCCCTGTTCGATGAGCTCTTCCGACCGCATGCGAAGCAGGGTTACAAATCCAAAGACGAGGTTTCGCCCAAAATGAATCTTGATAATGCTCCCCATCTGTCCGATGGGGTACACGCGGCCCGCGTGACTGCGTGTGAGCTCGGTGACATCGCCATCCAGTTCAATACGGACGGAAGTCCCTGACACCTCTACGATGTGGCCGATTCGCAAGTCTTTAACGACATCAAAACTATTCACCAGCACGCCCCCCGTTCTTCAAGAATGCAATCAAACCCTTGAAGGTCCACCAGTCATGTTCGCCTTCCATCCGCAGGTGGGCAGGTTCTCGGTTGCCCCAATAGGCGGATTTTTCAGTCAGCACGAAGACATGGTCTCCCCATGGCGCCGACAACCACTTGCTCAGGCACTCTGGGAGATCATCGTTCTCGCGGCAGAAGGCAATCAGCGTAAGCTTGCTTGCGCTGGCCGACAGTGCACGCTCGATTTCTTCGTTGACGTGCTCATCTCCGAAGCTGTACCCGGCCACCCCCAACACGAGCTCTTCTGTCCCTCCGAGGACCCGCCGGAAAATGTCGAACTGTGCGGCAAACGGGTCTTTTTGTGTCGACACATACTTGGTTGACTGGGGGTGGATCAGCACGCGCCCATGGCGCTGCGGATATGTATCCGTGTCGCGCACACGCCAAACGTCGCCATCTGTGCCGAGCACCCAATCAATGGAGCCATGTAGCTTGACCACCATGGCCCTCATGCCGTCCGGCTTTGGGATTTTTCCGTATTGATGGCTCCGAAATGCCACCGCACCCCCAGAAAAACCATCCCAATGCGGGTACCTGCCGAGGGAGAGGGCGTCTTCCAAGAGCGTGTCATAGTTTGTGGTAAAGAAATGGACCGGTTTTCTTCTGTCCCACAATCCGGCCTGTCGTTTTTCAAAAAGAACGTTTACGAACGCGGAGTGATCATCGATTTTGGCCAGCGGGGCATCACGGGTACCAATGACGGCAGCGATGCCATCCTTCTGAGCGACGAATCCCCATCTGATGGTTTCCGCAACGTGCGTGGTTATAGCCGTGTGGGCTTCTCGAAGTTGGTCAAGGCCATAGGTCTGGCCCGCAATATTCACGGTGCCGGCGGCCACGCGGCTGGCGATGGCCGAGTAGTCACCAAGCTGGCTCAAGACATGTTCGATGTGGGCATTGGGTGGCAGCTCGCCCATCAGGCCCTCAAGCAGTGCCTCGTATGGCTCCCCCTTAATCCGTTCTCGCACCCGGACGGTAAGGGCACCCATCAAGGGTAGTCCCGCGTCCACACTGACTCCAGCTCCCAGCAACCAGGCCTGGTTGCTGCTGTCGAAATGACGGTCGACCTGCTCAAGCAGATCGCCTGTATCTTTGCTGCCCATCTTGTCCCCCTGGCTCCTTAGATGCGGCGCCCCTAATCAGGTTGTGGTCCGAGTGCTAAGCATGAGCCTAGCCAGCTCAAGGAGCTTACCCCGATAACGCTGCCTAATCAGTGGCACCGACAAACATGCAAATCCTACTTCGATCAGTGGCACGCCGGCCGAGGAACCTACGCGAATGCTGCCACCGGCGAGGTTTGTAATCGCTGCATGAGAGTCGCTCTCGGTTAGCACCAACGAGGTGTTCAGCGTCCGGCGAAATCGATGTTCAGCCTGACCAGGATCCGCAATCAGATCATCCTATGCTCGGCCAAAAGCATCGGCGCTGATTAGCGTGGAGCCGCCTGGATAAGTCACGGGCACACCTGGACCACAAACGGGCAGGCCAGCCGCAAGTCGTTCCGCTACAGCCTCGTTGAGCGCGAGTAGCTGCGCAAGCAGGCCCTTCTTGGAGCTGAACCCATAGGCGGCGAGCACCGCGGCATCAAGCGCGGCGTGCGCGTCCTTGAGCGGGTTTCTGCCCGGCAGGTCAAGCGTGCGGTACAGCGCCCGCAGGCCACCATTGAGCGTTTGCAAAGCAGCGGTGCGGACGGCGCGCAAAGCCCGGCCAGCCTCGGCTACCGCATGCACTTGCGCCTTCGTGGGTGATTGAGGCCAGGGGAAAGTGTCAAAAACGGATTCCGACGTATAGCGTGGATCCGACTTCATGTTTGAACACTTCGCGTGGAACCACTGATAGTGCGATGCGGACTGCAAGATGCCGAAGCTGAAATCGTCGTCGAGTGCAAAAACTTGCAGAGCGTCACCGGGTCGGATCGCCGCGTCCACGAATGAGAAGATCGGCCGCTTGGTAACGCGAGAGCAGGCCAGATAGCGATCCATCCGGGAGAGAGCATTGATCAGCTCGGTTCTCGGTCGCCAGTGGCGCCACCACAGATCGACAGAAGCGGCGCGCTCCGTACCCCCGGCATTAGCTTTAGCCGAAATATCCGGCAGCACCGTCTGTTCGATCAATTGGAACGCCGCGGCGTAACGCCTCGCCTCCAAGATGGTCGATTCCGCGAAATCGACGATGGATCGCGTGATGGGACGGTTTCCTAGTAGATCGTCCCCAACAAGGTAGGGATGAATCACCGCTCCGTCGCCGCGGGCAACAAGGTTCTTTCGAACAGCGTCGTCTACAAGGAAGCCCGAGTGCCCGGGGGTAATGCCTTGGCAAACGACAACTGCGTTGTTGCAAGCAAGCGGTGCTGCTTTCCCGACATCTACACCATCGGAGAGAGACGAGTTGATATGTGCCGCCTCGCGCATATCCAGCTCAAACTCCTTGTCCGCTCGCCCGCCGCCGCGTTTCTTGCGCTTCGCCTTTCCTGGCGCCGGCGCAGCCTTAAACCAAAGCCGCCGTGATGTGGGCAACAGCTCCTCGTCCTGAGTATGTACCCAGTTGGCGATGGACACATGCACATTGGCTTCGCCCGACCATGGCTGATTGTCGACCGCCTCCACCACTGTGCCGGTGGCACAGATGACATCTAGCCCGCCCACGCGGCTGGCGTTGTTGCGGATGTTCTGTGTGCCAACTAGGCCAGCGTGTCCGGATAGCGGATCGCCCGCCGTGCACGTGGGCAAGAGTTCGGACGCGCGGCGAAACCAATACACGCAGAAGTCTGCCATGCCAGGCACCTCCGGATAGACCTTGCGCAGCCGCTTCACGTAATTCACGCCCAGTTTTGGCTTGAGCAGCTTGGCGCCGAGGAACGGCGGGTTGCCGATGATCGCGTCCACCTTGGGCCACGGGGTGCGGCTGTTGTTCGGCGCGATCAGCGCATCGCCGGTATGAAAGTTGGCGTCGAGGTTGTCCAGCGGCAAGGCGTTCTCGCTGATGTGCAGCTCGTCTATGGCCAGCTTGTGCGCTAGCATCATGGTGACCTTCGCCAACTCCACCGCAAACGGGTTGATGTCGATCCCGTAGAAGTTGCGCGCCGTGACGAAGCCGAACGGACGCTGCGCCGCATCCACGCTCTTGAACTCTCCCATGCGCTCATAGATCGATGCTTCGAGCCGCTTCATCTCGCGGTAGGCGATGTAGAGAAAGTTGCCCGAGCCGCACGCCGGATCGAGCACACGAAAGGTCTCGATGCGGGCGAGCAGTTGCTCCAACCCTTTGAGTGTTTTGGTGCGCTCAATCTGCTCGCGCCATGGCTCGACGATGGTGGGGCCAACCACCTTCATGATGTCCACCGGACTGGTGTAGTGCGCGCCATGGGCGCGGCGTTCCTCGGCATCCATGCTGTGCTCGAAGATTGCACCGAAGATTTCCGGTCGCACCTTGGACCAGTTGAACCGCGCCGCATCGCGCAGCAGCTCGGTTTCAGCCGCCGACAGCTCGATCCGCGCCGGTTGGGCGAACAGGCCGCCGTTGAAGTACGGAACGCCTTTAAAGCGGCCTCCGGCCGTGATGCCAGGCATATTCATCTCCACGAAGAGCTGGCCGATCAGGTCGTAAGCCTGCGCGGGCGTATGGCAGTCATCTAGCAGATGGGCGAAAAAGTAGCGCTCCAGCAAACCAATATCTTCGGCAAACAGCGCCATCAGCGATTGCAGAGTGAAGCGCTGGGCGAGATCGCGCGGCACCTGACGGCCGATCAGCGCGCGAAACAGCTCCACCAGCTTGTCGGCCGCGTCGCGGGTGACGGTTTCCTGATGGTTGCCGAATACCGGCTCTTCGTCATCGGGAAACAGGAATGCCAGCGGGCCGTAGCGCGTGGGTAGTTCGCCCAGCGCCACCTTGTCGACTGGGCTGTCCATCTGGGTCTCGAAGTCGTACACCCAGAACTCGTCGAAGTTGCACAGAACCACCCAGCGCGGCCGCCCAGGTACCAGCCGGGCCCAGTAATCGAAGGCCTGGCGGTAATGGCGCGTCAGGTCCTCCCCTCGCTTTTTCATTTCCACCAGCACGATCGGTTTCCACACGAGGTCGGCAAAGCTGGTGCCCTTGCCCTCTTTCTTCACCCGCTCCTCGAAGACCGCGCCGACTTCCTTGACGCCGGGTTGGCCAAAGGCACGAAACAGCCGATCCAGAAAGATTTGCGCCTCGCCCTTTTCGTCACCACGGATATGGGCGGCGCACCACTGGACGAACTGGTCGAGGTGTTCCTGTTTCTGCGTCATGAGGCCGAGCTTCCTGCGGTGATGCCGGTGGGTGATTCGACAAGATTAGGTGGTTTGGTCGCTCAGGTCAGGCGCATGACGATGGAACAGCCAGCCAAGGCGCTGTGTTAGAGGTGCAATCGCCTCAGTCCTCGTCGCCAGAGACCGACGTCCCCCCGCTTTTGAGTAGCACGCTGGTTTGGAGTCCAATCCCCCATCCGAAGGAGATTGGACGTGAAGAAGCGCTTTTCCGAAGAGCAGATCATCGGCTTCCTGCGTGAGGCGGAAGCCGGCATGGCGGTGAAGGACCTGTGCCGCAAGCACGGCTTCAGCGAGGCCTCCTACTACCTGTGGCGTAGCAAGTTCGGCGGCATGAGCGTGCCGGACGCCAAGCGCCTGAAGGAGCTGGAGACGGAGAACGGCCGGCTGAAGAAGCTCCTGGCCGAGCAGGTCCTCGAGAACGAGGTCATCAAGGACGCGCTGCGAAAAAAGTGGTGACCGCGCCAGCCCGACGTGGGCTGGTGCGGCACATGGTCGATCGAGGCTTAAGCGAGCGACGCTCGCTGGCCGTCATGCGCATGAGTGCCAGCGCCTTGCGCTATGCACCGCGCCCGGACCGCAACGTGGAGCTGCGCGAGCGCATCCTGGCGTTAGCACACCGGCACAAGCGCTACGGCGTCGGGATGATCTACCTCAAGCTCAGGCAGGAAGGGTTGCTCGTGAACTACAAGCGCGTGGAGCGGCTGTATCAGGAAGCGAAGCTGCAGGTGCGGCGGCGCAAGCGCAAGAAGGTGCCGGTGGGCGAGCGTCAGCCGCTATTGCGGCCCTTGGCGGCCAACCAGGTCTGGTCCATGGACTTCGTCTTTGACCGCACGGCCGAAGGGCGGGTGATCAAGTGCCTGACCATCGTCGATGACGCCACACACGAGGCGGTGGCGATCGAGGTCGAGCGAGCCATCTCGGGCCACATGCTCACGCGGGTGCTCGATCGCCTGGCGCTCAGCCGTGGCCTGCCCGACGTGATCCGCACCGACAACGGCAAGGAGTTCTGCGGCAAGGCCATGGTGGTCTGGGCGCACGAGCGCGGCGTGCAACTGCGCCTGATCGAGCCGGGCAAGCCCAACCAGAACGCCTACGTCGAGTCCTTCAACGGCCGCCTGCGCGATGAGTGCCTCAACGAGCACTGGTTCACCCACCTGCTGCATGCGCGCGCCGTCATCGAAACCTGGCGGCGGGAATACAACGAAGAGAGACCGAAGGCGGCCCTCAGCGGGATGACGCCAGCGGCCTATGCACAGCACTTGGCAAACACAGCTACGATCAACCCCGGACTCTAAACCCGACCGCTACTGAAAGCGGGGGGACGTCGAGACCCCCGCTTCACCACCTCTCATCCATCCCACCATCTGAGCACCGCCGGCGAGCACTCCAAGTGCGGAACTGCGGGTGCTCGTCCAAGAAGTACAGAACAATGCCTTCGACGATGTCGCTCACGGGTGCCTGCAGCCCCTCCTCTTGCTCTAGATACATTCGATAGAGATCCAAGATTCCAGCGACCTTGGCATCGTTCAAGTGCAGTTTCATCCCGCTCCTAGTACTTGCCCAGTCGCTGAGCGAAGGTCTCGATCTATCCGCACGGCGGCTTCCTGAGCAGCCACCTACAGTGCCCGCCTGGTGGTGTTATGAGAGCTTTCTAAGGCCAGCCATTTTTGAGGGTTCCTCAAAAATGGTCCTACTCCGCGACCGACCAGAGCGCCGCCAGCCCCTCCCCGTTCTGCAGCGCGGCGGGTATGTCTCGCATGAGCTTGTGATACCTCTCGCTCGCGGTTGCCGCCTGCGCATCAATAGCTTCCGAGGGAACCGGAGGCGTGTGTACGAGATAGGACCGCACAAACCTGTCGAAGAAGGCCATCAGCACGTGCACGTCATTGCGCACGAGACTGATCTCCTTCCTGGTTCGGCTTAGCGATCCAGCGATCCGCGCCTCCAGATGATCTTGTTCGTCGCGCCGCCGCTCCTCCTGTAGCCAATCGCGCACGGCTTCGCGCACCGCGGCAGCACGCGTTCCGCCACGTTCCGCCAGCAAGGCTTCTAGCTTCTGCAGCATGCCATCGTCGAGACGAACACTAATTTGTGAGGTTGCCATAGCGGGATTCACTTGAGATTCGATGGTTGCATTTTTGGGATTCGGCGCAGCCCAGGGATATCAATGGATGCCGGGCTGATTCAACGAAAGTGAATCCCACTCCTTTATGTTCCACTACCTGAGCATTGAGGCGGCTGTTGCGGATCTGCTCCCGAGTTTTTTGCGGGCCCCGCAAAAAACTCTTGCCGATGGGTTGCCTGCGATCCCGGCTGCAGATGCAGAGTGCGAATCCGCAGCAAGCAGCCGCTGGGAAAAACATCGTGCTCCACGGGCAGGCGGCGTCCTCAGAGAGCTCTGCCGGAGGCATTGATGCGACCCCAGTCCGCTGCAGCTTGCGCCTTACGCTCATCGAGATAGGCCGCAAGGCGCGTTGCATCCACCAGCCAAGGCGACTTCTGGCTCCCGACACGAAATGCAGGCACTGGGAGAGCTGCACGGCCAGCGCGCTTTGCTGCTTCCTCCGGGGTCATCCCGAAGAGCTGAGCACATCGGCCTAAGGGAATCTGTGCTGTTCCGTATTCTGCCATCAGAAGAAAGAGGGTGTTCACGCTACAAAGCCCCGCTTTTTGAGTTCTTCAACCGCTGCTGCTCGCGCCGCTTCTCTTCGCTCCCAGCTACCGGGCTCGCGTTCCTTGGCAAGGCGAACTGCTTGGATCTGAGCCTTTCTGCTGTCTTCGAGACGTCTCCTCTCAGCAGCTGCACGCTTCGCGGCTACCTCAAGACCAGCATGGGGAGTAAACGTGCCGGCCAACGCTCTGTCGCGCAGGCTTTGAGCAAGCTTGAGTGGGCTGGCGCGAAGCTTCCCTTTCGCAGCCAGCCCTTCCACTTCGTCCGCAATGGCCTGCCCGATTACCAGGCCGCAGGGCAGCAAAAGACTCTTCATCGCATCAGCCAGCAGCGGATCGAGCGACTTGGGAAGGAGCAACTTCGCACCACTTTCGTCCGGTTGTGGTGGTGGTTTGAATGATGGTTGTAGTGATGGTTCTTGGGGTGCCATAGCTTTGACACCCTCCCCCCGACATAGCCTTGTCACCCCCGGAGTGCCATCTGTGTCATGGGGGGACTGACGCCGAGCGGGGGAGGGTGACATTCTGTCGGGGTAGGCCTGCAAACCTAGCTGATACCCATTTGAGGTTTGACGCCCGTCCTCGGGGCGGAACCGGCGAATGACTCTAAGCAGTGCCGAGGTTTCAAAATTCTTCAGCGTACGCTGCACCGTGCGCTCGGACACGGAGCACCGCTCGGCTATCTTCTTTACGCGTGGCCAGCAGTAGCCTGCATCGTCAGCGTTGTCTGCAAGAGCCATCAGGATGAGCTTCGGCGCCGGCGGCAGGACTTGGCTCCAGGCCCAATGCATGGCGGCGACGCTCACGCACGGCCTCGGTCGACGATCTCCGCTACTTGATCAGTGCGGAAGTACACGCGATGGCCGAGCTTCACCCGAGCAACCAGAAGCTCCTTGGAAAATTCCGAATCCTGCTTCGACATCGAGTAACGAAGTCCGGTGATGCTCCGCTTCAGCAGCTCCGCAAGCTGGGGATACGTCATCAATTCGCCAAAACGAGCGACCAACCTTTCATTCGTGTCCATAGCGCAGTCTTTGCCCAACAAGTCCTAAGTTGGACGCAGATTGCCCAAACAAAAAGGCGCCCTTCAAGGGGCGCCTTTTTTGTCCGATATATATATATCACTCTATTTTCAATATTATATTTTGCATTACGTTCTTACACAAATTTTTGGCGAATGATTCGGTTAACGTCTTGATCTCTAAGGCGCCCAAGTAAGTGAACTGTACGTAAACGGCACGCCGAACAAAGCGTCGCCAAAGGCAGCGGACAGCGTCGCAGCCGCACGTGCAAGCTGCTGAAGTTGCTCAACCGATCGGAAAAATCCTACGGCCTAGCGCGGTACTGGCCGACGGATGACGTTGGCCGCGCCCCGTAGGTTAGACTGGCGAAGAAGGGGGAAGCATGAGCTGGGACTACTATCCGATCCTGCGCTGGAAGCAGGGCGAGCAATTGGCCGTGGCGCGCTTGGACGCGGCCGATCGCGCGGGTTTGTTGCCGATCGCCGAAGTCCAGATGCTCGAGACGGGCGGTCAACCCAAGCTGGAGAAGACCCTACGCTCGGCACACGCGGATCAGTATCCGATCGCCATCGACATCAAGCCAGTCTATCTTGGTACGCGCGTGCCGCTGGCGCGCTTGGCGCGCATCGTAGGGCGATTCCAGATGACGGGGCTTGGTGTATGGCCCGTCGTGCACGGCGCTGATGCGCTGGCCGATACGAGCGGGTTATCAGCCTTCAAAGGGCAGGCCGATCTGGTGCTGCGCATTTATCCCAACGACACGCCGCTCGCAGCTACGCTCGCGCTCGCCAAGGGCGTACGCAAGGCCATGGGTCGTGCCGGTCGCCTTCACGTCGTCGTCGACTTGGATTCCATTGGCGACATCGACCCCAACGCGGTCGCCGCGATGGCGGTGCCGTACGTGCGCGATTTAGCCGCGCTTGGCGACGTAACGCGCGTCATTGTCGCCGGCGGTTCCTTCCCGCTGACCGTGGGCGGCTTCAAGCTTGGCGTCGGCAACCTGCTTCCTCGTCGGGAACTCAGCATCTGGAAAGCGGTGCGTGCCGCATCCGGCTGTCATGACGCGGCGTTCGGGGACTACGGGGTGACCAACCCCCAGCCGCTGGAACCCATCGATCCACGGACGATGAACCCGTCCGCACACATCCGCTATACCCTGAAAAACGAGTGGTGGTTGCTACGGGCGTCTGGCGTCAAAACGAAGGGGTGGGGCCAGTACAACGGCCTGTGCGTGCTGCTGGTCAACGATGCGCGGTACTGCGGCGCCACCTTCAGCTTCGGCGACGACCGCTACATGGCGCATTCGAAGGCTGGATCGACGTCAGGCAGCTTCATGACCTGGCGCCGGGACGCGACCAGTCACCATCTGGTCTACACGGTCCGCCAACTAGCAGCCGGCAACTACTAATCGGGACTGGAGTTTGGGTCGGATTCGAAGCGTGTCGATGACGCGCTCACGAATCTGCTCGACAGGCAATTGCCGCGCGAGCGCTTCATAGATGGCGTGTCGGGGTGCGCGGGTCTTCACCACGGGCCCGCTCTTCTCAACTAGGAATTCATATGCCTCGTCGCGCCATAGCAGTGCGGCGATGCTTTGCGCGTCCTGATAGGTGTGCGGGGACGCCGGGCGGCGGACGCGGATCTCGACCGATTCGTCCGTCGTGCACTGCGCTTCCCACAAGCCCCACCAACGAGGCAACAACTGCTCTGCTTGATCGAGGTAGGTAGTGGTGGTGACCAACGTGACGGTGTCGAACACCCGGTGATAGGCGTGCATCTGTCGCGCCAGACGATCCAGCGTATCGAGATCGCTCTTGATCTCGAAGCCCTCGAGTAACCCGCCGGCGACGGCTAGGTCTACACGCGCGGCGCCGTTCTCGATGCCCAGCTCTTCGATCAGCACATGGCCCGGCGCACATTGTGTCCGCAGGTGCTCGACAAGCGCGGAACGTATGGCGGCTTCGGTAATTGGGGCAGACTTGGCCATAGGGCAACTATGCCATATGCTATGCGTCTATGCCAAATAGACGCCACATCGCCGACTTACGCATGGGCGAGATCCAATCCGCCCTGCGGGTAGCGATGGAGCGCAACCAACACTCTCAGCCTGACGTCGCTAAAGTGACAGGTGTGTCACAGAGCAACATCAGCCGTTTGCTGGCGGGGCAGCGTAAGCGGGTCACGCCGAGTGTCCGCAAGCTATGTCAATATGCCGGATTAGATGCCGAAACGGGTCAGCCGGAAGTCGATGCTCACCGCAGGCTGTCTCAGGCCTTGAGCGGGGCAATCGGTGACAATCCACACGCCGCGCTTGCGCTGGCGAGCGTCATCGAGTCGCTTGCCCCACTCCTGCGGATCTATAAGCCCGACGCCCCGGTGCCAGGAGCCGACCATGACCAATCGCGCGCTCACTGACATCTTCCGTGGTCTTCGGGACCTCGGTCTGACTAAAGGTCAGGTCGCTTCGCTACTCCCGACCTGGTGGACGCCTGAGATGGCGGCCACCGAGGCGGGCCTGTGGGAGACGGCCGTCCTGCTCGGGCGCCGATTGAGCATCGACTCGCCGGCACTGGTCGCTGGCGAAGTGCGCCCCATCGCCGATATCGAAGCCACGCGCTACAAGCACACGGTGCGCGTCACTCCGCTGCAATTACGGGCGGCGACGTTGATGGCCACCAGCCTCGCACGCGCCGTCGTGGAATCCATGCCGCCCACGCGCGAAGCGCTACCGCAGGCCGCGTCGTCGATCCGGGGCAGCATCCTCGCCGGACCCGGCGCGGTAATCAGCTTCGACACGTTGGTCGACTATTGCTGGTCGCACGGCGTTCCGGTCATCCCGTTGCCGAACGTTCCGCGCGGCGTGAAGAAGATGGACGCGGCTGCCATCCGTGTCGACGGGCGCCCCGCGATCGTTATCGCGATCCGCAACAACTCCAAAGCATGGCTGAGCTTTTTGGTTGCCCACGAGCTCGGGCACCTGTGCCTTGGGCACGTCAGCCCAAACGCGTCGATCGTCGAGGGGTCCATCTCCGACAGCGCTGACTTCGACGTCGGGGGCGAGACGGACCAGCAAGAGCTGCAGGCGAATGCGTTCGCGCACGAGCTCATGGGCGGCCACGAGATCGACCGGATCATCGAGCGGTGGCCCCGCGGCTTGCCCGCCGTGTCGCTCGCCACGTCGGCGTTGGCCGATGCGCGCTCCCTACGTACGGCACCGGGTCACCTCGTCCTGCGCCATGCGTTCCTAACCCGACAGTGGCCGGAGGCGCGATCCGCGCTCAACTTCCTGTCGGACGATCTCGATGCGCAGTCCACGCTGGTCGAACGGCTCTCGCGAGAGATTGACACCGCTCAGTTGGCGGATGATCTGCAGGACTACGTCGAACAGCTGACTGGCGTGACGCCCCGCCCGTGAGCGAGGACAGCCGCAGGCTGGTCGTTGATGTCGATGCGCTGGTCAAGCTGGCGCACTGGGGGTTGCTCGGCGAGTTGGAGGGTGCCACCGGTATTCCGCCGGAACGCCAAGCCACGGTGGAGTCGATCCGGTTCCGCGCGGCTCGGCGCGACCCTAAGTTGTTTCGCGACGCTACTGTCGCCGACTACCTCGCAGTTGCGCTCAGCCAGTTTGGCGCGGCGTGGCGCCCCGACGCCGAGGTCGTCGCCCATTTGCAGGGTATTGCGGGCTTGGATGCGGGTGAGATCACCTTGATCGCCATGCTCTGCAGCGATCCCCAAGCCGTGCTGGTGACCGGTGATAAGCGCGCACTTCGCGCCTTGGCTGCATCGGGCCTCGAAGACATTGTCGAACGGGTTGCCGGTCGCATCGTCTGCCTGGAACAGGTGGTGCTCAGCGCACTCGATCGTCTTGGCGTAGGAACGCTGGCCAAGTCGATCGAGCCGCATCGCGACCTCGACGTAGCGATCCGTTGTGCGGTTCCTCTGCTGCCGTACCCAGTGGAGCTCGATGTCCGCAAAGGGCTTCTCTCCTATATCGAGGACCTACGGAAAGACGCCCCGTCACTGCTCTACGAGTAGTCCCCTGCATCCACCGGATCCTTGGCCGTCTCTTGAACGATGCGCCGCTGAATTGAATCAACCATTGCGCTGTGTTGTTAACGCAACGCGCCGCCGCATCACCCTTGGACGGACGCACTCACAGGGGCCATTTGTCCGCTATGGATCAGTAAGCGACCCTCGAGTCGCCCGTCAACAGGCTGTCGGAGTGGTCAAGCTTGCCGGTGGGCTTGGTCAAGTCGTCCGGACGGACGATCGGTAAGAGCCAGAATCTGTAGTCGGGCCGTCGCGCCAGTTAGCCTGCCAAGTTACTTCGGCGAATCACCGCTCGTTTGCGCGCTCGCGCCAAATCGTATTGCGTCTGCAGTGTGAGCAACGTCAGCGCAGTGCTTATGCCGGCACGCTCTAACTTTACGGCCAGGTCAGCGTCGATTGGCGCCGCCTCATCGAGTACACGTCGAAGCGATGGTGCTGGCACCTTCAGCCAACGCGCGGCTTCGGAAGCACTTATTCCCAGTGCTGCTACTACGTCCTCGCGCAAGATTGCACCCGGATGCACGGGGTTCTTCAACATGGTTTCAACCATCGCCGGCAGCGGCACGTTTGCGAGTGGGAAGGCTAGAATCGACAAGTTACACCGCGCTTAGGTTGATTGCACGGGCACTAGATCGAAAGCACTTCGCGTCAGCGGCAGAAATGGGGGCAGAAGCCGCCAACGCAGCGTCCAGCTGATCATGCGACATCCACCTGGTAGCGAACGATTTCAACGCGCTGCTAAGTCACCGGCCGCCCCTGGGTTGGACGCTGGCCATGAGTAGCGCAGTTCGTAGCTAGGACCTGCTCCCCGTGTGTATCCGAGGTAGGGGCAGGTACGAGAATCCGTGCCCCAATGGCCAAATTTCCATATCGGAAACGCGCGGCTTATCGGTCCGGATCGATGACAGCCTGCATCAGCGCAGTCTCGCTCAGAGGTGCGCCCAGCGCGCGCGCGCGCTTCTCCCAGCCGCGCACCGCTGCGCGCACGTGCTCGGCCACCGCGCCTACGGCCTTCTTGGAAAGGCGGTAGTAGTCGGCCGTGGCTAACAGCAGGCTCGAATCCGGTGACGGGTCTCGGTCATCGATCGCGAGCACGTGATGATCCTTGTCGGGATTCGGGTTGACGTCGAACGCCGGCGACAATTGCCAGCCATCGCCCGTTCGCATGAAGCCGTGATTGCGCAGATGATCGTCGCGGTTGCCGATCAGGATGTTGAAGAGGACTCGTCGGAACAGCTGTTCAAGGTCGCGCGCAATCTGCGTAGAGGTGCCGCTGGTCTCAATGACCTGCACGAGATCCAAGTAACTGTGGCCCTCGCTCTCGGTGACGTCCAGCTGGGTCATGGCCGACGAGAACATGCGGCGCGACGTCGGGGTGCGATCGAACCGCTGCACCGCGTAGGTGTGACCGCGGTCCGAGAGCTGCATCAGCCGTGCCTCTGGCATGTTGATGCCCGCGTCGAGTGATAGCTGGTAGGTCAGGAGCTCCCACAATCCCACGTCGACACGGTCATCGTTGGACGGGAATTTGGCCAGCCACAGTTGTCCAGCCTGATCGCGGAAGCTGGCTTTCGGTCGAGCGCCGCCAAGTGAAGCGCCGGGCGCCACGATCTGCTTGATCCAGCGGACCATCTCGTCGGATAGGTCGGCATCGCCGTTCTCCACTTGTGCGGCGATGCCTTCGAGCTGGCGCAGTTCGGTGATCGGCGGGGCGCTGAGCGTGCGATCGTCCACATGGCGCCCGGACTCTGGGTCCACCAGTCGCAGCGCTCCCATGCGGGATTCGTCATTGACACCTACCAGGTAATCCCATGCGCGCAGGTTGCGCGCCTTACGCCCCTCTTCGCGCGCCTCGATCGCCTCGCGGCGGTCCATCAGGCGCTTGCCCCAGCGATCAGGAGAGCAGTCCTGAAAAGCACCCGACAGTTCGTTGGCGCCAGCTCTCGCATACTGCTGACCAGCGCCGAAGTACAGCTCGTGATCTAGCGGGAACCCCGCCACTTGACCGGCGCTGGCCAGCCAGTCGGGGGCATACTCGAAGCTGATCGTGTCCCCCGTCCTACTTGCCGTCTTCGACAGGTGACCGACAAGGGCTGAGCCGCCGAGAGATTCGTCGTCTATCCAGACTTCCAGATGGTTCACGGCTTGGGCTTCCGCGACCGCGGCCGCACCGGCGGCACTGGCGAAGTGGGAAACGAGGCAGGCGCAGGTTGTGGCGTGGGAGTGATCCGCGCGCGGGGCGGAGCATTGGTGCGGCGGAGTGCGTTGTCCTGCAGCTCGCGGCCAAGGGTGTCCTGCGCGGCAATCAGGTCGATGTCGCCGGCCAGGCCGAGCACAGTCAGCGCTCGCAGCATGGTTGCCAGACTGGTCGACGGGTCGCCATTCTCAAGCTTGGCGATGGTCGGAACGCTGACTCCCACGCGCTCCGCCATCACTTCTTGGGTCATCGAGCGACGCATCCGGGCGGCGCGCAGGCGCTGGCTCAGTGCCTCGATCTGGCGCTGTCCGCGGGGATGAGTCGGAGGAATCCGTTTCGCCATACCAAATTAAATTACAGTTTCCGGCCGGAAACGCAAGTTAATTTTAGATTTCGTGACTTATCGGTTCAGGTTGAGGAGCCTGCCGTACCCAGTCGCTGATGGCGACGTTGCCCCCATTCGATGCAGACCAACGCTGCGGTGGAAGCGGCGTTCCGCGTCGACGCTACTTCGTGGAGACTTTCTCGATGGGTGCGCCGAGATCCACGATGTCGCAAAAGTGCTACACGGCCCACAGGTCAGTCGATAAAACGCAAGAAAATCAAGATCTAAGACATTTCGCCAGTCCAGTCCATCATCGGGGCGACGGACAGGCGCCAGGCGTCGGCGTCGAATTGTGGGGCGGCGGCGGTCATCAGGCCGCCATTGTCCCGTATTGGCGTGACGTGATGGAAATCAGCCTTCGGCAATCGCCGCCGCGCGTCGTGTGCGGCTCTCGACGATGCGCAGAGTCACGACCACCACAAGCAGTGCCGCCGCCAGCCAGAGCATGTGCATAACCCACATGGCGAGCGTGGCCCAGATCAGGGCGAGGAACAGGTCGTGCAGCAGCCATGCCCTGGCGCGTGCAGGCAACAGGTTGGGCGCCAATTTGGCGATGAAAGCTGCATAGCCCCAAGCCACGGTAAGGCAGAGCTGAATCGTCAGCATGATGAGCACGTACGGCATGAGGCCGCTCGTCGAAAACGTGTACGCCGTTGGGAACACGGGAACCGTGCCGCTTGCCGGCAATGTGTTCGGCAGGTCGCTGCCGGTAACCATCGAGTGGATCCCCAATCCCAGCGGTACGTCATGGACCTCATGAAAGATGCCGCCGGTGATCATGTTGCGGATCAGCACCGGCACCAGCGCCACCAGGCTGAGCAATAGCATGGTGAACACGGTAAGCGGCGTGTCGATGCGGCGCAGTTGCGCCATGGCTCGACGATGCTGATGCCACACGCCGGCGATGAGGTAGAAGCTGAGGAAATAGATCAGCAGGGGCGCGCCCCAGATTTCAAGCAGCCCCTGGCCCGGCTTCGCCTCCGGCCGCAGTTCCACTGCGGACAGGGTCAGCGCGATGGCGAAGACGCCGTCGGACAGCATCACCAGGCGGTCGAAATGGCGCTGGTGGACGTGGTGTTCGCGCACGGCGGGTGCGGCGTTCGGTTCCATGTTCGCTTCCCTGATTCGGACTGCCCGCATGATGCCGGAGAACGCGGCGGGCGGCGATGGCCCGGATCGCGTAAAATGGCGCGCTGCCGCGACCCCGCGCGGCCACTCGCCAGGTTCATCGGCCCATGCCCTCCCACGCGAGTCACGCTGCCGCCATGCGCGGCAGCGCGGTGATCACCGACCTGCATTTCGAGATGCCCCCATGGTAGCGATGGCAACCGAGCACGTGATCGACGTGCAGCACTGGAACGACAACCTGTTCTCCTTCCGCACCACGCGCGATCCTTCGTTCCGCTTCGACAGCGGGCAGTTCGTGATGATCGGCATGGAGCTGGACGGCCGTCCGCTGATGCGCGCCTACTCGATCGCCAGCGCCAGTTGGGAGGAGCACCTGGAGTTCTTCTCGATCAAG
>Ga0134128_10002807_pt1 | contig 21393 bp, 18 predicted proteins | sample KB31754_FD_96462 | JGI IMG/M metagenome (GOLD analysis project Ga0134128, IMG submission 96462) | Terrestrial soil microbial communities with excess Nitrogen fertilizer from Kellogg Biological Station, Michigan, USA - KB3-175-4 | ecosystem: Environmental > Terrestrial > Soil > Unclassified ... | reverse complement strand
TGCTGCTGGCATCATCAACCACCGAAGGTCAGGGTGGCGGCGACATTCGCTCGAGCGCGGCGGCGGTGGAGCGCAGCGGTTCGCGGATCGGCCTCGAGCGGCGTGCGACAGTGATCTCCTACGGTGCCCAAGCCGACGGCATTGTCACCGTTGCGCGGCGCTCGGCCGATGCCGCGGCATCGGATCAGGTGCTGATCGCCTTTCTCAAGGAGAACTACGCGCTCCAGCCGTTCCTCGCCTGGGACACGCTCGGAATGCGCGGCACCTGCAGTGCCGGCTTCACCCTGAAGGCACAGGGTGACATCGACCAGATCCTGCCTGTCCCCTACGAGAAGATCCATCAGCAGACCATGGTGCCCGTAGCGCACCTGACTTGGGCCGGCGTCTGGACCGGGGCCGCCGCAGGTGCGGTAGAGCGCGCGCAAAATTTCTTGCGCAATGCCGCCCGCCAGGCGAACGGACAGCTCCCCCCGGGCGCACCGCACTTCATGAAGGCGACGTCGACGCTGCGCACGCTCCGTGGCCTGCTCGCTTCGGCCGTCGCCAGCTTCGAGGCGGCCGCTGCAGACGAGCGGACGCTCGCTTCTCTCGATTTCCAAACGATGATCAACCTGACCAAGGTGGAAGCCTCGGAGCTCGCGGTATCGATCGTTCTCAGCGCGCTCCGGGCTTGCGGCCTGTCGGGCTACCGGAACGACGGCGAATACACCATCGGCCGAAATCTCCGCGACGTCCTGTCGTCGCCGATCATGATCAACAACGACCGCATCCTGGCCAACGTGGCAGGCGCCGCATTGCTGAGCCCCCTGCCCGCCTCGGTGCAGAATTGAGGCGGCGATCGGCCGCTTGACGCACGCATTTCAACCAACCGGAGGGTCGCGACACGCCATGAAGGCCAGAATTGAAAGGATTGAGGACGATTCCGCTCAAGCCCGGGAATCGATCGACAGCATGGCCGCGACGCTGTTCCGGCCGATGGGCGTCGACGGGGTCCGGGCGCGAACATCGCTATACGAAAGCGTGGTCGAAGGACTCTCCTCGCTCATTTCGCGATTGCGCGAGCCCGATGCGGAGATCCTCAGGTTCCCGCCGGTGATGAGCCGCCGCGACCTCGAGAAATCCGGATATCTCAAGAGCTTCCCAAACCTGCTCGGCTGCGTTTGTGCGCTCCATGGCAGCGAGACGGAGATCCGCGACGCTGCCGATCGCCACGAGACCGGAGGCGACTGGACGGACTCGCTCAGCCCGGCGGATCTCGTCCTCAGCCCCGCCGCCTGTTATCCCGTCTATCCGCTCGCGGCGGCACGCGGCGCGGTACCGCCCTCCGCTCTCGGCTTCGACGTCGCCTGCGATTGTTTCCGGCACGAACCGTCACGCCATCTCGATCGCATGCAGTCGTTCCGGATGCGCGAATTCGTCTGCATCGGTACCGCGCAGCAGGTAACGGAATTCCGCGAGCGCTGGATCGACCACGGCCGGCAGCTCGCCGAAGAACTCGGTCTCGCCGGCGCGATCAAGCCCGCAAGCGATCCCTTCTTCGGCCGCACGGGCCAGGTGATCGCGGTGAGCCAGCTGCAGCAGTCGCTCAAGTTCGAGCTGCTGATTCCGGTGCGGTCGGCGGAGGAGCCGACGGCCTGCATGAGCTTCAACTACCATCGCGATCATTTCGGCAGCATCTGGGGACTGCGGGACAAGAGCGGCAACGTCGCTCATACAGGCTGCGTCGCATTCGGTATCGACCGGTTGGCGCTGGCACTTTTCGCGGCGCACGGACTCGATTTCGAGCGCTGGCCCACGCCGGTCCGCGCCGCGCTGAGGCATGCCGCTTGACCCTCACGCGAGCCGACTGCTCGCCATCCTGAAATCGACCAAGCGACCGGATCCGGACTACACGGGGCCGGTCGAATGGCGGCAAGCATTTGCGGCGTTGATGCGGCTCTCCGGCGCGCCCGAGCGTGTGAGCCTCGTCGAAGAGCGATTTCTGCCGGCAAACCTCGGTGCGCTCGCGCTGCGCCTCTATACGCCGCGCGGCGTGGATTACGCCCTCGGCCCTGGGCTCATCTATTTTCATGGCGGCGGCTTCATCGCCGGCAGCCTGGAGACGCATGACGCTCTCTGCCGAAGCCTCGCTAATGCGGGGGGCTGTCGCGTCGTAGCCGTGGACTATCGGGTGGCGCCGGAACACAAATTCCCCGCCGCCCTGCTGGATTGCTATCGCGCTGCAAGCTGGGTCAGAGAGCATGCGAGCATGCTGGGGATCGATCGGAGCCGCCTGGCGGTGGGCGGCGATTCCGCCGGCGCCAGCCTGGCGGCGACCGTCTGCGGCATGGCACGTGCAGCGCCCGGGCCGCCTTTCGCTCTGCAACTGCTGCTTTGTCCGATCACCGATTTCGCAGCGTCGCAGGCTTCGCGACGCGCCATGGCCAGCGGCTACCTGCTCGAGCAAAGAGCGATGGAGCGCGAACTCGCGCTTTATCTGCCGGCCGGATTCAACACGGCGGATCCCGGGCTTTCGCCGTTGCACCTCGCCGATCTGGGCGGCCTGCCGCCGGCATCCATCCATACGGCCGAGTTCGATCCGCTGCGCGACGAGGGCAAGGCGTATGCGGAGCGGCTGAAGGAAGCGGGCGTCGCGGTGCGCCACACCTGCCACTCCGGCATGATCCACCTCTTTTACGCGATGGGCGGCGCTATTCCCTATGCGCGGCGGGCGCTCGCGGTCATCGGGGAAGAAATCAGAACGGCGCTCGCGCCGACGCGGTGTGGCTAGAAGCCGAACATCGCCCGTTCGGAGAAGGCGAGGTCCCCCAACCTTGGCCGATCCGGCCCCCTGAAGCAGCGCGGAGAAGCGGTTTCCATGTAGCGCCCGACCAGCCCCGCAACAGGGCCATTGGCGTCAACCGCAATCAGCGGTAACCCACGTCGCGCGAGAAAACGGCCGAGAGGCGCGGCGAAGCGCGAGAACTCGTCGAGCTCGCGGCAATAGACGAGATGCGCATAGGGAACCCAGCTGAACCTCCGCCGGCGCACGAAAACGAAGGGATGGCGTACTCCCCCCACGCTGCAGACGAGGCTCAGGCAACCATACCCCGCATGCGCCGCAAGCAGCGCAACCTCGGCCGGCGACAGATCGTCGCCGGCGCGAAGATCGGCCGCCGCTTCGCCAACACGAACCCCGGCGCGCCACGGCCCCAGCGCAGCCAGGGCGAGGAACACGCCACTGCCGTAGCGCCGGTAGCCCTGCGCTTCGAGAATGGGCAAGGTATGGGGCGCCGGCGTGAGGTTGAGGTAAGTGACGCTTTTCTGCTTGAGGGCTCGCGACACCAGCAGGGACGCGTGGCTCCGGAACTGCGGCTCGGTATACCAGCTCGAGACATTGCACCGGACGCTCGTCCCCGTGCCTGCCGGGAGGGCTGCGAAGATCAGCAATAGCACGCCGACGGGGCGGCCTTGGTGTTCCAGCAGATACCCATACTTTGGGAACCCGGAAGGCGTCGGATGCTCGCGCAGGCGCGCGAGCGCGCGGGTCCACTCCTCGATCGATCGGACCGGAAAGCCGCGTGCGAGCAGGCGGACGATCGCTTCCACGTCTTCTGCCTCAATTTCGCGGCAGCGCACCCGCGGGGCGACCTCTTCCGGATCAAGCGCGCGTGCGTCGGAGGCGATCATGGCCGAGGAACTCCCATCACTGGCTCAGCAGGTGAAACCGATCGCCCCAGCCCGCCTGTCAGACGAAGCGCCGCGGTATTGAATAAGGCGCGACCGGGATTTTCGATAAAGCGATAGGTGATCGAGGCGGTGACGAAGAGCAGCAGGAGAAAGACGAGGACGAGCCCGTCGGAACTCCAGCTGCTGCCGAACCAGAGCAACTGCTCGCGGCTGCCGTCGACGTTGGCTCCGATCCGTTCCACCGCGCCCCCATGCGCCTGCACCGTCCGAATGATCCGCGCCATCGTCACGAGCACCAGCGCGTGGGTCATGTAGATCGAATAGGACCGCGCTCCGGCGAACCTGAAGGGACGGGTCCGCAGCAGATGTGACACGGCGCCCCGCTCGCGGGCGAAGACATAGACCGCCATGGCGAAAAGCAGCGGCGACAGCAGCGAGATGGGACGCGCATTCGCGACCGAGACGAAGAGCAGCATGAGGAGGACGAGGGCGAGCTCGAGCGCGGTCGAGCCGATCGAACGGCGTTTATCGACGCCTCGGTCGAAGCGGCCAAGCTGGCGCACCAGAACGCCGACGAAGAAGCCGTAGAGGCAGCGGAAAAAGCCGTAATCGAAGGTGGCCCGCATATAGTCCGGCGAGAAGACGGCGACGATGCAGGCACTGGCCAGCGCGGTCGCCAGGGCTGCCAAAACGAAGCGCCGGCGTCCTGCGAGAACCAGGAGCGCAAATGCAAGGTAGGTATAGAATTCGGCGCCGATGCTCCAGCTCGGCTGGTTCCAGGTGAGGCCGGAATCGAGCCCGAAGGTCTGCGCCAGAAAGATATTGGTGAAAATCGCCGGTACCGAAAAGCTGTTGGAGAAGGGTCTGCTCTCCATTCCCATGCCGCGGGCGCGAGCATAGAGTTTTGCGAGTTCGAGGACGATGAAGACCAGGAGAATCGCCATGTGCAGGGGCCAGACCCGGCCGAAGCGCCGTATTTCGAAGGATAAGAACTCTCCGGCGCTGGTGATCCGCGTCTGGTACGTGTGAGCGATGACGAAGCCGCTGAGCACAAAGAAGAAGTCGACGAACAGATAGGCGTTGTCGATGACCGGCAGCGCGCGCAGGTGTCCGGCGTAGATCTCGCCGATGACCTCCACATGGTAGAGAGCGACCAGCACGGCGCACACGCCGCGCCAGCCGTCCAGCACCGCGAACCGGCCGGGACCCGCCGGCTTCTTGGCGCCGCGGTTGGTGCTCGATGGAACCCGACGCAAACTTCCCTCCCGACGCATCGGCGCTAGCGTTTGCCGTCCTTTCGATGATAATCTCGAAAAGATCGCAAAGGAAGATAAGAAAACATGGGGCATCCCTTGCCGCAAAGCCGCAACGTCGCCCTGGGGGCGTGGGTCCGCGCGCTCAAGGCGAGCGCCGGCATTTCCCCTGGCGGCAAGGTGTTTCCGGCGGTCTTCGACGATCTGGCCGAGCGTTTCGAAGCGGCCCCTGCCCTGATCGGCATCGACCAAACCTTGAGCTTCCGCGGCCTATCGGAGCAAGCCAACCGCTACGCGCGCTGGGCCATGAGCCAGGGTCTCGCGGCGGGGGAGGTGGTCGGCCTTCTGATGCCCAACTGCCCGGAATATCTCGCCATTTGGCTAGGCTTGACGCGGGTCGGCGTGGTCGCCGCCCTGCTCAACACCAATCTCGCCGGCGAAGCCTTGCGCCACTCGATCGAGATCGTCGCACCGGCCCATCTCATCGTCGCGGCCGAGCTCGCCGCCGCGATCGCTCCTTTGCGGCCGCGGATCGAACCGACCGTTTGCTGCTGGGTGCAAGGCGGCAGCGCGCCGGGCTTTCTGCCGATCGACACGGTGGTAGGGTGGCTGTCGGGAGACCGACTCCGCGCCGCCGAGCGCCCCATGCCAAAAGCGCGCGATCGGGCGCTCTACATCTATACGTCGGGCACGACCGGGGCACCCAAGGCGGCCGCGATCAGCCATTTACGGCTGATGCAATGGACCCACTGGTTCGCCGGCATGATGGACACCGGCCCGGACGACCGGCTCTACACCTGCCTGCCGATGTATCACAGCACCGGAGGGGTGGTCGCGACGGGCGCGGCGCTGCTCAACGGCGCCGCCGTGGTGATCCGCCGGAAGTTTTCGGCGAGCCGGTTCTGGGACGATGTTGCCGAGCAAGGCTGCACGATCATGCAGTACATCGGCGAGCTCTGCCGCTACCTGGTGCAAAGCCCGCCTCATCCACGCGAACAAGAGCATAGGCTCCGGCTCTGCTGCGGCAATGGCCTGCGCGGCGACATCTGGCAGCTCTTCCAGGACCGGTTCCGGATACCGCGCATTCTCGAGTTCTATGCCGCCACCGAAGGCAGCTTTTCGCTCTACAATTGCGAAGGGGAGCCGGGCGCCATTGGCCGGGTGCCTGCTTTCCTCGCGCACCGCTTTCCGCTGGCATTGATCAAGGTCGACGTCGCGACGGGCGAACCGGCGCGGGGTGCGGATGGCTTCTGCCAACGCTGCAGCGCCGACGAGCCCGGCGAGGCGATCGGCGCAGTCGGCGCGAATGAGTCGAGCCTGGGCGGCCGCTTCGAAGGCTACACCGATGCCGAAGCGTCCGAGCGAAAGCTGCTGCGCGGCGCCTTCGCAACGGGCGATACCTGGTATCGCACGGGCGACCTGATGCGACGCGATGCACGGGGCTTCTTCTATTTCGTCGACCGGCTCGGCGATACCTTTCGCTGGAAGGGCGAGAACGTATCGACGACCGAGGTGGCGGAGGCGATCGGCAGCTGCGAGGGCGTGGCCGAGGCCCTCGTCTATGGAGTCGCCGTGCCGGGCACCGAAGGGCGCGCCGGCATGGCTACGATCGTACCGGGTCCGTCCTTCTGCCTCGAACGGCTGCGGGAAGAGCTGCAGACGAAATTGCCGGATTACGCCCGTCCACTGTTCGTGCGCCTGCGCGACCGACTTGCGACGACGGGCACGTTCAAGCCGCTGAAGCAGCAGCTTCTCGGCGAGGGATACGACCCTGGTGCGACCACCGATCCCGTCTATTTCGACGACCGGCAACAGCGAGCCTTCATCGTGCTCGATCCGGCACTCTATAAGCGTCTTCAGAGCGGCGAGCGACGCTTGTGAGGCAGGGCTAAGCGGTACCTCCCGCATCGACGGTGAGCACGGTGCCCGTGATGTTCTTTGCCTGATCGCCGAGCAGGAATTCGACGGCGCCGGCGACGTCATCCACCTCGGCCAGGCGCCGCAGCGCACTTCGCCGCATGATCCGCTCGCGATCCTGGTGCTCCATCCCCATGGTCATTTCCGTCGCGATGAAGCCGGGCGCGACCGCATTGACGGTGACCCCGGCCCGCCCGACCTCGCGGGCCAGCGAATGAGTGAAGCCGATGAGCGACGCTTTGGTCGCGCCATAAACCGAAAGCCCGTTATATCCAGTGACGCCGACGATGGATGCGACGCTCACGACCCGGCCGCCTCGATCCGCGAGCATCGTCCGCACGACATATTTGGTCAAAAGCACCGGCGAGAGAGTGTTGATGCGGACCAGGCGATCGATGTCCGCGTCCGGCATGCTCGCCAATATGCCGCTCGTGCCCAGCGCGGCATTGTTGACCAGCGCATAAATCGAGCCGAAATCGCGGCGCAGCTCCCGCACGAGGCCGGGAATGCCGGAGAGCTCGGCGAGATCGAAGGGGCGGAAATGCAGAGTGCCGCCGCCGGCCTCCTCGGATTCGCGGATCGCAGCGCAGAGTTCCTCGGTGCGACGCCGCGCCACACCAATGACGGTATAGCCCGACTTCGCGAGGCGGCGGGCGATGCCGAGCCCTAGTCCGCGGCTTGCACCGGTTACCAGTACGTTAGGCATCGCGGCGCACCAGCTTTCCGGCCGCGGTCACGTCGAGCGCGCGCACGAGGCGGACCAGCGCCGGCACCTTGAATGCCGGAAGCTCCCGATGGCACGCCTCCAGCACTTGATATTTGACCGCTTCCGCCTCTTCGGCCGGCTCGGCGCCGTCCGCGTGGCGGACCACCACATCCGCCACCAGAACCGCGCCGGTGATCGCATTCCGCTGCGATTTCACGCGCGACATGCGCACTGACGGATGGCGGTTGATCACCGCCTCGACCTCCTCGGGATGAACCTTGAGTCCGCCGACATTGATGACGCCATCCGTGCGGCCGACAAAGTGGTAGCGGTCGCCGCGGCGCTCGACCAGATCGCGCGTATCGACGAAATCGTCTGGGTCTTTGAGCGTCGGACCGTCGAGATAGGCGCTCGCCGTGCGGCCGGAGCGAATGCGCAGCGACCCCTGCTCGATCTTCATATCCACGGGTCCGCCGGCTTCCTCGAGAAGCCGGACCGGAAATCCGGCAAGGCCATCGCCGACCTCGAAGGCCACTCCGGCCTCGGTCGAAGCGAAGGCATGCCCGATATTCGCATCGGGATAGGCCGCACGCAGCGCGTCCAATATGCCCTGATCGGCGATCTCTCCGGATAGCCGGACATAGCCGGGCGCGATGCGCCGCGCCGCCGGGCTCATAAGAGCGCGGCGCCAATGGGATGGGGTCCCCGAGATATGGGTGACCCCGCAGCCGCCGGCGCGGGTCAGGAAGTCGCCGACGGTCTCGTCCGTGCTCGAAAGCACCAGCGAGGTCCCACCCAACATTGCGCGCAGAAAGATCTGCAGACCGCCGTAGCGGCGGATGTCGTAGAAGGTGCTCCACACCCGGGGAGCGCTCGACGCCGTGCCGCGGGCGATCGCGCCCGTGAGGCTCGCCAGGCTGTGCACCACCAGCTTCGGGCGGCCTGTGGTGCCGGAGGTCAGCAGAACCCACTGCGTCTCCAGCGTCCCCTGCCGAGGTGCGGCGAGCGGCAAGAGCGTCGCGCTACACCCCATGATCTCGGTGCCGGCAATCGCCTCAGGCTCGGCAGCGGCGTCGAAGACCACCGCGTCGATTTCGCCGGCAGCCATCAGCCCCGGCAGATGCGCCACCGCCACGCCCGGCGGACACAGGACCAGCCGGCGCGCGACCCCGTCGAGCTCGATCATGGCCAGGGCGGCAACGAGCTGGTCGCTGGTCCGAAGCAGCACGGACCGCCCGCGGAGCCGCTCCAAACCGCTGCCCAAACTGGAAGACCGCACGAGTTCGCCGAGCGCAACGCTTGCGCTCGCACCAAAAAGCGAGCCGCCGGCCGCCAGCGCCTCGCCGAGCCTTCCGCCGCTACTCTGCAGCACGAATGCCGGCCGCGCCGGAAGTCTCGTAGAAGACGACGAAATCGCCGAAAGTGGTCGGAAATTCCGCGTCCTGCGCGAGGGTGAAGGGGTCGAATCCCAGGTCGTCCTCGAGCCGCGCGACGATGATGGCGAAACAGAGCGAATCAAGATCGCAATCGGCGAGGACGAGATCATCGGCGAGCCGGTCGAGCGTCTTGCCCTGCTCTCTCGCCACGCGGTGGAATTCGGCTTCGATCTTCTCCCTGATCGCAGTTGGAAGCCGCGTGGCCATATTGCCGTCGGGGTTCATTGCGCACCTGTCCTCCTGGTTTGGCCTACGGCGGCGGGACCGCGATCGTCCGGCGCGGGCGCTTCCCACAAAAACCCGCCGACGCCTGCACTTTCTCTGTTGCCAACGGCTCAACTTTCGCCGATAAGAAAAGAAAGTCAACAGAAAATAAGACCACACCTCGGCAGGCAGGAGAAGATGGATGGACGGTAGTTCGGCGAGAGCCCCGCGCGTGAAGCTGATCGAGCTGGTCGAGCAACTCCTGGCACGGAAATCGTCCGCGCGGTCCGTGTCGGCCGACGATCCCCTGACCGAAATCGGCGTCGATTCCCTCAGCATGGTCAATCTCATGCTGGCGATCGAGGCCGAATTCGACATCATGATCGCGCCGGCGGACATTACGCCCGAGAACCTGCGTTCGGTGGCGAGCATCGAAGCGCTGATTGCGCGCCGGGCGGCCGCTGCGAGCGCTCCGCCATCCTGATGGCTCGCTTCACGCGGGCCGGATCGGCGATGGCCGCGGCCTTCGCCGCCGCCCTCGCGCTCGCGCTCCTCGTCCTGGCGGCGATGGGCGCGGGCGAGCACGGCACCGTCGCGGCCTTGCGGGCGACGGGCCGGCTCTCCTTCCTGCTCTTCTGGCCCGCTTATGCCGGCGGCGCGCTTGCCAAGCTGTTCGGGCCCCGCCTCGCGCCGCTGGCGCGACGGACGCGTAGCTTCGGTTTGTCCTTCGCCGCCGCCCACCTCGTCCATCTCGGCCTGGTCGTCTGGCTCTATCGCATTGCGGCGCGGCCGCCGCTCTCGCCGGACATGTTCGCGCTCTTCACCGTCGCCGCTGCCTGCACCTATCTGCTGGCACTGCTCTCGGCCCCAAAGCTTGGCAACCTCGCCGCCGGACCAGCCGGCCGGATCGTGCGGACCGTCGGGCTCGAATGCATCGCCTTCGCCTTCCTGGTCGATTTCGTGATCACGCCGCTGCGGTTCGGCGTCCGCCGGCCGCTCGAGTATCTGCCCTTCGCGATCCTCGCTATCCTTGGCGCATTGCTGCGTCTTACCGCTGCCGTGCGCGGTCCGGAGCCCCGGCGACAACCCGCGCAACAGTAGATCACGGGGCTCCGCGGCGATCGGCACCAAGGCGCGCGCCGCGGGGCCCGGCGCGCCGGAACGGCCGAACCATGACAGAAACCGGCAGCGGTGCCCGCCAGCAGCTTGAGCGGGACCACGTCATCATCGCGTCCAACGAGCGGCAATCCGGCGTCTATCAGACCGGAACCATGTCCATACGGCGAGCACAATGCCGGCCCTTGGCGATGATCCGATCCTCCCGGCGGACGCAGTTCATCGCGGTCCTTCCTGGTGCAGCCCCGGCGACCACGGGAAGAGGCGGGTGTCACGCGCGGGAAAAACAGTGTGTTGCGGCCCGAGATGGCCGGCCTTCCAGGGTGGCCTGCCCGGCGGCCCGCCGTGCCACCCGCGGTCCGCGGCCGCTGTGCCGGAAGGCGCCGCCCAGTCGGGGCGCGGCGCTGTGGCGCCGCGCCGGCTTCCCCCGACGGCAATGGCGATGAACAACGCCCAGGAGACGCTGGTCTGCTCCATCGCCGAGGGTTCGGTCACTGCGTGGACGAGGAAGAGGACGAAATACCCAATGCGCCAAAGGCACTCTTCGCAGCTGGCGCGCGCCGCCTGCGACAGGATCCAGGAAATGTTGCGCAACAGCAGAATGCCGAACAGCACGACGCCGACCAAGCCCAGCCCGAGCCATAATTCCAGAAGCCCGCTATGCGAACTCGGAACGCGCCATTGCAATGCATCCCAGATGTTGGTGGCAGGCCCCCAGGGATTGCTCCAGAACGCACCATATCCGTAGCCGGTCCAATATCGCTGCTGGATCGCCTGCCAGCTCAGAGACCAGATATCGGTGCGGCCGGTGAGCGTGGCATCACGACCGAGGAATTCGAGGATCACCGTCATCGACGCCTCGCCAACGATCAGCGCGATGGCAGCCAGCGACAGCGACAGAGCGAGCAGGACGCTGAACCCGCGGGGGGTGCGAAAGAAGCGACGGACCAGCGTCAGGCACGGGATGAGCGCCAGGATGATGAACAACGGCGTCTTCGAGGTCGACAGGAGCAGCATCGCGAAGGCGGCGGCGAGCGCACCGAGATAGAGGCGCCGCTTCTCGGCGAGGTAGAGCACCGTGAGAGCTAGGCATTCGATCAGCATCATCGCGCCGAGCTGGTTCTTGCTGGCAAAGATGCCGCGCCACGCGCCCGGGTATTCGGCATCGGCGCACACGCCGATCGCTGGGAATGCCAGCGAACAGACGGCGCTCCCGACGACATCAACGCCCAGCGCGACCGCCACAAGCTTGACGATGGTGAGGATGTCGAAGCGGATGCCGAGATAGACGGCGAAGGTCGTCGTCAGCGATAGCGCGATGCTGCGACGCAGCGTGTCCGGCGGGGTCACCGACCAGACGGTGGACGCGAGCGTCCAGCCGAGCAGCAGCAGCAGCGGCACATTGTGTTTCGCCACCTGCCACATCACGCGCCAGTAGCGGTTCGCGAGCACCAGGACGATCAGATAGACGGGATACCAGGACAAGCGAAGAAACTGGTCGTCGAAACCCGTCGGGTTGGACAAGCTGGATCCCGGCAAGCTCAGCATCTGGTCAAGGCTGCCGTCCAGATTTGGAATCAGCGGCGCAACCGGGCCCGACATCCAAAACAGCACAACGATGGCGCCCAGCTTCTCCCGGTCGAAGAAGGAGCGCCAAGCCGCTCGAGGTTCAACCGCAGGCTCGTTCGATGGCAGGGCAGGCGCCGCCGCTCCGCGCCAGTTCACAGCACGCGTCGCCGCCATTTCGTGCGCACCTCCATACCCGTCCGGCGACAACGATAACAACGGCGACGCCCCGCGCCAATCTATTTCTTATCTTTTTCAGCCACGCGGCCAACTGTGGGGTAGCGCAGCCTCGCCGATCCCGCACATTGGGCCAATTCTGCAGGCCTCTCTCCGAAAACAGCTGCATTTTTTCTTTTCGATAAATTTGTTTTCGGATATCGTGGGCGCCGAAGCCGAGTTTGCGGACTGCGCATGACGGGAAAGAAGATCTACATCATCGCACCAGGCGGCGTTTTCGCCCGCGGCGGCATGGGGAGCATGGTGGCGCATCTGACCGACCGGCTCGCCGCTGACCGGCTCTTCGCGGTCACCGCCATCGATACCTATGGCCCGCGGGTGAACCAGGCCGGTGCGCGATACCTCATGCCCTTCCAGTTCATCAGGGCGGTGGCACAGCTTGTTCTTGCCTGCGTCGCGCGGCGGGTAGCCCTCGCCCATGTTCAGATGGCGGCCTATGGCAGCGTCTACCGCAAATCGGTCATGATGCTGATCTGCCGGCTCTTTCGCGTCCCGGTCATCCTCCATATTCACGGCGGCGATCTCGACCGCTTCTGCGCCGGGCTCGGTCCGATACGCTTGCGCGCGCTGCGCTGGATCATCGGCGCGGTTTCCGAGGTCATCGTCCTGGGCGAGTATTGGCGGGAATTCGCGGTTTCGACGCTCGCAGTGCCTCGCGAGCGGGTGACCATCGTCTACAACGCGGTACCCCGTCCGGAACTCGCCCCTGCCAGAGCGCGGCAGGGCTGCTGCGAGCTGCTGTTCCTCGGCATGGTGTGGAAGGAAAAAGGCATCGACGAGCTGCTGACGGGGCTCTCCCTGCCGGTGCTGCGAGGTGCCCAATGGCGGCTGACCATCGCCGGGATCGGCGAGATCGCCAAGTATCAGGAACGCGCGCGACAGCTGGGGATTGCCGAGCGCGTCGATTTCGTCGGCTGGACGGATGGCGAGGCGAAGCGGCGCTTGCTGGAACGCGCCGCGGTCCTGGTCCTGCCGTCGCACTTCGAATGCTTCCCCATGGCGGTGATCGAGGCCATGTCTTACGGGCTCGCCGTCGTGGTGACGCCGGTCGGCGCGGTCCAGGAGGCGGTGATCCACGAGGAGACGGGACTGATCGTTCCGGTCGGCGATAGCGACGCGCTTGCGCGCGCCTTGAGACGCCTGATTGACGACCCCGCGTTGCGCACGGGGCTCGGAGCCCACGCCAGGGCGCGGTTCTGCCAGTCCTTCGACCTCGACATCTTTGAGCGGCGCATACGCCAGATCTATCGCAAGCACATGCTCGCGGGCTGAGCCCGCACCACCACCCTATGGAGGTGAGTCGTGGTTGCACGTGTCGCGCTTGTCCTTGCGGTCGGTCTCGTCGGCATCGCGGCCGGAGCCGGCTTGGCCACCATTGCCGTGGGCGCCTCGGAGGCGCCGGCGGCAACGCACCCGCAGATCGTCAGCTCCTCGACGGGATTGCAATCATTCCTGTGGGTCTATGACGACGCGGCGCGCACCGTCACTTTCTGCTTCACCGCAGCGTCGCCGCCGACCGGTCCGCAATATGATTTCTCATGCAGGCGCCACGCGGTGAGCGAGGCGATCACCCAGAACTGATGCGGCGCCCGCCGACCGCATCGCCAGCCGTCGAGCAGCGCTGCGGCACGAGCGGACGACCCGGAGACTGACGTGTCCGCGTTAAACCCGCTCATCAGCATCGTGGTCATCAACTACAACTATGAACGTTATCTGCGCGAAGCGATTCTTTCGGCCCTCGGCCAGACCTACGACAGGATCGAGGCGATCATCGTTGACGACGGCTCGACCGACGGCTCGCGCGCGATCATTGAAGAGTACCGCGACCGTGCGACGGTGGTGCTCCAGGATAACCAGGGGCCGAACGCCGCCTACTTCGCCGGCTATGCGCTGGCTCGCGGCGACGTGATCATGTTCCTGGATGCAGACGACGCGCTGCGGCCCGATGCGGCCGCGAAGGTCGCGGCTGCGTGGCGGCCCGCGCTCGCCAAGGTGCAGTTCAGCCTTGACATCATCGACGGGAGCGGGCGGCGGAGCGGCTCGATCGAGCCGGTCTATCCCCGCAGCTACACACAGGAGAACGTTCGGCGCGAATTCGCCACCACCAGCACCTATACCTGGCCTCCCACCAGCGGCAATGGATTTTCGCGCCAGTTCCTCGAGCAGGTCATGCCGATCCCGCGGCAGCGGTTTCGCTTCATCGACGGTGTGCTCAACACCATTGCGCCGCTGTTCGGCGAGATCCATACGCTGGCCGAGCCGCTCGGCCAATATCGCATCCACGGCAACAACTTGTGGGCGCTGCAGCGCTTTTCCGAAGCGAGGATCCGCGCTTATGTGACGCAGCGCCGGGACGAGTTCGCCTATCTCGGGGAGATCGCAGTACGGCGCGGCATGGCACTCCCGCCCGGCGATCCGCTCGACCGATCGCTCACCTTCCTGCGATACCAACTCGTCGCCGCCAAGCTCGGTGAGCCGCCGGCAGGCGCCCTCTCCCTGCTGCGCCTCTGCCTGCGCGGCGCTCGCCGCGCCGAACTGACTGAACTCTCTGCCACGCGGCGGGCGAGCGAGCTGATCTGGTTCGTGCTGGTGAGCCTTGCCTTCCGGTCGGCGGCGCGACGGCTGATTGAATGGCGTTTCGACGGCGCTACGCGCCCGCTCTGGATGCGGGAGCTCGTGCGACGTCTCCGGCGCCCAACCGGAGAGCAGCCGGGATGAAGCTCGTGTCCAGCTATTGGCCCGTCCAAATGACCGCTCGGAGGCGATGATGAGTGCACCGGCCGATTCGCACCAGCTCTCCCGCGCAGGCAGTTCGGCCTTTTCGCTCCGGCCGACACGCATCCTGGGCCGACTTGCCCGCGGCGAGATATGGTATGCCCTCGGACGCTTCGCGCGCGTGCGGCGCGGCTATAGCAGCGTCAGGGCGCTGCTCGAGCGCCTGGATCCCGGGGCAGCCGAGGTGCCCTATCCCGTATCGGTCTTTCCCGAGCTCGATGTTGCCGGGACCGCTGCCATCCTCCGGCGCGAGGGCGTCTTCTGCGGGCTGCAGCTCCCGGGCGACATCCTTGCCGAGATCACCGCCTTTGCGCAGAAGCAACCCCTCGTCCCGCTGCAAGGCGGTCCGCCGATCGCCAGGCACGAGGTGCGCAATGGACGCCTGCCCTCGGGCGAACCGGCCGTGGTCGGGCGGGTCGTCGATCCCGAGTCCTGTCCCGCCGTGCATCGCATCGTCCATGATCCTGCGCTCCTCGCGCTGGCACGATCCTATCTCGGCTATCGGCCTGAGAGTACGCGCACCCAGCTGCATTGGAGCTTCGTCAGCGACGCCTCGGCCGATTATCGGCGCCGGCTGGGCCAGACGATCGATTATCATTTCGACGTGGCATGGTTCAATTTTCTCTACGTCTTCTTCTATCTGACCGACGTCGACAGCCGCTCGGGCGCGCATGCGATCATCCGCCGCTCACATCGCGCAAAACCGCTCCGGATGCTGTGGCACTCGGCGCGGCAATCGGACGAGACGGTGCTCCGCCACTATGGACCGGAGAGCGAACTCACCATCGAAGGTCGGGCCGGCTCCGGCTTCGCCGAAGACACCTCCTGCTTCCACAAGGCGCTGGCGCCGGTCAGCCGCGACAGGCTGGCGTTCTTCATTCACTACACGTAAGCCGGCGCTGGTCTATCCCGCCATAGCGGTGCAGCACCTCTTCGAAGGCCGTGCGGAATGGAGGCGCGGCCACGACGGCCGCCTGAACGAGGTCCGCGCGATGCAGGCAGGCGCCGGCCTCCGTCGCCGCACAGAGCGCCAGGATCTTATCGGCGAAGGCCTCGGCCCGGTCGGCGATGAAGAGAGCGGGATGCACCGCCTCGTCGCCGAGCCCCCGCGCACCGATGCTGGTCGAGACCACCGGCTTTCCGCAATCGAGCGCCTCCTGCGTCTTGATGCTCACTCCCGTGCCCGACAACAGCGGCACGACGACCATCCCCACCCGGTCGTAAAAGGACCGGGCATCCGGCAGGTAGCCGCAGACCTCGACCCCCGGCCAGCTCTTGCCCAGATGGGCGAGCGGCTTGCTCACATGTCCGGCGATCAGCAGCCGAAAGCCCGGGCGGGAGCGCTGAACGAGCGGCAGGATCTCGGTACAGAAATAGAGAATTGCCGCCACGTTGAAGGGGTAGTCGCCACCGATGAAGCCGGCGTCGAACTCCGCGCTGCCGTCTCCCGCCGGACGGGCGCGAAGCCGCGCTTTGGCTATGGGCCAGCCGAGTCGGACCGAGGGAACGATGCCGGCGAGCCTCGTCTGGTAAAAGGCGTGCTCCTGGGGCGAGCTCGACAGCACGCAATCGAAGAGTGCGCAAAGGCGCGCCTCCTGCTCGCGGGCCCGCTTGGGGACGAGACGTGAGAGCTGCTGGCGCAGCCGCATCTCCCGGAAGCGCCGGTAGCGCTTGAGGGTGGGAAACCGCCGGAAAAGATCGATGAGGGCGTCGCGCTCCTGTTGCTCGCGGGTCACGAAATCGTCATGCGCATCGAGCAGGAAGGTCGCATCCTCGCGCCTGAGGTTGCTTTCGCCGAAAAGCGGTACGGTGGCGAGCTTGCTGATCAGAAAGAGGCGCAGATCGTAGCGCTGCGCGAAATCGGCGACGGTGCGATGGATCGCGCCGCGTCCGAACTCCTCGACCCAGCGCGGAGCGAACACGGCGCCGCTGCCGAAGCGCGAGGCGGCGCGCAGCGCCTTCCACAGCCGGCTGCGCGGTGCGCCCGGCAGAATCAGGTGACCCCGGCAACGCTCGGCAAGATAGCGTTGCGCCACGTCGATATCGCCGCCATAGGAGCTGAAGAGAATGGCGTAGAGCGCATAACGCTCGGCCAGGAAATCGATCCAGCTCTTGTAGACGAGGGTCGAGCCGTCGAAGACCGGCGGTGAAAACTGATCGGCAACGAAGGCGATCTTGAGCTTGCGGCCCGGCTCGACCGGCGCCGGCGCATCCTCGATGAGCATCACATCGTTCATTTCTGGTAGCTGCCGCTTGGCACGGAAAGGGCACCGCTCGCATCGGACTTCGGCCTGAAGCGCTCGATCGCGCGCATGACGCCAAGGAAAGGCGTGCGGAGATCGAAAACGAAGCGCTTTCCATCGATGATGGTCGCGCTGCCAAAGGGACAAACGGTATGCAGGCCGTCGCCATAGCCGCTGGCCGCCGCCGGTTCGATGCGACCGGCCGGCTCCTCGGCGAAGGCGGTCGGCGTCAATCGGGTGATCTTGTTTAAAATGATCGCGCCGCCATAGGTCCTGGAGCAGTCCTGCGCCGGCCGATAGAGGCTGCCTCCCGCCATGAAGGGTCGGCCGGCCGGCCGGCTCGACGACACGTCGCATTTGAGAGGATTGAGCCGATGCGGTTGCCAAGGGCCGGCAAGCGCCGCCGCATGCCAGGCATGGAGCTTGTGCTCGCCGCCCTCATCGGCGCTGGTGCAGAAGAGCCACCAGCGGTCCTCGTGCAAGAAGACCGAGGTATCGAGCGCCGGAAACTCCTCGACCAGCGTCGAAACGCGCTGCCAGCGGTCGGGAAAGTTCACGGCGCGGTAGAGCTCGACGCGGCGTTCGGCGGCGCTCTCCGGAACGCAGTAGATCGCACCGTCTGCGGTGAACAGGAACGGATAGGAACGGTGCGTTCCTCGATCGAAGGGCGCAAGGCGGCGCGGCGCCGAGCCTCGGTCACTCAGCGGCAGAGCGGAAATCCAGCCGAGACCGGTCCTATGGCTGTATTCCTCGCAGAGGATCCAGCCCGGCATCTCCGGCAAGGCAAAGGGGTCGGCAAGATAGTGCAACGGCCGCTTCGGGCCGAGCCAACGCACCGAATCAGCCCGTCCCTTGCTGATGACGCTATCGATCGAGGCGTCGATCAAGCCAACGTTCCAATACTCCAGGAAAAAGCATCGCCGCAGCAGCGCGCGCAGCACCATGACACTACGGCGCAGCAGGAAGCTGAGAACGTCCCCGTTGTTCGGAAGCCTGACCTGCAAGGCCGCTTCGTGGAGCGGCGCGGTGCAGCCACCCTCGTGCGGCTCGATAAGCAGCTGGCGACATACCCGTGTGCACCAGTCGGCGCTGCCGAGAAGCGCCGCATCGAGGCTTCCCGCCCAGCTCGCACCAGCCCGAAAAGCGCCGGAATATAGGATCGATGTCTCGCGCGGCATCCTGCGGAAGAGAACGCGCGGCAGAATGGAAAGCGCGTTACGATAAACCCAGAACGCCGTAAGCGCGCCATGCGCATCTTCGGAGGTCGCGTGATAGCTCCAGACCCCGAGCCGGGTTGCATTCACGATCTCCCGCGGCGGCAAAGAGGCCGTGCATTGCAGGACGAAGTCGAGCCGGTGGCCACGAAGCTCCGTCGCGGCCTCCGGGCTGAGCATCGTTTCCTGATCGGGTGACTGCAGCGCGGCCCTGCTGACAATCATCGGCAGATCGCCGAGTTCGGCGCTCAGCGAGACGCTCCGCAGCGCGGCGAGGCGCCGCTTGGCCCAATACCGCTGGAACAACCGGTGAAAGAGCGTGCGGCGGGTCCGCGCCCTGCCCTGCTCCGGACGCGCTTCGATGATGAGAAGGACGGGCTCTGCGGCACCCGATACCAGCAAGTTCCGGATCACGGCCGCCTGCCAGGCGGGGAAGAGAAGCCCATTGCAGAGAATGCCGAAGCGGAGCCGCTGGACCGGTCCCGGAGCCTCCGATGCGCGCGCCGCGCCCTTTTCCGCCGCGGTCATCGTACGGTCAGCCAGCGCAGCAGCATCGAGGTCGTCGTCCGCCGCAGATTGAGGAGGTTCAGCGACCAAAGGCCCGCGGCATAGACGACGAGCCCGAGCAAGACCTGCCCGGCAACGGCCGCCATGCCGGAGAACCGGGTGAAAGGCATAAGAGCGAGCGCCATGATCAGCGTCGCCGCGGCGAGCTTAGCCGCATCGCGCGCCGGAAAGGGCAGCCGATAGACGCGCCGCGCCGCGAGGAGGCCGTGAACGAGCCCGGCGCACTCGGTGAGCACCACGGCCGCACCAGCCCCCCTATAGCCGTAGCGCGGCACGAGCAGCAGCAGCCCGGCCAGATTGACCGCCGCCATGTCCGCTGCGATCCAGAAGTAGTGCCCGGTGCTGCCGGTCAGCTGGAAGGCGCGGTCGACGAAATTGCTGCGCATGCCGGCAATGACGGCGGCGGCGGCCAGCAGCGGCGTCAATCCTACGACCGCCTGGCGATAGCCCGGCGCGACGAGGATGGTCACGATATTGGGCGCAAGGAGCGAAAGCCCGATCGCCCCCGGCAGCAGCACGCCCAGAAGCGCGATAAAATTCTGCTCGAGCTGGCGGTCGCTCGCGACGCGGTTCCCGGTCTCATAGGCGAGCACCGCCAGAGGATAGGCGGCGGAGCCGATCGCCTGAGCGACGAGCTGCAGGCTGTTCTGCACGAGGACGGTCGCCGCCGTGTAAAACCCCACCGCGGCGATGCCGGCATCGATGCCGAGAATCAGTCGATCGGACCAGGCGGAAAGCGAAAAGAGGCAGAGGCTGCCCGCGATCGGGATGCCGAAACTCAGCAGGCGCCCGACGATCTGTCGATCGACGCCGCTCGCGCGGGCAAAGCGAATGCCGCGCGGGAACAGCAGACAGACGACCGTCGTCGCCGCCAGCGAGCAGAAAAAGACCGCAAGCCCCTTGCCGACGAGATAGGCTGCCGCAAACACCAGGGCTGCGCCGGTCGCAGCGCGCATCAGGTTCAGCATGAGAAAGCCGGTGAAATCCAAAGCCGCGGTAAGAAAGGACGACGCAACGTCGAGATAGGCGAGTACGATGCCGCCGGCGACCACCGCCGGCGCGACCAGCGCGATGCCGGCCGGCAGCGGCAAGAACAGCGCGGCGCCGCCGGCAAGGCCGGCCACCGCCGACAGCGCGGCGAAAACCGCGAGCACGGAATTGGCAAATCGCGGATCGCCGGTTCGTCCGGTGCCCATCCGCGTGATCGACAGGCCGAGCCAGCCAAAGACCGCGAGCGACACGAGCTGCGAGAGCGCGGCGCAAAGGCCGTAGATGCCATACTGCTCCGGCGTCAGGAAGCGCGTGAGCCCCGCCGCCACGACGAAGCCGATGAGCCCCGGCAGGAAGCGTCCGAGCAGTTGGATCGATCCGTATTTTGCCAGCATCGCGCTAGAACGCGGGCCGCCGGCAGCGCCCGGAAGCGCCTTCGCCGGGCGAGGCCGGCAAAATGCGCTCAGTGCGCATAGTAGCTCCGGTTCTTCTTGTGGTAGTACTCGATCTCCGCCGGCGAAAAGATTCCGCGCCGCAGATCGACCTGGGTCAGTACCGCTCCACAGAGCCGCGCGCCGCTCTGGAACAACTTGCTCAGGGATGTCTTGGCGATCTCGCGCGGCGTCACGCCCCAACGGATCGCCAACATCGTGGCATCCACCCAGCGCGACAGTGTGAGCGCATCGGAAACCGCGGTAATCGGCGGCGAATCCAGGATCACGATGTCATAGTGCCGCCGGCACTCGTCGATCAGCGCGCGCATCACCGGCGAAGCGACGAGGTCGTGCGGTCCGGCCGCTCCCGGCGACCCGGCCATCACGTCGAGCGGCGACTTCTCGTCCTTGTAGATCGCATCGCGCCAATGGACTTCCCGGGTCAGCACCTGGGCCAGGGAGGGCGTCTCGGCGGGACGCATTATCGCCTCCGCCACCGAGGGATTGCGCAGATCGCAGTCGATCAGCACCGTGCGCTTTCCGGACAACGCGAAGCAGCGCGCCAGCGACATCGCCAACACCGATTTGCCCTCCTGCGGCAGCGACGACGTGACGAGAAAGGTCTTGGGCCCGGAGCGCACGGCAAGCCCGCTCGCCTGGATCGAATTCTTGATGTAGCGGATCGCCTCGGCGAAGCTCGAATCCGGCGAATTCACCACGAGGTTCTGTGGCGCCTGCGCGGACCATACGCTCGGTACGATTGGCACCGAACCGAGACTCGGCAGCTCGCATTCCGCTTCAATCTCGTGGGTGCCCTTGAAGCCGCGCCGGGTCAGCTCCTTCAGGAAGGCGGCAGCAGCCCCGGACAGGAACGAGGCGAAGACCACAAGCGGAAGATGCGACGAAAGTTTCGGAAAGGACGGTGCGATCGGCACGATCGCGGCCGATACGACCCGCGCATCCGCCTGTTGGATCTCCTCCTGCGCGCTGACCTGCTTATAGCGCGTGAGCAGTACCTCGATGAGGGCGTTGTTGGCCGAGACCTCGCGTCGGAGGTCGCGGAGCT
>Ga0134128_10002805_pt1 | contig 21403 bp, 15 predicted proteins | sample KB31754_FD_96462 | JGI IMG/M metagenome (GOLD analysis project Ga0134128, IMG submission 96462) | Terrestrial soil microbial communities with excess Nitrogen fertilizer from Kellogg Biological Station, Michigan, USA - KB3-175-4 | ecosystem: Environmental > Terrestrial > Soil > Unclassified ... | reverse complement strand
GCGGACCCGCGGCAGCCGGACTCCCTGCGGTCAAACGCCGCGGTGTACGTAGATGGCGTGCCTTCCTCGCCGATAACCGATCCAACCTGGTTCGAGCCGAAGCAGGCCGCACCTGATGGCGGCGAGCCGCAGCCGGCGCAGCGGCAAGAGGGTGGCAGGACCCAGATTCCGCCGCCTCGGCAGGACCCGCTGCCAACGCGCGGCCCTCGACCAGCGCAGGGTTCTTCTTCAGCGCAGGGTTCTCATCCAGTGCAGAACCCGCAACCAACCCAGGGCCTTCGGCAGACGCAGGGTCTTCAGCAAACACAGGGTCCTCAGCAAACACAGGGCTCTGAAGTGCGGCAGGCCGCGCGCGGTGACGCGGCGATGACCGACACCAACGAGCGGCTGCCCATCTTCGAAGCCGTGGAGTCCGAGTGGTTCCGCCGCCGCGGCACCCGTCCGCCGCACTCCGGCTGGAGCCCGCGCTCTGTTCAGCCCTGGGACGCCACGAGGGCCGCCAGCGGCGCCGCGCAGGCCGCGTCCAACGTGCAGCAGGTGCAAGCCGGACCGGGCATGTCCGGTCCGGGATCGCAGAGCCCGAATGCCGGTCGTTTCCGGCCGCCTGCCGCGCCCGCGCCGAGGATGACCGAATCCGAGCCGGCTGCGCGGACCTGGTCCTCGCCGGGCGATGACGCCTGGAAGGCCGCCGCCGCGCTGGCCAACCCGGTCCGGGACGGGACTACCACCAGCGGGCTGCCGCGCCGGGTGCCGAAGGCGAATCTGGTGCCCGGGAAGGCCGGGGCCAACGGCGCGGCCAAGGTCACTCCGCCGCCGGGGCTCTCGTCCACGGCCGAGGCCGTGCGCCGGCGCCTGTCGACCTTCCGCCGCAACTCCCAGCAGTTGTCCGGCGAGACCGAACAGAGTTGAGGAACGGGACATGAGGGGTATGAGCCAGGAGGCAGAAAGCCTCAACTGGTTGATTTCGAACTTCGTGGAGAAGGTCCCGGGAGTGGCCCACACCATCGTGGTCTCCTCCGACGGGCTGCTCATCGCCTCCTCGGACGGCCTGACCCGCGACCGGGCCGACCAACTCGCCGCGGTGGCCAGCGGGCTGGCCAGCCTCACCCAGGGCTCGGCGCGGATCTTCGAGGGCGGCGCGGTCACCCAGACGGTGGTGGAGATGGCGCGCGGCTTCCTGTACGTGATGGCGATCAGCGACGGCTCGGTCATGGCGACCCTCGCCGCCACCGAGAGCGACATGGGCCTGATCGGCTACGAGATGACCAACCTGGTGGAGCGCACCGGGGAGGTGTTGACCCCGGCGCTGCGAGAGGAGTTGCAGAACGCCCTGCCGCAGTGATCGTGTGCTAAAGAACTCTGATATTAAGGGAGCGCGGTAAGTCAGGAAACATATTCGCCGGCGGCCGGACGGAGCGCCGCGGGCGGTGGACCGGAAGGCGGATTCGGATGCTGACACGGGGGTCGGGCCACAGCTCGGCCGGACTTGCCGGCCCGGCAGGCTGAGGGAGGTGCAACGTGGGTTCCGAAGGCGAGGCGTCTCCCTTCGTACGCCCCTATGCCGTCACCGGCGGGCGCACGCAGTCCCATTCGCAGCTTGCGATGGAAGCACTGGTGACGGTGACCGCTCGGGGCTGGAACGTCATGCACACCTTGGTGCCCGAATACGAGAAGGTCTGCCGTCTGTGCTCCGAGTTCAAGTCCGTGGCCGAGATCGCGGCGCTGCTCAAGATGCCGCTCGGCGTCACCGGGGTGATCGTGGGCGACCTGGCCGAGAGCGGACTGGTCTCGGTGCAGCAGCCCGACGACCCGGACAGCCAGCCTGACCTCGCGCTACTGGAAAGGGTGCTCATTGGGCTTCGCAACCTCTGACCAGGGCGGCCGGCGGGCCGGCCCTGGCCGCGACAGCGGGATCACGCCGGTGAAGATCGTGATCGCCGGTGGCTTCGGCGCCGGCAAGACCACCTTCGTCGGCGCGGTCTCCGAGATCGTGCCGCTGACCACCGAGGCGGTCATGACCGCGGTGGCCGAGCGGGTCGACGACGTGCGCGGCGTGCCCGGCAAGCAGACCACCACCGTGGCGATGGACTTCGGCCGGGTGACCCTGGACTCGGACCTGGTGCTGTATCTGTTCGGCACGCCAGGGCAAACCCGGTTCTGGTTCATGTGGGACGACCTGTGCCGCGGCGCGATCGGCGCGGTCGTGCTGGTGGACACCCGGCGGCTGGCGGACAGCTTCTCGGCGGTGGACTACTTCGAGGACTTCGGGCTGCCGTACGTCATCGGAGTGAACTGCTTCGACGGGAAGCTGGTGCACGAGGTCTCGGACATCCGCGAGGCGCTGTCCGTGCCGCAGGACGTCCCGGTCGTCACGCTCGATGCCCGCGACCGCGAGTCGGTCAAGGCCGCGCTGATCCGGTTGGTGCAGCAGAGCGTGAGCTTCCGTACCAAGGTCGGCGCGCCGGTCGGAACCGGGATCAGCTGACCGGGAAGGGAATCATCGAGCCGGCGCGGAAAGCCGGGCGGCGGGCGCGGCCGGACTCGTCGACCGGAAGTATGACCGAAATGCCCTTCCGGTCAGTTTTCGCGACATATGGCGGCCGATTAGTACACTGACGCCATGGCTGAACCGACCGTACCGAGCCCGGAACCGAACGACGCACGGCCGAGCCGGCGCGCGATGCTGGCCGGCACGGCGGGTCTCGGGCTGGCCGGCGCGTTCGGCTGGTGGCAGGCAGCGCCGCGCAACGCCACCGGTCAGCGGCCGATTCCGCAGCCCGGCAGCACCGCGATGGTGAGCTTCCCGCCGAACCTGACCAACCAGCAGCTGGCCGGTCAGCGGGTCATCTACTCATACCCCGGCGCGACCCCGCCGTCGAGCCTGCTCAGCGATATCAGTGCGGGGCTGGTCGGCGGCGTGATCTTCTTTGGCGAGAACATCACCAGCACCAGCCAGATCGCCGGGGTGATCTCCCAGCTGCGGCAGGCCGCCGCGCACAGTCCGGTCAAGCTGCCGCTGCTGCTGATGACCGATCAGGAGGGCGGCCTGGTGCGCCGCCTGCCGGGCCAGCCGACGCTGTCCGCGAAGCAGATGGGGCAGGCCGCCGATCCGGTTGCCGCGGCGAGCGCGGGCGGGACCGGCGCCGGGCAGAACCTGCGCGCGGTCGGCATGAACGTCAACCTGGCCCCGGTGCTCGACGTCTTCTACACCGCGGGCAACTTCATCGACCAGTTTCAACGCTCGTTCAGCAACAACCCCGCCACCGTCGCCTCGCTCGGTTCGGCTTTCATCAGCGCGCAGCAGGCGACCGCAGTGGCGGCTACCGCGAAGCACTTCCCCGGCCTCGGCTCCGCGGCGACTTCACAGAACACTGACACCGGATCGGTGACGCTGAACGTCTCGCAGAACCAGCTGCACACGATCGACGAGGTGCCGTATCCGGCAGCGATCAGCGCGGGCGTGATGCTGATCATGTGCTCGTGGGCGCTCTACCCGGCGCTGGACGCGAGTCTGCCCGCAGGACTCTCACCGACGATCGTGAGCGGGGAGCTGCGCGGCCGCAACGGTTTCCGCGGCGTGACCATCACGGACGCGCTGGAGGCCGGAGCCCTGGCCGCGTACGGCACGACGGCTCAGCGCGCGGTCAAGGCCGCGGGCGCCGGTATGGACCTGATCCTGTGCTCAGCGCGTGACGTGAGCCAAGGGGACAGCGCCCGCGGCGCGCTCGCGACCGCGCTCGGCAACGGCTCGCTTGACGCGACCAGCTTCCACGCCGCCACGCAGCGGATCAGCTGGCTGCGCGCCGCGCTGTTCTGATCAAAGCTGTTCCGGATCAGCGCCGTCTCCGTCAGACCTCGGTGACGGTGCTGACCTCGCCAGCCGCCGGGGGCTGCACGCGATGGCGGCCGCGCAGCTCCAGCTCGATCTCCTCGAGGCTGCGTCCCTTGGTCTCCGGCACCAGCCACCGCGCCAGGACGAACAGCACCGCGTTGACCGCCGCGAACACCCACATCGAATGGCCGATGCCGAGCGCGTTCTTGTCCGACATGATCGGGAAGACCGCCGTCACGATGCCGGTCGCGGCCCACAGCACCACGCTGCTGACGCCCATGCCGGCCGCGCGCACCCGCAGCGGGAACACCTCCGCCATCATCACCCACACCACCGCGCCCCAGCCGAGTTCGTACGCGGCCAGGTAACCGATCAGCAGAATCAGGGTCAGTACGCCCAGGGCGGTCTTGCCGTGCACATCCAGCACCACGAAGCCGGTCAGCGCGAGCGTCACGAACATCAGTGCATTGCCGATCAGCAGCAGGGGTTTGCGACCCCAGCGATCGACCACGAACACCACCCACGCCGTGAACGCCAGCTTGGTCACGCCGAGCGCTATCGCGCTCAGCAGCGCGGTACTGGTGGTGAAGCCCAGCGAGACCAGCATCGTCGGGAAGTAGGCGTTGATCGCGTTGACGCCGCTGAACTGCTGCCCCACGGCCAGCAGCAGCGCCACGAGCAGCATCGGCCGCACCCACGGCGCCCACAACTCGCGCAGATTGCCGCGCTGCGCGGCGTCGAGCCGGATGACTTCCTGGATGGTGGTGAGTTCGTCGTCGACGGCCTCGCGCTGGTGAATACTCACAAGCACCGCGCGTGCCTCTTGCTCGCGCCCGGCTTTCACCAGCCAGCGCGGCGTCTCCGGCAGCAGGGTCAGTCCAGCCAGCAGGACCACCGCGGGCACCAGCGCCCCGGCGAACATGCCGCGCCAGTTGCCCGTCGACGCGAGCCAGTAGCCGACCAGAAAGGCGATCAGGATCCCGGAGACGATGAAGATCTGGTTGAGCGAGGCGAGCGCGCCGCGCAGCCGCGCCGGAGCCAGCTCGGACAGGTACGTCGGCACCGTCGCGGAGGAGCAGCCGATGCCGATGCCGATAACGCCGCGCGCGATGGTCAGCTCCGGCAGGTTCTGCGCGAGCATGCAGGCCACGGTCCCGGCGATGACGACGAGCGCGGCGGCCATGATCGCCCGGCGGCGGCCGAGCCGGTCGCCGAGCCGGGAGGCCGCCGCCGCGCCGATCATCGCTCCGACCGAGAGGCTCGCGGTCACCACGCCCTTCTGAAATCCGGACAGGTGCCAGTCCTTGGCGATGATGACCAGGATCGCGGCGATGATGCCGAGGTCGTAGCCGAACAGAATGCCGCCGAGCGCGCCGAAGAAGTAGAGCGTGGACCGGTTGATGCGCCGGCCCACAGGCGCCGTCGCGGTTTGCGTCATGGCGAAACCACCTTCTGTCGTGGGTGTGGGTGTGGGTGGATGTGGACGTGTCAGCGGATCCCAACGCGTCGCAGCTGCTGACTGAGGTCATCGGCCACCTCGTGTAGCAGCTTGCCGACGTGATGCAGCTGTGCATCGGTCACTTCGTCGCAGGGCATTGAGCAGCTCATCGCGTCGGTGGCCGGGATGCGGTACGGCACTACCGCGGCCGCGCATGCCACGCCGGCGGTGCCCTGCTCACGTTCGGTCGCGTAGCCCCGCGCCCGGGTCGTTGCGAGTTCGGCACGCAGCGCCTCGCGATCGGTGATCGTCCGCTCGGTGAGCGCGGGCACCGTCGTCGGCAGCAGCTTCGTGAGTTCCGCGTCCGAGAGCTCGGCGAGCAGCGCCTTGCCGAGCGAGGTCGCATAGGCCGGTAGCGTGCGGCCGACCCGGGAGACCAGATGCGCTGAGCGGCGTGACTCGCGGGTCTCCAGGTACACGATGTCCGCGCCGCACAGCCGCGCGTAATGCGCCGTCAGACCGGTCTGCTCGCGCACGCGTTCCAAGGCGTCGGTCGCGTAAGGCATCACTGGATCACGGTCAAGATAAGCAGTACCGCAGATCAATGCACGAACGCCGAGCCGGAACCTGGTCCCGACGTCGTCTGCCTCAATCCAGCCCAGGTCACGTAGCGTGCGCAGTAAACCGTGCAGGCTGGAGCGGGGAAAGCCGGTCTGGGCATGTAATTGCGTCATTGATGTCCAGGCGTGGTTTCTGCCGAACGCCTCCAGCAACTCGATGGCGCGCCGGGCGGACTTCACCCCGGCCACGGCTTCCGCGTCGGTCCCAGCCTCTCCGACGACCGCCATGACGTTTCCTTCCTTCCGGCCGTCTTGTAACGAACCTTGACCAAGTCCGCTTCCCCGAATATGTTTCACACGCTGCACATGCTTCATGCTCGTGTCAACTATTCACATACATGAACGGCGTCTCAGAGTCGAGGTGTCCATGCACTCCAGGAAGCTGCGGCCCGCAGGAACGGGCCGCGCGATGCTGGTCGCGCTGGCCGGCTGCGCGCTGGCCGGCACGGCGGCGCTGTCCGGGTGCAGCGCGTCGTCCCCGGCGGGCGGCGGCAGCGGTGGCGGGGGATCGTTGCCGCAGTCGAAAAACGCTCACGCGACCGGCGATCTGACGGTGTGGATCCGCGGCGCGGGGGACTCGCCGAAGGCCTATCGCAAGATCTTCGACGCGTTCACCGCGCTGTCCGGCATCAAGGTGAACGTCGCCACCGCCACGCTCACCGACTTCGAGACCAAGCTGACCGCCGCGGCCTCGGCACATCGGCTGCCCGACGTCGTGTTCGACGACGCGGCGCAACTGGGCAACTTCGAAAGCCAGGGCATCATCCTGCCCATCGACAAGGCCAAGTTCGCCGGCGCCGACCAGCTGACCGACCTGGCCTGGAAGTCCGCCACCGACCTGCACGGCCAGCCCTACGCGGTCCCGTTCTCGGCCCAGGCCAACGTGTTGCTGATCCGCAAGGACTGGCTGGACAAGGTCGGCCTTCAGCCGCCGAAGACCTGGGACGAGCTGGCAAGGGTGGCCAAGGCCTTCACGACGCAGGACCCTGACGGAGACGGCAAGGCGGACACCTACGGCCTCGACGTGCCCGGCTCGACCGCGCGCGGATACACCTCGTGGTACTGGTCCAGCTTCCTGTACCAGGCCGGCGGCGACTTCGTGAAGTCCGCCGGGAACGGCAAGTACACCGCGACCGTCGATACCCCACAGGCCGTGCAATCCGCGCAGTTCCTGGAGAACCAGGTGTGCACCGCCAAGGACGTGCAGCCCTCCGTGCTCGGCGACGACACCACCGCGACCAACAAGGCGTTCCAGACCGGCGTCGCAGGCATCTACCTCACCGGCCCCTATGCCTACGCGACCATGGACGCGACCACGGTCAAGGGCAAGTACATCGTGATCGCGCCGCCCGCCGGACCGACCGGCACCGCCGCGACCCTCGCCGAGGGCACCGACATCTTCACCATGGCCGACGCCAAGACCGACGAGGCGACCAAGCTGGAAGAGTTCATGATCACCCCGCAGGCGCAGCAGCTCGGGATGACCGGCGTCAAGACGGCCACCGTGGTGCGCCTGCCGGTGAACAAGAACGTGGACGCGGCGACCGTGCACAGCGGCGACCAGCGCTGGCAGGTGGCGCAGCAGGTGTACGCCGACGCGGGCCACTACGAGTGGGACAACCTGCCGAACTGGACGGCGTTGCGCCAGAAGGCGTCCGAGGAACTCAACAAATTGCTTTCCTCCTGCGGTGACGCCCAGTCCGCGCTCACGACGCTCAACAGCGACCTGAACTCGGTACTGCGGCAGCAGGGGGTCGGATGATGCGTGCGCAGGTATCGGCTGCGGCATCGATTCCCCGACGGCGCCGCGCTGCTGCCAGACTGTGCGGCACGACCACGGGAGCGCCGCGGTGACCGCGCAAGCATCCCCGGCGTCCAGTCCCGAGGTCCCGGTCCCGGCCGCACGCGCGCGCGGCCGGGATACCGGTTTGTCCGCGCCGGTCACTGCCCCAGACGGTCATCCGGCACAGCTCTTCGAGCCGACGACGGCCCGGCAGCTCGCGCCGCGCCGCCGAATGCGCCGCGCCCGGCACCGGCTCGTGCCGTGGCTGTATCTGTCCCCTGTGTTGATCTTCATCGGGGTCTTCAAGCTCTGGCCCACGATTTGGGGTATCTACCTCAGCTTCTTCCACGTGCGGCCGTATCTCGGCAACCAGTACGTCGCCGGAGCCAACTACCAGCGCGCGTTCAGTGACCCCGACCTGCGCGCGGCCGCGCTGCACACAGTGCTCGACACGATCGGCGCCGTGGCCGGCTCGATCCTGGTCGGCTTCGCTCTCGCGCTGCTCTTCGAAGGGCCGGCCCGGCATCTGCGGATTCTGCGAACGGCCGTGTTCCTGCCGACCGTGGTGGCTATGGTCGCCGCCGCCTCGCTGTGGCAGACGCTGCTCTATCCGAGCAGCTACGGCGCGGTGAACTCGCTGCTAGGTGCGTTCGGCCTGGGGCCGGCGCCGTTCCTGTCGAGCACGCACTCCTCCCTGGCCTCGGTGATCCTGATCCAGGTCTGGAAGAACGCGCCGTACGACATGGTCATCTTCGTCGCCGGGCTGGCCGGGATCGACCGGCAGCTCTACGAAGCCGCGCACATTGACGGCGCCGGGGCGTGGCAGCGGCTGCGCTATGTCACGCTGCCCTCGCTGCGGCCGATCACCACGATCGTGCTGACTCTCGGCATCATCAGAGGCCTGCGGGTGTTCACCGAGATCTGGGTCGCCACCAGCGGCGGCCCGGCCGGGTCGACTCAGTCCGTGGTCACGTACATCTACCAGCAGTTCAGCGAGAACAACGACGCGGGCTACGCCGCCGCGATCGGCACCCTGCTGCTCGCCGTCACGATCGTGCTGACGTGTCTGAATCTGTGGTGGCGCAACCGAAGGGAGGCATGGTGAGCAGCGGCGCCTACACACGGCCTAGCGGTGGGGGAGTAGCGGCCACCGCGAGCACTCTGGGTCTGCGGCCGCCCCGGCGGCTCACCCGCGGCCGCACCGGGCGATTGACACTGCGTTTACTGCTTTACGCAGCCGCCGTCTTCGTGTTCGTACTCCCGCTCTGGACGCTGGCCGCGACCGCCTTCTCGGGCGGCCTGGCCCGTCTCGGCCAAGTGATGTTGCTGCCGAAGCACGCGACATTCGGCAACCTCAGCCAGGCGTGGAACCTCGGCGTCGCCCGCGGATTGCTCAACTCCGTCATCGTCGCGGTGGTCGGACTCGCCCTGCAGCTGACCGTCAGCACCCTGGCGGCGCACGCACTGGCCAGAAAGCGATTTCGCGGATCCACGGTCGTGCTGCTGCTGATCCTGGCCACGATGATGATGCCCGAGGAGGTCATCGCCGTCCCGCTGTTCCAGGTGCTCGGCAAGATCCCCCAGCCGTTCACCGGCGGCACGCTGGTCAACTCGTACGCGGGCCTCATCCTGCCGCTGGTCGGCTGGGCGCTGCCGGTGTTCGTGCTCACCGGGTTCATGCGGCGCATCCCGATGGAGCTGGAGGAGGCCGCGCGGGTGGACGGAGCCTCCGAGCTGCGGATCCTGACCCGGATCATCGTGCCGCTGTGCCTGCCCGCGCTCGGTACCTGCGCCGTGTTCGGCTTCCTGATGATCTGGGACCAGTACCTGCTGCCGTTGCTGGTGGCACAGACGCCGGATATGAATACTCTGACTGTCGTGGTCACCAGCCTGCAAGCCAGCCAGGAGCAGGGCGAAGGGGTCAAGCTCGCGGCCGTGCTGGTGCTGATGGTGCCGGGCGTCTTGGTTTACCTGGGCCTGCAACGGCTCTTCGAACGCGGCCTGCTCAGCGGCTCGCTCAAGGGATAGAAGGACGACTCAGTGCACGATGACGACAACCCGGCCCGCGGCCAGCGGCTGACCGTCACCTCGGTCACCATCACACCGATCGCGGTCAAGGATCCGCCGCTGCTCAACGCCTCCGGCTGCCATCAGCCCTATGCGTTGCGCTCGATCATCGAGCTGCACACGGATGCCGGTATCACCGGCATCTCTGAGGCGTACGGCGACGATCCGACCCTAGAGCTGCTGAACCGGGCCGCCGCCGCGCTGCCCGGCCTCGACGTGTTCGACATCAATGGCCTGGCGCAGCGGGCGTCCGAGTCGCTCGGCGCCTTCACCGCGTACAACCCGACCGAACTGATCGGCCCGACCGGCGTGGACAAGACGGTCGCGCAGATCGTCGCGGCCTTCGAAGTGGCTTGCTACGACGCCCAGGGCAAGGCGACCGGCCGGCCGTTGGTCGATCTGCTCGGCGGCGCGGTGCGCGAGAGCGTGGACTTCAGCGCCTACCTGTTCTACAAGTGGGCCGAGCATCCGGCGGGCGGCGGCTGCGACTTCGAACCCGATGACTGGGGCGCGGCGCTCGACCCGGACGGCATCGTGGCGCAGGCACGCAGGATGGTGGACACTTACGGCTTCGGCTCGCTCAAGCTCAAGGGCGGGGTCTTCCCGCCGCAGGAGGAGATCGAGGCGATACGCGCGCTGCGCCGGGCGTTCCCCGACCATCCGCTGCGGATCGACCCCAACGCGAACTGGAGCGTGCCCACCAGCCTGCGCGTGGCCAAGGAACTCGAAGGAGAGCTCGAATACCTGGAGGACCCGGCGCCGGGCATTGCCGGCATGGCCGAGGTCGCGGCCGGCACACCGCTGCCGCTGGCCACCAACATGTGCGTGACTTCCTTCGCGGACATTCCGGAGGCGGTGCGCCGCGGCGCGGTGCAGGTCATTCTTTCCGACCACCACTTCTGGGGCGGACTTCGCGCTTCGCAGCGCCTGGCCGGAATCTGTGCGACCTTCGGGCTCGGCCTGTCGATGCACTCGAACACGCATCTCGGCATCAGCCTGGTCGCCATGGCCCATCTCGCCGCCGCGACGCCGAACCTCACCTATGCCCTCGATACGCATACTCCCTGGCAGCGCGGCTTCGGCTACGCGCGAGACACTCCGGATTTCCAGGACGTGATCCGGCCCGGCGTCCTGACCTTCGAGGCCGGAGCATTGCGTCTGCCCGACGGACCCGGGCTCGGCGTTGAAATCGACCGCGACGCGCTAGCGCGGCTGCATGAGCAGTACCGCAGCTGTGGCGTCCGGCGCCGCGATGACATCACGCACATGCGCCTGGTCCACCCCGACTGGACCGGCCAGCGCCCGAGATTCTAGGCGGCGCGGCATTTTAAGAGCCGGCAACTTTTAGGAGTCAGTATTCGATTGACGGATCGTCAGTAGCGGCCCGAATGGGTAGGGTTTCCGGCGGGGAGCGGTGCGGCGCAACGACAGGATGAGCCACCGCGGAACGGGGTGAACGGCCGGAATGCCTCCTCGCAGGCGCGTCAGTGCACGTCGGCAGTGGTCGGCGGGCACGAGCGCGCTTGCGCTCACCGCAGTCGCCTTGGCCGGCTGCGCCTCGCCGCCGCCGGATTTGACCGACCCGGCCAACCGCGCGGAAGGCTCCGGGACGATCGTCTGGGTTTCCAGCCCGACCCTGCGCAACGCCAGCGACGACGCGCGGCAGGTGCTCGTTGACGCCTTCGAGCAGGCGTATCCGTCGATCAAGGTGGATTTGCAGCCGGGACCGGACAACTCGGATCGGCTGCGCGAAAAGCTCAGCGGCGAGATCTCCGCGGGCTCGGTGACCCCGGATGTCTACTCCGGTGACGTCGTCTGGCCGGCCGATTTCGCGCAGGACGGTCTGGCGCTGCCGCTGAACGGATACCTGCCCGACTCGTTCTGGTCGCAGTTCGCCAAGCCCGGCACCCCGCTCGCGGACAACACGCTGATCCAGGCAATGAGCTACCGGGGCAAGATCTACGCGGTGCCCTACTTCATCGACGAGGGCTTCCTGTTCTATCGCAAGGATCTGCTGGCGCAGGCCGGGCTGCCCGCGCCGGCCACCTGGGAACAGCTCGTGGCGGACGCCAATGCGCTCAAGCAGCGCCATCTGCCGTACCTGTTCGCCTGGCAGGGCGACGCGTACGAAGGACTGATGTGCACGTGGACCGAACTGCTCGCCGATGCCTACGGAGGGCAGAGCACGCCGGACTCCTCCGCCGCCATCGTCGACCAGTCAACGGCCACGCGGCTGGCATCCCCGCAGGCGCTCAAGGCGCTCGACTTCCTTCGAGCGCTGATCAATGACGGGCTCTCGCCGGCGGACGTGTCCGGTTACGAGGAGCCGCAGGCCGATTCGGCCTTCGACAACGGAACTGCCGCGTTTCTGCGCAGCTGGGACTCCTCCTACGCCAACGCGATCAGCGCCACCAGCGTGATCCACGACCCGGCGCAGGTCGGCGTGATGCCGCTGCCCACCTTCGCAGGACAGCAAGGCGTCGGATTCTCGGTCATCGGCGGCTGGAACCTCTTCGTCAACCCGCACAGCCGCAACCTCACCGCGGATCTGACCTTCCTGCGCTGGATGGCGGGCCCGCAGGCGCAACGCATCCTGGCCACTCAGTTCTCGGAGATACCGAGCAACTACGCGGTGCGCACTGACCCGAGCGTGACCTTAAACAACCCGGTCCTGGCCGCGGCGACGCGCACCAGGCTGATCAGCCGGCCGTCCTCGGCCCCCGGCTACGGCAGGCTGAGCCCCACCATTTACCTGACCCTCCACAAGGCGCTGCCCGCCAAGCCGAACGCTCACGCCGCCGATCCCTGCACGACGTTGTTGAGCGCGGCGACCCAAATCGACTCGACGGTACGCAGCACCCTGCCATGCGACGCGGCGGGAGGTGGCTAGCCGTGGCCATCGTGCCCGAAGACGAAGCACGCACACCCGAACCGCGAGACGCGGTACCCGGCCTGGCCGAGCGGGCCCGCGAGAGCATCCGGGTCTGGATTCGGCTGCGCGGGCGCGGCGTCCTCGGCGCCGCTCCCTTCGCGCTCGTCGCCGCGCTGACCGCGGCCGCGCTCTCGCCCGTCGCGATCCCGCTGGTGCTCGGCAACGCGGCTCTCGCGCTCTCCGGACTGCTCGGCCAACTCGGCAATATCGGCGCGGAGCACATCGCGCACGTCATCGAGGACGTGGTCGCACAGCTGCGCGGCGAGGCGCGTAGCGGCCGGCCTCTTGATGAAGCGCTGGCCGACGAACGGCTGCAGGCCGCCCTCAGCAGCCGGCTACAGAAGGAACTCGACGGGCCGCAAGCGGCCGCGCTCCGCGTCGAGATGGCGCAACTCCTACATCGGGTGGACGGCGTGGGTACTGCGCTCGACGCGGCCGTCCACAGCGGCATCGAAGGGCTCTCTGTCTATATCGGCGAGACGGTGAACCTGCTTAGCCAGACCTCGGTCGAGTTCCACGCACTGCGCGACGACGTCATGTCGGGACTCACCGTCATCCAGCACGATCTGGCCCGGATCGAAGCCATGCAGCGCGGTCACGCCGAGCAAGTGGAGCGGGTAGGCATTCAGATCGCCGAACTGCACCGGCAGTTGGCGGTAGGCCGAGGCGCGGTCCGAGTTCCGCTGGAACTCACCGCGGCCGGATCGCAGGCTACTGCGATCACTGAGGCAACCCCGGACGTCAAGCCCTATCCCGGACTGGAGGCGTTCAACGAGCAGACCGCGTACTGGTTCCACGGCCGCGAACAGCTGATTGCGCGCCTGGTCACCCGGCTGCGCCAGCGCTTGCAAGGCTTGTCGATGGTGCTCGTGGTCGGCGCGTCCGGCGCGGGCAAGTCCTCGGTACTGCGCGCCGGTCTGATTCCCGGGCTGGACACCGGCGCGCTGGCGGTGACGGGCTCGGAGCGCTGGCCGCGCGAGGTGATGAAGCCCGGCCAGACCCCGCTACAGGAACTCGCGGTGCGCCTGGCCAACAGGCTCGGCGGAGACAGCGTCGAGATGGCCGCGGCGCTGCGGCAGAACCCGAACAACGCGGTCCTGATCATGCGGCAGGTACTCGATTTCGAGCGGCGCAGGCGCGACGGCGCGGCGGCCGACCACCCGGAACCCGCCACGCGAACCAGCCGCCTGGTGCTGGTGATCGACCAGTTCGAGGAGATCTTCACCCAGTGCCACGACGGCCTTGAGCGTCAGCGGTTCGTCGACGCGTTGTGCGCCGCGGCCGAGGGGAAGCCGGACGATCCTGCCCCCGCGCTCGTCGTGCTCGTGCTACGCGCAGGTTTCGTCGAACACTGCACCGCGCACCCCGCGCTGGGACCGGCGCTCAGCGACCAGTTCATCGTCGGCCCGATGAATATCAGGGAGCTGCGCGAGGCGATCGAGGCACCAGCCCGCGACGCCGGTCTGAGCGTCCAGACCGGCCTGGTCGAAACCATGCTGACCGACCTGGAGGCGGTCACTTCTCCAGACAGCGGCGCCACCACGTACGATCCCGGCAAGCTGCCGCTGCTCGCGCACGCATTACGGGAGACCTGGGAAGGCAGGGAAGAGGGGAAGCTCACCATCACGGCCTATACGGCGGCGGGCGGCATCAAGGGCGCGGTGGCCAAGAAGGCCGACGAGGTATACGAGAGCTTCGACGCCGACAGCAAGCGGGTCGCCCGGATCCTGCTTGAGCACATGGTCGCGGTCCGCGCCGACGCCGAGGACACCCGGCGCCGGATGACCCGATCGGCCCTGCTCACCGAAGTCGCGGGCAGCGACCTGCCGACCGCGCGGCGCGTACTGGACCGCCTGGAGCGGGAGCGGCTGGTCACCAGCGATCAGGACACCGTGCAACTCGCCCACGAGGCGCTGCTGCGGCACTGGCCCGCGCTCGGCGAATGGCTGGAGGAACACCGCGACTGGCTGCGCACCCTGCAACGGCTCACCGCGGGCGCGCACGAGTGGCGGGCCGGGGATCAGCACCCTGATCTGCTGCTGCACGGCACGCAGCTCTCCGCGGTGCGGGCGGAACTCACCGAGGCGCGGCGCGGCGAACTCGGCCGGCGGGAGAACGAGTTCCTGCGTGCCTCGGAGCGCCGGCAGAAGCGCAACGACCGGCTGCGCTTGGGTGTCGCGATGGCCCTCACCGCGGCGCTGGTCGCCGCCGCGGGCCTCGGCTTCGTCGCGAAGAGCAACAGCGGCGCGGCGCACCGGCAGCAGACCATCGCGCAGGCCCGGCAACTCGCGGCCGAGGCGGACGCGCACCGCTACACCGATCCGGAGGTCGCGCTGCTGCTTTCCCTGGCGGCGTACCGGATCGCGCCGACCGACGCCGAGGCCGTCAACAGTCTGCTCTCCAGCCAATCCGGCTACTTCACCGCGCGCCTGCCGAATGTTGCCGGAGCGGTGAACGCCGTCGCGTACGATCCCGCCGCGCCGCTGATCGCCGCGGCCGGCCAAGAGAACGCCGTGACCCTGTGGGACAGCGACGCGACGGACGCGGGCACCGGCTCGCCAGACGCGGGCAAGCGGTCGCCGGTCGCCACGCTGGCCGGCGACTCCTCCTTCTACGCGGTGGCCTTCGATCCTGCCGGTCGGCTGCTGGCCGCGGGGCAACAGAATGGAACCACCGTGCTTTGGGACCTCGCCACGAAGACGCGGCTGGGCACGGTCAGCGCCGGACCGGATGCGATCGACACCGTCGCCTTCAGCCCGGACGGCAGCGAACTGGCTACCGCGGGCTATGCCGGCACGGTCTCGCTGTGGAATGTCAACTCGCTGAAAAAGGTCGCCGAGGCCCGAGTGCGGAACGGCACGATCAGCATTATCGCGTTCAGCCCGGACGGCAAGGCACTGGCCGCCGCGTGCACCGACGGCGAGATCCGCATATGGCAGACCGCTGATTTGCGCGCTCGCCCGCAGGAATTGGCCGGGCACACCGGTCTGGTGCGTTCGGTCGCGTTCAATCGCGCCGGAACCCTGCTCGCCTCCGGCGGTGATGACACGACCGTACGCCTCTGGGACGCGAAAACCGGTGGTGCGCTCGGAGTGCTCGGCGGGTCGGCCGGCCCGGTGCGCGCGGTCGCGTTCAGCCCCGACGGGACCAAACTGGCCAGCGCTGGCGAGGACGATGTCGTGCGGCTTTGGGACGTCGCCGCCCGCGGGCAGATCGGCGCCCTGACGGGTTCGACAAACACGGTGGCGGGAATCGCGTTCAGTCCCGACGGGCATGTACTCGTCGGCGCGGATACGGACGCCACGATCGGCCTGTGGAATGTGGCGGCGCCACAGCAGACCGGTGCGATCGCCACGGCGGCCGTGGCGGCAGCTCCTGGCTCCGCCGGGCTGCTGGCCACCTCCGGCGCGAATCAGCAAACGTATCTGTGGCGCTCCTCCGGGCAAAGGCTCTATGCCGCCCTCGGATCGAGCGGCGGTTCGGGTGCGAGTGCGGGAATCGCCTTTAGCCCGGACGGCCGCAGGCTCGCCACCTCCATCGCCGGAACGGGCGCGGTGGTATGGGACGCGGCGACGCGACGAAAAATCCGCGCGCTCGCCGCGCCCTCCCCCATCGACGCGATCGCGATCGGCCCGGCGAGCCACGGTAGCGGCGAAGACGGCGTGGCGAGTTCTGATGGCGCCGGTGACGTCATCGCCGCCGGAGGTGTCAACGACTCGATTTACCTCTGGGGTCCAGGCGCCACTGAACCGTCCTGGTCCAACGGGCTGCTCGGCGGCCCCATCACCACGGTCGCGTTCAGTCCGGACGGCACATTGCTGGCCGCCGGAAGCCAGGACGGCACGATACTGCTGATCCGGTTGTCGCTCACCGGCGGCCGGCTCAGCGCGAACGTCATCGAACAACTTTCCGGTTCCTCCGGCGCGGTGGAGTCGGTGGCGTTCAGCCCGGACGACCGCACGCTGGCCGGCGGCTCCGCGGACGGCACCGTGCGGCTGTGGGACACCCGCGACCCGAACAACCCGACCAGTTTCACCACGCTGTTCGGGCAGAGCCAGGCGGTGGTCGGGGTCGCGTTCAGCAGCGATGGCAGTACCCTGGCTTCCTCGGCCGCCGATCACACCATCCGGCTGTGGAATGTCGCCGACCCCAAGACGCCATCCGCACTGGTGACGCTGAATGGCCCGAGCGATCCGACCGCGGTGGCCTTCGAACCGGGCACCAGCACCGTGGTCGGCGCGGCGGCCGACGGGACCGCGCTGTTCTGGGACACCGACGCCGCCGCGGTAGCCGCGCGCATCTGCGCCTCGAACCCGGCCACGGCCGCGCGGATTCTCACCCCGGCCTTGCTCGGCGGCGATTATCCGGCACTGTGTCCGTAACCGGGCGCCCACGTCGCGGCTCGAACGGCAGTTCTTCGCCTTGCCCTTCGCCTAACGGCCGGTCCATCTCCCGGCATTGCCTAGCGCAAGAACCGCACGCACCTGGGAATTCATCAAACGAGAATCAGAAGTCTGCTTTTCCGGGCGGGATTTCGGGGCGCGCGCACGGCTTCCGGTGTGCGGCGGATGCGCCGGTACTAACGCTTATGCGCTGGGCCGATGCACGTGAACCGCGCTACAACCGATACGGTATGCAAATTGAACTGACCGGGTGACGCCGGCGTTTAGGTATGCGAATTGGTCGCTTGAAGGGAAAGTCACTGTGGCTCTTAAACGAGTGTGCGACATCACCGGCACGGACCGCGACGTGGAGATCTGCGACGTGACCATAGCCGGCCAGACGATCAAGCTGGATCTCGCCCCGGCCGGCGTGGACAAATTGCGCGAGTTCTTCGGCGCGGTGGTCACCGTACAGCACCCGCTCGCCTCGCGCGCCGCAGCGGCAGCCGACTCCGCCCCGGAAGCAGCCGAGCCGGAAGCAGCCGGGCAGGCCGAGGAAGCGCAGGCCGCTGAGGTGCCTGTCACCGAAGCCGAGACAGAGGTCGAATCCGAGTCCGCGCCCGCGCAGCGTCCGGCTCGCCGCGGCCGGCGGTCGGCGGCAGCCAAGACCGCGCCGCAGAACGTCAAGGGCGGCCGGAAGAAGGCGACGCCGCGGCGCGGGGCCAAGCCGGTCACGCCGGGCACCTCCGAGATCCGGGAATGGGCCAGGGCCAACGGATACGAGATCGGCGAGCGCGGCGCGATCCCGGGCCGGATCCGTTCGGCGTACACACTCGCGCACGAATAAGCGGCCTGCCTCTGCTGAGCCGGGCGGCAACGAGCACTCGGTGGCTATGGCACCGGACTCCCGGCCACGTCGGCGTTCCCCCACTCCCCGTCGTGGCCGCGGCGTCGAGCCAGATTCCCGAGCCGGATCAGAACTCTGAATCAGAAGAGAGACCGCCCTCCCGGCACCGAAACGCCGGGAGGGCGGTCGCCCCCTGGACTCACAGAACTTTGCGTTGCCTAGGCTGTGTGCAACACGGCCTACCGGCTACCGGTTACCGGCCATCGATTACGGCACGCTCCACTGCTGGTTCGCGCTGTCGGCGCACGCCCAGATCTGCACCTGGGTGCCAGAGCCGCCGAAGCCGGTGTCATCCAGGCACTTGCCGGAGTTCGGGTTCACATACTCGCCGTTGGACTGGTGCTGCCACACCTGCGCACCAGTCCCATTGCAGGTGTACAGCTGCACCTTGGTTCCGTTCGCGGTTCCCGCCGCCGAGACGTCAAGGCACTTGCCGAGCGCCTGTAGCTGATTGCCGGAGGTCAGTGACCAGGACTGCGCGTTGGTGCCATTGCACGTGTAGACCTGCACCGGAGTGCTGTCCGCACTGTTGGCTCCGCGCACATCAAGGCAAAGCCCCTGATATCCGGTGACCGGTCCCGAGCCGGGTGGCGGGGGAGGCGGCGGGTTGGTTCCGCCGGTGAGCTGGTTGAAGATGCGCGAATAGGCGTAACCGGTGCCCTTGTCGTAGCCGTCGACCTCCCAGAAGGCCAGCTCGGCCACGCCGTTGCTCGCCGCGAAGCCCTCTAGGCTCTGCGCGTCACTCTGCGAGAAATAGGCGCCGTCGTCGTTGGTGCCGGCAATCGGGGTCAGGCCCATCTTCGCGTAGGCCGCGGAGGTGGAGATGCCGTACAGCCCGGACAGCTGGTTCGCCGTGTTGCGGGCCGCCGACTCGGCGTCGCTGAGCACCGGCTGACCGTCGGAGAAGTCCATCGTCATGATGTTGACGATGCTGACGTTGACGCCCTGAGCCTTCGCGTCCTGCAGCAGCGCGTACTCCGAGCCGTTGCCGGTCGGCAGGCCGCCGGGGCCGACGCCGAGCGTGAAGTCGACCTGCACGGCCGGGTTCTGCCGCTGAAGCGCGGCCAGCGCCTGGTCGCGGCGGGTGTTCGCGGTGGTGTCGCCCAGCGTGCCGCCTTCGATGTCGAAGTCGAGCCGGGTCACCGCGGTGCTGTTGACGATGTTCGCGTAAGCGGTGGTGAGCGACGAGACGCTGGTGCAGGTCTGGGCCAGCTCGCCGCCCTGGGCGCCGCCGGAGGAGATGATGACCTGGCCGCCCGCCGCCTGCAGCGAGCTGATCTGCGAGTTGAACGTGGTCAGCCCGTAGCCGCCGTCCTCCCACTGTGGGGTGCAGCCGGACTGCGGGATCAGGAAGGCCAGCGTGTAGTACTTCAGCCCGGTGGCGTTCATGTCGGCGGTCATGTCGCCGGCGTCGCTGCTGCTGATCTGAAGGTAGGGAGCGGCGAAGTGGGCCGGAAGCGCGGGGCCGGCCGCCTGGGCCGATCCGTCGAGGGCGAGCAGCAGACCGCCGGCCGCCAGCAGCGGCAGCGCGGTCAAGGTCGCTTTGGTGCGGGTCAATCGCATAGGTGGTCTCTTCTGCGGTGAGTATGGGTATAAGCATACTGAGACCGTCGCGCCGAACGGTTGGGGGAGCGTGCGAACACGACCGGATGGACGCGCCGCGCCGCACTCGCGGGCGTACTTCCGGCGAACTCTTATTTCGCGATTTGATTAAACTCGTAAACCAGAACTGAGTCAAGGGATGCGCGCAAACCCGTCGACCTCGGTGTCAGCGCAGATCAGAGCCAAAAAAACCGGCCAGAAAACGCCGAGCGGGGGCGAGACCGAAGTCTCGCCCCCGCCCGTACTCGAGCCGGTGTTTGTCAGGACACGTTCAGCGCGTTGTCATCCACCACGAAGGAGGTCTGCAGCGAGCTGTCTTCCGTCCCGGTGAACTTCAGCGTGATGCTCTGGCCGATGTACGAGGCCAGGCTGAAGCTGTGCTGCGCGTACCCGCTGATGTGGTTCAGGTTCGAGTACGTCGCCAGCGTGCCCACGACGGTGCCGGACGAGTTGAGCACCTGCACGCTCAGCTTGTCGTAAGCGGTCGTGGTCGTGGTCTCCGAGGTGTCGATGTGCAGGTAGAACGAGAAGTTCGCGTTCTTACACGTCGACGGGATGGAAACCTTCTGCGAGAGAGTGTCGGTGTGGGTGGTGCCATAGCCGTCAAGCCACGCGTAGTACGTGCCACTGTGCGAGGTCTCGCCGGCGCCGTTCGGGTTGATCACACCGGCCGTCGACGACCACGGGCTGGCCGAACCGGTCTCGAAGCCCGGGTTGCCGAGCAGCTGCGCCGCGGTGCAACCGCCGCCGGAGGGGTTGACGGTCCAGCTGAAGGACGCGGAGCCGCTGGCGCCGGTGCTGTCCTTGGCGGTGACGGTGACGCTGGAGGTTGCGGCGGTGGTCGGGGTGCCGGAGATCAGGCCGCTGCTGGAGATCGACAGGCCGGCGGGCAGGCCGGTGGCGCTGTAGGTCAGCGTCTGGCCGGATGCCGAGTCGCTGGCGCTGATCTGCAGCGAAACCGCGCTACCCACGGTGGAGGTCTGCGAGCCCGGGTTGCTGACGGTCACCGTGTTGCCGCCGGCCGGGCTGACGGTCCAGGTGAACGACGCCGAGCCGGTCGCGCCGGTGCTGTCCTTGGCGGTGACGGTGACGCTGGAGGTTGCGGCGGTGGTCGGGGTGCCGGAGATCAGGCCGCTGCTGGAGATCGACAGACCGGCGGGCAGGCCGGTGGCGCTGTAGGTCAGCGTCTGGCCGGATGCCGAGTCGCTGGCGCTGATCTGCAGCGAAACCGCGGTACCGACCTTCGTGCTCTGCGAGCCCGGGTTGGTGACGGTCACCGTGTTGCCGTGGTTGAGGATCTGGTGCGAGATGGCGCAGGAGTTGGTGTCGTTCGACCAGCTGGCCTGCTCCGAGTACGTGCCGAAGGAGCCGAAGCTGATGTTCGCGGCGCCGCCGGCGCTGCCAGGGCTGATCCAGGCGCACTCGTCCGAGTTCTCCTGGCCGTTGAACGAACTGCCGCTCTGCTGGTTGGTCCAGCCGCCGGCCGGGTTCTGGTCCGACATCATCTCGTGCCACTCGTGGCCGAGGGTGATCGAGTAACCGTCCGTGGTTCCGGGGGAGTTGACGAATCCGACGCCGCAGCCCGCACCGGAGTCGATGTTGTACGGCTGGTTGCTGAACGCGATGTCGCCGTAGGGCGAGGAGACCGCGCCGCCGGTCAGGGTGCTGTCGCCGTTGTAGTCGTGCCACGCGCAGTACTGGCCCTGGTAGCTGTCCGGGTTGGTGCAGTGCGGCGAGGCGATGATGTAGTAGGAGTCGCGGTTGGCCGCCGCGGTGGTGTTGCCGAAGTGCGCTACGGCGTTGACGGCTTCCTGGCCCAGCTGGTGCCCGGACGCAGTGC
>Ga0134128_10002804_pt1 | contig 21408 bp, 19 predicted proteins | sample KB31754_FD_96462 | JGI IMG/M metagenome (GOLD analysis project Ga0134128, IMG submission 96462) | Terrestrial soil microbial communities with excess Nitrogen fertilizer from Kellogg Biological Station, Michigan, USA - KB3-175-4 | ecosystem: Environmental > Terrestrial > Soil > Unclassified ... | reverse complement strand
TCGTTCATAGCCGGACAGCGTGATCTCCAGCGCCTCGAGGTAGGCACGCAGGAAATCGTCCGCCCCCGGCTGGCCGAGCACGTAATCGCGCACCGCCTGGTCCTGCCCGGTCAGCGGGGCCAGCTCGGGCACCCAGTGCGGATTGGGCAGGAACCGGCAGTCCACCACCATGTCGGCATCGACCGGCAGGCCGTACTTGAAGCCAAACGACACCACGGTGACCCTGATCGCGGCGGCCCGCTCGTCGCCGAACATGTCGCGCATCCGGGCCCGCAGCTCGTGGATGTTCAGCGTCGAGGTATCGATGACCAGGTCCGCTTCGGCCCTGATGCCGTGAAGCTGCTCTCGCTCGGCCATGATGCCGTCGACGACCCGGCCGTTCTCCTGCAGCGGATGGGGTCGCCGCACATTGTCGAACCGGCGCACCAGCGCCTCATCGTTCGCTTCGAGGAACACCACGTACGGGTGCGCCCCGATGGACTCAAGCTCGGCGAGCGCTGATTTCAGGTCGGTGGAGAACGCCCGGCTGCGGACGTCGACCACGGCCGCGACCCGCGGCACCGCTGCCCTGGCCCGGCGGGCCAGGTCGAGCATCGTGACGAGCATGGCTGGCGGCAGGTTGTCGGCCACGAACCAGTCAAGGTCCTCAAGCGACTTGGCCGCCGTCGACCGCCCGGCCCCGGACATGCCGGTGATGATGACGATCTCCGGCGCACCGCCGTAGTGATCCATCGCTTCACTGCCCCCGTTTCTGCGTCACGTCCCATCCTGCCGCTCATGCGGCGCGATCTCCGGACTTTCGCCCGGAGACCGCGCCGCCGGTGTTTGCTGACCCAGTGCCGCCGCGACCGTCTCGGCCAGCCGCGGGCCGAACCCATCGACTTCGGCGATCTGTTCGGCGGAGGCGGCCCTGAGCTTGCGCACCGAGCCGAAGTGCTTGAGCAGCGCGGTCCGCCGAGCCGGGCCGAGCCCGGGCAGGCCGTCCAGTTCGCTGACCGTCTGGGCCGCGCCGCGCTTGGCCCGGTGATAGGTGATCGCGAACCGGTGCGCCTCGTCCCGCACCCGCTGCAGGAGATACAGTCCCTCGCTGCTGCGGGGGAGGATCACCGGGCTGTCCTCCCCGGGCAGCCAGACTTCCTCGAGCCGCTTGGCCAGGCCGCAGACGGCCACGTCGGTGATGCCCAGGTCGCTCAGCGCCCGCACCGCCGACTCGACCTGGCCGGCGCCGCCGTCGATCACGAGCAGCCCGGGCGGATAGGCGAACTTTCGCTTGGACCCATCGACCAGCTCATCCTCGGGGGCGGCCCCAGCCTCGATGAGGGCCGACTTGTCCCGCTCGGCCAGGTACCGCCGGAACCGCCGCGTCACGACCTCGTAGATCGCCGCGAGGTCGTCGGTCGCGGTCCCCTTGATCTGGAACTTGCGGTACTCGGATTTGCGCGCCAGACCGTCCTCGAAGACCACCATCGACGCGACCACGTTCGTGCCCATCAGGTTGGACACGTCGATGCACTCGATCCGCAGCGGCGCCGCGTCGAGCCCGAGCGCCTCCTGGATCTCGTGCAGCGCCTGGCTGCGGGTGGTCAGGTCGCTGGCTCGCCTGGTCTTGTGCAGCGCGAGCGACTCGGTCGCGTTCCGGGTCACGGTGTCGAGCAGCGCGCGCTTGTCGCCGCGCTGCGGCACCCTGAGCGTCACCCGCCCGCCCCGGCGGGCGGCCAGCCAGTCCTGCACGGACTCGGGGTCAGGTGGCAGCTCAGGCACCAGCACCTCGCGCGGCACGGCCGACCGATCCGGCTCGATCGAGGTGTCCTGACCTGGGTCACCAGGATCCGCGACTCGCTGTTGCGATACGGGGTCGTCTCGATATACCTGACCCAGGAAATGCTCGACCAGCTCCGCGGTGCTGACATCCTCGACCTTGTCGACGACCCAGCCGCGCTGCCCGCGGACGCGTCCGCCGCGCACGTAGAACACCTGGACGGCCGCCTCAAGCTGATCTTCGACCAGGCCGATCACGTCGCAGTCGGTCCCGTCGGGCAGCACGACCGCCTGCTTCTCCAGCGCCCGCTGGAGTGCCTGCAGGTCATCGCGCAGCCGGGCGGCCAATTCGAACTCCTCGGCCGCCGCGGCCTCGCGCATCTGCGCCTCGAGCCGCTTGGTGAACTTGCCGGTCTGCCCGGCCATGAAGTCGCAGAATTCCTCGGCCAGCTCCAGGTGCTCGTCGGCGCTGATCCGGCCGACGCAGGGGGCCGAGCACTTGCCGATGTACCCGAGCAGGCACGGTCGCCCGATCTGCCCGGCCCGCTTGAACACCCCGGCCGAGCAGGTACGCACCGGGAAGACCCGCAGCAAGGTGTCGACCGTGTCCCTGATCGCCCAGGCGTGCGAGTAGGGCCCGAAGTACCGCACCCCGCGCCGACGGGCTCCGCGCATCACGGTGACCCTCGGGTACTCCTCGTTCAAGGTGACCGCGAGATAGGGATAGCTCTTGTCGTCGCGGTACCTGATGTTCCAGCGCGGGTCGAACTCCTTGATCCAGGAGTACTCGAGCTGCAGCGCCTCGACCTCGGTGCCGACGATCGTCCAGTCCACGCTGGCCGCGTCGGTCAGCATCATCTGGGTACGCGGATGCAAGCTGGCGAAATCGGCGAAGTAAGAGTTCAGCCGAGACCGCAGGCTTTTGGCCTTGCCAACGTAGACCACCCGACCCCGGGAATCGCGAAATCGGTAGACACCGGGCGATTCAGGAATGGAGCCGGGCGCCGGGCGGTAAGTTGCCGGATCTGCCACGCCAGCAACTCTAATCAGTCCCACCGACTGCCAGGACTGGCCAGCCGCCGGGACCGGGTACAACTCGTCAGAAGCGGACCGTCCGGGCCTGGCCCCAGGTGCCGTTCTTCTCGAAGGTCAGGAATGCCGGGCCGGCAAACGGCTCACCGACCGAGTAGCTTCCGCCGGCGGCACACTTGCCGGACGTACACGACACGGACAGGACCTGGGAGGCCTTGGCGGTGTCGAGGGATTCGAGGCCGGGAATCTGCCTGGCCTTGGCCCAGTGGCCGCTGCCACGGCCGCCAAGAGGCCTTTCCGCATCTCTTACTCCCGCTCGACTAGCTCGAGAAGTAAGACGCATATCGCCATGACCCGGTTGACGACGCCACTAGGTCACTTCGGCCCTGGATCCTTCCGCCGGGCCGAACACCACCAGAAGGGCGAGGTCTTCGGTGACATCGGCGAACCGATGCTCCTCCCCGGCCGGCACGAAGATCACCATCCCCGGCTCGACGGCGACCCGCCTTCCCTCGGCCTCGAACATCGCGCGGCCGGCCGTCACGACGTAAATCTCGGCCTCGGTGTGCGGGACCTGATCGTCGGTGCCTCCCGCCGGAATCGAGTACGTCCCGACCGAAAGGTCAGGAACCCGGAACTGCTCGACCCAGTGGGTGTCAAACGGAGCAACCGGACTGGTGAACTTCCCCGCACCATCAATCACCTGCATGGTGGCAGCCTAGCTACGCCGGGCCCGGAGAACCCGATGTGCCACGCTGTCCGAGTGCCTGCAGCGATCGCCGTCCCCGTGGCTCTCACCGTGCTCGCCTGGATCTACCTCGTCGTCGGGCACGGCGGGTTCTGGCGCACCAGCCATCGACTCCCGGCGTCCAGACGGCAGCCAGACCCCTGGCCCAGCGTCACCGCCGTCATCCCCGCCAGGGACGAAGCCGATATCCTCCCGCAGACACTGCCGACCCTGCTGACCCAGGACTATCCCGGCCACCTCAGCGTGATCCTGGTCGACGACGAGAGCACGGACGGCACCGCCGAAGCCGCGGCAGCCCTCGACCGTGACGGCCGCCTCAAGGTCATCAAAGGCAGTCCGACGCCGCCAGGCTGGGCTGGCAAGGTCTGGGCGATGCGGCAAGGCCTGGACGCGGCCGCAGACGCCGACTACATCCTGTTCACCGACGCCGATATCGGCTACGCCCAGGGAACCCTGGCCAGCCTGGTCGAGTCGGCCGGCGACCGCGCCCTGGTCTCCCAGATGGCCCTGCTGCGCTGCGAAAGCGCCGCCGAGCGCCTGCTGATCCCGGCCTTCGTCTACTTCTTCGCCCAGCTCTACCCGTTCCGTCGGGTGAGCAGCAGCCGGGACAAGGCCGCCGCCGCGGCCGGAGGCTGCATGCTGGTCAGGCGCGAAGCCCTCATCAAGGCCGGCGGGCTCCACGAGATCCGCGGCGCCAGGATCGACGACGTCGCACTCGGCACCCTGCTCAAGCGCGCCGGCCACGACACCTGGCTGGGCTTCACCACGGACGTGACCAGCAGACGCCCTTACGACTTCACCCAGGTCTGGAACATGGTGGCCAGGAGCGCCTACACCCAGCTCAGCTACTCCCCGGCCTTGCTCGCCGGCACGGTCATCGGCCTAGCCTGGCTCTACCTGCTCCCGCCCGCCGCCACCCTGGCTGGCCTGGCTCTCCTGCCGAACCCGGCAGCGATCGCGCTGGCCGGTCTCGGGGCCGCCGCCTGGACGCTGATGTCGATCACCTACCTGCCGATGCTCAGGCTCAACCGCCTGAATCCGCTGCGAGCCCCGACTCTCCCGCTGATCGCCGGCCTCTACGTGGGCATGACGATCAGCTCGGCCCGCCGCCACCGTCGCGGCCAGGGCGGCGAATGGAAGGGCCGCTACTCGAACGCCGCCGGCGGGGGGCAAGCGCAGACCAGGTTACGGTCACCGTAAGCAGCCTCGATCCGGCGGACCGGCGGCCAGTACTTGGCGCGGCGATCGCCACCGCCTGGATAGGCGGCGTCGGTCCGCGAGTACGCCAGCTTCCAGTCATCGACGAGCAGCATCGACGCGGTGTGCGGCGCGTTCTTCAGCGGATTGTCCTTGGCGTCGAACTCGCCGGTGCCGACCTTGGCGATCTCCCCCGCGATCGCGATCATCGCGTCGCAGAACCGGTCAAGCTCGGCCAGGGTCTCGCTCTCGGTCGGCTCGACCATCAGCGTCCCGGCCACCGGGAACGACATCGTCGGCGCGTGGAAGCCGTAGTCGATCAGCCGCTTGGCCACGTCCTCGGCGGTCACGTCGGTCTGGGCGGTGATCTGGCGCAGGTCCAGGATGGCTTCATGCGCCACCAGCCCGGCCTGACCGGTATACAGCACCGGATAGTGCGGTCCTAGCCGCGCAGCGACGTAGTTGGCGTTCAGGATCGCGACCTGCGTCGCGCGCCGCAGGCCCTGCGAGCCCATCATCCGCACGTACGCCCACGAGATCGGCAAGATCCCGGCCGACCCGAACGGCGCCGCCGCCACCGGCCCAGTCCTCAATCCAGCGGCCACTTCACCAGTCGAAGCTCCGACGACCGCCACATCATCCAGCACCGGGTGCCGCGGCAGGAACGGCGTCAGGTGCGCCCGGACCGCTACCGGCCCGACCCCAGGGCCGCCGCCGCCATGCGGGATGCAGAACGTCTTGTGCAGGTTCAGGTGCGACACGTCGGCACCGAAGCGGCCGGGCTTGGCCAGCCCGACCAGCGCGTTGAGGTTCGCCCCGTCGACGTACACCTGGCCGCCCGCATCGTGCACCAACTCGCAGACGGTCCCGATCGTCGACTCGAACACCCCGTTGGTCGACGGGTAGGTCAGCATGATCCCCGCGACCGTGCGGGCGTGGGTATCCAGCTTCGCCTTCAGGTCACCAAGATCGATGGCTCCGTCCGAGCCGCACTTGACCACGACCACAGCCAGCCCGGCCAGCACCGCCGAGGCGGCGTTGGTACCGTGCGCGGACTCGGGGATCAGGCACACGACCCGGCCGGGCTCGCTGCGGGACTGGTGGTAACGCCGGATCGCCAGCAGCCCGGCCAGCTCCCCCTGCGATCCGGCATTCGGCTGCAGGCTGACCGCGTCGTAGCCGGTGATCTCGATCAGCGCGTCCTGCAGGCCCTTGATCAGCTCGTGGTAGCCGGCCGCCTGGTCGGCGGGCGCGAACGGGTGCAGCCCGGCGAACTCCGGCCAGCTGATCGGCTCCATCTCCGCGGTCGCGTTCAGCTTCATCGTGCACGAGCCGAGCGGGATCATCGAGCGGTCCAGCGCGATGTCGAAGTCGGACAGCCTGCGCAGGTACCGCAGCATCGCGGTCTCGCTGCGATGCGCGGAGAACACCGGATGGGTGAGGAATGCAAAGGCGCTCGTCCGCTCGAGGCCATCCGGAATAGCCGCCTCCGCCGTCACCAGCTCGACCTTGCGTCCCGCGATCGCCTCGGCCACTTCGGCCAGGTGCTGATCAGTCGTAGTCTCATCGCAGGCCACCTGGACCACGTCGGCGCTGGCCAGATGCAGGTTGTAACCGGCCGCGCGGGCCCGCTCCACCGCCTGCGCCGCTCCGCCGGGCACCGACAGGGCTACGGTGTCGAAGAACTCGCTTTTTATAGGAGAAACATTGGCGCCGGCTTGCAGCGTCGCGGCCAGGCTAGCTGCCTTGCCCGCAACTCTTCTAGCGATCGCCGCCAGCCCGTCCGGCCCGTGATAGGCGGCGTACATGGCGGCGATCACCGCCAGCAGTACCTGGGCGGTGCAGATGTTGCTGGTCGCCTTTTCCCGCCGGATGTGCTGCTCGCGCGCCTGCAGGGCGAGCCGGTACGCCGGATGTCCGTCCGCGTCCAGGGAAACCCCGACCAGACGGCCAGGAAGCTGGCGCTTGTACTCATCGCGCACGCAGATGTAGCCCGCTTGCGGGCCGCCGTAGCCCATCGGGACGCCGAACCGCTGGGTGCTGCCCACCGCGATGTCGGCGCCGAGCTCGCCCGGCGGCGTCAGCAGCGTCAGCGCGAGCGGGTCGGCGGCGACCGCGACCAGCGCGCCGGCCTCGTGGGCAGCCGCGATCACCGGCCGCAGGTCCCGTATCTCGCCGCTGGCACCCGGATACTGCAGCAATACGCCGAACAGCTCACCCTCGGGCTGCGCGGCGATCAGCTCGGGCGTGACCTGGCCGGTCACGAGCGTCAAGTCGAGGGGCTCGGCCCTCGTGGCGAGCACGGCCAGGGTCTGCGGCAGGCAGTCGGAGTCGGCCAGGAACACCGAGCCGCGCTTGGTCACCCGGTGCGCCAGCGTCATCGCCTCAGCGGCGGCCGTGGCCTCGTCGAGCATCGAAGCCCCGGCGACCGGCAGCCCGGTCAGGTCTTCGACCATGGTCTGGAAGTTCAGCAGCGCTTCCAGACGGCCCTGGCTGATCTCTGGCTGGTACGGCGTGTAAGCGGTGTACCAGGCCGGGCTCTCCAGCACGTTTCTGCGGATCACCGGCGGCGTGATCGTGCCGTAGTAGCCAAGGCCGATCATCGAGGTCAGGACCTGGTTCTTGGCCGCCAGCCGACGTAGCTCAGCCAGCGCCTCATCCTCGTTGAGCGCGGCCGGCAAGCTCAGGTCGCCCCCGCCGAGCCCGGCCGGCAGGGCCGCCGAGGTCAGCTCGTCCAGGCTGGCATAGCCGGTCACGTCCAGCATCCGCTGCTGGTCGGATGGGTCTGGACCGATGTGCCGATCGGAGAAGTTCACGCCTGGCTCCTGGAGTCGGGGTCGCTGTTATGAGCTCCCCCTCTGTCGTGCTGTGTCCAAACAGACAAGACTCCAGAGATGCTTGTCCCGTCCAGTCCTTGGTGCCTGAGAGGTTCCGGGGATGTTGCCCCTTCGGCGCCGGACGCTGGCTGCGCGCGGACTCTCCCGGACGGTGTCACTAGCTGGTAATAAGACTACTACCTACGCGTCGTCCCAGCGAAAAACCCGCACCGAGATCAGCGTGACGATCGCGGCGAACCCCAGCAGGATGCCGATCGCCGGCAGCGCGGCCGACGGTCCCTCGCCGCGCGCCATCACGTCCTGCATGCCGACCACCAGATAGCGCAGCGGCATCGCGTAGGACGCATCCCTGACCCAGTTCGGGGCGAAGTCCAGCGGGAGGAAGGCGCCGCCGAGGAACGCCATCGGCAAGATGATCAGGTTCACGATCGACGAGGCGGCCTGCTGGGTCTTGGCCACGGCCCCGACGAACAAGCCGATCGACATGAACGCCAGGATGCCGCACACGACCAGCGGGATCGCCATCCACCAGGCGGAGGTCAGCTTCAGGCCGAAGTACGGCGTGACCGCGATGGCCAGGAACACCGCCATCTGGATCAGGCCGACCACCACGCTGATCCCGATTCTGGCCGTGACCACCTGGGCAGTGCCGACCGGGGCGAGCCGCAGCCGCCGCAGGAGCTTGTTTTCCCGCCAGCTCACGAGCGTGATCCCGGCGCCGAACGCGGCGCCCGAGGCCAGCGCCCAGCCGAGCAGGCCGGGGGTGACGTACTGGATTGGCTTCAGCGTCTTGTCTTCCACCTGGCTTGAGGTAAGCCGGTACGTGGCCGGATGCCCGGCCTCGTTCGCCACCTGCACGATCGAGCTGACTACCTGTTGCACGATGCTCGCCTTGGTCTGGTCAGCGACCGAGTAGCGCAGCACTAGCTGGTTGCCCTCCTGCTGTACCAAACCATCGGCGTTGCCCTTGCGGACCGACGCGAGCGCGGCCGACAGCGAACGATCATGGGTGACCGTCAAGATCTTGCTGAGCTGCGGGCCGCCGTGGGCCTGCGCCTGCTGGATCAGGTTGACCTGGCCGACCGCGATCAGGTCGATCTTCGGGGTGTTCGAGTTCTTGTAGATCGAGCCGAAGAACAGCAGGAACAGCACCGGCAGCAGGATCGAGAAAATCAGCGCGGCCCGGTCCCGGACAAAGCCCAGGAACATTGCCCTTGAGAGGCTGACCAGTTTCATGCGCGGTACTCCCGTCCGGTCAGGCTCAGGAAGACATCTTCCAGGGTCGCGCCTTGCACTCGAAGCCCGGCGAGTGCGTCTCGCCGGGCCAGCCCGGCCAGCACGTCGGCCGGATCGGTGGTCGCGATCGTGAGCGAGACGCCGTCGTCCTCGCCGCCGAACTCGCCGGCGGGGACCAGCCCGGACTGGACGCTGATCCGCAGCGGCTGATCGAGCTCGCGAACCAGCGTGGCCGGCGGGCCGGCCTTGAGGATCTGACCGTGGTCCATGATCGCGACCCGGTCGCACAGCGATTCGGCTTCGTCCATGTGATGCGTCGTGAGAACGACCGTCCGGCCTTCCCCTGAAATCTGCCGCAGCAGGTCCCACAGATTCCGCCTGGCCGCAGGATCGAGCGACCCGGTGGGCTCGTCCAGGAACAGCAGCTCGGGATCGTGCACGAGGGCGCAGGCGATCGACAGCCGCTGGGCCTGGCCTCCGGAGAGCTTCTCGGTCGGCGTCCCGGCTGCCTCCGTCAGGCCCACGGTCCCGAGCATCTCGTCGGCGCGCCTGGCCGATACCGAGTACAGCGACGCGAACGTGCGCAGCTGCTCCCTGGCGGTAAGCCGCTCGAAGAATGACGACGCCTGGAGCTGGACGCCGATCCTGGGCAGCAGGCCGGGGTTACGCGGCCAGGCGGCCATCCCGAGCACGCTGACCTGGCCAGAATCTGGCTTGCGCAGGCCTTCGACGATCTCCAGGGTGGTGGTCTTGCCCGCGCCGTTGGGGCCGAGGATTCCGAAGAACTCCCCCGGCTGGACGTCGAAGCTGACCCCGGCTACGGCTTCGACGTCGCCGTAGCGCTTACGCAGATCGCGTACGGAAATGGCGGCTGTCTCAGACGCTGTAGATCTAACCACGGGCGCACAATAACAGGATATGACGCAAGTGTCGGATGATGCCGTTGAGATCTAGCCGAACGGATGACAAGGAAGCTCTTACTAAGAGATCTTCCTCGCCCGGCGGCTGGCCAGTTCGTCGGCGGCGGACTGCGGCTGGGCTTCTCCGGCTTCCACCGGGAGTTCGGCCAGCGAGCCCTCGACCTCTTGCCAGATCCGGCCGAGCGCGATCCCGAATACGCCCTGGCCGCCCTGCAGCAGGTCGACGACCTCGTCGCGGGAGGTGCAGGCATAAACCGTGGCGCCGTCGCTCATCAGCGTGATCCTGGCGAGATCGGTGAGGCCGTGCTCGCGGAGGACCGTCACGGCCGCGCGGATCTGCTGCAGCGAGATACCCGTGTCCAGAAGCGATTTCACGACCCGCAGCACGAGGATGTCGCGGAAACCGTAGAGTCGCTGAGTGCCCGAGCCGCGAGCGGGCCTGATGCTCGGCTCGACCAGGCCCGTCCTGGCCCAGTAGTCGAGCTGGCGGTAAGTGATCCCGGCCGCCGTGCACGCCGTCTGCCCACGATAACCAACGTCTTCCGCCAGCGGCATGACCTCATCGTCGAAGAGCAGTCCCTGCTCTCCGGCCCGAAGCGCCGCATCCCGTCGCGTCCGCTCCTCATGCCCGTCTGTTACCGCCACACCCACCTCCGGCCAGCAACTCCAGCATTTGGCACGTTAAGCCGCCGAACACGCATCGTCAACGACCTGCCCCGGCGCGTCGCCTATGTAGCGGAGCCGAAATCTTCGGGGGTGATGTTGTCGAGAAATTCGCGGAACTTCTCTACTTCGTCTTCCTGCTCGTCAGGAATCGAGACGCCGGCCTCGTCGAGGATCTCGTCGTGGGCGTAGATCGCGGTCCCGGTGCGCAGCGCGAGTGCGATCGAATCTGATGGCCGCGCGCTGACCTTGGCGCCGTTGGAGAAGACCAGGTCGGCGAAGAAGATCCCGTCCCGCAGCGCCGTGATGTTGACCTGGCGGAGCTCAACCTTCAAAGCCTGGAGGATGTCCTTCAAAAGGTCATGCGTGAGCGGACGAGTTGGCACCATCCCTTGCTGAGCGAAGGCGATGGCCGTAGCTTCCATCGGCCCGATCCAGATCGGGAGGTAACGCTCACCCCCGGTCTCTTTCAGCAACACGATGGGCTGGTTCGTTGGCATCTCGACGCGGACGCCCACGACCTCCATCTCCTTCACCGCGACTCCGTCCTCACCTGCGCCATTAGTCGGTGTTTCCCGTCCCGGTCCGCTTGGTCCCTACTGCCCAGTTATTCCCGGCCGTGCTGGCCGCACTCCCTAGCCAACGTACACCCCTTGACTCCGTGAGCCGGCACCTGCGTTGACGCAATCCAGCACGCGTGAGGGGAGCCCTCGGTTCACGCGCTCGCGCCCTTCACATCATGCCTGCGGCTAGACTGCGCGCCGTTGGACTCGGTCGAGTTGGCGCCGACCAGCCCGGCCTCGGCCAGGCCAGCGTCGAGCAGATACCGATGCAGTTGCAGCAGCAACGTGGCAACCTGGGCGGCCGTCTGTCCCGCCGTCTGCCTCGCGGCCGGGTCGCGCTGGCGCAGCACCGGGCCCACCAGTTGCTCGATCAGCGACAGGTCCCGGTCGGCGGCCGTGCCCACGGTGCGCAGGTTCCTGGCCTGGACGCCGTAGCGGGTCAGCGCGGCCACGGTGGCGGCGATGTCGACCGCATCCTGGCCGTAGAGCCGTCCCGCGCGCTTGACCAGGCCGTGGGCCTCAAGCTCGGCCAGCATCTTCTCGTCGATTCCGGCCGCGTCGAGCAGCTCCCGCCGGCTCAGCATCTCGGTGCGAACGCCTCCGGCGTCCTGGCTGGCGGTCGCAGTGCTGGCCGAGGGGGGCGACCCCCTGTGAACCCCCGCGTTTCGCTGATCGAGCCGTTCCTTGATGATCCGCAGCGGCAGATATTCATCGCGCTGTGCGGTGAGCACGTAGCGGAGTTGCTCGACGTCGGATGGGCCGAACCGCCGGTAGCCTGATGGCGAGCGGGCGGGGCTGATCAGTCCTTCGGACTCAAGAAAGCGGATCTTCGAGACGCTGATATCCGGAAATTCCGCCCGCAGCTCGACGAGAACCTCGCCAATGCCGAGGTAGGCCCGCGCAAACGAAGCGTTCATCCCGTCCCGTGCGCCTAGACGCCGCTCTCGGCGTGCGAAAGGCGGCCCTGGAGGAAGACCATCCGGAACTTCCCGATCTGGACCTCGTCGCCGCCGTTGAGCGCGACTTCCTCGATCCGTTCCCGGTTCACGTAGGTGCCGTTGAGGCTGCCCACGTCGCGCACCGCGAATCGGCCGCCCTGCCGGTAGAACTCCGCGTGCCGGCGGGAGACCGTCACGTCATCGAGGAAAATGTCGCTGTCCGGCCGGCGGCCGACCTCGGTCAGTTCGCTGTCGAGCAGGAACCGGCTGCCCTCGTTCGGCCCTCGCCTGACCACAAGCAGCGCCGTATTCGGCGGCAGAGTGTCGACCGCGGACGCATCGACTGCGCTCGGGTCGAACGGCTCGGCCTCAGGCGGCTCGACCCCGGTGAAGATCATCGAGGTGGTCTCGCCGAAGCTGCCCCGATCCGCGGCGCCCCGGGTCAGCGGAGTGGCGCATTGCGAGCAGAACCGGGCGTTGTCGGCGTTCTCAGCGCCACAGGCCGGGCAGATTATGCCGCCCGACCCACCCGCACCCGAACCCACTCGCCCCGCCCCGCCCATTTGACCGCCCAGACTCCCGTTCGCCGGCCTTGCCGCGCTGATCGAGTAGACATCCGTGCGGGCATCATAACGGCCCGCATCTGAGTCCGGACTCCACGCTACCGGCGGTTGCCGTCCCTGGTCCATCTGCCACGCGCCACCAGGTGGCATGGCGCCACTATTCGATGGAACACCGCCAGATGGGGCATCGGCTCCGGCTGGACGTGCCGCAACCGGCCGTTTCCGATTGCGTCGCCATCGCCAGATCACGCTGGTCACCTCCGACGCCGGGCCGCCTTATCACTCGGCCGATACCTGCTGGACAGACAACCGTCACTTAACCACGGTAATTGTCTCATGCGCAGGTAGTGCCGCGTCGGTGCTTCACCGTGACCCGCCGCGCTCCCTCCCAGCCTGCTCAACTACACTAGCCCACTCATCTAGCAGCTCTTGCGCGGTATCCCCGCTGGAGGCCTCGGCCCATAGATGAGTGATCGCCAGCGCCGGGTCAGGCAGGACAAGGGCCCACCCGCCGTCGGCCTCGATCACCCGCACCCCGTCGGTCGTGTCGATCTCGCGCTGCCCGGCCGCCTCGACGATTGTGCGCATCACGCTGCCCTTAGCTGACCACGGCGTCGGCACCGATCGCTTGAGCAGATGCGCGAACGGGATCCTGGCGTGGATCTGGCTGAGCGTCAGCCTGGTCCTGGCGACCAGCCCGATCAGCCTGGTGAACGCCGCGATCCCGTCGAGCGACCGGGAGAACTCGGTTACCACGAAGCCGCCGCGGCCGTCGGCGGCGAAGATCACGTCGTCGTCGGCGGTCGCCTCGTACAGTCCGTGCGGCGAGGTCGGCGTCCAGTCGACCTGAACGCCGTGATAGCGGCACACCTGCTCGGCCACCCGGGTAGTGGTGACCGGCAGCGCGACCCGGCCCGACCTGCGTTCGGCGGCCACCAGGTCGAGCACGACCAGCAGCGCCCGGTCATCGCTGACCAGGGCACCCTTGTCGTCGATCAGCATGATCCGCTCACCGACCGGGTCGAACCTGACCCCGAACGCCGCCCGCGAGGAGTACACCAGCTCAGCCAGCCGGTGCAGGTCGGCCCTTACCTGGGCCGGCGACTGGGTCGGGGTGACCTCGTCGAGCCGGTTGTTCACGGTGAGCACGTCGACGCCAATCCGGCCGAGCAGGCCGGGCAGTACCAGCGAGGCGGTGCCGCCAGCGCAGTCCGCGACCACCTTGAGCCCGGCGTCCCTGACCCCGGTCATGTCCACCTGCCTGAGCAGGTCGCCGGTGTAGGCCTCGATCACCCGGGGCGGATAGCTCAGCTCGGCGATCTCGCCGGGGAACGCGCGCCGGTACTCCTGCCGGGAGAACACCCGCTCGAGCTTGCGCTGGACGGTCTCGGACAGGTCAGCACCGTGCTCGTCGAGAAAGATGATGTCGACCGACTGCGGGTCACCCGGGGTCGTGCGCATCGCGATGCCGCCGCTGCACTCACTGCGCGCCGTCTCGAACCGGGCGACCGGCAGCGGCTGCGCCTCGAGGTCGACGACGTTGATCGCGCTCGCGTTCAACGCGCCGTGGACGGCGCGCTTCAGCGCCCTGGCCGCCCTGGACACATCGCGCGAGGTGGTGACCGCCGAGCCCTTTTTCAGCGTGGTGGCATACGCGCTGGCCAGGCGGACGCAGAGCTCGGGCGTGATCTCCACGTTGACCAGTCCGGACACGCCGCGGGGGCCGAAAAGCGTGCGCTGGCCTCTGGACTCCCAGATCACGCTGGTGTTGACCACGGCGCCGGCCTCGATGGTCTTGAACGGGTAGACCCGCACGCCCGCGGAGATGTAGGCCTCGGGCTCGATCACGCACTCGTCCCCGACGATCGCGGCTTCCTCGATCCTGACCGACGCCATGATGTCGGTGTTCTTGCCGATCACGCAGCCGCGCAGGGTCGTGCCGACTCCGACGTAGACGTTGTTGTGCACGACGGCGCGGTGCAAGAACGCGCCCTCTTTGACCACCACGTTGCTGCCGACCACGGTGAACTCGCGCAATTGCGCCCCGGCCTCGATCTTGGCGTAGTCGCCGATGCACAGCGGGCCGGTCAGTACGGCGTCCGGGTCAACCTCGGCTCCTTCGGCCTGCCAGACCCCGGGTGAGACCTCGAAGCCGTCGATGTGGGCCGCGACCTTGCCCGACAGCACGTCCGCCTGGGCCTTGTGGTAGGCCTCGTGCGTGCCGACATCCTCCCAGTAGCCTTCGGCCACCCAGCCGTAGACCGGGGCGCCAGCGTCCAGCAGCTTCGGGAACACGTCGCCGGACCAGTCGACTACCTCCCCGAGCGGGACGTGCTTGAGTACCTCGGGCTCCATCACGTAGATGCCGGTGTTCACCGTGTCCGAGAAGACCTGGCCCCAGCTCGGCTTTTCCAGGAAACGCTGGATCTGGCCGTCCTCGTCGGCGATCACGATGCCGAACTCGAGCGGATCCGGCACTCGCTTGAGCGCGACCGTCACCAGCGCGTCGTTGTCCTTGTGGAACCTGACCAGGTCGGACAGGTCGATGTCGGTCAGCGCGTCACCGGAGATCACCAGAAAGGGGCCGTCCCGAAGTGCGTCCTCGGCGTTCTTCACGCTTCCGGCCGTGCCGAGCGGTATGTCCTCGGTGGCGTACTGCAGGCTCATGCCCCACTCTTCGCCATCCCCGAAGTAGTTCCGCACCATCGAGGCCAGGAACTGGACCGTGACGATCGTCTCGTCGAAGTTGTGCTTGCGCAACAGCCGCAGCACATGCTCCATGATCGGCTTGTTGACCACCGGCAGCAGCGGTTTCGGCTGGTTGGCGGTCATCGGGCGCAGCCTGGTGCCTTCCCCTCCTGCCATGACTACAGCCCTCACCGTTGCCAGCGCTCCTCTCCAGCTAGCCCCCCTCACAATGGTGCTCTGCCCGGGCGCTGTCTATGTCGGCGCCCCCACCTGCGCGGTCAGAAGCGAGCAGGCGGCGGGTCTGCTCGAGATAGAGCGCGGCAGCCCACCAGTACAGTGCAGTTCCCCACAGAGCGAAGGCCCAACCGAAGACCCGCGCAACACTCGCATACGAACTCGGATGTGACGCCAAAAAAAGCAGCGGAAATGCGTAGAGAAGGCTCAAAGTGGCGGCTTTTCCCACGAAGCTAACCTTCAGCGGTCCGTAGCCGGCCCGGCGCAGGAATGCCAGCGCGATCGCCAGGGTCAATTCGCGCGCGGCCAGGATCGCGACCAGCCACCAGCCGATGATCCCGCGCGCGGCCAGCGCGATGATCGTCGAGACGATGTAGAGCCGGTCGGCCGCCGGGTCGAGTACCTCGCCCAGCCTGCTCTGCTGATTCAGCGCCCGGGCGATCTTGCCGTCCAGCCAGTCGGACGCGCTCGCGGCCGCCAGCAGTCCCAGCGCCCACCAGTCTCCCGCCTCACTGCGCACCGCCAGCACGAGCCACAAGAACACCGGTACCCCGGCCAGCCGCGCCATGCTGATCAGATTGGGAATGGTGAAGACCCGCCCGCCCCCGTCGGATTCACCGGTCATATGTTCACATCCCTCACGCGCCAGACGTTACGTGATCCCCCGAGGTTCTGGTCGCACCGGGGAGGGAATCTGTACGCCATCTGCCGGGGGGACAATGCCATGGACAACAAAGGTCTTGAAACGCTGCTGGCCGTCACTGTGGTGGCCGCGCTGGCGCCGACGATCGTGTCGCTGCTGCCGCGGCCTCGGCCGCCGCAGGTCGTTATCTTAATTTTCTGCGGCATCATCATCGGCCCGGCGGTGCTCGGGCTCGGTGATACGCACCTGACACCGCTCGAACACGGGCTCGACGCGGTCGGCTACGGAGTGTTCATCCCGATCTTCTTCGTTTCCTCAGGCATGTCCCTCGACGTGGCCTAGTTGGCGCCGGGACGCTGTCAGTGCTGATCCACCCGCTGGCCGCGATCTCGGTAGCGCGCAAGGGCCGCGAGGTGCGGGAGCGGAAGCTGGATACCGGTTTAGCTGGTCTCCCACAGGCTGGCGATGCCCTGGCCGACGCCGATGCACATCGTGGCGGCGCCCTTGCCGCCGCCGCGACGCTTCAGCTCGTGCAGCAGCGTGGTGGTGATCCTGGCGCCCGAGCAGCCGAGCGGGTGACCGATCGCGATCGCGCCGCCGTTGACGTTCACCAGGTCCGGGTCGCACTTGAGCTGGTCGACCACGGCGACCGCCTGGGCGGCGAAGGCCTCGTTGATCTCGAGCAGCGCCAGTTCGTCGATCTGCCAGCCCGATCTGGCCAGGGCCTTGGCCATGGCCGGGACCGGGCCGATGCCCATGTAGTCCGGATGCACGCCGGCCGACGACCCGGCCACGTACCTGGCCAGCGGCTCGGCTCCGGCCAGGTTCATCGCCTTCTGCGACATCAGCAGCAGGCAGGAGGCGCCGTCGTTGAGCGGCGAGGAGTTGCCGCCAGTCACCGTTCCATCGGGCCGGAAAGCTGGCTTCTTGGCGGCGAGTTCCTCGGCGGTCAGGTCCGCCTTGATTCCCTCGTCCTTGGTGACCGGCCCGGACGGGGCCTCGATCGGCACGATCTCGGCGTCGAACCGGCCCGCCTGCGCGGCAGCGGCCGCGCGCTGGTGGCTGGCCAAGGCGAACGCGTCCTGACGCTGCCGGTCGATGCCGTACTTGTCGGCGACGTTCTCGGCGGTCTCGCCGAGGCTGATCGGCGGGTAGAGCTTGGCCATCCTAGGGCTGACCAGGCGCCAGCCCAGCCTGGTGTCGACGACGCCGGCCTCGCGCGGGAACGGCTCGCTGGCCCTGGGCAGCACGAACGGCGCCCTGGTCATCGACTCGACCCCGCCGGCGACGCAGATGTCGGCGTCACCGGCCGCGATCGCCCGGGCGGCCGAGCAGATCGCCTCCATGCCAGAACCGCACAGCCGGTTAACCGTCGCGCCCGGCACGTCCACCGGCAGGCCGGCCAGCAGCACGGCCATCCTGGCCACGTTCCGGTTGTCTTCCCCGGCCTGGTTGGCCGCGCCCCAGTAGACGTCGTCGATGCTGGCCGGATCGAGCCAGGCGTTCCTGGCCAGGAGTGCGGCGAGCACATCGGCCGAGAGGTGATCAGGCCGTACGCCCGCGAGGGCGCCCTTGATCTTGCCGATCGGCGTCCGGCATGCGTCTATGGCGAATACGGCTGACATGACCCACCTCACCCAGTTGGCTTAAGACCCCTGCGATGCTTTCACCTTAATTCGAGGGTCTTAATAGGGGAGGAAGCAAATCCCGGCGAGGTGAGCGACGCCGGCACACTTATTGCTGCCTTCGAAGTTGTCGCTCGCCACCCACAGACCCGAGGTCGTGAGCAGCATGTCGTCGGCGCCTAGGCCCCGGTCCCTGGTGGGGTTGAACTTGAGCTTCCCGTTGACCGGGCCGAGGCCCTCGAAGCCGGCCGCCGGGATCCCGCCGCTCCCCTGGCTGTCGCAGCCCAGCGGGTTTTCCGACCACCGTTCGTGCCCCGCCAAGTACACGGTGTGCTTGTCGGCCGCTACCGAGTAGAGCGAATCGCAGCCGGTGTAGTTGATCCACAGATGCAGCACCGACTTCTGGGTGGCCGGCCACGCCGAGGCCGAATCGCAGAGCCCGCTCCTTGGCGGGTTGGTCGTGAGGTTCCACGGGTGATAGCCGGTGTCGGCGAAGTAGATCGTCGAGTCGTCCGGCGACCAGGCCGCCGCCCGGACGTAGAACGGCGTGCTGGCGTGGCACTGATACGGATAGCCGCCGGGCAGGTTGCCGTCGCTGCCGTCGAACTCGGGCGACGTCCAGGCGGTGACCCGGCCGTGGCGCGGGCCCAGGTTGAGCATGAAGATCTGCTGCCTGCCCTTGCCGCCGACCTTGGTGAAGTCGCCCATGACCAGGTCAAGGGTGCCGCTGTGGCTGATCGCCTGGTTGTAGACCTTGGTGATGTTGGTGGAAACTCCCGGGAACTGATAGTTGCCGGAGATGTTCAGGTCCAGGTACTTGTCGTTCTTGCCGGTGACCGGATTCAGGCTGGTCATGTACGCGTCCGACGTGCTGCCGTTGATCGTGGTGTAGTCGCCGCCGACCAGAATGTGATTCCTGAAGCTGCGCAGCGTCTCGACGGTCTTGTTGGCGCTGTGCGCGAAGGCGTTCACGACCTTGCCGGTGCGCGTGCTGATCTCGGCGATGTTCTGGACCTTGGTGCCGCTCACCCGGCTGAAGAAGCCGCCGATGTAGGCGTTGTCGCACTTGCCGCCCGCGAAGGTGATCGAGTTGACGGTGCCGCTGCGGATGCCCGGGGCCCAGGATGTCAGCTTGTACGGCGCCTTGGCGCTGAAGCTCATCACGTCGGTCCTGGTGAAGGTGTTCGAGCCTTGCAGGACCGTCTTGAACGTGCCGACCGCGTACATCGTGCCCTTGCACTGCACGATCTGGCGTACCTGCTCGGGCGGATTGTCGTTGTCGGGCAGACGCGGGGTGGTGGTCGCGGGATGCCCGATGACAGGGCCGGACGGGATGTCGGCCGACCTGGCCTGGTGACTGGCTCCGGCGGCCTGGGCGGCGGTGACGCCGAGCGTGGCGGCGGCGCCGAGCGTCACTACGCTCGCGATCCGCACGCCGGTTCGTGCCGCCTGGCTTAGCCTCATGATGCATCCTCCGTCTTCACGCCGTCCGCTACCCGGGGTCCCATTAGCCGTCTGACACTGAGCCGACTGACACCCTAGACCGGCGTCGGCGGGGGCTAGCGGCTAATTCGCCGAATAGCGATGAAAGCGGCCAGCGTGCCGATTGTCGCGAGGCAGTCCAGATTCAGGTCCTCATCGGCCACGTCGACGCCGAACCTTGAGCGAACCTGCTTGAGCAGCAGCGCCCCACCGAGTGAGTCGAGGCCGAGTCCCTCGCGCAGCAGCGGGGTGTCCGCCGGCGCGGTCAGCGCCAGATCGCTGCTGGTCAGCTCGGCCAGGAGCCGGCGGAGTTCGGTTTGCGTTGGCTCGATGCTCACCTGGTGACCACCCAGTCGGGTAGTTCGGGCAGGAGGTGGGCAAGCGAGCGGACGTAGTCGGCCTTGGCCTGGTTCTGGCCCGCCCGGCGATCGCCGGCCCGGAACCCAGCGCCGGTCAGGGCGATCCGCAGCGGCACGTTGCGGTCATTGATGACGCACGGCACGATCACGCTCTCGGCGCCCTCGCCCTTGGCGGTCAGGCAGATCCAGGTCAGCAGGGCGTCGATGACGCCACGGCCAATCGCGCGGCAGGACATCATGAGCAGCGGGACCTGGTAGGCCGGGCCGGTCTCGATGATCTTGATGATGCAGCCGCCGACGATGCCGTCGTCGCCGAACTTGTCGCTGAGGCGGACGGTGATCACCCGCCGGCCTGGCTGGCTGGGATCGCGGATCAGGTCGGCGAAGGTCTCCGGGCTGACCTCGATGCCGGCCGAGTTGAACTGGTGCGTGCGGACCGAGAGTTCGGCGAGCCGCGGCCCGTCTTGCTGGCTGGCCGGTCCGATGGCGACCTTCGTGCCGGCCGTGCGCAGGAATTCCTTCGCCGACCCGCCGAACGCCTTCGCCTCCTCCTGCCTAGCCTGACGCTGGAGGTACAGCTCGCCGCGTCGACGGCCCTCGTCGGTGATGACCGGCGGGCTGAACTGCGGCCAGCTCGGCACCTCGGCCAGGTCGTGCGGGTCGAGCACCAGAACGTCCGGCAGATGGAAGGAGACCTCGGCTCGTTCCATCGCGTCGTCGTCTGCGAAGGCGACCTCGGCCGGCGTCAGCCCGAGTTCGGTGAGCACCGCCTTGATCGCGGCCGACTTGGCGCCCCAGCCGCATTGCACCGAGGCGAAGCCGTGGCCGGTCAACTCGGTGGCATAGCCGGCGGCCTCGGGAGGGTTGCGGCTGGCGATGGACTGGAGGATGCCGCGTCCGGCGAGCTCGCGGAGCACCTTGATGGTGGCGGTGTTGGCCGGGGGTCGTTGACCGGGGGTCTCCAGGTACACCCCGTCGAACAAGGTGTTGTCGAGATCCCAGATCACGCACTTGATCAAGCTAGCCCCCTGGCTCCGCCGACTCGCGTGGCTCCTGTGGCTCGCGTGGCTTCCCAGTCCGCTTTTCCATTGTCAGGTGGGTCGCGGTGAAGCCGAAGGCGCGGTAGAGCGCGCGCATGCCGAGGTTGGCCGCGTTTACCTTGCCGGTCAGGTGAGTGAAGCCGGCCTCGTCGGCGGCGGCCAGGATCGCGGTCATCAGCAGTTCGCCGATGACGCCACGGTCTTCGTTCTCCGCGACCGCCAGCGACCGGAAGTTGCCGTAACGCTCATCGGTCAGCGAGTTAGTCCGCCCCGACAACCAGGCCCAGCCCAGCGGGGCACCTGCGGACGCGGCGGCGATGTCGACTGCGACGAGCGCGATTTCGCCGGGCTTGCCGAGCGAGTTGGCGACCCGGCGGCGGTGGAACGCGGCATCGGTGATCGCCTCGTCCCCAAACGAGACCACAGCGATCTCGACCTCGAACGCCGCAATAGCGTCCAGGTCGTCCTCCGTCGCCGGCCTGATCAGATACCGGTCACCGTCCCCGGTCACGCCCGGAATCCTCGCACAAGATCGCCCCCAAGGCAGCGTCCGGCCACCGCATTAGCCTCCGCGCGCGGCCCGAGGCTGACTTCCCCACGATTGCGCGCACTTGCCACCCGTTGCGCGGTCGTAGATCACCCCATAACCGACATAACGACAGCGAAACGGGTGGCAAGTCAGCGAAACGGGTGGCAAGTCAGCGCGACGGGTGGTAAGTCAGCGCGACGGGTGGGAAGTGCGCCCCAACGGGTGGTAAGTCAGCGCGACGGGTGGGAAGTGCGCCCCCACGGGTGGGAAGTGGGCTCCCACGGGTGGGAAGTGGCGAGCTGGAGGCCGGGATTGTCAGAGGGCAATGCGAATCTGCTGACATGACAACTGAT
>Ga0134128_10002803_pt1 | contig 21409 bp, 20 predicted proteins | sample KB31754_FD_96462 | JGI IMG/M metagenome (GOLD analysis project Ga0134128, IMG submission 96462) | Terrestrial soil microbial communities with excess Nitrogen fertilizer from Kellogg Biological Station, Michigan, USA - KB3-175-4 | ecosystem: Environmental > Terrestrial > Soil > Unclassified ... | reverse complement strand
TTCATAATGAGCAGACCCTATTTTTGGAAGAATGGAGGAATCGATCTGTCCTTTATAAATCTGTGAAGAAGCACTAAAAGCAAATAATAATTGTAATGACAAACAAAGAAGTGTAATTCTCATAATAAAAAGATTTAAATAACCAAGGATAATGAATTAATAACCAAAAAATTGAATCGTTCGAATTTAGAGGAAACAACCTAAAAGTAAAGCTCTTTAGGTTGTTCCTTTAAATTGAGGTCTTTAAAAGCAAAAGAATTCTTATGTCTAATTGTCGGACTGTAAATTACCATCCCGGATTTTGCAAAAGCTTACCCTGGGATAACTGAATTTGCTGTAAAGGTATCGGGTCCAAATAATGTTTTGGAAGAAATTGCCGCCCACTGGCAGGTTCAGCGATTATGAATCCGTTGTTATCCACCTGAATATCAGTGCCAACTTTAAGATCCGGATATTTTTGCTGGTATTCGGTCCCTACAAATTTAACCCCCTTTAAAGCCTGTGGAAGCACGGTTTCAGCAGTTGCCCATCTCCGCAGGTCATCTCTTCTAAATCCCTCAAAAGCAAGCTCAATAGTCCTTTCTCTTCTTATCTCATTGAGCATATTTAATCCATGTTGATTTACAAATTCATTAGTTAAGGGTGGCATATTTACCCGGGCCCGAAGAAGGTTAATCGTACGATCAAGATCCGGATCAGATATCGTTCCATTTTGTTCATATAATGACTCTGCCAGTATCAATAAAACTTCCCCGTACCTGAATTCTTTGAAATCATATTCACCTTGAAACTGAGTTGCTGCAATTGTTTCACCCAAAAATTTGCGGATCATATAACCGGTATGCGTAGCATTAGACCCACTGAAGCCGGGATAAGTAGGTTGCATTAATCCGCCTTCGAAAAAGATGGTGCTGCCAGGTACAATAAAGGTCATTGACATTCTCGGATCCCGGTTTTGAAACTCACTGGTAAGTGTATTATATCCTTTGAACAAAGGTGATTTATCAATAGGTAAGCCATCAGTTGCTAAATACATATCTGCAAGATTCTTGGTTGGAACCATAGCATTGAACCAAAGTTCCCGTGTCCAGTTGTGAACCATTCGGTTTGCATAATATCGCCTGGCAAGAATTACCTCTTTACTATCATCTCCCGGAAGAATAAAAAGATCTTTATAACTTTCTGCTCCCTGGTCAGTATAAAGTGAATATTCATTTGATTCTACCACCTTTTGTGAAGCTTCTACGGCGATATTGATATATTTTGCAGGATCACCTTCCGCATGATATTTTGCCCAGGTTCCCATAAATAAAGCTGCTCTTGCTTCCAGCGCAAGGGCTGCTCCCTGTGTAACCCTTCCAGTTTCATCGGCAGTAAGTTCACTTTGTTTTGGCAACATATTCGCAGCCTTCTTTAAATCCTCAATTATAAAATCTATAATTTCGGATTGGGAGGATTTTGGTGTATAGAGTTCCGGCGATGTGACATCAAGCACTGTATCAATTTTCGGAACGCCGCCAAAGCTTTCCACTAAATTCCAATAATTATAAGCCCTGAAAAACAAAGCTTCTCCTACCCACCGGTCTATACTGTTACCTAATCCGGATTCATTAGCTTTTTGTAGTAAATAGTTGGTGGCTCTTATGTTTTTATATGCGTTATCCCATACAGTAGAATTTGCGGTTGGCAAATATGAGCCATTACTAACAGAATTAGATCCTGCTCCGAAAGCAATATCAGAGTTATTATCAATATACTGTGGCACCTCTTTCAGACCATAGTAAAAGTCATTTGCGGCCAATTCAAAATGTGCCGGGGTTTTCCAAAAGGATGCATCGGAAATCTGGTCTTCCGGTAATTGGTCTAAGCTTTTTTTACATCCCACAATTAAAAGAATCAGAAAAAAATATTTGTATTTCTTAAGTATTTGTATCATGATTTTTCAGTATTAAAAAGTTACGTCAATGCCTGCAGAATAAAATCTTTGAAAGGGATAATTAAATCCTGATGTAGAAGCTTCGGGATCCCATCCTCCCTTCACATGATGCAATTCCCATAAGTCCTGGCCGCTGAAATAAACCCTGGCCTTTGTAATGGAGACTTTTTTCATCAGATCTGAAGAAAATGTATATCCAAATTGAAGATTTTTAAGCCTTATGTAAGCTGCATTGATTTTTTGCAGAGTAGATGGCTGATAGTTCCAGTTATTTATGCTACCAAAGCTTAGCTCCGGATAAGGCGCATTTGGCCGGTCTTCATTCCATGTTTTACCAAAATAAAATAAAGGTGGCTGTCTCCACCAGGCGCTCCATGGCATAGCGTAATCTCCTTCCCTGAAGATTGTTCTTTGACCAACGCCCTGTGCAAATATTCCAAGATCAAAGTTTTTGTAAGATACATTGATGTTGATACCGAAATTAAACCGGGGAGTAAGTGTACCAAGATTTTCAACATCACCGCTTTCCCCTGGTTTATCACCGTATAAACTGATCTTTCCGTCCCCGTTCAAATCTTTAAACATGGCATCCCCGATTTTAATATCACTTGGCACTCCCCCCAGTTTTTTATAGTCATCCAGTTGTTTTTGATTTCTGATAACCCCATCGAATACATACCCATAATAGGTATCCAGCGGATAACCCTGACGGGGTGAAGGATAAGGCCATTCACTTAAACTGTTCAAACCTAAGACATAAGTATCTGCACCACCATACTTCACTATTTTATTTTGAGCATCACTCAAAATTAATTTTACAGAATATTTCACCTTACCAATATTATCTTTCCAGCCGGCAGAAGCCTCAAATCCCCATGTTTTAAGTTCACCGGAATTTGAATAAGGTGGTATCGCTCCCAGCAGGCTTGGATATGTTACGGGTATTAACAGGTTTTTATTTCTTTTAATAAAATAATCAAATGAAAAATTTAATTTATTAGAGAACAAAGCGCCATCTATCCCAATATTTTTATTGATCAATGTTTCCCATGTCCGGTTTGTAGAAACCATGCCTGCCAATGATGCAGATTGCGTTTGGGAGCCTGCGCCAAATGGATATGAGCCGCCTATGTTTATTAACTGTAAATAGTCATACAAACCGATTCCTTCCTGGTTGCCGGTTTGACCGTAAGAAGCTCTTAATTTCAAATCACTAAAAATTCCGGAATTTTTCATAAAACTTTCCTGCGATAATCTCCATGCCACAGAAACACCCGGGAAAACTCCCCACCTTGAATCCGGTTGAAAACGGGAGCTTCCATCATATCTGAGAGTGGCATCAAGCAGATATTTATTATCATAAGTATAACTGAGCCTTGAAAAAGCGGATCCGATAGCCCAATGTTGAGCTTGTTCAGTACTTGACATGTTTTGAGTTCCCCCAAGATTAATTGACCATACATTATCTGTAGAAAAATGATCCCGGGTTGTGTTGAACCAATCAAAATTGTTGTACTCGTAAGAACCACCGCCCATCAGGCTTATTTCATGCAGGTTAAACTTTTTGCCGTACTCAAAATAACCCGTGAAGTTCCGGTATATACTATTATAACTTGTTCGTGAAAGCCACGCCTGATCTGGATTTGCAATGGCGTAATATTGAATATTGCTATTATCCCAGAGATAAAGTGGTACCGCCTTTCCAATATCTGTATTATCCTGGTTCGAATGATTAATACCGGCCTGAAAATTAAATTTAAGATCCTTCAATACATCGACGATCAATTTAAAATTCATATTAATATTGCGGGTTTTGAAAGATGATGTTGCGCCTTCTTTGGCCTCAGCTACTGCATTACCCCAGCCACCTTGTGCAAAATAATTTTTGCCATCCTGGGTGTAAACCGGGTGATTTGGCATCCCAAAAATTGCCTCCGTAATAATTCCTGACGAACCGACTCCTCCAACATCAGTCCGATCCTGATCTTCAAAAGAAACTTTAGTTTCCAGCCTTATTCTTTTTGAAAAATCGTAATCGTAATTCATTCGTAAATTAAACCTGCCATTATTATCAGGTGCATATTTTATTACTCCATCTTCTTTACTATATCCTCCGGACAAATAATAAGTTGAATTATTTCCACCTCCCGAAATATTTATATTATGCTTCTGCTGAAAACCATTTCCAATAACTTCATCAATCCAATTGGTATTCGTAAAGAAAAGCATCCAGCCACCATAAATGGGATGAGGAATTGGAGTAGGATCATTATTTTTAACCTTTTCAAGCAATTCAGGGGTGTACATAGGAGCAGCCCCATTGTGAATATTTGCTTCATTTTCCATGAGTGCAAACTGGTAATTATTCGGGCTTTTCATCATACCTGACATTTTTGAAGTAGCTACGTTGCCGCTATAACTAATTTTGGGAGTTCCCTTTCTGCCTTTTTTGGTTGTTACGATCATAACTCCATTAGCAGCACGTGCACCATAAATAGAAGCGGCAGCGTCTTTCAATACAGAAATAGATTCAATATCATCCGGATTCAATAAATCAAGGCTGCCGGCAACTCCGTCAATCAGAACAAGTGGTGTATTTCCTCCATTGGTAGAAGAATATCCTCTTACATTCAGATCGAATCCTTCTACTCCCGGCTGGCCTGAAGATCTTTGTATAACGACTCCCGGAATCTCGCCCTGGAGAGCCGACATTGTATTTGTTATAGGCTTAGATTTCAAAACTTCTGAATTCACTGTGGATACAGAACCGGTAAGGTATTCTCTCTTTTTTGTTCCATATCCCACTACCACTATCTCGTTTCCTGCTGTTACTTCTATTTCCATTGTAATGTTAACAGGCCTGTTATTTTCTACAGTCACACTTCTTTTTTGATATCCAACCATCGTAAATTCAAGCAACTGTCCAATATTCGCATTAATACTAAAAGTTCCATCTATATTGGTACTCGTTCCGATCGAAGTTCCTTTTACTACTACAGAAACACCCGCTATCGGATTTCCTTTTTCATCTTTTACAACTCCATTTATCGCCGCTGTAGGCGCAGGTAAGATTGCAGTAGGACTAACTAATTCAATATGTTTTTTTGCTTCTATTACTACAATTTTGTCTACAAGGGTATAAGACAATGGCTGATTGTTAAAACACTCATTAAGCACGCTTTCGATTGTTGCATCGCGTACATTGATACTTACATTTCCTGTTTGCCTTATTAAGCGGTCTTTATAAAAAAACTGGTAACTGCTTTGCTTTTCAATTTCCCTGAAAACTTTTTTTAGTGAAACATTGTTCTGTGCTAAAGTAATTGTTTGTGAATAGCCGGTTGCGCTTACCTGTAATCCCGTTGCTAAAAGAAAGATGGTAAAGAATTTCATGATCAACAGAGTTTTAGCCAGATACCTGTTTTTATTTGAAGGTAACTTGCATGTAAATTTTAAAAACATAACTTTGTATGGTTTAGGTTAAAAAATAGCGTTACTACAGCTTTTTATTCATGCCTTAAGGGCATTGATGAACCTGAATTATGGCTGGTCGTGCTCCCCCACTTCCGGCCTTTTTAATTCGTCTTTCGATAATATTATTTCATAATTAATTCTTCATTACCTCCGAGCCTACAATCATTGTTCTTCCCTGGATTTTTACATGCACATCGTTTAATTCTAAAACTTTTATTAGTTTAGATAACGGTACTTCTCTTGAAATTTTTCCTGAGAATCCTTCTTCTGATACTTTTCCTGAATATTTTATATCCACATTATACCACCTTGCAACCTGTCGCATCAATGTATAGATATCCGTATTATCAAATAAAAAATAACCATTTTTCCACGCCATGACGGGGTCTAAATCTGCATTCTTTATTATTTCAATTCCTGCAGATGTGATGCTGGCTTGCTGCCCGGGCGAAAGCATCTTTATTTTATTGCCATCTTTAATTCTAACGGAACCTTCTAAAAGGGTAGTCTTCATATCTGGTTCATCATGGTACGTATTCACATTAAAATGAGTGCCTAAAACTTCTATTTCGTCTTTATTCCCTGCCTTATTTTTAAAATCTACTCTAAACGGTTTTTTAGGATCTTTTGCTACTTCAAAATAAGCTTCCCCGGTAATCTCAACTCTCCTTTCATTACCTCTAAAAGCGGTGGGGAAACGAATGGAAGAAGCGGCATTTAACCAAACCCTTGAGCCATCAGTCAATATAAGTTGATATTGATTTCCACTGGCAGTGGTGATAGTGTTGTAAACAGTTGTTGCATTCATTTCACTTGATTTGTTATAAGCAATTTGGTCATTAAATTTCAGCACTTTAATATTTCCTTGCCTCGCTAATGTTCCATCTGCGGCTGTGTCTAAAAGAATAGTTGATCCGTTGCCAAGAGTAAGAACGGCAGTATTATGACCGGCAGGAAAATCCTTAACGGGGCGGGTATGAACATTCTGAGCAACAATAACCCTGGCTTCTTTTCGTCGAAAAATATAAAAAGCAGAAGCAAAAAAAATGAAGATAACTGCGGCAGCAGCACATATTTTAAACCAATGGATGCGGTATAAGGAAGCAGCTTCTTTCCTGTTATTTTCAAAAGTAATTGCTTGTTTTATCTTGTTGAAGGAACTGTCTAACAATGATTCAAATCCTTGGGTAAAATCAGATGAATCTTCCATCAGTTCATGTTGTCTTCCAATCAGCTTTTTGAATAACTCTTCGTTCTCTCCGGAATCAAAATATTGAATTAGCCTTCGGATTTCGCTTGGTGAGCATTTGTTATCCAAATATTTTTGAAACAGAATTTCTATATTTTTAGATTCTTCCAAATAATTCTTTAAGAGCTAATACGAAAGAAAAGGAACTTTCATCTGCCCGAATAAAAAATTTTTTTAGATGGAACCAAAAATCAAATACCGAAAAGTAAATTATAGAAGTAGAAAAAGAAAAATAACGGCGGTCTCTGCGATATGATACTGCTTAAGATTTTCCCGAATAAATTTGGTGGCTTTTACAATGTGATCATTGATAGTAGATGTTGAGATACTAAGAATTTCGCTTACTTCATCATAAGAACGTTCTTCTATCTTTATTAACTGAAAGATCTCCCGTCTTTTTGGTGGCAACAAATTGATCGCATCCTGTAATATCTGTTCATTTTCTTTGGTAAGTAAATTCTCTTCTACATGCTGGTAATGTTCACAGGCACTCTTTATTATCGCTTCCTGTAGTTTCTTATCCCGTGCGGCCTTCCTAAAAAAATCGTACACATTATTTTCTGCTATACGGAATAAATAGGCACGAAAAGATTGGTGCACGTCAATATTGTTTCTATTATTCCATAACTTTATAAAGGTCTCCTGCAATAGTTCTGCGGCATATAATTCTGATTTTACAAGCTTGATAATATATCCAAGCAAACGACTACTATATAGTTTGTATATTTCCTCAAAGGCATAAGGATCACTATTCTTAAGAAGAGTCACCAGATCCTTTTCATTTTCAGTGGAGCAGTACACGGGAAGCAGTTTATAATTATTGAGAATCTAAATTTACTTTTATTTATTGAACAACATTTCATGCAATCGGTTGCGTTAATTTTAAACCTTAATAGTAATGGTTTTAGATTCTTTATTTTTTTTATCCTTCCTTTTTTTCATTTGTTTTCATTCAATACACCAATTCTTCTTCCTCAAATGATAGTATGCTTTCCTCTGCAACAATCTTTCTGCAATAAAATAATTACCTGATTTATTTTTTTTTAAAATTGATTGGGGGAAGAACAATTAATCTTTTTGAATACTTTTTTGAAATTTGTTGCTCATATCGTATACTTAGACTACCTCACCTTTTTAAAATCCGGGCTAAAACGAACCAAACCAAACCAATCATTCATACCAAATAGCCACAAATGCCACCATTTCCGGCTTCCACCCTCCAAAATAATTTTTTTTAAATCATTTCAGGCTGGTATCAATCAAGCAAAAATTCACGCACCTCATCTTCACCCAATCCCGTGAACCGGCAAAACTCATTTACGGTTACCGCATTTAGAAAACGCTTTGGAATATCACCGGGCATGCTGAGAAATAAGATCATTATATGGATGGTTTATTTTCAATCGTTTGATTATTTTGATTTTGACTACACCAATTTTTGTTGCCAAAGTTTAATTCGCGTTGTGTAAAGTTACTGATGTGCGTTACAGCTTTCCAGGCAGAGTCATTGGGATTTCCATCAAAATTGATCGGAGTATTTATTCTGTACGTTGTAAGTGTGTCCGGAAAACTGCGCTGAGCGTTCACATAAAACATCCACATAAAGACAAAGAAAATCGACAACCAAAATTTTTTCATGCTTCTGAAATTCATGAACTCTTTTGCAAAAAGGGTAAGTTCGGCGATAATTTTTGCCGAAAAAAATTTGTTTAAAGATTCAAAAGTTAATTGAACAGGAATTATTGGCGGATGTCATAAACCCACAACTCAGCAGGGTTTCCATTTCTGGAAGGAACTGCGAGTAAAAATTTATTTTCAGAAGATAGCAACAGTGATGTTCTTGCACCGCTCCTTGTTTCAATATGATCGACTTCTTTCAAAGCGTTTTTGTTTGCCTTAAATAGGTCGATATAACCTTTACCTGCCGAAACAAAAACAAGACTATCGGCAGCATTATAAAAAACATCATCAGCATCTCCCGAACATTGAATTGTAGCAATATCTTTTCCTGTTTCTGTATTGATCATTCTTAAAGTTGCCGGGCTTCTGCAACCAATAAACAAACGGTTATTATTTTCGTCCAGCGCCATTGGAAAATTAGATGAAGCATTTGTATTCCTCCATTTTGAAATTATGGAATGCGTTCTTAAGTCAGCCACCTCTATCTCATTTGCATCAGGAACATTTATATACAATCTGTTTTGTTTTTTTGCAACCTGAAAGCTTTCAGGATGGCCATCTAATTGAATTGAAGTAACTTCTTTCATGGTATGCGCATCAATAATTGCAATGCCTCCGGTTCCATAACCAACGTATATCAAATTTGTTTCAGCATCATAGCGAACATTATCAGCATCATCTTTTAAGTCAACAGAACTTGATCGACTATAGCTTTTTGCATCAAAAAAAATACACTCACCATTTGCACCGTTCGCTACAAAAATGGAATTGGTTTCAGGAATAAAAACTACTCCCTGAGGTTCGTGTAAATCTTTTATGGTGTGAATAATTTTTTTATTTTTCAAATCAACAACTTCAACTGTGTTGTTTCCTAATGCTGCTACAAAAATTATTTGCTGCTTGCTGTCAAAACTTAAATGGTCAATTCGTCCACTTACGCGCGGTAAAGTAATGGATGAAATCAATTTCAAAGAATTACTTTGTGGTTGTGCGTCGCATCCGTTGAACAAAAAACAAGCACAAATAATTATTAGAGAAAAAGGATTCGATTGTTTCATGCTAATATTATTTTTTGCATAACTGATGATAAAAATATTCGCCGTTCTCCGGGTTTAATACGCTAAAATAATCTGCTCCTATTACGTAATATTTGCCGAAATTATATTTCCCTGCATGATGCCTGTATTTTATTTCTTGAGGGTCGCTTGTAAAGAGTAACCCATTTTTAAAAACACCTGTTACTTTAATTTTTTCATAAGAAATTACAACATGATCCCCTTTGATTTCGACATCGTAAGTCATCTTGCTTTCGTCAGAACAAAAATGTCTTTTACCCTGGAAAGGCGGTTTAAACATTTTAGTTTTTTCATGATGGAATGTTTTATTATTCTGAGCCAAAGCAAATGCATAATTGCAGCTAAATAAAAGTAAAAGCAGTATTGCTTTTTTCATGATCTAAGATATGAATTTAAAGTAGGGGCTTTATTTGTGATTAATTTTTTGTTTCTATTAATGGATTTGGACAACAAAGCTTTCAGCCATGAAAGGTGCAACCATAAAGAATAACCCCGCAAAAGTTAACAAGTCTTATCTCTTTTACAAATCCAAAAACTACTGCACAGAATCCCCAAAAAATCAAAACATACCTAACCATTTTTAATTATCATTTTACCTTTTTGAATTGGTTTTATCCAATGCTGCTTTTAAACCTGTTGCTAATCTGCCTGCATCGCCAACTGCCCAAAAATGCATCATAAATAAACGCGGTTCATCATGCAGCATATGGCTGTGGATGGCAGTCGGGGTAATACCATTTGCTATAAGCGCTTTTACAACCGGGTTTACTTCATCAGCCAGCAAAACAAAATCTCCTGTAATAGCAGCACGGTTGCCATTCATTTGAAAGTTAACTGATGTGGCCATGCCCATGGATGGCGGCATTTCCATTCCGCTTTCAGTAAGCTTCTCATTACGCGGAAAAGCATATTGCAACAACATTCCGTTTGGTTTACCCGTTGTGCCAAGAATGGCCGTTACTTTACTCCAGTCAATTTTTGGAGTTGGTGCTTTTGCCGACGTGGTGAGTGGCGTTGCAGTAACTTGTAAAACTGCTTTTATTTCCTTTGCTAATTGTACTGCATCTCCTTCACCATGATAATGTATATATTTAACTGCGGGTGTTTCATTAATTAAATGATTATGTATCGCAGTAATTTCAAGATTTTCTGACACCAGTTTTTTGATCACTTTTGGCACTTCCGAATCGAGCACAACAAGGTCGCCCATCATCATTGCATGACCATCCATGTTCATGATGCCAACCCACGTACCAAGCGCAAGCCCGGGTGCAACATTAAAATCTCCAACCTTTACTTTAAGATCGGAACGGGGATAGGATATTTTATAAACATTCCCTGTTACTGTCCCTTTCTTTCCAAAAACGTTATTTAACGCAATGGAATCTATTTGTGCAAATCCGGAAGATAAAAACAGCAGGCTTAAACCTGACAACATTAATTTTTTCATGGTTTTATAGTTTATATTTTTAAAATTATTCTTCTTCAATAAAATTTCCGTTGGCATCAAACTCAGCTTCTGCTTTTTTATCATTGGCTTTAAATCTTGCTTCATAAACTGTTTTCCCTTTTTCAGTTTCTTTCATCCATTTATCGGCGGTGATATTTGGATACTTTGCCTGAAAAGCATTCATTACCGGTTGAGGAACTTCTGATGCGGAAACTTCATGCTCATTTTCGCAGGATGCTAAAGCTGTTACTGTAAAAACAGCCACGCAGATAATTATTTTTTTCATAAAAAAGCATTTTTATGTTATTATGAATATTCAAACCATAATGCAAGTTAGAAAGCGATTTTGGAGAAATTTAGGCAGCCGGTTGCCTGAAAATTATTTGCATTTTATGCCACCCGTTATTGTATTGATAACTAACAGAATAACTGTATAAATTACAGATCTGTTTAACTAAGGCAAGCCCTAAACCGGTTGTTTTTGTTTGGTAAGAATCTTTCCTGAAACGCTCAAATAATAATGCAGGATTTGTTTGTAATGAAGGCCCGGTATTTTCGACAAGAAGATTGACAGGAGATAAATGGATAATGATCTTTCCATTTCGTTGATTATGCTCTACAGCATTCCTAATGATGTTAGATATGAGTATTTCAGTAAGAGAATGATTCGCGTGTAGTATCACATTTGGCTGAATTTTAGATTCAACCTCGGGGAAATTATCATAATAAATGATGAGGCTGTCTAATATACGTTCAATCATTTGCGAAACATTAACCGCTTCAATTTCCGGAAACTGATTATTCTCAATCTTTGAAAGTAACAGGAGCGTTTTGTTCATCTGGCTAAGCCTGTTCGTTGCATCGGTTATATCTCCCAATAATGAGGCATTCTTCTCGGTAAGGCCGGGTTGATTTATTAATAATTCTAATTTTGAACGGATGATAGCAAGTGGAGTTTGTATTTCGTGCGAAGCATTTTCTACAAATTGCTTCTGATTATAGTAAGCAGCGTTAACCTTGTTAATTAGATTGGTGATCACTGTATTTAATTCATCAAATTCAGTAGTACCTGTCTTTGATTGCAACATTAAAGATTGATTTCTGGTAATATCATATTCATTCACGTTTTTCATGGTTGAAAAAAATGGTTTCCATAACAGACGGGAGCTTTTACGGTTCAAAATCACAATTGCAATTAACAACAGGACAAATAATAATGCTTCGCCTAAAAATACTTTTATAATGAGATGCTTGATTTCTGTTGAAGAAACGTAGGTTGTTACCTGGTATATTTTATTGTTCCAATTAAGTTCACTGGTAAGTATTTTAAATGGAAGAGATTTTTGTTTGTCCGGATAATAAATTACAGTATCTCTTAGTTCATTAAGTTCTATTGATTCGTTGTTGGCACTTTGAATGATATCATATTCACCCGCTATGTGATTGTCAATATTTCCGGACTTTACTTTAAAAGCATTCCAGATATTTTTCTGTTTCAGAAATAACTGTTCTTCCTGCATGTGATGCGCCTGCATCTGCATCAAAACAAAAAACAATAAGGTGCATCCAAGTAACACAACAGGCAGCCATAACAATAGATAGCGGGTATTTTGCTGTAATAATGGTTTACTCATATTGACAATTTGTAACCTAATCCATAAACGGTTTGAACAATATCTTCACAACCCTTTTCTTTTAATTTTCTTTTTAGGTTCTTTATATGAGAATAAACAAAATCGAATGATGGCATGTTGTCCGTTTCATCGCCATATATATGTTCGGCTATGGCTTGTTTGCTTACAACTCGGTTCTTATTATTTATAAGGTAAAGTAACAGGTTGAATTCATTTTTAGTAAGTGAAAGAATTTGATTTTCGCATACAACGGTTCGCGCTGCGAGATCCATCTTAAGATTTCCTGCTTCAAGTATATCAATTCCGTGAGCATATTTTCTGCGAATTAGCGCTTTTATTCTTGCATTTAATTCAGACAGGTGAAAAGGTTTTGTTACATAATCATCAGCGCCAAAGTTTAAGCCGGTGATTTTATCATCTAATGAGTTTCTTGCAGAAATAATTACAACTCCTTCATCCTTCTTATACTTCCTTAAGTATTTCAATAATTCAAAACCACTGCCATCCGGTAAGTTGATATCAAGTATGATACAATCATAGTTATAGTCATCAATCTTTTGAATAGCATTTGCATATGTGGTCACGCCCTCACAAAGAAAGTCAATCTGCTCAAAGTATTCCATAATACTTTGCAATAAACTTGCTTCGTCTTCTATTACCAATAGTTTCATTTTACTTTTGACTTTGGATTATAGGAATTACTTGCTTTCCTTCCTTTAATTCTTCACTGCCTTTTAAAATCAATGTGTGGCCTTCATTAAGATCGCCAAATATTTCCTGTTTATCTTCCATTATTAAACCCTCCTCTTACATCAACACATTTTGTTGTACCGTCCGAAGCTTTAATAACAAACTTTCTCTCTAAGGTAGTAACAACAGCTGATGTTGGTACAAATCCCCATTAAACGTTTATACAAGCCTGAAAATTGATGAGGGATAATTGGAGCAATTTTTTAAACGCTCAAAACTAACAGGTGATTTTGGAGAAATTCTGGTAAAGAAAATATTGGCGGTTCAGATCATATGGCTGGAATAAAGAAGTTATTTGGAATAAATCCGATTATAGAAAGCGTTAAAATTGTATGCAGACTTTAACCTTTTGCTCAAAATTTCCTTCCTGTTGTTGGTTTTATACTCCTTATGGTTTATCAAATCCTCATATTCTTATGGTTTATCAAATCCTCATATTCCGGAGTCATAAACTCTATTATGGCTCCTTTCAAAATCAACCTTTAAATAATCTGATGGCAACTATTTTTAATGATAGGTTTTCCATGCGTGCAGAAATTTCGAAATATTACGAAGATCGCGCTTTACTGTTAGCCTTTGAAAACAATTCTTCAAATCAAATAGTAAGAAGAATTTATACCGCATCCATATCTACACCAACGTGATGTGTCTGAACTAGCGTCCATCCCAGAAATCCTGCAACAATTGTTAATACAAATCCGGCTCCTGTTAGAACCAAAGCATCACCAACAGCCGGATTGTCAGCATTCCATTTATCTTTTAACATCCAGAGATTTATAGCAAATAGCAGTAACGCTACTACGTTACAAACCAAATGAAATACTCCTGTTTTCTTTGCTTTCGAATCTGATGGAATGTATAACCAATCTATAAAGCCTGGAACCGCTGCTACAAGAGCCATAATAACCCCTGCGACATTAGCAACATACCCCGCTTTGAACCAAAATATATTATGATTACTACTGAATGCAATAAAACAGGCAAGCGCTCCTGTATAAAAGGCGACAGGAAAAGCGATCAGCATTGGATGTATAGGATGGCCGAGGATTTTGATCTTGCTGTACATTTTAAGAGATATTTGATGTGATATATTAAAAGTTGAGCATCAAAACATTTGCCAAAAGAATTTAATATGTATGGTAATATCCCTTAAATGATTTAGCTGCTAAAATGCCGAGAATATTATACAAATCCCAGTACTAATTTCAGCGTTTCATTCGGATTGGCAACTATAAAGTGAATGCTAATTTAAGATCAATAGTTGAGTAGTGCCCGCCATATCCACCACCGCCGGTTCCACCACCATTTCCTCCGGAACCTCCGGTATTTCCATAGGTACTACCTCCGGAGCCATTACTAATAAGATTTTGATGCCATCCCACGTATTTAAGTTCCAGGTCAATTGTTTTGGATAATCTGTCTCCCAAACCTGCACCATACCAAAAGCTGGTGCCTAAACCCGAAGTACCAAACCCTGCACCGGCTTCGGGATGTAAATAAAAGTTACCTCCTCCAAAATAAAATTTAACTCCGGCTAAAAGTGGTATATAATTGAAATCGGAATATTTAATCCCGTTTGTATTTTTACCGAAATAATCAATATAACCGGCATTTAAAGTAATACCAAAACTTCCCGAGGTTTTATATTCCCATCCAAGATAACCACCCAGCCCGAAACCTGAATAGGTGTTGAAATGGCCAATGGGCATTGAAGGATTAATGGCGATAGTCCAAAAACTTGTTTTACCATAATTACTGCCACTGGGTTTATTAGATTGATATGGAACTTCCTGTGATGTGGAATCATTCTGTGCACTGGCAGAGTACGAAATAGCTGCAATAGCTATACAAACCAATACTTTTTTCATAGTTTTCATTTTTTAAGATTAAAATACTAAACTCACCTTTTTGACTATTTTAAAAATTTCTGCAAACAACTTGCTGTAAAAATCTTTGATAGCTTTTCTTTAATTTTAATAAAGAGCCGCTGATCTATGATTTAGCTACAATTTTTTCCCGGCGAATTGTAAAATTTATGTAATATCAGTTAGAACAAGGATTTCTTCATTTATCTGTAATAAACAGAGATTAAAAATAAGGGCAAAAATATTTTTGAAAAGATGGCTCTAATACGATTTATAAGCAAAACTTTGCGGCAGGCCTATTGTTTTTAAAATGCCTGAATATATAGTTCCCCAAACCAGACTGAAGAAAGTTGTTTTACTTTGCCGTTTCAAATAAAAATCAACAATTCTTGGCTTTTTACCTTCCTGAGGATTGTTATTTTTTATAAGAAATACGTTTCCCAAAAAACTGATCAGGCTTTTCTTTTTTATGCCGGATGGTTTGTTCTTGTCTTTTTTAAGACCTACGAGATACAAATTCTTATACAATAATTCTCCTTTACCGGTACCTCTAAAATTATCACCTGTAACATGTGCAATACCTTTTTGTATCCTTCCCTTCTTTATCATAAATTCTCCCATCGGTTCAGTAATAGGATTTAAAACAGAACTATCTAAATCTCCGATATTAAGATCCATACTGAAGTCGCCGGTTTTATACTTTGAAAGGTCAAATACAAAGCCATTGGTCATGGGTATTTTATGCATAAACAACCCGGATGATTTGATTACCAAAAGATTTTGCTTTTTTATTTGTTCAGGGATGTTGGTAATATTCTTTATCTCACCATTCATATCATCAATATAGACGGTACCTGTTTTATCCATACCCGGATTATGTTCACTATAAGCGAGGTTACATTGGTGAATATGCATTTCTGTTATAGATATAGGCACCGGAATTCTCATTAATATCTGATGGGGAAAATTGTTAATTTTTACATGGCGAAAAGGCAAAGACCTGTCAAGAAATATTTTACAGGAACCATTACTTATAACTGCATCACTGGCAATAATATTTTTTTGGTTAGTGAGCTTCAACCAGTTAATACCATGCAAAATTATTTTTGGTATTGAAAGGTTATACATTTCTTTTCTCTCACGCAAATGGCTTTCAAATTGTTGTTGATTAAACCGCGGGTGCAACTCAAAACCGAGCGCAGTAATCTTATCCTCAGTTGTGGAAATGTTGATAGAGGCGCATTTAAAATAGTATAGATTATCGGTGGTTCTTCCATTAAAATTTTTAGTTGAAAGGATTGCCAGCTTTGCAAAAAGAAATCTTTTTGTATCATTTTGAATGGATGGATCTACAAGGATATTTTTCATCAGGATTGATATCTGATTGACTCTGTTTATTCTGTTTTTAGCCCCCGTATGGGTTATCAGGGTACCATTTAATACCTGAAAAGTATCTATTGAAATCCTTTTCATTTTCCTGACGATCTTTTGATAGATCGTGCTGGTATCAGTCTTTGAATTCTGATTCTCTTTTTGATATACCTCAATAACAGGCGCTTTAATCAAAATATTCTTCAACGATAAATGATCTTTCGATAGAATCGCATTGATATCGATTCCGTTAATACCGTGTATCGTTATCTGAGGAATTATAAACTTATATCTTTCGCTCGGATTGTGGGAATGGCTTTCAAATTGTTGTTGATTAATCGTGGGATGCAATTCAAAATGTTGAGCAGTAAATTTATCTTCAGCTGTAGAAATATTAACCGAAGCACATTTAAAATAGTACAGGTTATCAGGCGTTTGTCCATAGAAATTTTTGCAGGAAAGGATTGCCTGCTTTGCAAAAAGAAACCTTTTAGTATCATTCTGAGTGGATGAATCTATAAGAATATCTTTCATAAAGATCGATACCTGATTCAGTTTATTTATTCTGTTTTTAGCGACCGTATGGGTTATCAGGGTGCCGTTCACTACTTGTAAAGTATCAATCGAAATCCTTTTCATTTTCTTAACGATCTCTTGATAGATCGTGGTTGTTTCGGTCTTTGCAGGAACGCGCTTGGAGTCCTGATTCTCTTTTTGGTATACCTCAATAACAGGCGCTTTAATCAAAACATTCTTCAATGATAAATGATCTTTCGATAGCAAACTATTGAAGTCCATGCCATCAATACCGTGTAACGTTATCAGGGGAATCCTGAATTTATAAGTTTCAGCAGGACCACGAGAATCACTTTTTAATTGTTGCTGATTCAGCTGTGGATGCAATTCAAAATTAAGTACGGAAACCTTATTTTCAGCAGTAGAAACATTAACCGAAGCACATTTAAAATAGTAAAGATTATCCGGCGTTCGCCCATCAAGATTTTCAGCAGAAAGCGTTGCCTGCCTGGCAAAAAGAAATCTTTTAGTATCATTCTGAGTGGATGAATCTATGAGAATATCTTTCATAATGACCGACAGATTATTAAATGTAGCTAAACTATTTTTATCGCCTGTATGTATGGTGAATGCACCATTTTTAACTTCGATTGTGTTAATTGAGATGCTTCTCATTTTCTTCATGATTCCTTTATAAATCGTGATTGAATCATTCTTCATGCGAAGCGGCTTATTATACCATTTTTCCCGATAATATACTTCAATGACAGGTTCGTTAATCAAAATATGCTTCAACGATAAATGATTTTTTGACAACAGATCCTTTATCTGAATGCCATCAATATGTAATGAAGAGAGCGAAATTTTAAACACATTATCAGGTAGCATATGAGATTTGTCCAGATTTTTAACCATTTCAGTATCTGGAATAAGATCTGCACCGGAAATATCAATTGATAGATCTGAAATATGTGGATCAATTTTGCCAATTGATAAATCGTAAAGCCCTCCCGAAGCATCTTTTACCAATTGCTGAAGCTTTGCAATGAGGGCAGGCCGCAGATCTGCAATAGATTTCGATTTAGTATAATCAGGTTTAAAATCTTTTGCTTTTAAAACCACAAAACGGATATAGAAATAAGCGCCACTGATAAATATGATAAGGATGATAACTATTAATGAGAGCTTTTTCATATCTTATCTATCGCACCTTTTATAAAAAAGGTTTCCTTTTTCTATCAGAAAAAAATTATTGATAAGAATAAGATGGCAATATTTTCTTAACCACTTTAGTTTTGAATATTCACCCCGGACCTGATTAATTTCTCAATTCGTTATTTTTTTGGATTAGCCAACCTTTTGAAAAGAATGGTCGATGTGTAAATATGTAACGGCATTTTTAAAAATGAAAGTTCGCATGGAAGTGATGACACGATCTTCTTTGTCCGATGAGCAACTTATTGAAAAAATAATTAACGGTGAATCAGCGTTGTTTGAGCAATTAATTTGTAAGTATAATTCTTTTCTCTATAAAATTGCAGGAAGATATGGTTTTAACCATGAGAATGCGAAGGATGTTCTGCAGGATACTCATCTTGCTGTTTATTGCAAACTTGAACAGTTTAAATTCAAATCAACCTTTAAGACATGGTTATCGAAGATCCTGATTCATAAATGCCTGTACAAATTAAAATATAACTATGAGAAAAAAGAAGAGTGTTATTTTTTGAAAGACTGTACAAATAACTATAGTAAAATGGGTAGCGAATTTGAAAACGGAGAGGCTATTTGTTTGAAAAAAGAACTCCAGGCTTCACTGGAACAAACAATTAAAAAACTTCCTTTTATTTATAATATGGTTTTTATTCTTCGTGAAGAAGAAGGATACTCTGTAGCAGAAACTGCAAAACTGATGAATATTTCTGAGACCAATGTAAGAGTAAGATTAAGCCGTGCCAAAAAGATGTTACAAAAGAAACTTAACTTTTTATATCCTCCTGTAAATTGATAAGATTTAGGTACAGGAAAAAAAATCCTGAAAGTTGTAACATTTCAGGAAACTGCCCCTGAAAAGTTTTTCTGAAACGCTGGAACAATTTGTAAAAGGCTTCGGCATTGCTCATTTGGTAAAAGATGCACTGCTGGCTAGTAAGCTAAAAGTTACAAACGTTTGATGCACGTAGAGCCATTTCAAACCGTTTAAAGCTGATTTTTAGTTTTTTAAATACTAAAAGCATTATTCTTTATTTCGAAAATATCTTTTCCCGATTTCACAAATCCTTCTTTTCAGTTATTATTATTGCCTTATCGTACCCGATTCTTTACGCTGCCGTTCTTTTATTTGCATAAATAGAGCTGCTCGTTAAACTAAGATGCTTACTTAAAGTGATGCGCTCTGAAATTTGGTACAAATAGAAGGCTAATTACACAACCTTTCAAAGTAATGCAACGTTTAAAAGAAATCAGGTGTCAATTGAAAAATTATACATGAAGATCCTTCTGTTTTTGGTTCTTTTATTTTTATCGGTGAGTTGCAATAAAAATATGACCAACAATTCTGTTGATCAGAAAGGAACTGATATTTTTCCAAACAAAATTGGTGACACATGGGTTTATCTGGTTAATGATACTTTGGTAAACAGGACAAGCCAGGATAGCCCATTTGTTCAGTATAATCTGACAGTATCTGTAATTAAAAGCATTGAACTCACCCCAGGTATAACAGCCAATGTTTGGATTTATTCTTCTCCCAAAGGCATTGATACTAATTATGTTATCCAAACCGGCGATACCATTCATTTTATTGATATCAATCAAAATGTATATTCCACTTTTGCAAAACAGTATATTATCCCTTTCCAGCTTCATGATTCCTGGCAATACAGCACTCCTTCATTTCAAAATATAACGGTTGATTCAGAAGCTAATATTACCGTTGAACGTATGAAATATGAAAATGCATTTCATATTTCAGGTCATAGCGGCCTCCCTGATGCCAATTTTAAAATTGAGGAGTGGCTTGCAAATAATGTTGGAGTTGTAAAAAGATATTTCAATCCCGATGGAATGTTAATTGATCCCCGGCATATTATTTCATGGACTCTCATTAGCTATCATCTTAAATAAAGGATAATTAATGACGCCTTTAAAATTGTAATTCAGGATAGTATGCCTTTACATGAATCCATTTCCCTAAACTTTTCTCGTGTTTTTATGAATAGAATCTTTAACAGGTCGTTTGATCCTCAATTAATAATTTTACGTAAATCACTTCAACAGGAAATTGATCCTTATAAAAAATTAATGATGAAAAAGATTTTTCTGTCTATCATTTTTGTGATGGTGGTCACTATAACATTTGCTGAGAAATACCATAACGGTGCAAAAAGAGATACAGCCACATTTGCTGCCGGTTGTTTTTGGTGTACCCAGGCTCAGTTTCAGGAATTGAGAGGCGTAGAAAGTGTTATATCAGGGTTTATTGGCGGTCATACGAAAAATCCAACTTATGAGGAAGTTTCTACTGGCAGGACAGGTTATGCTGAAGCTTGTAATATTATTTATGATCCTTCCCTGATTTCTTATGATGAATTATTGGCTGCTTTTTTTACGATGCATGATCCTACTGAATTGAACAGGCAGGGCAATGATGTTGGCACACAATACCGGTCAGCTATATTTTATCATAACGCTGTACAAAAAGCAAAAGCAGTTTACTATATCGAAAAGCTAAATAAAGTAAAAGCTTATAAAAGTAAAATTGTTACACAGGTAACACCATTCACTGTTTTTTATAAAGCAAAAGACTATCACCAGGATTTTTATAATAAGAATCCAAATCAGCATTACTGCAAATATGTAATTCAACCGGAGTTAGAAAAATTTAGAAAAGTTTTTAAAGATAAACTGAAGCAGCATTAAAAATTGCAGCTAAAAACGATATAAAAATATGAGATCACTATTGATATTACCGGCAATATTATTGTTGTCTTTTTCCTATGGAATCTGTCAGAAGTATACAGCAACGTCACACCAAAGAAATCCATATTATTCCAGAACCGATACCACCCCTTTGAAGGTTAGTAATTCAGAATGGAAAAAGATCTTGCCACCGGAACTTTATGCAACTGCACGCGAAAGTGTCACCCAGCCCGCTTTCACAGGAAAATATTGGAATACCAATCCTAAAGGTACTTATTACTGCGCCGTTTGCGGGAACCTTCTTTTCAAATCTGATGCAAAGTTTGCAAGCACTTGTGGATGGCCGAGTTTTTTTGAATCCGCCAGGAAAAATAGTGTCATTTACAAAGTGGATAATTCTTATAACATGAAACGGACTGAAGTGATTTGCGCAAGATGTGGATCACACCTTGGACACATTTTTGATGATGGTCCGGCACCAACTCAC
>Ga0134128_10002802_pt1 | contig 21410 bp, 16 predicted proteins | sample KB31754_FD_96462 | JGI IMG/M metagenome (GOLD analysis project Ga0134128, IMG submission 96462) | Terrestrial soil microbial communities with excess Nitrogen fertilizer from Kellogg Biological Station, Michigan, USA - KB3-175-4 | ecosystem: Environmental > Terrestrial > Soil > Unclassified ... | reverse complement strand
GTCGATGCCGCGGTTGAGGAACTCGAGCGATGAGAGGTAGACGATCAGCAGCGGCGCGATCACCAGCGTGCCGAAGATGATCACGGTGCGGGCCGTCAGGCGCGAGCCCGGAACGTGGTTGCGGTAGTCGCGCACCAGCTGCCAGAGCTTGCGCACCAGCAGTACGGTGAGAGTCAGAACACCGGCGATGTTGAGCAGCAGGATCCACGGCTGCAGGCGGCCGAACTCGGACGAGTTCTGCACGCTCTTGGCGAGCAGTAGCAGCAGCGCGCCGAGGCCGATTGCGCCCCAGAGCGCAAGGGACCACGCGCCCCGGCGGCGTGCCAGCACCCGCTGCGCCGGGTCCCGATCGTCGGTTACACCGGCAGAGACCATGAGTACCACTTGCTCACGCGTTGCCAGTCATCGGTCCAGAAGAGCAGCGCACGGAGTGAGGCGGGAAGCTTGCCGCGCCGCACGCCCGCGCGCACGCTGATGATATAGCGACCTCCGTCGAGCTGCGGCTCGACGAGAATGGGCCAGTTGTCGACCTTGCCCAGGTAGGTCAGCGCCTCCTTCAGGGTGTCGAAGCTCTGCTGATCACCGCTGCGCACGTCACGGACCACGAAGCGGTCTGTGACCACGTGATAGGCAAGCTCCCGCCGCAGCGTGAGATCGACGACGTTGGCGTTGAACCATAGATGCCGAACGCGGTCGACCCTCGCCTCGACGTCGAACGTCAATGTGACCCCATCCTGCAGCGCCTCCCGGATGGCCGGATTCAGTGGATACTCGACGTGCGCGTAAAGCTGGATCACCCCGCGATCGAAGTTGACGTAGGCGGAGCTGACCTCGAGAGCTCCATCGAGCGCATTGGCGAGGGCCAGCGTGCTCGAGAGGACGAGCAGCAGGGCGCCGGCGAGAACGGCCAGTCTCCACCAGCCGCCGCCCGCGGGTGAGCGCTCAGAAGGGCGCTCCGGTCTTGCAAACCGTCGTGGCATGAATGCAACGGCAAAAGTGTAAGTCTTTCGGACCCGGACGTGCCGCTCAGGTTCCTCCCGTTGTCTTTTCGACACAAGCATAATAGAACCCGTCGGTTCCCGCCGCTCCTCCACTCAGGAGCTGGGTGCCGATGGCACGCGCAAGGCCGCCCGGGGCGAGCGCCTCGCCTTGCAGCATGGGGCCCGGGCGGGCTTGCGGCTGCACCGCCAGGAACCGTGCCATCACGGCTTCGTTCTCCGCCGGGAGGACCGAGCAGGTCGAATAAACGAGGCGCCCGCCGGGCGCGAGCATCCCGAAAGCTGCGGCGAGGATCTCGAGCTGAGCACGACCGAAGGCCGGGATGTCCTCGGCGCGCCGCAGGAGCTTGATATCGGGGTGGCGGCGAATCACGCCGGTGCCGGAACAGGGGGCATCCACCAGAATCCGATCGTAGTGGCGGCCGTCCCAGAACGACTGGGGCTCGCGCACATCGGCCGCCACGAGTCGCGCCGCGACACCGAGCCGGCGAAGGTTCTCCTGCACGCGGCCGAGGCGCTCCGCATCGATGTCGACGGCGGTGAGCTCGATGGCGCCCGCGGCGCTCTCGAGCAGGTGGCTGGCCTTGCTCCCCGGAGCAGCACAGGCATCGAGGACCCGCATACCGGGCGCAGCCTCGAGCAGCAGGGGAGCGAGCTGTGCGCCGGCGTCCTGTACCGACACCCACCCCTCCTTGAAGCCTGGGAGCGACCCGACGGAGGTTGGCCGATCGAGCACCACCGCACTGGCGCCGCCGCGCCCAGCCGTCCACTCGAGCAAACGCCCCGCCAAGCCGGCTGCTGCCAGGTCGCCCAGGTAGTCACCGGGGGAGCGACGGCGCGTATTCAGGCGCAGCACCATGGGGGGATGGGCATTGTTCGCCTCGAGGATCTGCTCGCAATGCTCCGGCCAGGCCGCGGCCAGTGCGTCGATCAGCCAGGCCGGATGGGCAGTGCGGACGACCAAATCAGCATCCGCGGCGGCGAAGAGCGTTTGACGCTCTCTGACGAAGCGGCGCAGGACGGCATTGACGAGCCCTGCCGCACGCGGCTGACCGATCACTCGGGCCGCGTCCACCGCCATGTCCACGACGAGCGGAGCGGCGTTGCGCGAATACTCGATCTGGTAGGCGCCCGCGACGAGCAGGGCGTGAATCTCACGGGCCAGTGTTTGCGGGGAAGAGAGCAGCGCATTGACCGCGGGACGCATGCGCAGGTACCAGCGCAGCGTGCCGAGCGCGATGGCCCGAACGGCCGGGGCCCGGGGACTCGCCTCGGATGTCGCCAATGCTTCGTCCGCCGATCGGCCCGAAACTACTGCGGCGACTGCGCGCGCGGCCTCGGCGAGGACGGTCACGCCCGGATTCGCCGGGCGCCCGGTCAAGTGGCGCCACCCAGGACGGTCAGCGGCTTGAGCGGCCGCGGTCCCCGGGTGAACAGGGAAGCTGGCATCGGTGTCCCTCCGGGCCGCTGCAGGGTCAGAAGGTCCAGACGGCCGGCTCCGCACTGCACGCGGATGTACCCCTCGCGGTGATGTCCGTTGACCTCGATGATGCAGCCCGGCTGGCCCGCAACCGCCGCCGTATCCTCGGGCGCCACTCTTGCGGCATGGACGAGGAGACGCTCGGGTGCCCCTGCCCCTGGATCGGTGCGCGCGGTCTCCGCCATGGGCCAGGGCTGCAACGCCCGGACCTGCCGCTCGATCGCAACGGCAGGCTGGCTCCAATCGATGGGCGCTTCGCGCTTTTCCAGCTTCCGTGCGTAGGAGACGCCCTCGGCAGGCTGCCGACAGGGGCGCGCCGTGCCGTCTGCCAGCGCTTGCAGCGTGTCGAGCAGCAGCGGGGCACCCAAGGTTGCGAGCCGTGCGCGCAGACTGATGCTGGTGTCTCGGCTGTCGATCGTGACCTCGCGCTGCAGCAGTATGGGTCCGGTGTCGAGCCCCTCCTCCATGAGCATGACCGTCACTCCGGTCACCTCGTCCCCCGCGAGCAGGGCGCGCTCGACAGGCGCCGCACCTCGCCAGCGAGGCAGAAGAGAAGCGTGGAGGTTCACACAGCCGAGCCGCGGGATCTCGAGAACGGCTTTCGGCAGAATGAGGCCATACGCCACGACGACCAACACGTCCGGGCGCCAGCTCTCGAGCTGTGCCCGATCATCGGGGGACCTGAGAGTCGCCGGCTGGGCCACCGGCGCGAAGGCGCCAACAGCAATCTTTACCTCCGAAGGAGTCAGGCGCCGCCCACGGCCCGACGGTCGATCCGGCTGCGTCAGGACGCCCACGAGCTCGTGGGGTGAGTGCATGAGAGAAAGCAGCGTCGGCACGGCAAACTCCGGCGTGCCGGCGAACGCAACTTTCATGGGCGGAAATCGTCGAGACGATTTGCTCGGCGCCATCCCTGCGCCGAGCCCTGCGGGCCGGCTGGCGCCGGCCAAAATCGCTCCCGACGATTTTGTCCGCGAGACCCTACACGTTTCGCCGCGGGTCTCTGAGACCCGCTAACGCGAGCCGCGACGCCCCGGGAAACGGGAACGGCCCTGGCCCGCTGTGCCCTGTCACGGCCATCAGAGAGCACGGCGGCGCTCGCGCGGGGCGGAGGACGCGCGCTCCTTGCGTTCCTTCTCCAGCTTCTTGCGCACGCGCTCACGCTTGAGGCTGGAGAGATAATCGACGAACAGCTTGCCGTCGATATGATCCACCTCATGCTGGACGCATACGGCGAGAATGTCTTCGCAGTCGCGCTCGAAGACGTTGCCATCCCGGTCCTGCGCACGGACGCGGATCTTCGAAGCGCGCTTCACCTCGTCAAAGTACCCGGGGACCGAGAGGCAACCCTCCTCGGTGGCGATCTCTCCTTCGCGTGAGAGGATCTCCGGATTGATCAGGATGAAGGGGTCGTTGCGGTCCGTAGAGAGGTCAATGACGATCAGGCGCAGGTGGACGTCCACTTGCGTCGCGGCAAGGCCGATACCGGGCGCGGCGTACATCGTCTCAAGCATGTCATCGACGACCCGATGAAGCTCCGCATCGAACCGGGTGACGGACTGGGCGCGGGTACGAAGCCGCGGATCGGGGAATTCGAGAATCGTTCTAATCGCCATAGGGGTTCGATTTGGGCGAGATACAGGGGTTCAAGGGGCCCTCAGAGGGGCGACCGGGCCGTGATCCAGCGCACAACTTGACATTAAGCCGCCCTGCGCCGGATGGCGGCATGCGATTATAGCCCGCCCATTCAAGCTGGTAGCCGCCGTTGCAAGCTCGCAGGCCCGCGCTCGCCCACAGCGGCGCAGCCGACTTTGGGCCCATATACGAGGGGTGGAGGATGGTCTCGAATCTAGCTTTCCGGTCCCGCCTGGCTGCGGGTCTCGCTCTCTCGGTCACTCTGGCCGCCTGTTCGATGCTGCATGGCTCCCGCCAGGCAGCGCCCAGCACGCCGGAAAACGCCGCCCCGCCGGCGAGTCAGGCGCCGGCCGCCGATGGCGGTCAGACCGCCACCGAGTCGGCGGTCTCAGCCGCCGACACCGCGCCCCAGGCCTCTGCGGCACCGGCTCCCCAGCTGAATCCGAATGCGCCGATGACCTATACGGTCAAGCGTGGCGACACTCTCTGGGGCATCGCGTCCATGTATTTGCGCGATCCATGGGACTGGCCGGAGGTGTGGTACATCAATCCGCACGTCCGCAATCCCCATCTGATCTATCCGGGCGACAAGCTGGCCCTGGCCTATGACAGCAACGGCCGGCCGCAGGTCCGCCTGGTCGAGGCGAGTGCGCTGCGGCTCGAGCCGCGGCTGCGCAGCACGCCGATCACCGCCGCGATCCCGACCATCCCCTACTCCGCGATCGCGGCATTTCTCGAGCGGCCAACGGTGCTCACCAAGGACGAGGTGCAGGACGCGCCCCACGTCGTCGCCTTCCGCAACGAGCATGTGATTGCCGGCTCCGGTCACATCGCCTACATCAGAGGCCTCGGGTCCGATGAGCACGCGCGCTACAGCGTCGTGCACGTGGCCGACAGGCTGAAGGATCCGGATACCGGTCACGTGTTGGGTTACCTGGGGATCTACACTGCCACGGCTCTGATCTCACAGCCCGCCACCGACCCGGCGCGGGCTACGCTCATCGATACCGCGCGAGAGACCCTGCGCGGTGACAAGCTGATCTCGACGGACACGCAGGTGCCCCTCAACCTGGAGCCGCGGGCACCCGCCACCCAGGTCAACGGGAAGATTGCCTGGATCGTCGGCGACACCGGCATCAGTGACCTCGCAGGTCAGTTCGACATCGTGGTCATCAACCGCGGGTCCGACCAGGGACTGGAGGTCGGCAACGTGTTGGAAGTGGATCAGGCCGGCGAGGAAGTGCGGGATACCTACGGCCCGCATTCAGGAGCCCTCCGGCACCTGGGGGAGATGGGATCCTCGCTGGCGCCGCGCGTCCGGCTGCCGAACGAGCGCTCGGGCACCCTGCTCATCTTCAAGACCTACCCGCAGCTGAGCTTCGGGCTGATCGTCGGCGCGTCCGATACGATTGCGATCGGAGACGCAGTCCGCAATCCTTGATTGATGGCGCTGGATCCGGGCATCCTGCCCGGCCCAGCGCGCGTTGAGCAAAAAAGCGTGGTTTTTTGCTCAACGTCCGCCACCTTTGGCGGCGGGGCACCTCCTGTGCCTGATCCGAGTGTTATTTGACGCCGCGTGGGCGGGTGGGCGCCGCTTTGCGCGCGGGCTTGCCCTTGGCGGGCGTCTTCACCTTGGCGGGCTTTTTCGCGGCGCTGACTGCACGGCGCTTGCCGTCCGCGGCAGCAGATGAGCCGTTGCTTCGCTGCGCAGACGCCTGCGCGTGACGCGGCGCTGTTGCGTGAGCGCGTTCCAGCTTCGGTCCGCCGGCAGGCACGCGGCCCCTTGAAGGGGTGGCCGGTCGCCCCTGCGCGCGCGAAGCGCTCGCCGCGGGTTTCGGCGTGCCTGCCGCAGCCGCGGCTTTCGCGCCTGCGCCCCGCCTGAACCGGCCGAATCTTCCCTTGCCCCTCGCCGGAGCCTGCGCAATCAGCGCCCGGCACTCCTCCAGAGTCAGTGACTTCGGCTCGCGGTCTTTCGGCACCTTGGCGTTTTTCCTGCCGTCGGTGATGTACGGACCGTAGCGGCCGTTGAGCACCTGAATGTTGTCGACACCGAAGTCAGCGATGATCCGGTTGGCGTCGGCTTCCTGCTTCAGGCGTATGACCTCGAGTGCCCGCTCGAGCGTCACCGTGTACGGATCGTCCTCCTTCAGCGAGACATACTTGCTGCCGTACTTCACGTACGGACCGAAGCGGCCGACGTTGGCGACGATCGTCTCGGCCCCGGCGGTCTCACCCAGAGTGCGCGGCAGCTTGAAGAGTTCCATCGCATCGGCAAGTGTGACGGCGTCCATCTTCTGGCCCGGGCGCAGACCCGCGAAGCGCGGTTTCTCGGCATCGTCCTTGGTCCCGATCTGCACGAAGGGGCCATAGCGCCCCATCCGCACGGTGACCGGCTTGCCGCTGGCCGGATCCTTGCCGAGCTCGCGCGCCTGCGCGACCTCTTCGCGCGAGACGTTCTTCTCGATCCGCTCCACCTGACGGATGAAGGGCTTCCAGAACTTGTCGAGCGGCTGCGTCCATTCCTCCTCGCCGCGGGAGATCGCGTCGAGCTCATCCTCCATCGCCGCCGTGAACCCGTATTCCACGTAGCGGTGAAAGTGGTGTGTCAGGAACCGATTGACGATCTTGCCGATGTCCGTCGGTACGAAGCGGCGGCTGTCCATCTCGACGTACTCGCGGTCCTGGAGTGTCGAGATGATGGTTGCATAGGTCGAGGGACGGCCGATCCCGTGCTCTTCGAGCGCCTTCACCAATGAGGCTTCGCTGTACCGCGGCGGCGGCTCGGTGAAGTGTTGGTCGGCATGCAGCGTGACGAGGTCGACCAGATCGCCTTCCTCCAACGGCGGCAGCACGTGATCGTCCTCATCCGACTTAACGTCATCCGCCCCTTCCTGGTACACGGAGATGAATCCCGCCTTCACCAGCGTCGAGCCGTTGGCGCGCAGGACGTGTCGCTCGGGACCGTCCGGTCCGGCAAGCATGTCGACCGCAACCGTATCGAAGATCGCCTGCGCCATCTGCGAGGCCACGGCGCGCTTCCAGATCAGCGCATAGAGCCTGTAGAGATCGCCGTCGATCTTACCCTCGACATCGGCCGGTATGATGGCGGCCGACGTCGGCCGGATCGCCTCGTGCGCTTCCTGGGCGTTCTTCGACTTGGTCTTGTAGATGCGCGGCTCCTCGGCCACCTCACCGCCGCCGTAGAGCCGTGCTGCGACCTCGCGAATCTCCCGTACCGCCTCGGCCGCGAGCGACACGGAATCGGTACGCATGTAGGTGATGAGGCCGACGTTTCCTTCGCCGATGTCGACACCTTCGTAAAGCTGCTGCGCGAGGCGCATCGTGCGCCGGGCGTTGTAACCCAACTTGCGGGCTGCCTCCTGCTGCAGAGTCGAGGTAGTGAATGGCGGGGCCGGCGTGCGCCGTCGCTGCTTGCGATCCACCGCGATGACGCGTACCTGGCCAAGCGACTCCGGTGCGGCGCCTTGCTGCCCGGCGGCCTGGCGGGCCGCCTGCTGAATGCTGCGCTCGACCTCACGCGCCTGCGCCTCATTCGTAAAGGAGAACTGCTCGACCTTCCTGCCGGCGTACTCGGTGAGCTTCAGCGGGAATGGCGGCGAGTCATGAGTGCCCTCTCCCTCGAGCGTCCAATACTCCTGCGCGACGAAGGCGGCGATCTCCTCCTCGCGCTCGCAGATCATGCGCAGCGCGGGACTCTGTACGCGGCCTGCCGAAAGGCCCCGGCGCACCTTCTTCCAAAGCAGCGGCGAGAGGTTGAAGCCGACCAGGTAGTCGAGCGCCCGCCGCGCCTGCTGCGCGTTGACGAGATCGAGCGACAGAGTGCGCGGCTGCGCCACTGCCTCGCGGACGGCATTGCGGGTGATCTCGTAGAAGACCACCCGATGGACGTCCTTGCCGTCGAGATCGCCTCGGGACTTGAGGATTTCCTTCAGATGCCAGGCGATCGCCTCACCCTCGCGGTCGGGGTCGGTGGCGAGATACAGCGCCTTCGATTTGGCGAGCCCGCGGGCGATGCTCTCGATGTGGCGCTCGTTCTTCTCGAGCACCTGATATTTCATCGCGTAGCCACGCTCGGGATCGACCGCGCCCTCCTTCGGGACGAGATCGCGCACGTGGCCGTAGGAGGCCAATACCTCGAAGTCTTTACCCAGGTATTTCTTGATGGTTTTCGCCTTGGCAGGCGACTCCACCACGACCAGATTCTCAGCCATGTGGCAGCGGGTCTCTTTATCCGATCAGTGCCGGACGGGGCCGCCGGCGCCCGACATGACGCTCTCGAAGCGGGCAAACGCCAGCTCCTGTCCCGGCTGGCTCGAAAGGACGAGGAGCACCACCCACTTCAGCTGCTCGACGTCGACCTCCTCGACGTCCAGCGCCAGCGCGCGCTCGATGACGAGCTCCCGTTGCTGTGCCGTAAGGACATGCTGCCGGTCCAGCAGCATGAGGAATGCGCGGCAGTCGGACGAGAGGCGAGACAGCTCGCCGTCGGCGAAGACGCGCATGCCCGCAGGGTCGAGGGGGGCGTCCGCGGGCCCGGGCGATGCCCGGTGATCGCCGACCAGCGCCGACAACCACTCCATCGCAGCCACGACCTCGCTCACCGAGAAGCCCCGCTTCTGCAGGTCTTCGAGCATGTGGCGCCGCTCGGGCACGCCCGCCGAGTCGCCCAGCATGTAGTGGTCGTAAACGTAAATCAGTACTTTCAGAACACTGCCGGTGGTCATTTGGACAGTCGGCCGTACAGGCCGCCGGGAAACGGCGCGACGCGCCCTTCAAGCTCGAGAATCAGCAACATCGAGGCTACCGACTCGCCGGACAAGCCCGAGCGAGCCACGAGCGTATCGATGGTCACGGGTTCGAAACCGAGCGCATCTAACAGCATTTCATACTCCTTGTCCAATGGCGCGCCGTCTCCCGGGGCGGTCGCAGCATCCGCTGGAGGGCCCTTTTGAATTAATACAAGTCTTTGATTATCTTTGAAAAAATATAACTCCTTCAGCACGTCCGCCGGCCCTTCAACGAGCTGCGCGCCATCCCGGATCAGCTGGTGGCAACCCCGGGAGAGAGGGCTGCGGATGGACCCGGGCACGGCAAAGACCTCGCGCCCCTGGTCAGCAGCCCGCTTTGCCGTGATGAGTGAGCCGCTGCCCTGGGCCGCCTCCACCACCAGCGTACCGAGCGCCAATCCGCTGATGACCCGGTTGCGCCGCGGAAAGTTCTGCGGCTGCGGCCCCGTTCCCGGTGGAAACTCCGAGACGATCGCCCCCGTCGCTCTGATTCGCGCTGCCAGACCGGCATTCTGCCGTGGGTAGATCCGGTCGAGTCCCGTGCCGAGTACCGCCACGGTGCGCCCGCCAGCGGTCAGCGCCCCCTCATGGCTTGCGGCATCGATGCCGGCCGCCAGGCCGCTGGTGATCGTCAATCCGGCAAGGGCCAGTGCCTCCGCGAACTCCCTGGCGATGGCTCTCCCTGCCGGCGATGCTGCTCTCGCCCCGACCACCGCAAGCTGTGGGGTACTCAAAGCACTGACGTGTCCCAGCACATAGAGCGCCGCGGGCGCGCCCGGAATTGCCGCGAGCTGCGATGGATAGTCCCGCTCACCCCACAACACCAGGCGAGCGCCACTGGCTTGCAGCCATTGAAGATCGGCCTCGAGCGCGCGCGCGTCGGGCTTGCGCAGAAACTCCTGCGCGGCCGGCGGCAGCTCTACGCGCGCGATGACTTCCGGCTCGCAGAGCCGCTCCAGATCACCCTGCGAGGCGGCTGTCAGCGCCTGCACGTGATCCCCGGTAATCCCACGGCTCCGTATCAACTTCGCGCCAACCATCGCGATACTCATGGGCACGGAGCATAGGGACGGCCGTCCGAGACGGGTCCCCCGAATATCGGCGGCAATCGTCGAGAAACGCGGGCTCCAGCGGATGTACGGGGTCGGTTCTCAGCCGGCTGCCTCCAGTGTCGAAGCAACCTCGAGCCACCGCTCCTCGAGCGCCGGGATCTCTCGAGACAGCGCGCCGTGCCGGGCGCTGAGGCGCCTCCGCTCATCGGCAGTCGCGGCAGCGTACGTCGCGGGGTCGGCGAGGCGGGACTCGATCTCGCGCCTTTCCGCGGTCAGCTGCTCGAGCAAGCCCTCCAATTTGCGTTGCTCGGCGCGCAGTGGCGTCAGCCGGTTGCGGGCTTCGGCTTCGAGTCGACGCTGCTCGCGGCGGGACGGCGCAGAAGCGCCCGGGTCCTCCGTCTGCATGGCACCCGCGCCACGCGCGAGCCATGCCGCGTAGTCCTCGAGGTCGCCGTCGAAAGGGGCGACGACTCCGTTGGCAACCAGGAGGAACCGGTCGCAGGCGCCGCGCAGCAGCGCACGATCATGCGACACGATCACGACCGCACCGGCGAAGTCCTGCAGTGCGAGCAGCAGCGCGTGGCGCATGTCGAGATCCAGGTGGTTGGTGGGCTCATCGAGCAGCAGCATGTTGGGCTTACGCGCGACGAGGATCGCCAGCGCCAGGCGCGCGCGCTCGCCGCCCGAGAATTGGCGCGTCGGCTCGAAAACCCGCTCGCCGCGGAAGCCGAACCTGCCCAAGTGATTGCGCCGCTCGAGCTCGCTCCAGCACGCCTGCTCGGCCCCGCCACGCCGCTCGAGCTCACCGAGAGCGGTGCCTTCGGCGTCGAGATGCTCGAGCTCGAGTTGCGCGAAGAACCCCGTCGCGATATCCGGCGCCACCTGCGCATGCCCTGCAAGTGGCTCGAGTTGCCCGGCCAGCGTCCGCATCAGCGTCGACTTCCCTGCGCCGTTGCGGCCAAGGATGCCGATACGATCACCCGGACTGACATCGAGCGAGACGTCGTGTAGTACTTGGCGCTCAGCGTAGCCGGCGCCTAAGCGCTCCAGGCTGATGAGAGGTCGCGGCAATTCAGCGGGCGCCGCGAACTCCCACTCGAAACCTTCCTCCAGGTGCACCGGCGCGAGGGCAGGCAACCGAGCCAGCCACTTCAGACGGCTCTGCACCTGACGCGCTTTGCTGGCCTGGGCGCGGAAGCGCGCGACGAAGCTCTCGACTCGGGCGCGCTCGCGTTGCTGTCGAGCCATCATCGCCTGCGTCCGCTCCGCCTCGGCGGCCTGCTGAATCTCGAAGGCGCTGTAGTTGCCCGTGTAGGTGCGCAGGTGCGCACCCGCAATGTGCAGGATACGTCCAACCACACCATCCAGGAACTCACGGTCGTGCGAGACGAGCAGCAGTGTGCCGGGATAGCCTTTCAACCACGCCTCGAGCCATAGGACCGCATCGAGATCGAGATGGTTGGTGGGCTCATCGAGCAGCAGCACGTCGGAGCGACGCATCAGTGCGCGGGCAAGGTTGGCACGCATCTGAAGGCCACCCGAAAACACGCGTACCGGCCGCTCCAGATCATCAGGCGCGAACCCGAGCCCCGCGGCGAGTTGCGCCGCTCGGCTCCTCGCCGCGTACCCGCCCAGGCGGTCATATTCCGTATGCAGAGATGCCAAGCGCGTCCCGGCGGCTGCGTGGGCGGCAGTGTCGCCGGACTCCCGAGCCCGGGCGTTCGCTTCTTCCATCTGCGCCTCCAGCGCTGTCAGCTCGAAGTCGCCCCCACGAATGTAGTCGACCAGCGTCGCGTCGGTGTCGGGCAGCTCCTGGGCGACAGCCGCGACGCCTAAGCCGGGTGGCGCGCGGTACTCACCCGCATCGGGTGCGAGCTCGCCGCGGATCAGCGCCAACAGAGTCGATTTGCCGCAGCCGTTGCGGCCGACGATGCCGACCTTCTCGCCGCGAAAGATGCTGCAGGTTGCGGCGTCAATGAGTACCTGTGATCCGCGCCGCAGGCGGACATCGGCCAACGTGAGCATGGGCCGGCGATCTAGTCGGCGATCGCCGCGACGTTTGCTTCCTGCGCGTAGCGCCTGAAGGCCGCTCCTGAGGCGGTCTGGCGCTGCAGCAGGCCGAGCAGCTCCTCGGCCTTCAGCGGCTCGCCGAAGAGCCTCCCCTGCGCGTAGTGGCAGCCGTTGCGGCGCAGGAACTCGAGCTGACTCACCGACTCGACGCCCTCGGCAATGACCTCCATCTCGAGGTTGCGGCCCATCTCGATGATGGTGCGCACCAGAGTGGCATTGCCGGCGTTCTCGCCGACGTCGCGTACGAAGGACTGGTCGATCTTGAGAGTGTCGATCGGGAACTGTTGCAGAGCCGAGAGCGAGGAGTAGCCGGTGCCGAAGTCGTCGATCGACAGATGCAGGCCCATCGCATAGAGCTCATCGAGCAGGCGCAACGTGCGCTTCGCATCCGCCATCAGCGTCGTCTCGGTGATCTCGAGCTCGAAGGCGGTCGGTGAGACCCCGTGACGGCGGAACACCGAGCGGCAGCGCAGGATGAAGCTCGCCTGGCGCAGCTGTTTCAGGGAGAGGTTGAGGGAGATGCGGCCGGGATCGCCGATCTCGCTCTGCATCTGCCGGTAGTCCATGCAGACCCGATTCAACACCCACTCGCCGATGTCGAGGATGAGGTTGGTCTCCTCCGCAAGCGGGATGAACTGCGACGGCGGAATGTCGCCGTGCCCCGGCAGACGCCAGCGCAGCAGCGCCTCGGCCCCGATGATGTGGCCGGTGGCGAGGTCCACCTTGGGTTGGTAGCGGATCACGAGCTCGTCACGCTCGAGCGCGCGGCGCAGCTTGCTCTTGAGGATCAGGCGCTCGACCGCCGCCGCATTCATCTCCGGCGAGTAGAACGCGAACGTATTGCCGCCGTTCTGCTTCGAGTAGTACATGGCCGCATCGGCATTGCGGATGAGGTCGATCACGTTCTCCGCATCCCGCGGGCAGAACGCGATGCCGATGCTCGCGGTGAGAAATACCTCGTGCTGGTTCAACTGAAAGGCGCGGCTCACCTCCGTGAGCACGGCGCGTGCGAGGTGCGCGATCGGACCGCGGTTGTCGGCCTCGGCGGGAAGCCCGTCGAGCACCAGGGCAAACTCATCGCCGGCGAGCCGCCCCAGGAGTGCGCCTTTGGGCAGCGCGCGCGTCAGCCGCTCCGCCAGCACCTCGAGCACACGGTCCCCGGCGCCATGCCCGAAGGTATCGTTGACCTCCTTGAAGCGGTCCATGTCGAGGTAGAGCAGCGCCACCGCCTGTCCGCTGCGCAGCCCTCTTGCGATGGTCTGCTGCAGGACGTGGTGGAACTGCATGCGGTTGGGAATCTTGGTGAGCGCGTCATAGCGGGCGAGGTAGCGGATGCGGCGCTCGGCGCGCTTGCGCTCGGTGATGTTGCGGGCGACGAAGATATTGCCCTGGAACTGCGGATCAGTGCTTTCGATCCTCGAGCCGGTGAGTGACACGGGGATGGTCTGCCCGCCGCGGGTGCGCACCACGGTCTCCCGCGTCTCCTGCGCGGCCTGCAGCAGGTCGAAACCGTCGCGCTCACGCTCATCGAGTATCGCGATGATGCTGCGGCCGAGGATCTCCTCCTCGCTGTAGCCGAGAAGCTTGCAGGCCGCGGAGTTGGCCACCTTCACCACCCCGTCGGGGGAGGTGACGAACACGGCGTCCGTCATGCTGTTGAGGACGTTGTGAAGGTAGTTCTTGTGGATGGTCGACTGGCGCAGGCGGGAGCGCATGCGCTCGAGGGCCTGCTCCAGCTCCCCGATGATGTCGCTGCGGCGCACCTCGATCTGTCGGGTGTAGTCTCCCTGCCCGACGCGGTCGGCACTGCGGATGAGCGCCGCGGTGGAGGACTGGATGCCGCGCGCGGCCCGCCAGGCGATCACGGCCGCCGTCAGGCTGCCGAGCACCGCCAGCGCGCCAACCCCCTGCGCGGTGAGGGGATCGGGCGGGAGGCGCCATACCAGGAAGCCGGTCACCGCCGCCGTTGCGAGCAATACCACCGCAAATGCGGCGCTCGCATACTTCAGCTTGAGGTTGGCAGAGTTCAATCGGGCTTGTTGAGCTAGCAGCCCGATAATAGTACCCGAAAGCAAGTGCGTGAGCGGCCCAGGGCCGCTCCCTGGGCCGCGGGGTCAAATGCGGTGAAAGGGCTGGCTGCGCAAAGCGGCGAAGCCGACTTTACTCCGCGCATCCATGCGCTTCGGCCCTACGGGCCCGCCCTGCCGGGCGTTCAAAACTGCTCCAGGCAGTTTTGTGCGCCAATCAACCCATACCCGACCAGACTTTCTTGATGTAGCCGACCATGAGCCCGCGCATCGTCGACATGGGGTCGTCGGCAGCGGCGAAGATCGGCGGGTTGCGCCGCAGCAGCCGCCAGTTCTCGCTCCGCAGCACCTGCCGCAGATAGTCGACGTTTCGGTCGATGGCCTCCATGTAAGGATTTCTGCCACCGTACAGGACCTCGAGGTACCGGTAAGCGGCGCGGAACTCCCCCTGCAGCCGCTTCTCGCGCACCTCGGCCACGAAGTCGGGGGTCTGGCGCAGGAGGTCGAGGCCCGAGGCATACTTGATTTGGCGGCCGCCGTTGGCGGCCATCGGCAGTGCGACGCCCCCGAGAACGAACTCCGCGTAGAGCCGGTCGCGGCATTTCTCCAGGTAACAGCGGTCGGCCATCTGCGCGATCATGTCGGCCGTACCCAGGAGGTGGCCCACCATGATGTCCCGCGGGTCGGGAACGCGGGCCTCGATCTCGGCGAACGGCAGCTCATAGCCCGTGAAATGAATGATTTCGCGGACGACCGGCACCCAGGGGGCGAGGCCGACCTCGGGCAGGAACTCCTGGAGGAAGCGCGCTCCACGGGAGACATGGGTTCGGGTGAACTCCGCCCCGTTGTACGAGTCCTGATCATCCAGCCGCCGCAGATACCCGACGTCGTGGAAAAGGCCGGTAATCAGACCCACGACCGCCCGCTCACCGCCCAGAGGCGGTCCCTGGAATCCGTTCCCCGCCTGACGCTCGTACCCCACGAGCAGCCTCGCCAGTGCGAGGGTGATATCCAGCGTGTGCTGGCGGTCGTGGTAGACGGTGTCCACGCCGTGAAAGCCCGGGACTTCACCGGCGAAAAGCCGCTCGAAATGCTCGAAAGACCGCCGCAGGGGATCCATCGGCGCATCGGGCCACGTGGGTCGATAAAGCGCCTCGACCGCGCGCAGCACCGCCTCCGGCGAGCTCACCTGCACGGAATTGGTTACGTCGAAATCACTGCGCCGTGCGCTGCTCATTCTCTTGGTTTGGTGCACGGCTTCATGCCGCTCCCCGGAGCGGGATTTGCAGCAGTCTAGGAGCCGCCCCTCCCCGCCACTGCGACCTAACGCACAGTTCCGTGCGCTGGCGCACGGAACTGCGGGGTCTGCGAAGCGGACCCCATCCGCCCGCCTGGCGTCGCTGGCTGTGGAGGGAGCGTTCAGCCGGCGATTTCGCCGGGAGCGGCTATGCCGTGCTGCACCAGCAGGGGGCGGATATCGGGACGGCGGCCGCGGAACTCGACGAAGGCCTCGAGGGCGTCCCGGCTGGCTCCCCGGGACAGGATGGAGTCCAGAAACCGCTGCGCCGTGGCACGGTCGAAGACGCCCCGCTCCTCGAAGGCCGAGAAGGCGTCCGCGGCGAGGACTTCGGCCCACTTATAGCTGTAATAGCCCGCGGCGTACCCGCCCGCGAAGATATGTCCAAAGCTGTTCGGGAAGCGGTTCCACGGCGGCGGGCTGATGACCGCCACCTCGCGGCGCACTTCCTGCAGCACGTCCCGCACACGCCCCCCGCGCTCCGGGGAATACTCGGCGTGCAGCCGGAAATCGAACAGCGCGAACTCGAGCTGCCGCACCATTTGCAGCCCGGCGTGGAAGCTGCGGGTGGCGCGCAGGCGGTGCTGCGTCTGCGCCGGCAGTGGCGCCCCCGTCTGGTAGTGGCTGGAAATCCGGCTGAGCACGTCCGGGTGCCACGCGTAGTTCTCCATGAACTGGCTCGGTAACTCGACGGCATCCCAGGCCACACCATTGATGCCCGCGATGGTCGGATAGTCGACGCGGGTGAGCAGATGATGCAGGCCGTGACCGAACTCGTGGAACAGTGTCAGCACGTCGTCGTGCGTGAGGAGTGCCGGCCGGCCCTCGCCCGGAGGCAACACGTTGCATACCAGATAGGCGGCGGGCAGCGCTGCGCCCGAGGACAGCTGTTTGCGACCGATGCACTCGTCCATCCAGGCGCCACTGCGCTTGTTGGGTCGCGCATAGGCATCCAGATAGAAACTGCCGACCGGCCGGCCCGCGGCGCTCTCGATCTCGAAGAACCGTACGTCCGGATGCCACACCGGGGCGCCGTGGCGCTCGTGGAGGCGGACATCGAACAGCCTTTCGGCGACCTCGAAGAGGCCCGCGAGGACGCGCGGCAGCGGGAAGTAGGGGCGCAGCTCCTCCTGCGAGACGGCGTAGCGCTCACGCTGCAGCCGCTCGGCGTAGAAGCCGACGTCCCAGGCCTCGAGCCTGCGCCCCGCGAATGCCTCGAGCTCCTCGAGCTCCTGCACGGCCGCGGGCCGCGCCGACCGCGACAACTCCTCGAGGAACTGCATCACCTCGGGCACGGTGTGCGCCATGCGGGTTGCAAGCGCGTATTCAGCGTAGTTGCCGAACCCGAGAATGCGCGCAGCGTCGTAGCGCTTGCGCAGGATCTGCTCCATGACGTCCGCGTTGTCCCACTTTCCGGCGTTCGGGCCCTGGTCGGAGGCGCGTGTGCTCCACGCCTCATAGAAAGCACGCCGCAGAACATCGGACTCCGCGTCAGTCACCACTGCGACGTAGGTCGGTTGATCGAGTGTCAGGATCCAGCCGTCGACCCGCTGGTCGTAGGCGCGCCGGCGGGCCTGGTCCACGAGCATCTCGTTGAGGCCGCGCAGCAGTGTCCTATCAGCGACAGGGTAGCTCCAGCCGTTGGTCGCATCGAGCACGTTCTCCTCGAACTTCGCCTGCAGGCCAGTGAGCTCGAGCATCACGTCCTTGAAGCGCTGCTTCTCGGCAGTGCCGAGCCCGACGCCGGCCAGGCGAAAATCCCGCAGGGTGTGCTCGAGCAGGCGGCGCTGGACGGGATCGAGCGCAGCGCTTTCCCGCTGCTCGATGGCACGGTAGGCCTGGTAGAGCGGCTCGCTTTGGGAGAGATCGGTCTGATAGGCGGAGAGCAGCGGCAGGCAGGTGTTGTAAGCGGTGCGCAGCGGCTCGGAGTTGAGCACCGCGTTGAGATGGCTCACGGGCGACCAGGCGCGCGAGACCGCATGGCGCAGCTCTTCCAGCGGCTCCACGACGGTGGCGAACGTAGGGGTCTCCTGCGCAGCGATCTCTCCGAGCCGCGCTCGGGCGCGTGACAGCACCTCGCGCACACCCGGCTCGACATGCTCCGGACGGATGCGGGGAAAGGGAGGCAGCGGCTCGTCGGCGAGCAGGGGATTGTCCATCGCGTTATTTTGCCAGCTAAAATGCCCCATGAGCGAATTTGACCTGATCGTCATCGGCGGCGGCAGCGGGGGGCTGGCCGCTGCGCAGCGCGCGGCGGAGTATGGGGCCAAGGTGGCGCTGGTGGAGTCGCACCGCCTGGGCGGGACGTGCGTGAACGTCGGCTGCGTGCCGAAGAAGATCATGTGGAACGGCGCCGGACTCGCCGAGGGCCTGCGCGATGCGCCGGACTATGGCTTCGCGGTGACTGCCGGGGCTCACGACTGGGCGATGCTCAAGGACAAACGCGACGCCTACGTCCATCGCCTGAACGGCATTTACGAGGCCAATCTCGCCAAACGCGGTGTGACCCTGATCCGCGGCCGGGCGGGTTTTCTCGACAGCCGGATGGTGGCAGCAGCAGGCTCATCGCTTGCCGCTCCGCATATCATCATTGCCACCGGCGGCCGGCCACTGCTGCCGCCCATCCCCGGCGCCGAGCTCGGCATCACCTCGGATGGGTTCTTCGAGCTGCCGCACCGGCCGGCCCGAGTCGCGGTCGTCGGCAGCGGCTACATCGCCATCGAGCTCACCGGCATCTTCGCGGCCCTCGGCTCCAAGGTGACCCTCGTTCTGCGCGGCGAGACCATGCTGAAGCAATTTGATTCCATGATCGGAGAGTCGACGCTGAAGGCCCTCCGCGATGATGGCGTTGATATCGTCACGCAGGCATGGCCGTCAGCTCTCAACGGCGACGCGAACGAGGGTTTCGCTATGTCATTGCGCGACGGCAGACGGCTCGAGCCGTTCGATTGCGTGCTCTGGGCGATCGGACGAGCGCCCGCGGTAGAGGAGTTGGAGTTGGAGCGCGCGGGCGTCAGCCTCGACGCCTACGGGTTCATCGTCACCGACAAGTATCAGACCACCAGTGCCGCCGGCGTGTATGCCATCGGCGATGTCACCGGCCGAGCGCCGCTCACGCCCGTGGCGATTGCCGCCGGCCGCCGCTTGAGCGACCGCCTCTTCGGCAACAGGAGCGAGCGGCATCTCGATTATCACAATATCCCCACCGTCATATTTGGCCATCCGCCCATCGGGACCGTTGGGCTCTCGGAGCAGGCCGCGCGCGACGATTACGGCGACGAGGCGGTGACCGTCTTCAGATCGAGCTTCATCCCGATGTATCACGCGCTCACCACGGCCAAGCCGCGTTGCGACATGAAACTGGTGACCGTCGGTCCCAAGCAGCGGGTAGTCGGCGTGCACGTCGTCGGTCCGGGGGCCGATGAGATGATGCAGGGCTTCGCGGTTGCCGTCCGGATGGGGGCCACCAAGGAGGATTTCGACGACACGGTGGCGATCCATCCCACGAGCGCCGAAGAGCTCGTTACGATGCGTTGAGCGCCGAGAGCACCGGTCCGGTCAGCGGCCTGACGCCGCGCCAGACGCGGAAGGACTCGGCCGCCTGTTCGACCAGCATGCCCCAGCCCGACACGGCCGCGCGGCAGCCAAGCTGCGCGCACCAGCGGACGAAAGGCGTATCGCCCTTCCCATAGGCCATGTCATAACAGAACGTCTCCGTTCCGATGGCTGTCGCCGGCACCTCCGGTATCTCGCCGGTGAGACTGGCGGATGTGGCGTTGATGACGAGATCGTAGGCGCCGCCCGTGACGTCGCGGAATCCGACGCCCTGCACTTTGCCCAGCTGCCCGAATGCCGCGGCGAGGGCTTTGGCCCGGTCCGCCGTGCGGTTGGCGATGACGATGACCTGCGGCTCGAGCCCGAGAAGCGGGGCGAGCACGCCGCGCGCAGCGCCGCCCGCGCCGATGACCAACACCCGCCGGCGGGTCACGATCAGGCGTTGATTGACGCAAAGGTCCTGAGTGAGCCCGATACCGTCGGTGTTGTCGCCGAGTATCGTGCCGTCCTTGCGCATCGCCAGAGTGTTGACGGCACCAGCATGCCTGGCGCGGACGGTCAGCTCGTGCGCGCGGCCGACCGCAGCGACCTTGTAGGGCAGGGTGATGTTGAGCCCGCGGCCGCCCTGGGCGAAGAACGCCGCGATGCGCTCGTCGAACTCCTCCGGCGCGAAGTCGAAGAGACGATAGCTCATCGATTGGCCGGTCTGGCGCGCAAACATGGCGTGAATGAAGGGGGAGAGGCTGTGGGCCACGGGATGACCCACGACCCCGTATTGATCGGTGCCGCTCATAGGGCGATTCTGCTCCCGCGGCGCGCTGCCGTCACGGACGAGGCTCACGTGTTGAGGCGGCGGACGCTCGTGCCGCCGCCATGTCCCAAATCGAGACGGGCGTGCAGCTGCGGCAGCCATATCTGCATGCGCTCGGCCAACTGGTAGGGCGGATTGAGGATGAGCATCCCGGAGCCGTTGAGCGCAACGCGCGAGTCAGGCGGATAGAGTGACAGCTCCGCCGCCAGCAGCTCGCAGTCGAGCTCGCCTGTCAGCGCAGCATGCCAGGCCGCGGTATCGCGCTCGTCCTTGATCGGATACCAGATCGCCACGATACCGGTATGGAAGCGCCGCAGCGCTTCCGCGGCCGCCTGCCGCGCCCGCTCGAAGTCCTGACGGCTCTCCTCGTAGGGCGGATCGATGAAAGTGAGGCCGCGCCGCTCGCGTGGCGGCAGCCAGGCTCGCAGGCGCTCGAAGCCGTCACCGGTCTCGATCCGGATCCGCTGCGCGCCTGCACCGGAATGGGGCAACACCTTCTCGAGCGCGCGCGCCTCGGGAGGCAGCTGCTCGATCAACACCGCGCGGTCCTGCGGGCGCAGCTCGCTCACGGCCAGGAGGGGCGAGCCGGGGTAGAGCCGCGCTTCCCCACGCTCGCGGCGCAGTGATTCCACCCGCTCGCCATAATCCTTCAGCTCCTGCGCGCCCGACCGCCAGTCGGCGTTCCCCGCCGACTCGAGCCGACCGATGCCGGTGGCAGATTCGCCGGGCGGGCCGGACAAGTCATATGCCCCCCGACCGGCGTGCGTCTCCAGATAGAGGAAACCCTTGTCCTTGCGCCGCAGAGCGCCCAACAGCGCGAGCAGCGTTACGTGCTTGTGAACGTCGGCGAAGTTGCCGGCGTGGTGCGTGTGCCGGTATTTCACTTCCCGCCGCGCCGGGCCCTGCGCACCGATGCAGCGGCCTGTTGCGACATCGACTGGAGTGCCTGATCGGCGGCCTGCTGGAAGGCGGCCACGACCTCACTCAGCCTGTTGGCGCCAGCCACCGCCGATCCGGCCGCCATGAAGCTCGCAAGGATAGTGCGGCCGTCCTCGGCCCCCAACGTGCAATCGAGTGTCACGTGCACTGTCGGCGGCGTATCGCTGCCGGCGGAATAGTCGGCGTCGAAGCGTCTGATGGAGATCTGCAGCAGGTAATCCGACGGAAAGGGACTTTCCGCATCCTCCACGGAGCGCCACTCGCCGGAGGTCCGCAGTGTCTGCGTGGCCAGCGATTCGATCAGTGCCGGCGCGTCGGCGGCCCATGCGCTCGACGCGTAGACGTTCATGCGATGGTCGGGCTGCAGCAACACGATCTGGGAAGTATTGAGACCGGGGCCGGCCAGCGGATGCGCCACACGCAACGAAAGGCTCAGCGCCGATCCGGGATCGGCGACGCCATTGGGCGATGCGTCATCGGCCCGCAGCGTGTAGACCTGAACGGGCCGGGCGTTGCTGCGGAGCAGACCGGAGCAGCCGGCAACACTCAGGCCCAGCACGAGCAGCGCGAGTAGCCGGCGCAGTTTGCTCGGGTTCAAGGCGGAACCTCCACGCCTGCCGGCGTCGGTTGGTAGAGGAGCTGCGAGGGATTCCGCCGCAGGCTCTCGGAGAGCTGGCGAATGTCCTTGGCGGCCGCCCGGCCCTCGCGCACGAAGCCCTCGATCTCCGGCAGGCTGGC
>Ga0134128_10002801_pt1 | contig 21412 bp, 20 predicted proteins | sample KB31754_FD_96462 | JGI IMG/M metagenome (GOLD analysis project Ga0134128, IMG submission 96462) | Terrestrial soil microbial communities with excess Nitrogen fertilizer from Kellogg Biological Station, Michigan, USA - KB3-175-4 | ecosystem: Environmental > Terrestrial > Soil > Unclassified ... | reverse complement strand
AGCTCTCCAAACAATTATTTCTCTTGTTAGCTCACATGAACTTGGTGAATTTGTCAGGGTATCAATCGAGGTTGGAGATTACAAAAAGAATCGTGTAGAATACTTAAAGCATGTCGTAGAACAAGCAAAGGATCAGGCTTTGTCTCAAAATATAGCCGTCAGTCTCCCAAATCTCAAAGCATGGGAAAGAAGAATTGTTCACACAATGCTTGCAGATGACACAGAAGTTACTTCAGAATCAATGGGTGAAGGACGCGACCGCGTTCTCACGGTCAAACCTCGCGAGTAAGCTCCAATCGTTCTTTTTTTATCTCACGCTCTTATTCCTCCCCACACAGTTTGGCAAACATTTTTGGCCTTCCTTTTCCTATGTCATGGGACAACGTATTGATTATCTCTCCCCCACTCTTTACCTCACCGATATATTTATTCTTGGCTTATTGTTGACAACTCTTTGGAAAAAACAATTAAAAATCTCTCCATTGTTTCTTTTGTTTGCTCTGTATCTATCCGTGACAATTTTTCTCTCCACAAGTTCCCTTGCCGGTTGGTATGGATTCATTCGATTTTTGGAAATGAGTTTTTTTGCCTTCAGCGTTCGTTATCTTTTTCCTAAAAGAGAAAAAACAGTAGGTATGCTTTTCTCTGTGGGCATTATTTTTGAAAGCATCTTGGCTGGTGTGCAATATCTTTTGCAAAGTTCAGTTGGAGGATTTTTGTACTTTCTGGGAGAAAGGACTTTTTCCTCATCTACTCCTGGCATTGCAAATGTTTCTGTTTTTGGACAACTTATTCTCCGTCCTTATGGAACCTTCTCTCACCCCAATGTCTTAGCAGGCTATCTCCTCCTGGGTATGATTTTTGCCTATTTTTTCTTGCACAAACAACAAAGTCTCTGGAGTAAGATACTTTTGGTCTTGAGTATCATACTAGGGACCTTGGGACTTCTTCTCACGTTTGGCCGGACGGCCATTGTTCTGTGGGGAGCAGTTATCCTTGTGTTCTTCGTACTAAAGCGCTACTCAATGAAGATAAAAGGAGCAATTCTCGGAGGGATTGCTCTTCTTACTGCTCTTCTCTTTACATCTTCACCACTGGTTTTGGAGAGGTTTCTCCAGTTTCGAATCGATGAATCGGTAACCTACCGGGAAGAATTAGCCCGTGTTTCTCTGCAAATGATTACGAAACACCCTTTCTTTGGCGTTGGACTCAATCATTTTATTATCACACTCCCCCAGTACTCTTCAATAAACTTTCTTCAACCTGTCCACAATATCGTGCTTCTTCTCACCTCAGAAACTGGCCTTGTAGGACTTCTTTTTGTGATAGCTGTCTCCTTTGGTCCACTCCATTCTTTCTTCAAATCACTACGGCAAAACGCTTCCCTTTCCCCTCTCCTGGTTGTCTTATGCTGTTTTTTCGTTATTGGCATGCTGGATCATTATTTCCTTACCATTGAGCAGGGGCAGCTTCTGACAGCCTTCCTGATAGGAGTTCTTTTGCATTACTCTTCTCTAAATCCTGCATGATACAATAGCTTTATGAAGCTCCTTCGCTCTGTTACGACAAATACAGTTTTTCAGATTTTGGCACGTCTTATCTCCTCTGGAAGTAGTTTTCTTATTACGCTTTTTGTTGCCAGGCAATTTGGCGTTAATGGATATGGGGAGTTAGCTAAAATAACTACTTTTGTGAGCTTTTTCTATCTCTTTGTTGATTTTGGATTTAATGCAATCTTTCTCCAAATGGAAAATGTATCCTCTCGTTTTCGGGATCTGTTTTACCTGAGACTCTTTATGAGTGTTGGTCTTGTGGTTATTGTCAGTGTTCTTGGAGCAGCCCTTCCCTACTCGAGCGTGTCTCACATTGGATACTCCCCCATTGTAAAGTTGGGAATACTCCTTTTTTCAGTAACTTTGGTAACTGAAGGCATTCTCTATTCGGCTACGGCTCTTTTCCAAAAGAAACTTGCCTATAAAAATCAGGCACTTTCTGCTGCGTGGGGAGCAGTAGTTAGTCTACTACTCGTGGGGCTAGTTTTTTTCCTTTCCCTGCCTCTTCTTTTTATTGTCCTGGCATTTGTCTTAGGTGGAGTTGTAGAGAGTTTGGTTGCACTCTTCTTAACGAAAGAAGCTATTGCTCCTTTGAGCATTGATACCAAGTTTGTAAAATCTCTTGCTGTGCAAACTGCACCCATTACCCTTATGCTCCTTCTTAATCTTGTTTATTTTCGAGTGGATGGATTTCTCCTGGCTCTTATGAAATCAACTAGGGATGTGGGAATTTACGATTTGGCATATAAGTTCTTTGATTTTCTCATTGCGCTCCCCCTATTTTTATCAAATAGCATGTATCCGCACCTTTTAGCCTCAGAAAAAAATTCCCGAACGCCCATGGCAAAAGTGGCATTATACGCGCTTGTCTTCTTTGGTCTTGGTCTTCTCCTCATTATTCCTGTCTGGTTTGCAACACCCTTGTTGATCTTTATTAAGAAAGATTTCCTCAGCTCTTCCCTCCCCCTTCGTATTCTTTTATTATCGCTTCCTGTCTTTTTTACGACGAGTATTTTACAATGGGTCCTTATTGCCAAAAAACAACAAAAATTTCTTCTTTTTGTCTATGCAATTTCACTTATTGCTAACATTATTCTTAACATTATCTTTATCCCCCACTACAGTTATGTTGCGTCTGCTATAATTACAGACATCTCTGAGGTTTTTGTTTTGGTACTGACATTCAGCTACATTATTCTTCGGAGGAAATCATTATGATAACTGTTTTTACTGATGGAGGTTCTCGGGGTAATCCAGGTCCTGCAGCATACGGAGTTTACATTGCAGAAGGCGAAACCCAGCTTGCCAGCTTTGGTAAATATATAGGAACTAACACTAATAATGTGGCTGAATATATGGCTGTTGTTGAGGCGTATAACTGGCTTCTTTCTCATCGGGAATCTTTAGGCAATTCTTCGGGAATCTCTTTTTTCATGGACAGTCAGTTGATTTGTAACCAACTCAACGGGTTGTATAAAGTCAAACATCCCAATATGCAGAGCCTTTATTTTTCTGTAAGAAAAAAAGAACAAGAGCTAGGGCTTAAAGTAACCTATACGCATGTTCCACGCGAACAAAACAAAAAAGCTGATGCTATGGTAAATAGGGCACTGGACAACCTCTCATTCGTCTCCCTACAATAACTATATATGGATTCCCCACAACTCGTGTCGTCTTCCCATCAGGCGGCCCAAACCGTTCTTATTATTGATAAGGATAATGTTCTAGGCGAGGCTTTAGCAACACATCTCCAAAAAGATGTTGCGGTTGTACTTGTGTCGCCAACACTTGCTGATTCTGCCTCTCATATCATTCATGTTCCGTTCAAAACCACTGTCCCGCAAATCCCAGAAGGAGAGTACTCCCATATTTTTATTGTGTGGGATAAAGAAGGGAAAGATTTGCTGCAGCCACTTTTTGAAAAAGCCCGGGATCTTCGGGCAAAAATTATCTGTATTGCTCACTCCTCTCAGGCAAAGTTAGTTGAGCGGGAAACAGCTTTGTATAAAAATAAGATAACTTTTCTCTTTTTGGGAGATATTTTTTCTGGAAAATCAGAAGAATACGAGCTGGATAAGTGGCTGTCTGCAGTTAAACAGACAGGGAAAATAAAACTTGAGAATATGGGGCTAGATATTTTTTACCCTGTACTATATGAAGACATTTTTGCCAAAATTATTTCTTGCGCTTTCTCTCATATCCAGGGCGGGGAAGTCTTTCTTGTCTGCTCGCCACATCCCTATACCAAGCTTGCACTTTCCCATGCTCTTCAAAAAGATGATCCAATGATCCGCGTTGATTTTTCATCAGAAAAAACTTCTGAGAAAGAGAATTTATCGTCAGGAAACTTTCTTTTTGATAAAGACTATGCAGTCCTCTCCAAAATAAAAAAAGAATACGAAGAAATTCCTCTAAAAACAGAAAGAAAAGCAAAAGCCCCAATCATGCCCACAGCAAGACCAAGAATAATGGTGCCTCAAAAGAAAAAGAATTACAAAGCACTTTTCCCTCTTTATTTACTATTTCTTTTGTTGGTTATGCCAATATTTCTCATGCTCAGCTTGGGAGGACTTGGGGCCCTGTTTCTGCATAACGGGGTGGAGGATATGAAAAAAGGAAATATTTCTTCTGCTGCCTCGAATATGAATGCAGCCTCAGAAAGTTTTGGTCTTGCGCAAAATGCTGCGTCTTTAGTGAGTTGGGAGGCCATGCCTCTTGGACAAGAGAGGAATGTCTCTAACATTGCATCTCAACTTACAACTGGAGCATCCGTGACTTCTGCTGCCCAGGATATCCTCGTTTCATACCAAAAATTATCAGGAGTGTTGAGTGGAAAATCGTTAACTCCTAATGAAGACACAACAGAAGGAGTGAATACCTTAAAGAGCGCAATTGAGATTTTCCAAACAATAGATGGAAAAAGTCTTCCTACTCAATATGCTTCGCTTTTTTCAGCCTATCAAAGCGATTTGTCTCAAATATCTTCAGTTATTGATAGCCTCCCAAACATTATTGGCCCAACAGGGGAGAGGAAATACCTAATTTTATTCCAAAATAATATGGAACTTCGTCCGGGAGGAGGATTTATCGGTTCGTATGGAATCTTGAGTCTCCATAACGGCAAAATAGAAGAGTTTTCCATCCATGATGTTTACCAGGCAGACGGGCAGTTGAAAGGCCATGTTGAGCCGCCCTTTGCAATTCGACGGTACCTACCCAGTGTTCATCTCTTTCTTCGGGATAGTAATTTTGATGTTGATTTTACTAAGGATGCTCAGACGGCAGCCTTTCTTTTGAGTCAAGAAACAGGGGAGAAAGTAGATGGAGTTATTGGGATAGATTTATCGTTCGTCAAAAACCTGGTAGGAAGTATAGGAAGTGTTTACGTGCCAGCATATAATCAGACAGTGACTGCGGACAATTTCTTTTTGCTTACCGAAAAGTATGCGGAGAAAAATACCTTTGCCGGTTCTACGCAAAAACAGGATTTTCTTCACGCACTTTTTGTTGCACTTCAGGGCAAGTTTGCTTCAAAAAATGTTTCTCTCTCAAGCAGTAGTCTGCAGGTCATTCTGAATAGTTTTTCTCAGAAAGATATTGTCGTTTCCTTTGCTGACCCAATAACCCAGGCTCCGTTTGTCTATGCTGGATTTGCTTCCTCTCTCTGGGACGATCGAACAAACACTCCCGGCACCATTAATGACTTCTTAGGAATCAATGAAGCAAATTTAGGAATAGACAAAGCAAACTATTTTGTGCAAAGGACTGTTGCTCACAATGTTTCGATTGCTGCTAATGGTCAGGTGTCAGAAACCGTACAACTTTCGTTGAAAAATACGTCCAAAAAAGGGGAATGGCCAGGAGGGGTTTATAAGAATTATATGCGGTTTATTTTGCCACAGAATACGTCTCTTCAGACCATTTCTCTTAATGGGGTCAACCAAAAGATGATCCCTGCCATAACTGACCCTGCAGTGTATGAAGCAAAGAATTTTATTGCTCCTCAAGCGTTGGAAATCGAAAAAACTCAGGAGGAGGGGAAAGATGTGTACGGCTTCCTGGTGAATGTGTCAGAACAAAGCTCTCTTACTGTGCAAGTTGCCTATACGCTCGCTCAAAAAGTTTCCGTTAGCAATCCCACTCTAGCATATAGTCTGAAGCTCTATAAACAGCCCGGGATTGAATTTCTCCCCTATTCCTTACACATAGACTACCCCACATCATTTACCTTACTTACCTCACCTAGTGCTGCTACAAAAGGGAATGGTACAACTTCTCTTGTGACACATGTGGCTTCAGATAGTCTCTTCAATTTTTCCTTCACCCAAAAATAAGATGGAGGAGCATCGCTGCTGCCTCGTAGAATCCCCACAGAGAAATGCCAATAAAAGCAAGACTGCCAAAGAGCAAAATAAATGAAGAACGGACAACCTTTGTTGTGAACGATGGGCTGGCAAATAAAGAGGCCGTGAGAAGCATATGCCCTAAAAAGACGCCAATGGCAAATCCAAACACATTGACCACAGTAAAAAGGGGAATGTATCCGGCAAAATCATCCAATCCTAAAACAAGTGGGATGGTGACCGCATAAAAAAAGAGAAAAAAAGAAGATTGCCCAGAGGTGTCTTTCGCTGCTGTTTTGGGAAGAAGCAGACGCGTAAGTGGTGCAGCAAAACTGTTGATTCTCTGAAGACTGACAAACACTATTTGAAGAATCGTTTTGGCAGAGGTTGAGAAAAAATGGAGAGGGTTTTTGTAGAAATCATTGAGACCTTCCTCGGCCATTCCCAAAAGCACCAGTGCTGCTACAACAATCATCATAATTAGCAGTAGGGGAACCTCCTTAAAGAAAGTCCACACGGTGAGAATAAAAAGAGTGCCTAAAAAATTGCCAAAAGCAGTCCCTGACTCAATTGAAATTCTATTTTTCCATCCTGGATGTTTTTGCATAAGGTTACCAATAAAAATGGCAAAATCAATAGCGGTTTTTATATAAATTGTCAGTCCAATCAGAACATCAGCCAAATGAAGGCGGGGGATAATTTTCTGATGAATGGGAAGACTATCTAAGAATTGAATAAAAAAATAAAGCAGTACTGAGATACTCAAGAAGATAACAACAGTAAGCAGGAGTGGAATAAGCTGTTGAGAGAGTTTTTTTATCATACCGTGTCTCCTAGCAGACAATGCGTGTCTCCACAGACAGCTCTATCAGACTTTTTCTTTCTCATATTTCGTCCGTGTTCAATCAGGAGATAGGTGAGAGTAAACCAGTCTTTCTGTTCAAAAAGCTTCATTAAGTCCTGTTCAATTTTTTCTGGTGTTTTTTCTTTGGTAAGTCCCAAAAGTTGTGCTTGTTTGGTAACATGCGTGTCAACAGCAATACCTTCATGGATACCGTACGCGTTTCCTAAAAAGACGTTAGCAGTTTTTCTCCCAACGCCGGGAATGGTTATGAGTTCGGCAATCGTTTTGGGTAAGACGCCGCTAAATGTATCCAAAACCGTTTGCGCCGCAGCCTGAACGTTTTTCGCTTTATTGTGATAAAAACCAGTGGATTTAATGTCCGCTTCAAGCTCAGTGAGAGGAGCATTGGCAAAATTGACGATCTCAATAAGATCTTCGTACTTGAGATTGTCATCCTGAGGAGCGTGAGCGACGTGAGGATCTTTTCCTTTGTTTATTTCCTCTCTTGGGAGGTCGGTTCGCGTATAGTTTTGGTATTGGTGTCTCAATTCGGGTTGTTGGAGTCTATATTTGGGGAAAACCCTCGCTGTTACTTCATTAACTTTTTTGTCTGTGCATTGGGCAGAGAGAATAATTGCAACTAACAATTCAAAATTGTTTTTCCACTCAAGAATCATTTTTGCATGAGGATAATGCTTTTTAAGAAGTTGAAAAATCTGATAGGCTTTCTCTTTATTCATAAGGAGATTATAGCAGAGGGGAATTCTTCCTGTTTATTGGTTTAGTTTCTCAAGAGCAGCAGGAAGGGAGTAAATGGTATTGATATATCCGTCTGCTGCTACGAGATCTTCTGAAGAGGGAGAATCGTTTACTAAAAGAGTTGTCATTCCTGTTCTCTTTGCTGGCGCCATATCTTTTGTTGGGCTATCTCCGATGTAAAGACAATTCTTTGCTGGAACTCCTGCTAGTTGTATTGCTTTCTCAAAAGGCTCAAGCGCTGGTTTAATTTCTTTGACAATGTCTTCTGTTAAAAAATAGGTGAAGGTCTCTTCTGATAAGCCGAGTGCCTGGAGAATTTGCAGAACATGATTTTTCTTAAAGTTAGAAATTATCCTAAGGTATATTTCTGCGATAAGTTGTTGAGCATTGTTTGTAATCTCACATCTGGGGAGAGAAAGTCTTGAGGGCGTACTGTTGCAAATGCCTTGTGAACCTCCTCTCTTGAATAGCCTAATTCTTCCATTGCTCTCACTTTGGTAACATGGGACTCTGATTTCTTGAGTGTTTCTGTTGTTTGCTTAAGTAATTCTTTTGCTCTTTCAACGGAGATCTGCTTTGACTCAGAAAGAAGTGTGTAGAGTGCTGCGGGATACTGCTTTTCTAGCTCTGCATTGACATATAAGGTATCTCCAATATCAAAGAAAATGGTAGATATTGCTGACTTTTTCGTATCCATAGTTATTTTTTCCTAAGTGCTTCAATGCCAGGGAGAGTGCCATTTTCTATAAATTCAAGCATTGCTCCTCCTCCTGTTGAAATATGAGTGATTTTATCCAAATGGTGTTTGTGCTGTATCGCATTCAAGGTGTCTCCACCCCCAACAATAGAAATTGCATCGGGATTATGCGCAATAGAGTAATAGATAAAGTCTGTTCCTGACCTGTAGGCCGGATTTTCAAAAAGTCCCATAGGGCCATTCCAAATAATGGTTCTGGCTTTGCTAATAATTGAGCCAAATCTGGCTTTTGTTTCTGGTCCAATATCGAGAGCTGATCCTCCTTCTGGGATTTCATTCACGCGATAATCTTTTCCAGCATGCTTTGTGTTGGTTGGATTGCCAACAATCACGTCGGTTGGGAGTACGACAGCAGTATTTTTTTGAGCTGCCAGAAAAAGGAATTTTTTCGCATTTTCAACTTCTTCAAGCTCACAATAACTTTTGCCGATATTGTAGCCTTCTGCACAGAAAAACGTGTTGGCAAGTCCACCGCCCAACATAACATAGTCAGCTAGTTCAAGGAGTTTGCCCAAGACTGGTATCTTGGTTGAAATCTTTGCACCACCAATGATAGCGACAAAAGGTTTCTTAGGGTTTTTAATAGCTCTGTCAATTTGTGTTATCTCTTTTTCCACAAGAAGCCCAGCAAAAGATGGCAGGAGTTTTGGAATGCCAACAATAGATGCCTCTTTCCGATGCATCATGGCGAAGGCATCGTCAACATAAACATCAGCAACGCTTGCTAATTTTTTTGCAAACTCAGGATCATTTATTTTTTCCTCTGGGTAGAAGCGGATATTTTCCAAAAGAATAATGTCATTTTCTGTTTGATTCGCGAAAATGGTTTTACATTCTGGGTTGAGAAAATCTTCAACAAATTGAATAGTGTACCCTGGTAAATGTTTTTTTAAATCAGGAATAATATGTCTTAAGGAGTGTTCATCATCTCTCTGCTTTGGTCTGTTAAGCTTGGAGACAAGAATAAGTTTATTCTTATTCTTGAGGAGTTCTGCAAGAGTTGGGATAGCTTGTCTGAGACGCGTGTCATCTGCAATTTTATTTTTGTGCAAGGAAACATCAAAATCAACTCGCACCAGAACACGCTGATGTTCGATTTTTGCGTCCGTAATTGTTGGTATATTAAATCCGTTTTTTATCATAGAATTGTCATTCCCGCGAACGCGGGAATCTATCTTTATGGATCCCGGATCAAGTCCGTGATGACCTGCACTTTACGTATTCTAGAACATTTTGCTTACTTCCCACAACCAGGGGGCTTCGCTCATGGATATCTGTCGGTTGGTCATTCAGAGGGCTCCCCTTTGTTTTATACGCCACTCCGCCTGCTGCCTCAACAAGAAACGCCATTGGATTCACCTCAATCATGAGGCGAAGTTTGCCTTGTGGATGTTTTTTGTCCTGGGGGTAGAGGAAAATACCTCCTTTTAAGAGAGTACGATGCACATCAGCAATAAGTGAGCCGATATACCGAAGAGACGCTTTTGGTTTTTGCTTGAGGGAATGTAAGTAGTTTTGTATTCCCAGAGAATAATTATCAAAATATGCTTCATTAATTGAATATGTAGACCCTTCCTCTGGAATTCTCATATTTGGGTGGGATAAAAGAAAGCTGCCTATGCTGGGGTCCAGGGTAAACCCGTTCACCTCTTTGCCGGTAGTAAAAACAAGCATAGTGCTTGATCCGTAAATAATATAGCCTGCAGCAACCTGTTTTTTCCCTTTCTGAAGAAGAGAGGCCCCTTTTTTATAGATTGAAAAGATTGTTCCAATCGGAGCATTGGTATCAATATTTGAAGATCCATCTAAAGGATCAAAATAGACAATATAGTTACCTCGATTTTCTGGAGATGGGATAACTGGTTGTTCTTCTTCCTCAGAAATAAGTGCAGCAACTTGCTTACTTCCAGTCAGCATATCAATGAGAAGAGCATTGCTGAATTCGTCAAGCTTTTGTACCTCTTCTTCAAAAACATTTTTCCTTCCTGTTGTCCCAAGGATGTCTACAAGTCCAGCTTCTCGTACGTGGCTGGCAATAATTTTTGCTGCATTTTCCAGCTGTACCATCAGTATCGTAAAATTGCCTGATGCATGGGAGATTTCTTTTTCTGACTGGAGGAGAAAGTCAGTAAATGTTGTGACGCGTGTATACATGAGAGGTTTTAGCCTTTATAGATAGCAAGTGCTTCATCAACACTTTTCTTATCAAATGTAATGGCAGAAATGGCATTGCAGAATCTGACTGCTTCGTCTAGTGGCCTTTGATGGATATTTCGCCCTGTTGCACTTCCTGATGTGCCGGCAATATGAATTTGGTCATGCAGTGTGGACAAAAATGTAGGAACATCTTCTTTTGAACCACCTGCACAAATAACTTTTGTTCTGCCTGCTGCCATAACTGCTTCTTTCAGAGACTCAGCAGGATGTTCTGCTTTGGGATAATTTATTTTGACAAAGTCAGCTCCCAAGGCTGCTCCAATTCCTGTTGCTCCCGCAATAATATGAGGATCTTTTTCATCTGTTACCGCTTTTCCCCGTGGATACATCCAGAGAAGGGCAACAAGACCATGATAGTGGGCAGCATAGACAAGCGAAGCTGCTTCTCTAAGCATCTCTGATTCATATTCGCTCCCTAGATAGACTGTGTAGCCAATGCCGACAATATTGAGTTTGGATGTTTTCTTAAATTCCATAATATCTCCGAGCCCCAACCACGCGTTGCTTAGTGGATCTCTTTGGGAGGTTTTGACTAAATTTGTTTTGGAATTAAGTTTGACAATGTAGGGAACTTTTGGATAATCCATGCCGTAGTGTGCAAGAAGACCCAATTGTGTGGCAAAAGCACCAATTCGACTACGACTTGCAATCCGAAACAGATGTTCTGGATCTGCATCCTCGGTGGATATCCCTTCCCCATAAAAATCCTCATTTAAATGTTCTACTTTTTGGTCACCTGCAAACAGCATAAGTCGTCCTGTCTCCTGGGTAATAAGCCGAAGATTTGCTTCGTAGGTTTTTTGATTTTGAGGAGATACATCAAGAGGAATTTTACTGTCCATATATCTATATTACATGCGTTTTGTCCGTTTGTACATATTGGTAATCCTTTTTAGAGCCAAAATGTATGCGGCATCACGCATGGTAACAGCGTATTTTTTTTGAACAGCGAGCACTTCGTCAGTCACTCGTTCCAGTTGTCCTTTAAGCTTGGTAAAGACTTCTTTTTTAGCCCATTTTTCATGATGCATATTCTGATACCACTCATAATAAGAAGTACACACGCCTCCTGAATTGGCCAGAATGTCTGGGATAACTAACACGTTGTTCTTTTTGAGAATGCTATCAGCACTATCAGTAACTGGTCCATTTGCCATTTCTAGGACAATTTTTGCTTTAATATTGGCAGCATTTTTATCTGTAATAACATTTTCCAAAGCTGCAGGAACCAAAATATCTACATCCAGCTCCAAAAGTTCGTCATTGGTAATTTTGCGCCCTTTTTTGACATCACACACTGAACCGACACAATAGCATCCTGAAAGCATGCCTTTTTTCTGTTTACAGGCAAGCGTTGTTTTGGGACTGAGACCGTCCTCAACATAAATTCCTTCTTTGGAGTCTGAGACAGCAACAATTTTCATTCCAGCTTTCTCAAGGAATTCAGCCACATAGTAGCCAACATTTCCAAACCCCTGAACAGCCACAGTCATCCCCTTTGGATTTTTCTTTAGTTTTTTGAGTGTTTCCAGAAGAACATAACTTCCCCCTAGTCCTGTTGCTTCGGTCCTACCTTGAGATCCGCCATTGTTAAGTGGTTTACCAGTGAGTACTGCCAGGGTTTTCTTCCCAACAACCTTTGCATATTCTTCAACCATCCAACTCATTATCTGTGGATTGGTATTCACATCAGGCGCAGGAACATCAATGGTTGGCCCGATAACAGGTGCCAGTCTGTTTGCAAAAAGTTTACTGAGTCTTTTGAGTTCGTTTTCTGATAATTCTTTTGGATTGACGGTAATACCTCCTTTTCCTCCACCCATAGGAATATCTACAACAGAGCATTTCATACTCATCCAGAAGGCAAGAGCCCGTACTTCATCCATAGACACGTTAGGATGGAACCTGAGGCCTCCTTTATATGGTCCTAAAATGTTATTGTGCTGGACTCGGTATCCTTCAAAGACCTTAATCTCGCCATTGTCCATCTTAACAGGGAGGGAAACCGTCACAATTCTATGCGGCTCTGAAAGTTCTGCAAGAAGAAGTGGGGGGATAGGTATTTGTTTGGAGACTTTATCAAGTTGTCGTTTTGCACGAAGCCAAGGATTATTATCTGTTGTCATACTGGTAAAAGATAGAATAAAGTATAGAAACTTTTCTTACTTGACGCAAGTGAGACATTTTGCTGACAATGCTGTTGGCAAAATAAAAAGAAACGAGGTATAATACTCTCCAGCATGGACATTTCAATCACCGAAATGCATTACCCGCTGAATTTCCGTTCCAGCTCAGCAAAACTCCTTGGGGATCATCTCCAGCATCGGCACTCAGTTGAACTTATTGGCATGAAACGGGTGGGGATTAGTAATTTCCTGCGTTTTTTCCTTTATCACAAAGATATTAAGCAGCAATACATGCCTCATGATGGGAAAAACCTTTTTATTCCAGTTGATCTAAATAACCTTATTGAGCGGGAAATTTTCCCTTTTTGGAGACTGACTTTCAAACGTATTGTAGATACTGTTGAAAATAGTTTACTTGACGGGGCGATAAAGCAAAAAATATCAGATCTTTTTGTGAGTAGCATCCAATCAGGAGATCTTTTCCTTACTTTTGATGGAGTGAGGGAATCTTTGGTTGAGTTAGTAAAGGCAAATATCTATCCAACGCTTTTTTTGCTGAGATTTGATAGATTATCTGAGGCTGTTACTCCAGAATTTCTGAATAACTTGCAAAGTTTACTAGACGTAACCAACCAAAAACTTTGTTATGTGTTTACAAGTTATAGGGAGTTGGATGCTCTTTCTCCAAAAGTTTTTTCCCGCCAAGCAGTATCGTCACTCGTGAGTGATATGTATATAAAGCCAGGAAATGTTCAGGATATGGAGACAATTTTCTCAACAATTTCTGAGAAATATAATTTGTCTATTCCTGTTTCCCTCAAACAGATCCTTATTGATTTATCAGGAGGTCATGCGCAATATCTTCAGCTCTCCCTTATTATTTTGCATGAGCTCAACTCTAAGAAAAAACTTATGAGCGAGGAAGAAGTAATATCAGCAATCGAGAATGATGAACGTATTGCTCTTCAGTCAGAGGAATTATGGGAAAGTTTGAGTGCAGAGGAGCAGGAAGTGACACGGAAAGTGAGTGATGGACGCAAGGTGACAGATCGGGAAAAAGAGGCAGCAAAGTATTTATGGAATACAGGATTTGTTGTTGAAGAGCGGGGACTGGTGAGGCTTTTTAGTCCTCTTTTTGCTAATTTTGTTGAAAAAAATGAAAAGAAAACAACAGGAGAAAGTGCAGGATTTGAATTTAGTAAAAAAGAGCATATGCTTTTTGAGCTCTTAAAAGAAAAACCAGACGCAGTATGTGAGCGGGAAATTATCGTTGAGGAAGTGTGGCCAGAATATAAAGAATATGGGGTTTCTGACTGGTCTGTTGACCGGTTGGTTGCGAGGGTGAGACAAAAGCTTCGAAAGCAAAAAGCAAATTATGAAATTGTGACAGTCAGGACAAGGGGATATAAATTAGTGACAAAATAGCTAGACAAATCCAAACGCATATTCTCCAAAGGGGATTCCTAGAGATTTTCCCCATGGGTCGACAGGTATCCAGCCATTGTCTAAACGCACCTCCATATATTGGTGAATAAAGAAATCAACAACAGTCGTCTTCACTCGAATGTCCTGACTTTGGAAACGACTACTTTTAATAAGCATAATTTTTAAAAGCTGGTTTTGCATCGAACAGGGAAGATACCCAGTTCTATGAGAAAAAAGAGGCCTAAACGCATAGAAACACTGATAAATTGTCTTAAACCTATCACCGTGAAACCTAGAGGTAATGTAATCGTATGATTTTTTCAGAAATTCTTCGTTAGAAGTTGCCTCGTTGCCTATCTTTTCTATCTCATCTACTAACTCTTGTGGGAGAGTCTGGGATATTGCCTCTGTTCCAAATCCTAAATATGGCACAAGAAGCCTCAGATCGAAGAAAACAAAAATAATATAAAAGAGAAAAATTGTCAAAAATATTGCCAACATAATCTGAGTATAGCAAATAAACTTTATCCTGAGGTGATTCTGTGGTAAAATTGGCCCATGGATAAAGTCTACGATCATACAAAAGTTGAAGATAAAATTTATCAGATGTGGGAAAAGGGTGGTTATTTCCAGCCAGAAACCAACCCCGATGGAGCGCCTTATTGTATTGTTTTACCTCCACCAAATGCCAACGGTGCTCTTCATTTTGGCCATGCTCTGTTTACGGTTGAGGACATTTTGATTCGTTACCACCGGATGCTAGGAGATGCAGCATTATGGCTCCCAGGGTCAGATCATGCAGGAATTGAGACGCAATTTGTTTTTGAAAAACAGTTGGCAAAAGAGGGAAAGTCTCGTTTTGATTTCCCAAGAGCAGAACTCTACGACATGATACGAATTTATGTTGATGAAAATCGTGGAGGAATCCAAAATCAGCTCAAAAAGCTTGGTTTTTCACTGGACTGGTCACGGGAGAAATATACCCTCGACCCGGGGATTGTCGAGCTGGTTATCAAAACGTTTCGAAAAATGTATGCTGACGGACTAGTATATAGGGATTATCGGTTGGTTAATTACTGCACATGGGATGGAACCTCACTTTCTGATTTAGAAGTTTTGAATGAAGAGCATGAAGGTATTTTGTATCACATTGATTTTCCTTTGAAAGATGGGGGCTTTATAACGATTGCCACCACCAGACCAGAAACATTGGTAGGGGATGTTGCAGTTATGGTTAATCCGAATGATACTCGATATAAAAATATGGTTGGAAAAACTGTCCTTCTTCCCATTGTAAATCGAGAAATTCCCATTATTGCCGATGCATATGTAGAGATGGAATTTGGAACAGGTGCTGTGAAGGTAACTCCAGCGCATGACTTTAACGACTTTGAAATTGCCAAAAAACACAAACTCTATTTCCCGCCAATTATTGGGTTTGATGGCAAAATGCAAAATACTGGTGTTGTTGATGGATTGTATGTGAAACAGGCACGGTTAGAGGTGTTAAAGAAGCTTAAGGATTTGGGTTTACTCAGGGACGAGAAGCCTCACCACATGGTTATTCGCAAATGCTATAAATGTAAAAATATCTTAGAACCGCTTCCTCTGGAGCAATGGTATGTCAAAGTTGAGACGCTCAAAACAAGAGCAATTGACGCGGTGAAAAAAGGAGAGGTAAAAATCTCTCCAAAGAATTTTGAGCGCCCCTATTTTCAATGGCTCGAAAATTTACGGGACTGGAATATCTCTCGGCAAAATGTGTGGGGAATTCAGATTCCGGTTTGGTATGAGGTAGGAAATGAAGACTGGTTTGCCGTCACTTTTTTGGACAAAGAAGGAACGTCTCATCAAGGGAAACTTTCTGATGTTCTCAAAGACCATTCATTTGAAGAAATCACAGCAGGACTTCAGCGAGTGATTGCCTTCATGGATGCAAAAGTGGTGTTTGCAGATCAGAAAGAAGATGGAAAAAGATATTTGCCAGAAACAGATACCTTTGATACGTGGTTTTCCTCTGGACAGTGGCCAATTGTTACCTTAAAGACTGCAAAACCAGGGGATTTTGAAAAGTTTTATCCAACGTCTGTTTTGGAAACAGCCTATGATATTTTGAAGGCTTGGGTGAGCAGAATGGTTATGTTAGGGTTATATCTAGAGCACGAAGTGCCTTTCCGCGATGTGTTGTTCCATGGCATTGTGAATGATCCGTTAGGGAAAAAAATGAGTAAGTCAAAGGGGAATGTGGTCAATCCGCTCGAGCTAGTTGGACAGTATGGAGCAGATGCTGTGCGATTTGCACTTGTCTATGGAAATGCCACCGGAGCAGATGAGAGTCTTTCCTACACCAAATTAGATGCCTCTCGGAAATTTACGAACAAACTTTGGAATATGGCCAGATTTTTGGAGATGAAAAAACCTGAAGGAATGGGAGCTGTTGCGGCAATATCACTTCATGAGTTAGCATCTTTTGCAATCTCCCAGCCAGATCGTGACATGGCTGAGGCAACAAAAGAGTTAGTCCGGGAAATTAGTCAATATATTGATAAATATCAGTTTAATTTAGCTGCCGAGAGGTTGTATGATTTCTCCTGGCACACGTTTGCTGATAAATATATTGAAGATGTAAAGAATCGGGTGGATGAGAATTCCTATACTGTCTTGCACAATATCTATATTGTACTGTTGATGCTTTTACATCCATTTATGCCGTTTGTGACTGAAGAAATTTATCAGCAACTAGGAAAATCTGAGAAACCTCTTATTGTTACCTCTTGGCCAAAGTAAATTTGTATCTTATACTTACCCCATGTGGCTCTTATTTGCCTGTCTCGCAGGACTTCTCTACACAGTTCAGGGATTGATGACACGACATGTACTTCGTGGCCAAAAAGATGCATGGGCGTTCTCATTCTACTTTAGCCTTATTGGAGCATTAGTGAGTATGCCATTTCTTCTCACTGGAGTAAAAGTGCCGTTCTCTTGGCAACCGTGGGCTCTTGCTCTTCTGGTGGGACTTCTTATTGTTGGACAAAACTTCTTTAACTTTAAATCTACTAACTTTATTGAGGCATCAATAAGTGGTGCTATCACAAAATTCAGACTCGTTTGGATATTTATTCTTAGCTTAGTTATTCTGGGAGAAGGATTTAGCTGGCTTAAGCTTTTTGGAACGCTTCTTACTGTCGGAGCAGGACTTGTTATAATCCAGCGTATCAAACGCCCTAAGTCTTCTTTAGGAGTCCTTCTAGCTTTTAGTGCCACTATTTTCTATGCTGTTATTATTATCCTCTATAAATACTTGCTTGTTTCTTTTAATTCAGTAAGTCTCACATTTTTTGTCACATTTCTCCCAGCTGTTGTTATTAATCTTGTCCTTATGCCCCGGGCCTTCACACGGGTTAAAAAAATGTTTCAAGAGAATGGATTATTGGTTTTTATTGCTTGTGTTTTTGGCGCATTAGCAAATCTAGCTCTGAATCAAGGCTTGGCTATGGGAGAGGCGACCAAGGTTCTGGTTATTATAGAAGCATTTCTTGTGTTGACCTTAGTAGGGGAACACTTCTTCCTAAAAGAAAAAGAATATGCATGGGTTAAAATTGCTGCTGTTTTGTTCGCCACCCTGGGGGCAATTCTTATTCGCCTCAGTTGAGCTTCTAGACAAGCTTAAACTCAAACACGTACAATAAGAGTATGGCCTCTCCAAAAAGATTCTTCAGAAAAGCAAAATCCAAAGAGCAAAGTATCGGGAAAAAATCGGAAAAAGTTCGGGAAAAAGTGGTCTCCCGTGCTCAAATACAACAGAAGCAGACAAAGAAAGAGAAGGTGGAGGTACACAATGAAGCTCGCCAGGGAAGTAGCTCTCTGCCTAAATTACCTGATGAGAAAATAGAAAAGCTAAAAGTAAAATTCCCGAACATTTACCTAATTATTTCCGAACGCATTCGAAAATTTAATTTTTCTCTCCCAAAAATACCGTTAAAAACAAAAAGCATTGTTCTGTGCGTGGTTGGGTTTTTGCTAGCTGTTGTCTGTGTTTGGGAAATAATTGGAGTATTTCATCAGACGCAACTTTTTATGGGAGTTGTGGGTGAGAGATCTACTCTGCAGAAAGAGATGAGCCTTTGGGAGAATATTTCCCAAAAATATCCAACCTACCGAGATGCCTATTATCAGGCTGCTGTCTTGGCATATAGACTAGGGGAGAGGGAGAAAGAAGATTTCTATCTGCAAAAAGTTTTGGCACTCGATCCTAATTATCAGCCCGCTCAAAATCTGGAAAAAAAGTCAGAGTAGGGGAATAGACGATTTCTGAGAGGAAATAAACCTTACTGGTTTTCTGCTGGAGCTTCTGGTGCTGTTTCTTCTGCTGGGGTTTCTTCGCCTTCGGCTGGAGTCTCAGCACTTTCAGATGCTGCCTCTGCTGCTGCTTCTTCTGCTTGAGCTTGTTCTTCTGCTTCTTTACTGACTAATTCTGCAATTCGTGCAATTTCTTGTTCTGGTTCATTCAATACAGTAACATCAGAACCGACTTTGATATCAGATACCCGGACACTCTCGCCAACTTGTGCCAAATGAGTTACATCTATTTCAACATTTTCAGGAAGGTCTGCAGGAAGAGCCTCGACTTCAACTTCATGCATATTTTGCATTAAAAGTCCAAGTTTTTCAGTAACAGCTAGTGGTTCTCCAACCAAAACAACTGGAACATTTGCTCGTACTTTTTCTTTCAAATTTACTTTATAGAAGTCAACATGGAGTGGGACTTGATTAATATGGTCATATGTTACGCCATGAATAAGGGTTGGGACAACTTTTCCGTCAACTTTCACTTCAACAAGTCCTGAATGTCCAACTTGCTCAAATAGGTCCAGAAATGCTTTTGTTGGCATCTGGACAGCCTCAGATGAAAAATCTTTACCAAAAACATTTCCAGGAAGAAGCCCTTCTTTACGAAGCTTTTTAACTTTCTTTCCAAGAAGAGTCCTTTTTTCAACTGCGAGTGAATGCTTTTGCATACTCACTATTATACTGAAAGCTTTTCTTTAATGCAACTTTACAGTAGTATAGAACACAGCGTATGAAGATTTTAGGCATAGATCCGGGAATTGGACGAATGGGGTGGGGAGTTATTCAGAAGGAAAAAGGATCCAAGTTTAGTGTTTTTGGGTATGGATGCGTTGAAACGGAGCCAAATTCAGATATTCCGGGGAGATTGTATGCAGTATACGATGAGGTTTGCCGGATTATTGATGAATATCAGCCTACTGCACTCTCCATTGAGGATTTATTTTTTGCCAAAAATGCCAAAACTGCTTTTATAGTAGGACAAGCCCGGGGAGTTGTCCTTTTGGCTGCCTCTCAGAAAAATCTTTCCGTTGCAGTCTACACGCCGCTTCAGGTGAAGTCTGCTGTGACAGGATATGGGAAAGCTGATAAAAAGCAGGTTGGGCAAATGGTAAAGCTTTTGCTTGCCCTCAAGGAAATTCCCAAACCAGATGATACGGCAGATGCATTGGCAATTGCACTCACGCATGCAGTCACGATGAAATATGCTTGAACTCGCCAAATTTATTGTTTTTTCTCTTTTGAGCATACGATATTTTTATTGGGTTGCTTCTCTTCTTGAAAAAAATGAGTTTTCTTTGAAAATTTTCATCTCAGAGTTTGTTGAAATGGGTTTTCTCCTCTTTTTACTGACGCAATATCTTGTGTGGAATATTCTTCCTATGCAGGTTCCGTTTTTTATTACGTTTTTAGGATTTCTGCTTGTCGTAGTAAGCCTGAGCACAGCATTTTTGGCGAAAAAACAGCTGGGAATATATTGGGTTCCTGCCATACTAAAAAAAATAGTCAAAAAACAGCCTCTCCTTACCTCTGGTATCTATGCCTACCTTCGTCATCCTATTTATGCAGGTGTCATCTTTTCTTATGTTGGTGCAGAAATTGTTGCGGGGAGCTGGCTTTGGGTTTCTTCTCTTTGTCTCCTGATTCCTATCTATCTTCAGGCAAAAAAAGAAGAGAAACTGCTAACTTCCCATTTTGGCAAGCAATATCAGGAGTATATGAAGCACACAAAAATGCTTATTCCATTCGTGCTATAATCAATAAACTTCAGCTATGATAGGACTTCTGACTGGCACACTACTTATTCGAAATGACCCCTATATTATTCTTGATGTTCATGGTGTTGGGTACAAGGTTTGCGCTGCGGCAGATATCCTGGCAAAATTTCATGTTGGAGACACGCTCACCATTTCGATTCATACTCATGTTAGGGAAGATGCGTTAGAGTTATTCGGATTTTCAGACCAGGGAGGGTTGACGTTATTCGAGCTCTTGCTTTCAGTAAGTGGGATTGGGCCAAAAACAGCAATTGGAATTTTTGGATTGGGTAATAAAGAGAAAATTATTGGGGCAATTCGAAGTGCAGATGTTGATTTTTTTACCGGTGTGCCTCGGCTGGGGCGGAAGAATGCACAAAAAATTATTATTGAGCTCAAAAATAAGATAGGGAGTGTTGCAGATTTGGATTTGCAAAGTGACGGAGAAGTACATGATGTTGTGGTTGCTCTAACTGGTTTTGGATTTTCTCAAGAGGAGGCAAAAATGGCACTAAGGGAAATTGGTGAGAGCGGGAGTACGACATCAGAAAAAGTACGACTGGCATTAAAGTATTTGGGAAAATAAAAAAGTGTTTTTTTGGGGTTCTGCCGCTCGTGTATCCCATCCGATGTCCTCGTTCGTGATTATTCACTGCGGGCACTCGATGGGGCTCTCACTCGCGTCACCCCTTTATAAAATCTATGGTTGAAGATGTACTAAAAGAAAATATCTACGAAAGTCCGAGTCCCGAGGAGGAGAAATTATTTACGTCTCTTCGTGCTTCATCGTGGGATGAATTTTATGGGCAGGAAAATATCAAAGAAGCGTTACTGATTGCGATGCAGGCAGCCAAAAAAAGAGAAGAAGCACTAGAGCACGTGCTTTTGTACGGCCCTCCAGGACTTGGGAAAACAACACTTTCCCATCTGATAGCTAAAGAAATGAAAGCAAATATTCGCATGACTTCCGGTCCGGCAATTGAAAGGGCAGGAGATTTGGCCTCGATTCTGACAAATTTAGAAAAAGGAGACGTCTTATTTATTGATGAAATTCACCGACTCAATAAAGTAGTGGAGGAGGTTTTGTATCCTGCCATGGAGGATTATGCATTGGATATTGTCTTGGGGAAGGGTCCTGCTGCTCGGACACTACGGCTAGATTTGCCGCAATTTACCATTATTGGTGCAACAACCAAAGCAGGGCGTCTTTCTGCACCTCTTCGGGACAGGTTTGGGCATATTCATCGGCTGGAGTTTTATGACACGGAGAATTTGGAAAAAATT
>Ga0134128_10002800_pt1 | contig 21419 bp, 15 predicted proteins | sample KB31754_FD_96462 | JGI IMG/M metagenome (GOLD analysis project Ga0134128, IMG submission 96462) | Terrestrial soil microbial communities with excess Nitrogen fertilizer from Kellogg Biological Station, Michigan, USA - KB3-175-4 | ecosystem: Environmental > Terrestrial > Soil > Unclassified ... | reverse complement strand
TGCTGGATCATCGTCTGCTTGCCATCAAGCGCAAGCAGTTGTTTGGCGCGGCGCTTACGGCTGAGCGGCCAAAAACGGGTGCCTCGGCCGCCGGCAAGGATGACCGGATAAAAGTTGGAATTCTTTTCTGGCGCAGACTTTTTCCGGCCCGTTGCTCTGGCCTCGCTTTTTTTTGCTGCGGACTTCTTCCTCGAAGACGTTGCCAAATTTTCCCTCTCACTTATATGCGCGTTGCCGGCTCCGCCGCCTGCTCGCCGGGAACAGATGCTTTTAGAAACTGCACATTCCATTGCGGCCGGACGGTGAACCGTCCCAATGCAGCGGGTACAACCACGGCATCGCCTCGCGCAAAGGTCACCGGTTGCGAACCCGCAGCTTCGACGATGGCGCAGCCTTCAACCGCGACTAAGATGTGGGCTGAACTCCTGCCGGACGCATCCGTAGTTTCAAACTCATGCGCGTCCTTCATATCAAACATGTCTACCGCAAAATACGGCGCGATGACCAGGGCCGACCTGCGGCTCTCGCGCGAGCCATTCAAAGGTGTGGCAGGGGGACGCAGGACTTTCCCAGATCCAACCGTCTCTTTGACTGCGGCCATGCCATCTTTAAGATGCAATTCGCGCGGACGCCCATAGTCATACAACCGGTAAGTGGTGTCCGATTGCTGCTGTGTCTCAACGATGACTGAACCCGGGCCAAGCGTATGGACCGTGCCGCCGGCAACGTAAATCATTTCTCCGGCATAAACATTCAGCCAGTTCAGCAATTCTTCGGCGCGATTTTCGGCGATTGCGCGCTCGAACTGTTCGCGAGTCACGCCCGCCTTCAGTCCAAGGCCAATCTGCGCTCCGGGCCGGGCGTGGGCCACATACCAGCACTCTGTTTTTCCCCAGGGTTGGCCTAAAGTCCGCGCCATGGCGTCATCGGGATGCACCTGCAACGAGAGCTTTTCTTCCGGAAACAAAAATTTCAAAAGCAGGGGAAAGCGGTCCGCCTCCGGCGCAGCCGTGCCCACCAGCTCGCGCCCGGATTGCTGAGCAACCTCAGCAAGAGTCTTGCTTTGCAGCGGCCCATTGGCAATTTTGCATTGATCGCCGGTAAGCCAGGACTCGCCAATTTTTTCCTCGAACTTATGATTTGGGTAAATCGGCGAAAGATTAGTCGCGCCCCAGGGACGGGGGTCGAACATGGGCGACATTAAAAATGGATAGAGCGTAGGCATGAAAGGCGTTTTGATGCGCGGCACGGCTGAACCGTGCCGTAGTGAGAACATCTTTCAGTTCCGCCAGTAAATTCTCAGCCTGCAAAATCTACTGTCGAAAAAGTCCGTGCCGGCAATAGTCATGTTTACAGAGAAGCAAACAACTTGCGCATCCGCTCCAAACCTGCATCCAGAACTTTTTGCGATGTCGCATAAGAAATACGGATGTGGTCGGTCGTGCCGAAGCCCTCGCCGGAAACGGTGGCCACATGCGCCTCGCGGAGCAATTTACCGGCAACATCGGCCGCCGCTTTGATGCCTGAACGCCCGAAGAATGCGGAGACGTTTGGATACACATAGAATGCGCCCGCGGGCTGGGTGCATTGAACGCCGGGAATCGAGCGCAATCCGGCAAGCACATGATCGCGCAGCTTGATGTATTCCGCGCGCATTTCTTTTACGCAAGCTTGCGGCCCTTTTAAGGCAGCCACGCCTGCTTTCTGCACAATCGAAGTCGGATTGGAAGTGGACTGGCCCTGCAGCTTTGCCATGGCGCTCACCAGCGGCGCAGGCGCAAGCGCATAGCCAAGGCGCCATCCCGTCATGGCATAGGTCTTCGAAAGCGAGCCGCATACAAGAATGCGGTCGCGGTATTCATGCAGCGATCCTACAGAAAATTCGCGTCCGGTGTAATTCAAATACACGTAGCATTCGTCGGAAAGCACCCAGATGCCGCGTTCCGCGGCGAAGCGGACTACTTCCGTCTGGTCTTCAGGAGACATCACCGCCCCTGACGGATTGGAAGGGGAATTCAGAATAATCAGCTTAGTGCGCGGCGTAACCAGGCGCGCAACCATGTCCGCAGTGACGCGAAATCCTTGCGTCTCGTCGGCATGCAGCAACACGCACTTGCCGCCGGCATAATTCACAATGTCCTTAAAAGAAACCCAATAGGGCACGGGCAGGATCACTTCATCGCCATGCTCAATCAGCACTTGAATAGCATTGAACAGGACATGCTTGCCGCCGACGGAAGCGATCACTTCCTCGCGCTTATACCCTGAGCCGAAATCGTCCGTATGACGCTGCGCAATGGCGTCCCGCAATTCTGCCGTTCCCGCGACTGCGGTGTATTTGGTGAAGTTCGCCTGAATAGCGGCGATGGCAGCATCTTTAATATGCTGCGGCGTAGCGAAATGAGGCTCGCCCGCGGTAAGATCCACCACTTCAATGCCCTGTTGGCGCAGCTTTTCAGCTTCGGCAGCGGCCGCCATAGTGGCGGAAGGCTCAATGCGGTTGATGCGTTCGGTCAATTTCAATGCGTGCGTTGCTTCGGTAACTGGCGTCATCTGCTCCTGCTTCTTGCTGCTTTGGATTTGCTGGCGTCTTTGAATTTCACCGCCGGGTCTAACTTTTCTTTCAATTTTTGCTCCACCATCTCCGGCACGAGCCCTTCGATGGAGCCTCCCAGGCGCCCGACTTCGCGCACCAGGCGAGAGCTCAGGTAAGAATATTTTTCCGCCGGCATCATGAAGACCGTTTCCAGTTCAGGATGCAGCTTGCGGTTCATCAACGCCATCTGCAATTCGTATTCATAATCGCTGATGGCGCGAATGCCGCGCAGAATCGCGCCTGCCTTCACGCGGATGGCATAGTCCACCGTGAGCCCATCGAACGTATCCACGCGCACGTTCCTGAATGCCGAGGTCAGCGCCTCCAGCATGTGCCGCCGCTGGGCCACGCTGAAAAGCGGGTTCTTCTCCGGATTACGGAGAATGGCCACGATCAGCTCGTCGAAAATTTTGCTGCCCCGCGCAATCAGATCCAGGTGCCCGTTGGTCGGTGGATCAAACGAGCCGGGATAGATCGCTATGACTTTTTTCAAACGTCCTCGCAATATGCATGTACGGGAACTGTAACGATTTTATTCGGCAGGCAGCAGAGAAGGCAATGTTTGGGAGTGCCCGAGACCCTAAGCTCGTCTCTCTGCTGGGCTTATATCCCCTCCGCTTTCAGCTGCTCGCGGACTTTGCTGGGGAATGATCGCTCCGAGCCAGCAATCGAGCGCTTGCAGTGCGAGAGCACACTGCAGCCTGTGCCGCTCCTGCCGGTCTCGGACTCGGCTTTCCAGCGGCGGCAACAGGTCGAAAGTGATGTTCGCCGGCTGGAAGCTCTTTGCGTTGGCATGGGTGACATAGTGCGTTAAAGAACCGAGCGCGGATTCACGCGCCGGCGCTATGGGCTGATTTCCCGTGACCAACGCTGCGGCATAAATGCCCGCCAGCATTCCGGTGGCAATCGATTCCACATAACCTTCGACACCGCAAATCTGCCCGGCAAACAGAATTTGCGGATGCTGGCGCATCTGCAAAGTTTCGCGCAAAAGAGTTGGCGAGTTGATATAGGTGTTGCGGTGTATCTGGCCATAGCGCAGGAAGCGCGCGTCTTCCAGCCCGGGGATGAGCCGCAGCACGCGGGCCTGATCGCCAAACTTCAAATGGTTTTGGAAACCCACCAGATTGTAGGAATCGGCCCGAAGATTTTCCTGCCGCAACTGGACTACTGCATAAGGTGGCTTTCCCGTGCGCGGGTCTCTTAACCCGACCGGCTTCATAGGGCCAAAGCGCAACGTGTCGCGCCCGCGCCGCGCGATCTCCTCAATGGGCAAGCACGATTCGAAGTAATTCAGCTTCTCCCACTCGCGTTCTTCCACTGGCTGCGCCGCAACCAGTGCATCGTAAAAGCGGTCATATTCTTCCTTCGTCATGGGGCAATTGATGTAGTCGGCGGTGCCTTTGTCGTAACGCGCCGCCAAATACACTTTTGCCATGTCAATGGAATCGGCCTCCACGATGGGGCTGATGGAATCGTAAAAATATAAGTGCGGATTGTCCGCCTCGCCATCGTTATCCGCCACGGTGTTTCCCGGTAACGAATCGCCTGCGGGCGCGGTGGATTGCGCCGGAGCTTTGCTTAACCGTGCAATCTCTTCGGACAATGAGTCTGACGTTAGCGGCCCTGTGGCAATGATGGTGAGTTGGCCCTGGTCAATCTCCGTGACCTCTTCTCGCCGGATTGTAATCAGCGGCTCTTTTTCAATCGCAACCGTCACGCGCTCAGCGAACATTTTCCGGTCCACGGCTAAAGCGTGCCCGGCAGGCACGGCGGATTCCCGCGCGAGTTCAATAAGCAGCGACCCCGTGCGCCGCATTTCTTCCTTCAGCAACCAGGGTGCGGTGTTTTCGCTTTCTGATTTCAGAGAGTTCGAGCAGACCAGCTCAGCAAAATCGCCCGTCTGGTGCGCCGGAGTCGAACGGACAGGCCGCATTTCATAGAGTTCAACAGGAACTCCACGGCGGGCGCACTGCCATGCCGCTTCCGATCCGGCCAGGCCCGCGCCGATGATTTTTACATAATTCAAAATTTTCCCTGGGCTAATTTATGGATGCATTCGTGCTGATTTTTCGTGAATGAAACGGTCTGGACGAAGCGCAATAAACGGCAAACCTGAACGGATCCTATGATGGAACAACAATCGCACTACCCTTCTGCCAGTTCTTTCGCCCGTTGTGTAGCCTTTACCACTGCTTTAATCAACGTCACGCGGAGCTTGCCTTCTTCGAGTTCGAGAATGCCGTCAATCGTGCAGCCCGCAGGCGTTGTGACTGCGTCTTTCAGCAGCGCAGGGTGGTCTCCGGTCTCAAGCACCACTGTGGAAGCGCCGAGCGCCGTCTGCGCGGCAAGCAGCGTCGCAATGTCCCGCGGCAATCCAACCTTCACGCCCGCTTCCGCCAGAGATTCCAAAATGATGTAGATATAAGCCGGACCGCTGGCGGAAAGCCCAGTCACCGCGTCCATGTGCTTCTCGTCGACAACCACGGTTCGGCCCACGGCGGAAAATAACGCGCTCGCTGTTTCCAGGTGCTGCGCGGTGGCGTATTTTCCTTTGCAAAGAGCCGTCATTCCCACTCCCAGCACGCAAGGGGTATTGGGCATGGCGCGAATCACAGGAATTTCGTGCTTCACTGCCTCTTCAATTTGCCGCGTGGAAACAGATGCCGCGACCGAGATCACAATTTGATTGCTGTTCAGGTTGGGCCGGATTTGCTGCATCACATCAGCCACTACCTGCGGCTTCATGCATACAAAAATGATGTCGGCCCCTTTGACTGCCGCAAGATTGGCGGTACTTACGGAGACGCCGAATTTCTGGCTGAGTTCCCGCGCCTTTTCTTCGTGCTGTACGGTGGCGGTTGTGTTGGCAGGCGAGAGCAGTCCTTTTTCCAGCATTGCACGGAGCAGAATCCCGCCCATCTTTCCCGCTCCCAAAAAAGCGGCCCGTTTGTTCTGAAGGTTAGAAGCCATTGCGCTCCCTCGTGTGTAGTTGAATCTTACAGTCTAGCTTAAAGCGCGCAAGCTGGCGGGACATTCGGACCAGGCGCTGAAAGAGTGCGCAAGAAGACCACATTCAAACGAGGTACGCGCCTCATTAGCGCGAGCAGCCAGTCTGGAAGCAATTACGAATTGGGGAGTGCGCGGATTCCGGCTACCGAGGATTTATTGCACCGTCAGCTTTACAACCACTGAATGGCTCAACGTGCCGGAGGTTGCCGTCACTGTGATGGAGTAGGTCCCCGCCGAGGTTCCCGGCTGACCGCCTCCGGTTCCGGGGTTCAACGGGGTTGCTGTTCCGTTTCCGCTCAATCCGCCTCCACATGACGACATCAATGTGACACACATCAGCATTGAGCCTACGACGAACCATGAAAGCATGCGGCCTGGACGTTTCTTCTCACAACTTCCCGCAATAAAAATGATCCCGAACGGTGCAGCGAGCGCCAACGCTAAAACAGCAGGGCTGCGAGCAGGAATGAATCCCGCAACGGAAGCCGTAGTGGTGATCGTCAGCACAGCCGTCGCGCCGGAACTGCCCTGCGTGGCAAGCAATGGCGTCACCGTGGGCGGAGTAATCGAACATGTGCTCAGGTTGGGCAATCCGGAACATACATTGGAAAATGCCACCGGGCCGGCAAATCCCGCCGGACTAATGCTGATGGTGTATTGCGTCAAAGGTCCTGCAACAATCGTTTGCGATCCTGGAGTTACCGTAATCGCGAAATCATTCGCAGCCACCACTGTGAACGGAATCGTGAAGGCGTGATTTTTACTCGGCGATGCGCCCGTAAGCGTCAGCGAATAATTGCCCGGGGCCAGGTTTGTAGCATCCACAGTCACTGTAGCGCTTGCGGTTGTAGTTGTTGTATTCAAACTCACGCTGCTGGGTGACACGCTGCAAGCGGAAGAGCACGTCAGCGCGACGTTATCGGCGAATCCATCCTGCGCGGCAATGTTTATCGTCGTGCTGGCCTGGGTGCCCACCATTATCGCGGGCAGAGGGGCCGCCTGGGTCAATGAAAAGTCGGGATTCAATGTCACAGTAAGCGCAAGATTCTGTGACTTCGCCGCAGGCGCGCCGTCCACGTTGGCCACAATCAAGATTGTGCTCGCTCCAACCGCTGCGGATGCCGGAACCGCAATCGTCACGCTCGCATCCACCAGAGCTGATGACGACGGGTTCACCGTCGCGGATGGATTAAACGTACAGGTTGCTCCCGCAGGCAGCCCGGTACAGCTTAAATTCACCGGCAAACTAAACGATCCGAGTCCGCTTACCTGAAAAACAACCGGAGATGACGCCGTTCCCCGCGGAACCGTTAGGCTTCCCGGCGAGGGAGCGCCAATCGCAAAATCTATGACGTGCAATGCTGCTGCGAACGTGTGGGTTGTTGCATTTGGATCATCTCCCGATCCATGCACTTCAAAAAAATAATCTCCAGTTGCCCCCGTCGCTGTGAGCGTAAATGGGGTGCCTGAAGTTGAAGGAACAAACGGCGTAGCGGGCGCGAACGAGCACACGGCAGGCGGAGAGGTGCTGCCGGCGGTGCAGGTCAATGTAACTTCGCCGTTGTAGCCGTTAAACGCGCTGACAGTGCCGTTGAAGACCGCTGTCTGGCGCGGAAAAATATCCTGCGAAGCCGCAGGCATTGCGATCTGGAAGTCCGGACCAGTGGGCAGGGCGAATTCCCAGATTCCGCGGCCATAGGTGGAAGCGCGCAACCGCTTGATTCCGCTCCCCGTAAAAATTTGCAGGGCGGTTACAGGAACGTCCGGCAAGAAACCCGCAATGCCCGAACTGCTGGCCGGACCTACTTGTGTCCACGCCGGATTTGACGTGGGACTGGAAAATACTCCCGCATCGGTGCCTGCATATAAAGTGCTGGTTTGCGGATCGAGCGCGAGCACGTCCACAGGAGCATCCGGCAGGGCGGAAGCTCCTGACCCCGAGAAATCGGTCCATGAAACTCCGGCGCTCGTAGTCTTCCACACCCGCGAGACTTGAAATCCCATGATTGCGGCATAGGCCGTGTGCCCGGTGCCATCACTTGAATCAAGAGCAATACTCGAAATCGGAAAATTATCGGGGTTGATCCCACCCGTACGGTCCACCCATGACGATGGCCCGCCTGCCGCATTCGTTGTTACCCAAACTCTTCCCGATTTTTGCGCCCCTGATCCCGCCGCATTAGGTCCCAATCCATCGGTCCCAGCGTAAATCACATTGGAAAAACCGTTGCCATCAGTCGGGCCGCCGACGGCCAGCGCTCCCACTTTGTTGATTTCAGCTCCAGTGCATCCTCCCGAGCCTGTATCGAAGCTGCTGCTCAGCGCAGTGAAACCGGTACCTGTTCCCGTTCCCCGCCATACGCGGCATGTGCCCACAATCAGTTCGCTCGCTTTCGCCTGCGGATCGAGAATATAAGGGGTAAATATTCCGGCCTGATCTCCGCCCAGCTTCGATGCGGTCACAACCATTGAGAAGTCCGATGAATGGCACGCGCTAGCTTTCGTACAACGTTGAATACTGACGCCGGAATTTTCCGTAAACCACTCCGGCGGGCTGCCGGAAAAAATCGCCGTGTAGCCTCCATCGCTGCCATCTACCGGAGACCATGTGGGGCTGCTCTCAGCCGATCCAGTTGCCGGCGAACCATTGCTCTTTACCCCCATAAGGATCGTGTTCATGTCCGACGTGGATTGCGCGAAGCTGACCACCTGGCCGAGCGAGCCGAGTGTCTGGTTGAGATCATCGATCTGGTTGGCAGCGCCACAGGTCCCGGTAGTCAATCCGGTAAATCCATCCAGCGCGCGATAAATTCCGCCATCGTTGGCGAAGTACATAACATCTTTCGCTCCCACGACCAAAAAATCTACGCCGTGCTGATTGGGATGCACATGCGCCGTAGAGGCCAGCGGCGAACATCCATACGCGTGCGTCAAATTCACAAACTGGTTGGGGCCGGTGCCGCTGCAATCCGGCACAACGCTGTTGATCTGACATTTGTAGATATTGACCGCGCCCGCATAAAGATCGGTTGCAGTAGCGCCGTTCGGAACTGCCGCCAGTTCCATTCCATAAAGCGCATTGGCAGTGCCGCATCCGGCAAACGGATCGCCGCAATTTGTAATGCTCGCGTCATTGATGGGCTGCCACGATGCACCCGCGTCTTTGCTCTGCCATATATGCATGTCGGTATTCGCGGCATCCACATACCAGGCATACATTTCATTCCGTCCCGGAACCACGGCCAACTCTCCGCGATAAATGGGGCATGCGTTCGACGCCGGAGTTGCCGGGCAAACGCTGCTCGCGAGCGGCGCGCCGCCCGGCTGGCTTGCCAGCCGTGTCCAGTTCGCGCCGTCGGCAGATGAATAGAATCCGTGAAAACGGACAGCAGCAAAAAACTTGTTTGCGGCGGCGTCATATGCCACAGATGTTGCCGACTCCGGAAGAGCCGCCACACCGCCGTCGTTGAGCACTGCGAAATTCCAGGTTTGGCCCGCATCGGCGGAGTAGTACAGGCCCCGATTTTGGGCTGCTGGGTCAAGCAGGCCGCTCGTGATCCCATGCGCTGTGGCCGTAGCCGCAGCCACCACAATCTGATTGTTGGCACTGCTGAATGCGATTCTGCTGAATCCCAGCCCGGCAAAAGATTGCCCCGTGGTCGCCTGTGTGATTAGCGTCCAGGTGTTGCCGCCATCCTGCGAACGCAATATTCCTCGCCCGTAGTAGGAATCATCGGAGCTGTTGGCCTCTCCCGTGCCTGCCAGGATCACGCTCGCAGATGGATTGCTGTTCCCCGGCTGGACCGCGATGGCTCCGATGGCTAGCGTCGGCTGGTTGTCGGTCAGCGGCTTCCACACTATGTTCGCCGGGTTTGGACTGGCCGATCCTGCATTGACCGACTTCCATACTCCGCCGTTGGCCCCGCCTATATAAACCGTGTTGCCGTTTTTGTCCGCCGGATCAATGGCGACAGAAGTCACGCGCCCGGCAACAACGCCATAGTCTTGCAGACCTGTTCCTGAAACATCGGATGGAGATGCTATCGGTCCAAGCGGAGTCCACCCCGGGGCTGTCTGGGAAAACAGAGGCACATGGCACACGGCTACGAGGGCAAGAATCGCAATTGCCCGCGGAAGCTGAATACGCAAGCATTCCCGACGCCGCGAAATATTTAGGAGGCGTGAAAAATTAAATCCGACAAGCGCTATAAGCATGGGCTCGGGCATAGCCCCATTTCTGCGGCTCCCCAGAAAGTGGTCAAACATAGCCGGACCTGTTCTGGAGAACCTTCTTTTTGCAGTTAAAAGCTTTGCAGCATTGCGGAAAAGTGCGGATAACCCAAAATCGCGCTTTGTTCGGGCATCTATGCTGTGGAAAACGCAATTGCGGGATGCAAAGAAGCAGAAATGGGCTCCGCTTTCACCATTACGGAAGGCCGAACTGCTTTGTCTTCAGTTACTTGTCATAGTTGCACTCCTCATTTTCAATATTTTCGGCACAAGTTTTTTATCGGTGTCGAACTATTTCCTTTCAAGGAGTTGAAAATGCGTAAGTTACTCAGCTTTTCGCTGTTTCTGGGGCTGCTCTTTATGACTACCCTGGCCCTGGCAGAGCCCAAAGCGGAGATTTTCGGCGGTTATCAGTACACTCACCTGGATGCGGGCGTCAACGCCAATGGCTGGAACGCCGCTCTGACCGGTAATTACAACAACTGGTTTGGCATTCGGGCTGACCTCAGCGGAGCGTATAAATCCGGATTCAAGTTCCACACCTACACCTTCGGCCCCGAAGTCGCTATGCGCCTGCCGGTTCTGAAGCCTTTTGCACATGCGTTGTTTGGAGGCGGAACCGCCTCTGGCGGCGGGGTTAGCAATAGCGGGTTCGTCATGCTGTACGGCGGCGGCGTGGATATGGGATCAGGCCCAATAGCATGGCGCCTGGCGCAGTTCGACTGGATGGTCACCCGTTTCAACGGCTTTACCGACAAAAAGAACGTGCGCTTCTCCACCGGCATCGTGCTTCGCTTCTAGACTTGTACGTCACCGCGGATTGCCGAAATCAACGATTCATGGGACAGCCGGAAAACGGCTGTTCCTTTTCTCCATATTTTCAATACTTTGCCTTGAAGCATTCCCCGCTCGCCGGACTTAAGCAGATCAGCTTCCAACACAAGATGCCGTTCGCATTACTCATGTAATGAGTGTAAGTACGCTCTCTGGCTGACGACAACATAAGAACGCTCTAACCTATAGTGCATCGCTATGGAATGGCGCGTAGGCACACGTGTGGGCCGGTATGAAATCATCGCGGAAATTGGCCGCGGCGCTATGGGATTGGTGTACCAGGCGCGTGATCCAAAAATTGATCGTCTGGTCGCGATCAAAACCATCTGCTTGATTGGCCGCGAAACTGGCGCCGAAGCTGAATATCGCGAACGCTTCTTCATGGAAGCTAAAACGGCCGGTCGGCTTTCGCATCCCGGTATTGTCACCATTTTTGATGTAGGCGAAGAGCCGGAGACGCGCGAACCCTACATCGTTATGGAGTATGTGGCTGGCCAGTCCCTGAGCAAACTTCTGAATGCGCAAAACAAAAAGCTGCCTACGGGAGTTGCGCTCCGGCTGGCACAGGAATTGGCCGAGGCGCTCGACTACGCCCACTCGCAGGGAGTTGTGCATCGCGACATAAAGCCCGCAAACATTCTTGTGACCCGCGATGGCCATGCCAAAGTCGCAGATTTTGGAATAGCGCGCTTGAACGTCGCGCACATGACGCAGCCCGGAGAAATCCTGGGCAGCCCGGCCTATATGGCGCCGGAACAATTAAGCGGCGAAGGCGTGGACGCGCGCTCCGATCTATTTTCCGTTGGCGTAATTCTTTACACGATGCTGACCGGCTTCCGCCCGTTCCAGGGAAACAGCGCCACTACGGTGTGTTTCAAAGTAGTCAACCGGGAACCGATTCCTGTAAGCGCCCTCGATTCCGAGCTTCCCGCCGAGCTTGACCGGATTGTTCGCAAGGCCATGGCAAAAGAACCTTCAGAACGGTACCAATCCGGTGGAGAGCTGGCGCGCGACATCGAAGCTCTGCGAACAGCTGACAAGCCTACGCAGAGCGAAGAAGACCTGCTTCCCGGCCTGGTTGCCGCCATGGAAAACCCGGCCCTTGCAAAAGATGCTACGGCACCTGTCATAGCAGCAAACGCGGACAGTGACCGGGATTCATTTGTCGCCGCACACATCTCGTTCGTAAACGAAGCCAGGTCTTCCGCCAGCTTTTCAGACGTTCCGCACAGCGCTTCTTCAACACAGAGGCGGAATGTTCCGCTTCAGTCGCGGAGTGTCACACTCGCAGCAACTCTGGCGCTGGTTCTCGGGATTTTATATTTAGGCTGGTTAGGACTACCGGACCGCTGGAAGATTTCTGCGGCAAATTTTCAATATCCCAGTCAGGTTGTCAGCGCCGATTGGGCCACCAACATCCAAAATGCTGCCCGCGAGGCAGCGATTATGCCGGATGCTCCATTGCAGCCGGTTAAGATCCGGCCCAAATCCCACGCCGCCAGGCTGGTTTCCGTCTCGGCGAAAATTGCCGAAAGTAAAACCGCGCCTCCGCCAGCCCAGCCGGCAGAATTGCAAATAGATATTCAGCATCCCTTTAGGCAGGGCAGCGCCACGATCTGGCTTGACCAGAAGGTAGTCTTCTCAGAGGCTATTCACGGACAAAACAAACCTTTTGCCCTTCTATTTCACACAACGGAAGGAACGGTGCGCAGCAGCTTAAAAGTTCTCTCCGGGGCGCATCAAATTCACGTGCGCGTGCAATCGCTCGCCGACCACTACGATCAATCAAAAACGATTGACGCCCGTTTCGATGCCGAGACTGGAAACATTCTGCACGTAGTTTGCGACAAGCATCATAGCGTGTTGCAGTTGGCTTTGCAGAAACAGGCATCAGTTGTTACGGCGCACTGATTCCGATAGCCTTCCTAAGCGTCCGTGGTATTGCGGCCACGCACTCTCTCCAAAAAAATACGGCAGCCACGCGGCTGCCGTGCCCAGAGTAACCGGGAAAAATTTAGAAGCGGATATGCGGACCGAACGTGACGCGCAGATTGTTGAACGTCCCGTTGTCCACATAGATTTCGTCGCCAACATCCAACCGTAGGCCAATGGGCCCCCAGAAGCCTTCAATACCAGCGCCCGGATACGCAGCGAAGCGGGTGGTTCCGTTGGAAATACTGTTTCCAATATTTGTAATTCCCGTAGTTACGCTGGAATTGGAGCTACTAAAATTAATCAATCCCACTTTGCCAGTGACAAATACGCGGAACGGGCTGGAGCCGCCAAACTGAAATTTTGGTCCGAACAAAGCTGTGATGGGGCGAAGGCGTGAGCGCACAAATGTGGATGTGCCTCCGGTCGAAGTGGTGGTCGTAAAATTCCGTTCGAAATCGTAGTTTACTTCAGCCTCGATGGCCGTGAATGAACTCACGTTGAAGGCCACTCGCCCGCCAATACCAACAAAATTGGAGTCGGGAGTGCTCGGAGAAAAGCGGAGATAGTCCGCAAAAACTCCGACTTCGGCATGGTTGTATGTGCCTTGCGCCATAACCAGAGAGGGCGCTGCCAGGCATATGCTCAAAATTGCAAACCAAACAATGCGTTTCATTACTTGCATTCTCCTTCGTATTGACTTCATCGCTCTTACCTCAGCAGCGGTCCAGGCGTGCCTTGAATCGCGCCATTTGTAATCACGCTTTGGATGCCAGGGAGAAGAGCAGAGGTTGGGAGCAGGAGCGTGGCTTATTTCTCTGAAAGCATTGGAGGATGAGGGTTTGCCTGTACAACTTGTATTGAAGTCTGTAGTCAACCTTAGGCGCTCTTGGCCGCTTGGCTCGCAGCTCAATGCATCCGGAGCTGCATTCGATGGACCTGAACGCCCGAATATGGTTTTGATCTTTGTGTTTTTCAGCAGGCTCGGATATGATTCGCGGAAGTTTTACTTTGGGAAGTTTTGCTCGAGGGGGGCCAGAGATGGGTACTCGCGCAAATGGATCCCAGTTACTTCGAAGCTGAATCCGAACTGCGCCGCTATGAGGCCTTGCTGCAAATGGCCGACCTTGTGGTGCGCCCCAGCAGTTTAGGCGATCTTTTTTCTAATCTCACTGAACGCCTGCGCCAGTATATCTGTTTCCACCTCATCAACTTCGCAATGCATGAACCCGCGGAAAATGTGATGCGGCTTTATTTCTGGCATGGCAAGGATGTGAAATTTGAACCGAAAACACTGGCGCTCGACCAGTCGCCCAGCGGGTGGGTCTGGCAGAACCAGGTCCCTTTAGCCATAAAAGATTTGAACGCAGAAACCCGGTTTGGGGAGGGAATCAATATCCTTCTTGCGGCCGGCATGCAGGCTTATTACGTTTTCCCGGTGACTGCGGGAGAGAGGCGCTTAGGCGGTATGGGGTTGGCATGCGCCCATCCCGATGTCTACGCTGAAAATGACATCCGTTTTTTACAGCGCGTTGCGGAATTGATGGCTCTCGCGATTGAAAACGCTCTCACACGCGGGGCGTTGCAGCAAGAAAAAGAACGCCTGCAAATACTGTTGCAGGTCAACAGCACCCTTGTTTCGAATCTCGATGTGCAGAAGCACTTTCCCGCAATTTCTGACTATATTCGAAAAGTCATCAGGCATGATTTCGCGTCGGTAGCTCTTTATGACGAAAGCTCCCAATCCCTGCGGAAATATGCCTTCCATCATGGCCCTGGGTACGAGATTTTCAAAGTTGGAGATTCCTATTCCTTGCGGGATAGCACTTCGGGCCAAGCGTTTCTGGCCAAACATGCCAAGGTGTTTCACAGCAAAGAATTGCAGGCCTTTTCTTCGGAAATTACGCGGAAACTATTGGCTCACGGAGTCAAGTCCATCTGCTGCATTCCACTGGCTACGCGAAAAGGCACGATTGGAGTCATGAGCCTGGCCAGCAAGGAAGATGACGCTTTTGTCTCCCAGGACGTGGGACTGCTTAAGCAAATCGGATCCCAGATCGCAATCGCCCTCGATAATGCCCATGCTTACCGGGAAATACGGACGCTCAAGGACAAACTTGCGGAAGAAAAGCTCTACCTGCAAGGGGAGATTAACTCCGGGACAAATTTTGAAGAAATCGTGGGCGAAAGCCCGCTCCTGCGGAATGTTCTGGACCAGGCAAAAACGGTGGCTTCGAGCGACGCTACCGTGCTCATTCTGGGAGAAACGGGTACTGGTAAAGAACTGATCGCCCGGGCCATCCATCGCCTGAGTACCCGCAAGGACGGCAGTTTCATCAAGCTGAATTGCGCGGCCATTCCTACCGGCTTGCTGGAAAGCGAACTCTTCGGCCACGAAAAGGGCGCTTTCACCGGGGCCATCAGCCAAAAAATTGGGCGGCTTGAGCTCGCAGACAAGGGCACGCTATTTCTCGACGAGGTGGGGGAAATCCCGCTCGAACTTCAGCCCAAACTGCTACGGGTTTTGCAGGACCAGGAATTCGAACGGCTGGGAGGAACGCGCACTTTGCGCGTCAACATCCGGCTGGTGGCCGCTACAAACCGCGACCTGGAAAAAAGTATCGCCAATAAAGAATTCCGCAGCGATCTTTTTTACCGGCTGAATGTCTTTCCCATACGCCTGCCTGCCCTGCGGCAACGCAAACAGGACATCCCCGCCCTGGTGCGCTATTTTGTGCAAATGTATGCGCGGCGCATGAACCGCCAAATTGAAACCATCCCTGCTGAAGCCCTGAATGCCCTTACGGCCGCCGACTGGCCCGGCAATATACGGGAGCTGGAGAACATCATTGAGCGCTCCGTGATCCTGTCTCCGGGAAGAACTCTCAACGTTCCGTTATCGGAATTGCAGCGGCCGGAATCGTCCACGGATGTTGCTCATACTTTGGAAGCCCTCGAGCGTCAGCATATTGTCCGCGCACTGCGCGAAACCCGCGGTGTAGTGGCAGGCCTGCACGGCGCCGCCGCCCGGCTGGGGTTGAAGCGGACAACCTTGCAATCGCGTATGCAGCGCATGGGAATCTCCCGCGACGAATATAAGAACTGAGCAATATGTTTTCTAGGGTGCAGGCCGCGGGGAGGCGTGTGGGACGGCGGTGCTACTGTTTCATTCCGCGAAGATCGACGACGCTTTCTCTCCGATTCGAGAATGAATTCTTCCGCGCTCGAACCTCCGCAATGCCGAGCCATCGGCATTTCTGCCGTATAGGCGTCATTAAATCAAAAGTTCTCATCCCGGATCGGGACAAAACTGCCCATATTTTCATGCACTTCGGCAACCTGCCATTTTGGAACTAAGGCTGCTGTGGAAATCACGTCTCCCGGTTAGTTGTCCAAACTAATTCTGAGGAAATTCGCGTGAACCAAACCGCTGCGGGACTCTCCGCCAAGTCCTGGACGGGAAACACCGAAGCTATACCTGGAGCCCTCCCCCTTATAAATCAGGTGGCTTCTGAGTGTTGTGCGCCGGCCGCGGCGAATGAAGCAAAGCCTCGGTACAGGAAAGTTCATGGGCAGACGCTCGTCTCTCTTACGGGGGCATCTCCCGATCCCTTGTACCTGTTCCACTGCGGCCTGGAGTGGCAGCGGCGCGCCGACGCGAGCTCCGGCTGGGAACTGGTGCAGGGACTGCGCTCCTGGGACCCAGCGGTGCGGATTCTGTGCGCTGGAATGCTGGCGCAAACCGAAAATGCGCAAATCAGCACGCGGGACTTGCGCCGGAGTAAAGCTCTGAACCGCGGAAAAGTTGGAGTTTGGGGAAATTCCAGCATCACTGAGGAGATCGAAATGAGGACTTCGTACGGAATGGAAGCTGGAAAATGCACAGCCTGCAAATTTCGCCAGGCAAAATGGTTCTGCTCCTTTTCTCCCGATGTGCTGAAAACCTTCAGCAACTCGACCCGGCCCAATATCTACCCTCAAGGCGCTCTGTTGTTTGTGGAGGGCCAGATGCCGCGCGGCGCTTTCGTGCTGTGTTCCGGCAAAGTAAAGCTCACCACCACTTCGCGCGATGGCAAGATGCTGATCCTCAAAGTCGCGGAAGCTGGAGAGGTACTGGGTTTGAGCGCGGCCATCTCGGGCACTCCGTTTGAAGTGACGGCAGAAACAGCCGGGACTTGCCAGTTAAACTTCGTTGAGCGCGAAATGCTTCTCCGTATGATGGAAAAAAATGGGGAGGTCGCCCTGCGCTCGGCCCATGCCTTGAGCACGGAATTCCAGACGATGTACCGCGACGTGCATGATTTGGTGCTGGCGCGCTCTTCCGCCGGAAAGCTCGCGAAACTGCTGCTCTCATGGATTTCCACGCACAAAATAGAAAGCGCCAATATGGATACCGAAGTCCGCGTGCAAGCCGCAGCTACCCATGAAGAAATGGCGCAAATGATTGGCGCGTCGCGTGAAACGGTGACCCGCCTGCTTAGCGATCTGAAGAAAAAAGAATTGATCCGCCTGGAAGGATCAATTCTGGTAATCCGCAACCGGACGGCTCTCGAAGCAATCGCCGCCTAGAGCAATTCCTGAATTACTCAAATCTTCATTTACGAATTCCGGCCACACCCATCATCCGGCCGGTCTTGCCATTTTCCGCGCGATGGGAAAACAAGAAATCTGTATGGCACGATGTGCAGAGCGGCGATGCCTCAATGTTTTTGGCCGGAACTCCGGCGTCCATGAGCTGGCGGCGGTTGGCCTCGACGAGATCGAGAAAAATATTCTTTGGCAATTCGCTGTGGCCGGGCGCGCGCGCCGTCAAAAACAGTAACGGATATCTTTCGCGGATCGGCTCCGAATCCTTGGTTTCATGGAACAGCTCGTGTGCCCAGGCAAATTGCGACTCAAACTGGCTGCGCACCTCGGGACCGACCGTATAACAACAATCGTGAATGCCGGGGCCAATGGCCGCCCGAATGTCTCGCGGACTGCTGCCAAACTCCCGCCGCATCTCCCCCACGCCCTTTTCCACGATGCGCTTCAGCGTCCCGCGCCAGCCGGCATGAAAAACTCCCACCGCGCGCCGCTTTGCATCCACCAGGACCACAGGCAAACAGTCCGCCGCCTGCACCCCGAGCAACAGGCCTGGAGTATCGGTGATCAAGCCATCCCCGGCGAGCGGCTCTTCGGTGAGCTTAACAACGTGATGAATGATGTCGGAATGAATCTGCCGAAGTGTAACCAGCGGCCAGGAGCGTTTGTTTGACGCCGCGCCAATCTTTTTCAGGAATTCCGCCCGATTGCGCTCGACATTAGCGCGGGAATCGTCTTTGGTAAAACCTAAATTCAGTGAATTTCCGCCATAGGCACGCGAGAAGCCGCCGAGCCGCGTGCTGAAACCATGGATGAGCCAGGGAAGAGAAGCAAGGCTTTTCATCCGAATCACGGCGGGCTTATGGGACCTCGGTGTTTTTACGAGCACATTGTTATCTTAACGGATGCCGGGGAATACAGGCGTACCCGCCATTGAATAGAGGATGTCCTGTTCTGCGGATAGAATACTCGCAGCATGATCGCTCATCTTCGCGGCAAACTGCTCAGCAAGCATCCGAACCAGGCCATTGTGGAGGTGGGAGGCGTCGGTTACGACGTGACCATCAGCGTCTCCGCATTCTCCGAATTGCCCGCGTCCGGCAGCGAAGTCGCATTCTTCATCCACACGCATGTGCGCGAAGATGTGATCGCGCTTTATGGTTTTTTGCGCACGGCGGAGAAACAGCTTTTTGAAAAATTGATCACGGTCAGCGGGATTGGGCCTAAACTCGCGATCACCATTTTGAGTGGAATGGCGGCCAATGACCTGGCAGGGGCTATTCGCGGCAATGATCTCGCGCGGCTCACGCGGATTCCGGGCATTGGCAAAAAGACAGCCGAGCGCATGGTGCTGGAACTGCGCGATAAGCTTCCAGCGCAAGGCACCGAATCCGCGATGGCAACCCCCGCAACCACGCCGATGCAGGAAGATGTCCTTTCAGCATTGACCAATCTTGGCTATCAGCGGGCCGCCGCTGAAAAAGCGGTTGCTGCGGTCACTGCAAAAGGGGTGTCACCAGATTCATTCGAGGAGTTGTTCCGGCAGGCTCTGGCCGCGCTCACACGATAATCCAATGAACTTTTTGCAAAGTGAGTTCGAACGAAAGAATTTCTGCAGAGCATTGAATTGCTTTCAACTCTTCGCGCTTTGCATTGTCCTTACCGGTTCATTTGCCGCAGCGCAAGCCGCACCGGTTCAGGGAGTGCCGCCTGCACGGTTGGCCCATCTGCGCCGTGGCATCAACCTGAGCGGATGGTTCGCGCAGGTCTACGATCCGCGTGGTTACAGCCAGGAGCATCTGCAAAGCTGGGTGACGGCCGGCGATATGTCGCTGATCAAATCCATGGGCTTTGATCACGTTCGCCTGAGCGTGAATCCCAAGCCTTTGTTTAATGCGCGGGAGCCGGAGAAAATCCCAGCGGCATATCTGGGCTATTTAGACGCTGCCATAAAAATGGCGCTCGATCATGGTCTTGCGGTCGTGCTCGACATCCATCCCAACAGTGATTTCAAAGCCTCGCTGAAGGATGACACCCCCGTCCAGGAGTTCACGGATTTCTGGCGCGCGCTCGCCGCTCATTATTCTTCGTGGGATCCGGATCGCCTGTTTCTCGAAATCATGAACGAGCCGGAGATGCAGGACCCTTATCGCTGGTTAGGGATTGAAACGAAAGTTGCAGCGGCCATCCGAGAGGCCGCTCCGCAGCACACAATCATTGCCGCCGGGGCGCGCTGGTCCGACGATGACGATCTGGTGTTTCTCGAACCGTTGCGCGATCCCAACGTAATTTATAACTTCCATTTTTACGAGCCGCACATTTTTACGCACCAGGGCGCGACCTGGGGCACATATTATTGGCACTGGTTAAAAGACCTGCACTATCCTTCATCTCTTGAAAATTCAGAGAAAGTCGCGGACGAAGTGCAGGACCCGGTGGACCGGCTGAATGTAATCCGCTACGGCTTTGATCATTGGGACTCAGACCGCATGAACGGAGAACTCAAGCAAGCTGCCGACTGGGCCTCCCGCAATCACGTCGCCCTGACATGCAATGAGTTTGGCGTCTTTCGCAATGCCAATCCTGAAGACCGTGCGCGCTGGATTTCCGATGTGCGCAGCGCATTGGAACATTATGGAATTGGCTGGGCGATGTGGGACTATGACGGTAACTTCGGGGTCGTAACCAAAACAAACGGCAAAGCTACGCCGGATGTGCTGACCTTGCATGCGCTCGGATTAAAGTGATTTCAGGCCTTTCCACGCAAGCGCCACAAATTATTGTTCGCAATTCGCACACTACTCTGCAACGTTTCTGCTGTCGCTTCACTATAGCTTTAAGGAGAATTGCCGCTGATGCCAACCGGACTGGACCACCTCGAACATATTGTGGTGCTGATGATGGAGAACCGCTCGTTCGATCACATGCTGGGATCGCTCGGCGCGGTGAACCCCAAGATTGATGGAATTACACAGCAGCTGGGCAATCCCGATACAAACGGCGTGATCGTCAGGCCGCAGCCCCGCGCCGAATTCCAGTCGCAGCTTCAGCCCGATCCGGACCATCACTTCCCGGCCGTGGATTTACAGATTTTTGGCGGGGATACCAGCGCGAATCGCAAACCGAACATGCAGGGATTCGTAAAGAGCTACTTCAACCAGCAGCAGGACGCCGGGCACTCGCAAAAAATCATGTATTACTTTACCCAGGATCAATTGCCTGTGCTGACCACGCTGGCGCAGGAATTTGCAGTTTTTAACCGCTGGTTCGCTTCCATCCCGGGTCCCACAATCTGCAACCGGGCGTTTGCGCATTACGGGACTTCGTTTGGCCGGGTGGACATGAATTTGCTTTACATCAATGAGCCGTTCCAGAGCATTTACAGCCGGATGATTCGCGCCAACCCGAAGCGCACAGCCAAGCTGTATTACTACGACACAGCCAGCTCGACGATGGAAATTACCAATCTGCTGCAAAACCAGCCGGAGTTGTTCGGCACCTACGAGCAGTTTCTGGGCGATTGCGAGAAAGGCACGCTGCCGGATTATTCATTCGTGGAACCAAATTACAACGATCATGGAAACGAGGCGGCTTCAGACCAGCATCCCGACCACAATGTGCAGGCGGGGGAGGCATTCATCGCGTCCGTCTACAACGCGATTAAACAGAACGCGGAATTATGGCCGACGACAGCGCTGCTGATCGTGTATGACGAGCACGGCGGAATTTACGATCATGTAGTCCCACCAGGTTGCACTCCCGACCAGTTCACTGCATCCGCCAACGACACGGGGACCGGCATGCCGTTTGCCTTCGACCGGCTGGGCGTGCGCGTGCCGGCAATTTTGGTTTCGCCGTGGGTCCAAAGGGGCACGGTCGTGGACCGGGTATTCGATCACGCTTCCATTCCGGCAACCCTGACGAAATTTTTTCTTGGGGATTATTCTCCGCGCTCGCCGCGAGAGACCACTTCAGATGTTTTCATTGAGCCGCGAAGTGGCGTAATTGATCCGGCGCGGAACCTGCTTTCGCTCGAAACGATGCGGGATGATTGCCCGGATTTTGGTATCTGAAGATTACAGCAATGTCAGGCTGACAAGTTTCCAGAGGAGCAACAATGGTTTTAATCCACGTCCCCAAGCCGCCCGCCAGCGCTATTGATCCGCTGCGTCCCGCAAACGCGCTGCTGCTGGCGCAGATTATGCATTTGCAGGAGGCGGAACTGCGGCTT
>Ga0134128_10002799_pt1 | contig 21425 bp, 17 predicted proteins | sample KB31754_FD_96462 | JGI IMG/M metagenome (GOLD analysis project Ga0134128, IMG submission 96462) | Terrestrial soil microbial communities with excess Nitrogen fertilizer from Kellogg Biological Station, Michigan, USA - KB3-175-4 | ecosystem: Environmental > Terrestrial > Soil > Unclassified ... | reverse complement strand
TTTCAGCGAAGCATCGCTTCGCTCCGCCGAGCGGGAGTCCATGGAAGGACACCCCGGGCAGGCCCGGTTGGACCCGGGACGTGCGCGGAGCAGGATTGCGCAGCGCAATGTGCCCCGCCGCCGTAGGTGGCGGAGCCGCGCGCAAAAAGCCGCGCTTAGCCGCTTCGGCGTTGCCCGCGGCGCGCTGGCCCGGGCAGGAGCCCGAATCCAGCGCTTTAGATCAGTTGCGCGACCCGCTCGGCGACCAGCTCCGGCGCGCTGTCGCTCGCAGTGACCGCACAGCTCGCGCCGCGGCGCGGCACGTAGAGCTGCGGCTCAGTCACCTTGAAGAGCCCCACCGTAGTGGCATCCGTGGCTGCGCTCAGATGCATGAGGCCGGAGTCGGCACAGACGAAACAATCTGCCGCCTCCAGCACGGCCGCGACCTGACGCACGCGGCCCGAGTAGTACGCCGGCAGCTCGGGCAGCGCCGCGGCGCCGCTCGGTGGCCGGATTTCCATCACTCGCACGGTGTGCCGGTGCGATTGGAGGCTCGCGATCATGCGGCGCCACCAATCGACGGTGAAGCGCTTCGCGCCCGTTGCGTGCGCCGCCACGGCGACTACCGGACCCGAGCCCCTCTCTCCGAGGAGGCGCTCGATCTCGCCGCGGCCCGCAGCGCGCTCGGCATCGGTGAGGCGGATGCCCAGCTTCGGGAATTCGGCGCGGGACAGATCCGGATCCAGCTCGAGGAGACCGCGGCGCAGCAGATACACGGGATAATCGCCCATGTGTGGCGGCGCGCCCTCGAAAGGAACGAGTACGTCGATGCCCGCGTTCTTGTGCGCACTCGAGAAGCCGAGCTTGAGCCGTGCCGCCAGATGCCGCGACAGGAAACGCGCAGTCCAGGACCTCGGACTGGGGTCGATGAGGATGTCGTAGCGCACACGCCTCGCGCGCAGCAGTGTCAGCAGATGCCGCAGCGGGTGGCGAACCCCGCGAAACGGCAGCTGATGCACGCGCCTGACGGAGGGGAATTCCCGGAATACCTCGTGCGCTGCGGGGCATGCAGTCAGGATCTCGACCTGCGCCGCGGGCAGTGTAGCCTCGATCTCCTCGAGGAGCGGTGTCATCAGCAGCGTGTTGCCGAGGCGCGTATTGGGGCGGCAGATGAGGATGGTCGCGCTTGCGTACCTCGAGGCCGGGGACCCCGCGGCGCCCGCTGGATTTCCCGTTACGCTCGCACTCACGACAGCGCTTCTCGAGGTAGCCGGCAGCATCGCGGAATTATCGCATGCCAGTACGGCTCCCCGCCCGCTAGACTGTCACAAGGAAAGTTGCCTGGATGACCGGCTTGCATCCTTCGGAACTGGGCGCATCGGCCGCCATCTTCCTGTCGCAGATCATGGTGCTCCTGGTCGTCGGGCGGCTGCTCGGCGAGCTCCTTTCGCGTTGGGGTCAGCCGCCGGTAATGGGACAGCTGCTCGCGGGCGTCGTGCTCGGTCCCTCGTTCCTGGGCCACTTCTTCCCCGCCGCCGAGCTCGCCCTTTTTCCGCATGCGCCGCCCCAGAAGGCAATGCTCGACGCGGTCGCGCAGCTCGGCGTGCTTCTTCTGCTGCTGCTCACCGGTATGGAGACGGACCTCTCGGTGATGCGCTATTCGGGCCGGGCCGCTCTCAACGTGTCGCTGGCGGGCATTGCCCTGCCCTTTCTCTTCGGCGTTCTGGCGATCGAGCTGCTGCCGGCCTCGATGCTGGTCAGGCCGGACCAGCGGCTCCTGCTCGCGCTCTTCATCGGCACCGCGCTCGCGGTCTCGTCCGTCAAGATCGTGGCCGCACTGGTGCGCGAGCTCGGCTTCATCCGGCGCACGGTCGGCCAGATCATCCTGGCCGCGGCCATCATGGACGATGCGATCGGGTGGATCTTCGTCTCCGTGCTCCTGGGGCTTGCCCAACACGGGAGCATCGACGTCGGCGGCGTGCTGCGCAGCGTACTGGGCACCATCGCGTTCCTCGCTTTCAGCATCACCCTCGGACGGCGACTCGTTTTCCACGTGATCCGCTGGACCAACGATCACTTCGTCAGCGAGCTGCCGGTGATCACCGTCATCCTGGTGATCATGGGCGCGATGGCGCTCGCGACTGACGGGCTCGGTGTTCAGAGTGTGCTCGGGGCGTTCATCGCCGGCGTTCTGATCGGCGAGTCGCCCATACTCACGAGACACATCGAGGAGCAGCTGCGGGGGCTCATCGTGGCTCTCTTCATGCCCGTGTTCTTCGGATTGGCCGGCCTGTCCACCAATGTCGCGGCCCTCGGACGTCCCGACATGCTCCTGCTCACGGCAGGCCTGATCGTCGTAGCGAGCGTCGGAAAGTTCTCGGGCGCATTTCTCGGCGGCCGTTTCGCGGGGCTCACGGGTGGGGAATCGCTCGCCGTGGGTTGCGGCATGAATGCGCGCGGCTCGACCGAGGTGATCATCGCCTCCATCGGACTTTCGATGGGCCTCATCGACGAAAGCTTCTTCACCGCCATCGTGGTCATGGCCCTGGTGACGACTCTCGCCATGCCGCCGATGCTGCGCTGGGCGTTGCAGCGTCTGCCGATGCGGGCCGAGGAAGCCGCGCGTCTGGAGCGTGAAGCTCTCGAGGAACGGGGCTTTCTCTCCGGCGTCGAGCGCCTGTTGCTCGCGGCCGACTCGAGCCCGAGCGGCCAGCTCGCCTCGCGCCTCGCGGGCCTCATTGCCGGCGTGCGGCAGATTCCGGCCACCGCGCTGCATTTCGAGCGGACGACCACCGCCCAGAGCGCCGCGGCCGAGCACACGACGGCCGTCATCCGCGAGGCGGCCGAGTCCGGCGGCGCCGAGAACGGCGGCTCGGACCCGATCGACCTGACACTGAGAGTCGAGGAGCCGCATCCCGCCGGCGACGCCATCCGCTCGGAGGATCGCAAGGGATACGGGCTGCTCCTCATCGGCCGCGAGCCCGCCGCCCGCGGCTCGAAGCTCTACCGTGCCATTGCCCAAAGCGCCGCCGGATTCTCGGGACCCTTCGCGGTGGTGCTCGCGCGGCGCGAGCACCGCTCGGGCAGGCTGCGGGCGCCGCTGAATATCCTGGTGCCCGTGTCGGGAACGAGTGTCTCGCGCCGCGGCGCGGAGCTCGCCGTGGCGCTCGCGCAGGGCTCGCGCGGCTCGGTCACGGCCCTGCACATCGCGGGACGCAACGCCGCGGCCCGTCGCCCGCTACGCGGGCGCTTCGGCGCGCTCTTTGGGCGGCAGGATGAGATCTATGACGAGCCATCCAACAACCCCATCACCGACGAGATCGTGCAACTCGCGCGCGCGTATTCGGTAAACGTGCGATCCGCCGTGCGAAGCCACCGCGACGCCGAGACCGCGATACTGCGCGAGATCGGCGCAGGACGACACGACGTGTTGGTCATGGGGGTGAGCCCGCGGCCCGGCGAACCGCTGAATTTCGGCGATCTCGCCGCGGTATTGCTCGAACGCGCGGAGTGCTCACTGGTGTTGCTTGCCGCCGAGCCCGCCACCAAGCCCGATGCTCCTTCAAGCGCCAAGTGAGACCCCTATGGCCGCCAATCCAACAGATCGCCGATTCGCTCCACGGTCACATCCGCGGCCGGAAAGGCGGCGATCTCCTTCGGATCGAGGGCGTAGTGGCCCTGCCGCGGGAAGACCGTCGTCAAAGCGGTGCCCCAGGCGCTCTTCATCGCGGTGAGGATGCGCAGCTTGTCGTCCACCATCACATAGCGCGATGCCGGATGACGCTGGCGGACGGAATCGAGCATCCGCTCTTTGTGCAAATAGATGAGCACGCGCCCCTCGACCGCATCCCAGAGGCCCGAGCGGCGCACCTTGCGCGGCTGGAAGACCACGTCCCCGTACGAGAGGATGACGGTCGGCCCGTAACGACGGCAGTGCGCGAGCACTTCCAACGCGTCCGGGTATAGGCGATTTGCGAACGGGTAGTCGATCAGAAAGGACGACATCAACAGGAGCTGCGGCTCGTCGAGATTCTCCAGCCGATAGCGTTGCAGCGCGCCGAGATAGTCCGCGTACCCGAGCTCCGCGCGCAGCGTCTCGAAGATGGACCAGTAGCGATCGCGCCGAGCACGCCCGAACTCCCGCTCGAGGTGCCCGCTCAAGTCACCCTGCACGGCGTCGTTGTCGAGCAACGTATTATCGACGTCGAACAGGAATACGACAGGCGCGGGCTGCGGCATGACTATGCTCTCGGCGTGGGGAGTAGTTGCGCCGCACGCTATCACGACGCAAGCCGGCGCGTCCCGCGCCGGCTGCGTAGCATCCTCGGACTATCGCACGCTGTAGCCGCGCGCCTCGAGACACGCCGTCATGGCGCGTTTGTAATTCTCGGGCGTTGCCGTCGTGGCCTGCGACTCGTTGGCCGTGTTCGTGGGATCGAACCCGGTCTGGCCAACGGCCCACTCGTGGCATTGATAGCGATCGTTCGAGGTCTGCTGTTCGCTCTGACCGTTCTTCGGGTAGACGAAGAGGCTCATCGCGCCCTGGCCTGCGGCAGCGCCCGTTTGGCCCGCGGCCGGCGGCGCGGCTCCCTGGGCCACACCACCCGTGACCGGCGGCGGGTCCGTGACGACGTACCCGGCGTAATCAGGGCTCCACGCGTAGTAGACGCCCTGCCAGTAGTAGTAAGGCACCCCTCCCCACCAGTACGTCACACAGCCCACCGGAAGCGTCCCGAAAAACCAAGGGAAGTCCCACCCCAGGTAGACGTGGGGCCAGAACCCGCCATGCCAATAGCCGCCGCCCCAGTAATGCGGTACCCAGTGCGGCCCCCACGGGCGCACCCAATAGCCAGGACGAGGCCCACCCCAATCGGGATGCATGCCGACCCAGTGCGGAGGCCCGGCATAGCGGGGCCCCCCCCAGCGACCTCCTCCCCAGTGACCTCCCCCCCAATGAGCTCCGCCCCAATGTCCCCCGTAATGCGGGCCCCCATGCCCTTCGAAATGCCCCTCGTAATGGCCGCCGCCACGACCCTCGAAGTGCCCATGTTGCTGCGCCATGGCCGGGGCCATGCCCAAAAAGAGTGAAGCCGCCAGCGCTGCCGCGCCGATGATGCCTGTCCTGATACGTGCCATGGATCTCATGCGCTCTCTGCCATCGCTGATTGGACCCGCCCCGCCCGGCTTTCGTTCGGGGCCGGCGCGCCCGCCATTGGAGCCGCCTGTAAGTATAGAACGCGGCTGCCCCCGACCGGCTTACCTCGGCACCGCCAGCTTGATCAGCTCCAGGGCACCGAGGAGCAGCACTGCCGCAGCAATGCACAGCAGCACCTGGCCGCCCTGCATGGGCCCAAGATGCAAAAACCCGCGGACCGCCGGAATAAGGAAAATCGCGGCGAGCGCACCGGCCGCCGCGCCCACGCTGATCCACAGCGATGGATTCGGGCGCACGAAGCCCGCGAGCGGCGACGCGCTGAAGCTCCGGTTCGCAAAGATCAGCGCGTAATTGGCACAAATGAGAGTGAGAAAGCCCATGGAGCGCACCTGCTCGGCGGGCAGGCCATGGAGCGTCGCGTATAGGAAGACGCCGGATACGGCAAGGATGGCGAGAGCCCCTTGCAGGAAGCCGGTGACGAGAAGCGAACGCGACAGCAGCGGGCTTTCGGGATCGCGGGGCGGGCGGGTCATGACGTCCCGCTCGTCGCGCTCCGCCTCGAGCACCACCGAGCACAGCGGATCGATGATGAGCTCGAGGATCGCGATCAGCATGGGTGTCAGCACGAGCGGCCGGCCCATGGCGATCGGCAGGAGCGCCAGACCCGCGATCGGCAGATGGATCGCGAGAATGTAGCTGACCGCCTTCAACAGGTTGTCGTAGATGCGGCGCCCGAGCCGCACGGCACGCACGATGGAATTGAAATCGTCATCGAGCAGGACGAGCGATGATGCCTCGCGCGCCACGTCGGTCCCGCGCTGTCCCATGGCGATGCCGATATGCGCCGACCTCAGGGCCGGGGCATCGTTCACGCCATCGCCCGTCATGGCGACGACCTGGCCGCTGGCTTTCAGTGCGGAGACGATCCTCAGCTTCTGTTGGGGCGTGATCCGCGCGAAGACCGACACGCTCGACGCATGCTCGAGCAGCGACTGCTCGTCGAGGCGCGCCAGCTCGGTGCCGGTCATGACGTTCCCGTACTCTATGCCGGCCTGCCTGGCGATCTCTCTCGCGGTCGCCGGATGATCGCCCGTGATCATCACGACGCGAATACCGGCCGAGCGACACTCACTCACGGCAGCGGGAATGCCCTCGCGCAGCGGGTCCGCGAAACCGACCAACCCCACGAATTGCAGCGGCAGATCGAGTGCGCGCTCCGGCGGCGCGGCCGGTACCAGCGCTGCCGAGGCGACGGCGAGCACGCGCATGCCGCGGTGCGCCAGCTCCTCGACCCTGAGCCGCAGCGAGTGGATCGCCGCGGGATCGAGGCGGCAAAGCGTGGCAATCGCCTCGGGCGCGCCCTTGGCCGCGGCGACCAGTGCGCCGTCCGGGCGGCGCCAGACCTGCACGAGCGCCGGCAGCTCCGGCAGCCACGGATAGCCGCGCACCAGCTCCGCGGGCGCGGCCGGGCGCCCGCCCTCTGCGGCAAGGCGGACCAGCGCGCGATCCATCGGATCCACGGCCTCCTGCCGGCTCGCCAACACGGCGGATTCGAGCAGCTCGCGCAGGCCGGGCTGCAGCGCGCCCGATCCCGCCGGCGGCGCGGCTGCAGCGGCGCCTGTTTCCGCGGCGCCCACCGCTGCCGCACATTGCGCATCCCGCTCCAGCCATTCGACCGACATGAGATTGCGCGTGAGAGTGCCCGTCTTATCGGTACAGAGCACCGTAGCCGCTCCCAGCGTCTCGATCGCCGCCGGCCGCCGCGTCAACACCTGCGAACGCGACAGCCGCCATGCGCCCATCACCATGAACACCGTGAGGACCAGAGGGAATTCCTCTGGCAGCATCGACATGGCGAGCGCTATGCCGCCGAGCAGTCCCTGCAGCCACGCGCCCCGCAGCAGGCCGTAGAGGAGCACTGCAACGGCGCTCAACGACAGGCCGACTATGGCGAAGCCCGTCACGAAGCCCCGCGTCTGCACCTGCAGGCGCGGCGGCTCCGGGGTGATCCGGGTCACGGCATGTCCGATCTTGCCGATCTCGCTGCGCGCCCCCGTTGCGGTGACGACCGCCAGCCCGCCACCCGTGACGATCAGCGTGCCGGAGAAGACCACGGGAAGGTCATCGCCTCCCGGTACGGCATCGGCGGCGGGCAGATCGAGCGCGACCCGCTTGCGCACGGGCACGGACTCTCCGGTGAGGAGACTCTCGTCGGCCTGGACGTCGTCTCCCGAAATCAACATTGCGTCCGCCGGAACGCGATCGCCCTCGGCAAGTACGAGCACATCGCCGCGCACGACTTCCCTGCCCGGGATGCGCTTCTGCTCGCCGTCACGAATGACGAGCGCCCGCGGGCTCGTCAGGTCCCGCAGCGCTTCCAGGACCCGCTCGCTCCTGCCCTCCTGAACGATGGCGATCGCCACCGAAAAACAGGCGAACGCGAACAGAACCAGTGCCTCGCCACGGCTGCCGATCAGCAGGTACAACACTCCCGCACCCAGGAGCAGCGCGAACATCGGCTCGCGCACCACATCACGGACGATGCGCACCGCCGTGCGGCGCTCGAGCTCCGGCAGCGCGTTCGGGCCCTCGGCCCGAAGCCGCTCCGCAGCTTCACGACCGCTCAGTCCACGATGCAATGGAGTCCCGGCGCCGGATTCGACCATCGCGATATCGTACAGGCGATGTCCGCCACGTCGCCATGCGCAGATAGCGAGGCGCGTCTCACGCTTACACCGGTTAACTTTTGGTAATGATCGTAACCGCGGCCGAACCTGCGACGTTGTTAACGCCCGAGAGCCCGCGAATCGGGCGCAATGCGACCCCGGCAATGGTGCCGAGAGGAGCCTTCTTATGTCGAAACCGATCCGTATCGTCCTCGCTGCCGTAGCCGCCACTTTCTCGCTGGCGTGCGTCGCGGCGCCGGCCATGGCGGACACGCCCTGGCAGGCAAAACACCCGCGCCGCGAAGAGGTCAACAACCGCCTGGGCAACCAGAACGCGCGCATCCATCAGGAAGTGAGGGAAGGTGAGATGTCGCACGCGAAGGCCGCTCGCCTGCACGCCGCCGATCACCGCATCCGCATGCAGGAGCGGCGCCAGGCTGCAAGGAACGGCGGCCACATCACCAGGCGCGAGCAGGCCAGGCTCAATCGCAGGGAGAATCGTGTCAGCCATCGGATAGGCAAGTAGCCCTGCCGATGTCCGGGCGGAGCCGCACGAACGGCGGCTCCGCCCGCTCTCTCACTGCCGGGCCGCGAGTGCGCGCGGCATCGCCGTATCGCCGACGCTGAGGGAAAACGGCGTAAAATTGGTGTCCCGGTCGAAATAGTCCTCCTGCTCCGAGCGTTTGAGAAACGCCACGACCCGGTACGTGACGGGCGTCATCACGATCTCCCACCCCGATTTCAGTACGTACTGAGTGACGCTCACTGTCAGCAGCTCCGACGGTGTCCATGATCCCATGAAGGCGATGGTGTAGAAGAGCCCGGAGTCGATGAGCTCTCCGCAGAGCGTCGATCCGACCACCCGCGTCCACAGCCAGCGGCCGTTCGTCCACAGTTTCATCTGCGCCAGGACGTAGCTGTTGACGAACGAGCCGCACCAGAAGGCGATGATCGACGCCGCGACGATACGCGGCGTACTGCCGAATATCGCCTCCACCGCCGGCTGTTTGCTCGCCCAGAAGCTGGCGGGCGGCAGGTGGACGATGACATATGACATGATCGCGGCGAATATCAGCGCCGCGAATCCCGCCCAGACGCAGCGCCGGTCGCGCGCATAGCCGTACACCTCAGTCAGGATGTCACCGAAGATGTAGGAGATCGGAAAGAACAGCACGCCCGCCATGAACGTGACCGCGCCTACGAGCGGCACGTGCACGGTGGAGACCTTCGCCGGACCGATGAGATTCGAGCAGAGCAGAACGCAGACGTAGGCGCCCAGGATGAGATCGTAGTATTTGTAGTTCTTCATGGTCAGTGCCTGCGGCGGGAGATGATGATGACCGCGATCAACACGACGGCGATGTTGAGCACCCACCAGGCGGACATGCCGTGGCCCTGGATCACATCGAGAATGCTTTGCTGCTGCGGCACGGTCACCGTGCCCGTGAGGAGCTCCCGGATGCCATCGTGGGACACCACGAGGCCGAGCGAGTGAGTCCCCCCGCTCTGACCGCTGGTCGAAAGGAGATAGGTGCCGTTCGCCTCCGGCGCGAGCGGGATTCCGTGGCCGTCCAGGGTTGCAGTGACTTTCCCGGGTCCGGCGATGACCTGCCGATCCGAGACGCGGACGACCCGCAACGCAAGCGCATGGTCCGACGCAGCTGCCGTCAAAGTCAGCAGCGCCGAGTGCGCGATGATGGGACCGTTAGGGGAACCGGTGGCGGCAGCCATGGGCTAATCCTGTAATCCGAGGAAGCTCTCGAGCGCTTCCATCCCCGCCTGGAACCCGCGCAGCTGATCCTTCGTCAGGCACGAGAGGAGCTCCCGCTCCCGCTCGAGGACCAGCGGGACGAGCTCCGCATACATGCGCCGGCCCGCCTTGGTGAGGCGCACCTCACGCTCCCGCCGGTCGGCCGCGCTGGAGGCGCGCTCGATGAGCTCACGCTCCTCCAGGTGGGCGATGGCCCGGCTGACGCGGGTCTTGTGCATCCGGGTGCTCTGCGCAATGTGCTGGGCAGTGCAGCCGTGCCGGGAGCCCACTGTGGCCATCACGCGCCACTCCGGGATATCGAGGCCGAAGCGTTCCCGGTAGATGTCAGAGAGATGATTGCTGACTCCGACGGCCAGCCGGTTGAGGCGGTAGGGCACGAAACCCGTGAGCTCGAGCCCGAGCTCGCCGGGAACCCTGACGCTCACCCTGCCCCTCCGTTAATCGTTGCGTGCGCAACTAATTGTGTCATCATAGGAGGCAAAGCATACCGGGAGTGAGCGATGAGCACCGCGATTGCTGCTGACGCCGGCCCGCCGCCGATGCCGTTGAAATACCAGCAGGGATTCGGCAACCAGTTCACCACCGAGGCCCTGCCCGGCGCCTTGCCGGAGGGCCGCAACTCGCCGCAGCGCTGTCCGTACGGCCTCTATGCCGAGCAGTTCTCCGGCACCGCGTTCACCGCGCCGCGCCAGTCCAACCGCCGCAGCTGGCTCTATCGTATCCATCCGGCCGCGGTGCTCGAGCGCCCATTCCGCCCGTTGCCGCATCGGGGGTTGGCGGGACGCTTCGATTCGCTTTCCGCCGCGCCGAATCCGCTGCGTTGGAGCCCGCCGCCCATCCCGCGCGAGCCGCTCGACTTCGTCGACGGCCTGCTGACGCTCGGCGGGACCGGCTCGCCCGAGACCTGCACCGGCTGCGGGATCCACTGGTATCTCGCCAACCGCCCGATGCGCAATCGGTTCTTCTACGATGCAGACGGTGAGCTTCTCATCGTGCCGCAGCTCGGCCGGCTGCGGGTTGCGACGGAGCTGGGAATCATCGAAGCCGCACCGCAGGAGGTGCTGCTGATCCCGCGCGGACTGCGCTTCCGGGTAGAGCTTCCGGACGGTCAGGCGCGCGGCTACATCTGCGAGAGCTTCGGGGCGCCGATGCGCCTGCCCGACCTGGGGCCCATCGGCTCGAATGGCCTCGCCAATCCGCGCGATTTCCGGACGCCCGTCGCCTGGTACGAGGACCGCGCGGGCGAGATGGAGCTGGTGGCGAAGTTCTGCGGCGAGCTGTGGAGCGCGACGCTCGATCACTCCCCGCTCGATGTGGTGGCCTGGCACGGCAACAACGCCCCCTGCAAGTATGACCTGCGCCGTTTCAACACCATCGGCTCCGTGAGCTACGATCATCCCGATCCCTCGATCTTCCTCGTCCTGCAGTCCGCCAGCGATACACCCGGCGTCGACAGCGTCGACTTCGTCATCTTCCCGCCGCGCTGGCTGGCGATGGAGGACACCTTCCGGCCGCCCTGGTTTCACCGCAACGTCGCCAGCGAATGCATGGGCCTGATCCACGGGGTGTATGACGCCAAGGCCGGCGGCTTCGAGCCCGGCGGCGCATCGCTTCATAACTGCATGACCGGCCACGGCCCCGACGCCGCGACGTTCGAGCGGGCGCTGCAGGCCGATACCACGCGCCCGCAGCGTATCGGCGATACGATGGCATTCATGTTCGAGACGCGCACCGTTATCCGCCCCACGCGGCTGGCGCTCGAGCTGCCGCAGCTGCAGCCCGGTTACGCGCAATGCTGGCGCGGCCTCGGCAGACGTTTCAGCCCACCGGCTACGCCGCCCGGGGAGTATCCGCCGGACTCCGCGGCCTCGAAGTAGAGGAGCCCTGCCGATGCCGCCCGCCCCGGACCAGACTCACGACCCGAAGCTGCGCAGCTGGGTGGACTCGGCCAACCGCCCCGGTTGCGATTTCCCCATTCAGAACCTGCCGTTCGCCGTCTTCAGGCGCGCGGGCGGCGGCGAGAACTTCCGCTGCGGGGTTGCAATCGGCGAGTGCGTGCTCGACCTGGGTGCACTCGACATGCTGACGCCGTTCGAAGGGCTCGGGGCCGAGGCGCTCGCGGCATGCGCGGAGCCGTCGCTCAACCGGCTGATGGCATTGGGACGGGAGGCATGGGCCGCGCTGCGGCGCGGGCTTTCCGCCTGTCTGCGCCAGGGCTCGGCGCGCGCGACGGAGCTCGGCAATGCGCTCATCCCGCAGAGCGGAGTGGAATTCACGCTGCCGGCGAGAATCGGCAACTACACGGATTTCTATACCTCCATTCACCACGCCACCGCGGTCGGCCGCATCTTCCGGCCCGAGCAGCCGCTGCTGCCCAACTACAAGTGGGTGCCCATCGCCTATCACGGACGCGCCTCCTCGCTCGGCATTTCCGGCCAGCAGGTGCGGCGCCCCCGCGGCCAGATCATGCCGCGCGGCACGGAGCGGCCACAGGTCGGCGAGAGCGCGCGGCTCGACTTCGAGCTCGAGGTCGGTGTGCTCATCGGCAGCGGCAACGGCCTCGGCTGCCCGATTCCTGTCGCGCAGGCGGAGGAGCACGTGTTCGGCCTCTGTCTGTTGAATGACTGGTCGGCGCGCGACATCCAGGCGTGGGAGTATCAGCCGCTCGGTCCCTTCCTCGCCAAGAGCTTCGCCACCACGATCTCGCCCTGGGTGGTGACGCTGGAAGCGCTCGCCCCGTTCCGGCTTCCCTGGAGCCGCCCGGCGGAGGATCCGCAGCCGCTGCCCTACCTCGACTCCGAACAGCTGCGTGCGAGCGGCGCGATCGACCTGCATCTCGAGGTGGCGCTCGAAAGCGCAGCCATGCGGGCCGCGGGTCTGGCGCCCCGGACTCTGGCCCGAACCAACTTCCGCCACAGCTACTGGTCGATCGCACAGATGGTCGCGCACCACACCGTCAACGGCTGCAATCTCGAGGCCGGAGACCTCCTCGGCAGCGGCACTCAGTCGGGCCCGGAGCCCGACGAGGCCGGCTCGCTGCTCGAGCTGACCGCGGGAGGCAAGCGCCCGATAAGTCTCGAGAGCGGCGAGACACGTGCTTTCCTGGAGGACGGCGACCGGGTGATCCTTCGCGGCTGGTGCGAGCGGCCCGGATGCGCGCGGATCGGCTTCGGCGAAGCGGGCGGCCTGGTGTCGCCCGCCACCTGACATTCATCGAATCTCCGCCGCTCCACGTTACAACATGGAGGCGATGTCGGAAGCCGCCGTTGGATAGGCGAAGAGCGCCTCGCGCAGGGCATCGGTGCTCAGATTCTCGCGAATGGCCAGCGCAAAGAGATTGATGGTTTCCTCGGCTGCCGGGCCGACGAGATGCGCCCCCAGAATGCGCCGGCTCGCCTCGTCGACGAGCAGCTTGAAGCCATAGACCGGCTCGGCGAGGCGCCGCGCCGTGTACCAGTCGGAGGCACGCCGGCAATGCACCCGCAGGCTGCGGCTCGCCTCGCGCGCCGCCGTCTCGCCGAGCCCCACCGCCGCGATCGGCGGCATCGTGAAGGCGACGGTGGGCACGGCGCGATAGTCGGCCGCGCGCCTGTTGCCCTCGATAAGGTTCGCCGCGACGATCCCGGCGTCCCGACCCGCAACGGGTGTCAGCGGCGGACCGCATTGCGCCGCATCCCCTGCGGCATACACCGCCGGGTTGGAAACGCTCTGCAGCCATTGATTCAGCCGCAGGCGGCCATGACCGTCCACCGCGACGCCGCCGGCCTCGAGCTCGAGGGCCTGCAGTGCCGGCCGGCGCCCTGCGGCGTGCACGACCAGGTCCGCGTCGATGGAGGCTTCATGCGCTCCTGAAGAGTATCTGACCCGCAATGCATGCGACATTCGCTCGCGGACCCGCGCGTTCCGCGATGGCTCGGCGCGCTCGATGGCAGCGACCGTCACGCCGGTCTCGACCGTGATGCCGAGCGACCGGAACGACTCCATCAGCCAGCCCACGAGATCGGGATCGAACCCGGTCAGCATCCGCTCGCCCCGCTGCAACACGGTCACCTGCGCCCCCGCGAGCGCCGCAATGTTGGAGAACTCCGCGGCGATGTAACCGCCGCCGATGAAGACGATACGCGGCGGCAGCACCTCGAGCGAAAGGAACTGCTCGTGGGTGATGGCGTAGTCCTGGCCAGGTATGCCGAGCGGGACCGGCTCGGCGCCGGCGGCGAGGACGATGTTGCGCGCCGCGAGCTCGATGCCGGCCGCCGAGAGCGCGTGCGGACCCCTGAAACGCGCCCTGCCCTCGAAGGCCTCGATACCCGCCTCGCGAAAGCCGCGTGCGCGCTGCGCCGGCACCGGATCGGTGAAGGTGCGCTTGAACGAAATGAGATCGGCCCAGTCGACCGACGGCGCGCCGCCGACACCGCGGCAGGCGAGCCGCCGCGCAGCCCGCACCGCCTCCGCGCCCGACACCAACACCTTCTTGGGGTCGCAGCCGCGCAGGGCGCACGTGCCGCCGAACGGCCGGAAGTCGACGATCGCGACGCTGCGCCCGGCCTCGCGCACCCTGGAGGCTACGCCCGCGGCCGCGGCGCCGCTGCCGACTACGACGAGATCGTACTGTGTGCTCATCGCCTGAACGTACGGACAGCAAGCATGAGGCCCGGGAACCCCCGGGACCGCCCGGTAGCGCCAGGTATCGGCCGCCGCTACTTCGGCCGGTAGCCGATGCGAAAGGCGCCCCAGTGCCGGCCGCGCACCCAGATCGGGGAGGACAGGTCCTTCATCAACACAAAGTTACCGCCGCCCATGTCGCGCCGGTAGGTCTGCAGCAGGAAAGGCTTGGTGTTGCGCGCGACCTTCTGCACCGCACGGTCCTTGAAGAGGCGGCGGTTGCGGCAGTGCGCGGCGTTCCACACCGGATCCTTGCCTTGAGGGTGGCGGTAGTTGGGGTTGTGCGTCGGCAGATACCCTCCCTTCGCCCAGGCCACGCAAAAGACGATCCGCTGGTCCGCGCGCTGCAGCGGGTCCTGAATCGCCGGCAGCACGCGGTCCGTGAACTCGACGTAATCGGTGAAGTATTGCTTGGGATTGCTGCCCGGGATTTCCCGGTAGCGCTCGTCGAAGAGCTGCGTCTCGGTGATCTGCCCGCGCGCGATCGCCTGCTCGAACACCTCGCTGATCCGCTTCGCCGTCTCGATACCCATGCGGATCATCGGCGTATCGGAATTCTCCACACCGCTCTCCGCGATGAGCTCCATCAGGCCCTCGCTGAGCCCGAGGAGCGCCTCCACCCGCTTGTCGGCATGCGTGAGGCTGGTGGAGGAGAGCTGCACTCCCTCGGCGAGGCTGCCGAGCTCGGAAAGCGTGGCGTTGCAGGCCTCGAGGTTGCCGGCAGCCGAGCGCGCGATGGCGTCGATCTCGCGGCTCACGGTGCTGAAGGCCCCGTGAGCACGCACGATCACGCCCTGCACCTGCTGCGCGCCCCGCCCAGCCTCGCCCGCGTGTTTGTCGGCTGCTCCGCCCTCGGCGATCAGGCCGTCGATCTGCTCCGCAAGGGAGCGCACCGTGGCGGTGATCCGCTCGGTCGCGGTGCGTGTCTCCTCGGCGAGAGTCTTCACTTCACCGGCAACGACCGCGAACCCGCGCCCCGCCTCGCCGGCACGCGCCGCTTCGATGCCCGCATTGAGCGAGAGCAGCCGCGTCTGCTTGGCGATGCTCTCGATGGCGCCGGCCACGGCAGTGATCTGCTGGAGCACCGGAGCAAAGGAAGCGAGACGCTCCTGGATGCGTCCGACGGCGCTCGTCAGCCGTCCGATGTTCTCCACGGCACCGCCGATGAGCGTGCGTGACTCGGAAATCTCCGCTCCGGCCGCCGAGGCTGCCCGCTGCGCCTCGCGCGCTGCGCGATCGATCTCGCGATTGCCCGAGACCATGGTCTCGGTGGACTGGTGCAGCTCCTCGAATTGCGCCGCCTGTCCCGAGACGCGTGTCGCGAGATCCTCGAGGTGCCCGGCAATGTCGGCGACCTCGACACCCAGCGAGCCCAGGCGGCTCGCGAGCTCACTTACCAGGCCGTCGCTCTTGGACCGGTTGGCAACGTCGGCGGCGGGCGTCATGAGCACAAGAGTAGCCGCGGAACGGAACCGCGGCCACCGTGCTCTCTGCCGGTGCCGGACAATTACATCGAGTGTTCGGTTTCCGGGACAGGTTACGGTCAACGAATCAGGCGGCTGCAGAGATCGAGCAGGGGACCCGGCAGAATGCCGAGCGCCAGCACTGCCGCGGCATTGACGCCGATCACGAACCGCGGGCCGAGCGGCCGCAGCGTCGCCGGCAGGCTGTCCGGCGGCGCATCGAAGTACATGAGCTTCACGACGCGCAAGTAGTAGAACGCGCCTACCACCGACATCGCCAGCGAGATGACGACCAGACCCAGGTGGCTCGTCTCCCAGAGGGACTGGATGACCCTGAGCTTCGCCCAGAAGCCGACGAAGGGTGGCACGCCAGCGAAGGAGAACATCAACACCATCATGACCAGCGCGAGCAGCGGATCGCGCCGATAGAGCCCTTTGTAATGATCGAGCTTGTCCGCCTCGAAGCCCTTGCGGCTCGCGAGCAGGATCACGCCGAAGGCTCCGAGCGCCATGAGGACATACACCAGCATGTAGTAGAGCGCCGCGATATAGCCGCTCGGCGTGCCGGCGACGAAGCCGAGCACGATGAACCCGACGTGGCCAATCGTGGAATACGCCAGCATGCGTTTCAAATCCGACTGCGCAATCGCCACCACGTTGCCGACGATCAGCGACAACACAGCCAGCGGCATCAGCATGACCGTCCAATCCGCAGAGGTGCCGGCGAGACCGTGGGCCAGCAGGCGCAGCATCAGCGCAAAGTACGCAATCTTGGGGACCGTGCCGACGAAGAGCGTCACGCTGGTCGGCGCACCCTCATAGACGTCCGGCAGCCACATGTGGAATGGCACCGCGCCGAACTTGAAGCCGACGGCGACCACGATGAAGGCGAGGCCGAGAATGACCCCCAGGCTCCCGGGCGTCGCGAGCCTCGTCGCGATCACTTCCAGGTCGAGCGATCCCGTCATTCCGTAGACGATCGACATGCCGTAGAGCAGCGTGCCCGAGGCGATCGCACCCAGCACGAAGTACTTCATGGCCGATTCCGCTGCGATGCCCGAGTCCCGGTCGAACGCCACCATGGCGTAGACCGACAGAGCGAGCAGCTCCACGCCGATGTACACGGTGAGAAGGGTGTTGGCGGAGACGAGCACGAAGATGCCGAGCAGCGCCGTGAGCGCAAGGACGTAGTACTCCCCGCGCAGGATGTCCCGGTTCTCGAGATACATACGCGAGTAGAGGAGCGCGACCGCGACGAACAGAAACCCGGCGAGCTTCAGCACGAAGGCCAGCGGATCGGCCACATACATGCCGTCGAAGAGCAATTGGTGATGCCCGACATTGGCATAGCGCACGGTGAGCGCCGCCCCGATCACCAGGACGACGAGCGTCAACGTCGCGGTCGCCCCCGGCCGCTTGATGCCTACGAACACCTCGAAGAGCAACACCACGCAGATCGCGAAGGCGAGGTAGATCTCCGGGATCGCGGGGCTCATGCTGTGCCAAGCAGTCATCATGGGCCAATCTTCATAGTTGAGGGTCCTGGGGGCGGATCACAGCGGGATCTTGGTGGCGACGGCCTGGGCGACCAGGTGATGGATCGAGGGCTCCATGATCTTCAGGAGCGGCTCCGGCCAGATGCCGACGGCCAGCACCAGCACGCCGAGCACGCCGAGCACGGCGAACTCCCGGCCGTTCAGATCGGTGAGGTGCGCGACGTGATCGTTGGCGACCGGCCCGTAGAGCACCTTCTTGACGAGCCAGAGCGAGTAGCAGGCGCTGAGGATCAGCGTCACGGCGGCGAGAGCGGAGTACCAGAAGCTCGCCTTGAAGCTGGCGAGAATGACCAGGAACTCGCCGACGAAGCCCGAGGTCCCCGGCAGGCCGGTGTTGGCCAGTGCAAACCCGACCATGAAGGCGGCGAAGATCGGCATCGTGTTGATCACGCCGCCGTAGGCGGAGATCTCACGTGTGTGCATGCGGTCATAGAGCACCCCGACGCAGAGGAAGAGCGCGCCGGAGATGAGGCCGTGGGAGATCATCTGCACCATTGCGCCATCCATGCCCATTGCCGCGCCCTGCACCTGGCCGGTCGTGCGGACGATCTCGAACACCACGAAGGCGCCGAGGGTCACGAAACCCATGTGCGCGATCGAGGAGTACGCGATGAGCTTCTTCATGTCCGCCTGCACGATGGCGACGAAGCCGATATAGATGATGGCGATGAGAGAGAGCGTGACCACCAGCGGGTAGAGCTCGCGGCACGCATCGGGAGTGATGGGCAGGCTGAAGCGCAGGAATCCGTAGCCGCCCATCTTCAGCATGATGGCCGCGAGGATCACCGATCCGCCGGTCGGCGCCTCGACGTGCGCATCGGGCAGCCAGGTATGCACCGGCCACATCGGCACCTTGACCGCGAAGGCAAGCATGAATGCCGCGAAGATGCAGCGCTGCTCCACCAGTGTCAGCGGCAGCGCCTGGAAGCTCGCAATCGAGTAGCCGCCGGCCTTGACATACAGGTAGATGAGGGCCGCCAGCATGAAGACCGAGCCGAGAAAGGTGTAGAGGAAGAACTTGAGGGTGGCGTAGACGCGCCGCGGGCCGCCCCAGATGCCGATGATGAGGAACATCGGAATCAGCATCGCTTCCCAGAAGAAGTAGAAGAGCAGCGCATCGGTGGCGGAGAACACCCCGATCATCAGCCCCTCCATGATGAGGAAGGCCGCGAAGTACTGCGCGGCGCGCGCCTTCACCACCGTCCAGGCGGCGATGATCACCGGTACGGTCATCACCGCAGTGAGCACTACGAGCGGCAGCGAGATGCCGTCGACGCCCAGCGCGTAGAAGGCGTCGAACCGCGGGATCCAGGCCGTCTTCTGTACGAACTGGTAGGCCGCAGTCTGCGTGTCGAAATCCGCGAGCAGCGGCAGGGAGATGATGACCGTCGCAATGGACGCAAGCAGGGCCAGCCAGCGGGCGGCCGCGAGGCGGCTCTCCCCGAGGAGGAGTACGACGATGCCGGCGACGATCGGCAGCCAGACCAGGATGGAGAGCAGATGTGCTTGCATTCTCGTGCTTTCTTCAGCCGCGCGCCAGGAACCAACCGAGCAGACATGCCAGCCCGATCACCATCCAGAAGGCGTAGGAATAGAGATACCCGCTCTGCACCTTCCTGACGACGCCGCCCAGCCAGCCGATCGATGCCGCGGAGCCGTTGACCAGAGCGCCGTCGATGATGCCCTGGTCGCCCGCCTTCCACAGGCCGAAGCCGACTCCGCGCGCGAGCGGCGCAATGATCTTCTCGTTGATCCAGTCGAAGTAGTACTTCTCGACGAGGAGCGTGCGCAGCCAGCCGAGGGTGTGCGCAGCCTGGTCAGCCAGCGACGGGCGCCAGATGTAGCACGCCCAGGCCGTCACGAATCCCGCGGCCATCAGCCAGAACGGTGCCCCGAGGAAGCCGTGGAAGCCCAGTTGCCCCGGTCCGTGAAACTCCCGCGCCATCTCGCCGATGATGTTGTCGCCCGGCAGCACGAAGATGGAATGACCGAAGTAGCTGCCGAACAGCACCGGCCCCACCGTGAAGTAACCCACGAGGAGCGAGGGGATCGCGAGCGCGATCAGCGGCAGGGTGACCACCCAGGGGCTCTCGTGCGGCTCGGCCGGATGATGACCATGCTCCGCGGGATGGGCCCCCACGGTGGCGTGCGCATGGGCACCCCCGTGTACGTCCTCCGGCGCACCGCCGGCCGGCTGCTCCTGCTCCTCCTCGTGCCCGACCGTCCTCGAGCTTTCATGGTCATGCGCTGCGTCCGCGTGACGGAAGCGCTCCTTTCCGTGGAAGGTCATGAAGAGCAGGCGGAACGTGTACAGAGAGGTGACAAAGGCGCCGAGCAGCACGCACCAGTAGGCGTACGTGCTGCCGTAGCGATGCGACTGGCCCACCGCCTCGATGATCGCATCCTTCGAGTAAAAGCCGGAGAAGAACGGCGTCGCCACCAGCGCAAGGCCGCCGATCCAGCAGGTGACGGCGGTGATCGGCATGTACTTGCCGAGGCCGCCCATCTTGCGCATGTCCTGCTCGTGGTGCATCCCGATGATGACCGAGCCGGCCGCCAGGAACAGCAGCGCCTTGAAGAACGCGTGCGTCATCAGGTGGAAGATCGCCGCGCTGTAAGCCGACACCCCGAGCGCCACGGTCATGTACCCGAGCTGCGATAGCGTCGAATAGGCGATCACGCGCTTGATGTCGTTGTTGACCACGCCGATCAGGCCCATGAAGAAGGCCGTCGTCGCCCCGATGACCAGCACGAAGGAGAGCGCCGTATCCGAGTATTCGAACAGCGGTGACATGCGGGCCACCATGAAGATGCCCGCCGTCACCATGGTTGCCGCATGGATCAGCGCCGAGATCGGCGTCGGACCCTCCATGGAATCCGGCAGCCAGACGTGCAGCGGCACCTGGGCGGACTTGCCCATCGCGCCGATGAACAGGCAGATGCAGATGAGCGTGAGCGCGCCCGCGCCGCTCGTCGCCGTGATCGGAATGACCGCATGCGCGAGGTGCGGAGCGGCCGCAAACGCGGCATCGTACGAGAGCGAGCCGGTGTACGCGAACACCCCCGCGATGCCGATGATGAAGCCGAAGTCACCCACCCGGTTGACGATGAAGGCCTTGAGGTTGGCGAATACCGCGCTCGGACGGGTGTACCAGAAGCCGATCAGCAGGTAGGACACCGTGCCGACGGCCTCCCAGCCGAAGAACAGCTGCATGAAGTTGTCCGCCATCACGAGCATCAGCATCGAGAAGGTGAACAACGAGATGTAGCTGAAGAACCGGATGTAGCCCGGATCGTCGCGCATGTACCCGATGGTGTAGACGTGCACGCACAGCGACACGAACGTGACCACCGCCATCATGAGCGCGCTCAGGCGGTCTATCAGGAATCCCACATCGATGTTTACGCCATCGGTCACGGCCCAGGTGTACACGGGGCCGCTGAAGGTCGGGACACCGTCCGCGTACAGTTGCTTGAGCACGTACATCGAGAGCGCGCAGGAAATCGCGACGCCGATGATGGTCACCGTGTGCGCGCCCGCGCGCCCGATGACGCGCCCGCCGAGGCCCGCTATCACAGCGGCCGCGAGCGGCAACAGGGGAATGGCGATCAGCAGGTGCGGATTCATTCGGCATCAGCCTCGCATGGTATTCAGGTCTTCGACGTTGATGCTGCGCCGCTCGCGAAACAGTACGACCAGGATGGCGAGCCCGATTGCCGCCTCCGCCGCCGCCACGGTGAGCACGAAGAATACGAACACCTGGCCATTGATGTCGCCCAGGACGCGCGAGAAGGCGATGAAGTTGAAGTTGGCCGCGAGCAGCAGCAGCTCCACGCACATGAGGAGCAGGATGACGTTCTTGCGGTTGAGGAAGATGCCGGCCACGGCCAGCGCGAACAGCACCCCGGAGAGGGTGAGGAGGTCGGCCAGGGTGATAGCGTGGGTGATCACGGGCGCTTCTCCGCCTCGACTTTGACGATGCGCACTCGGTCGGACGCCCGCACCGACACCTGGCGCGAGATGTCCTGGACCTTCACGCCCTTGCGCTGGCGCATGGTGAGCGAGATGGCCGCCACGATGGCGACCAGGAGCAGCATCGCGGCCAGCTCGAACGGATAGGCGTAGCGCGTGTAGATGACCTGGCCGAGCGCCAGCGTGTTGCTGAAGGTCGC
>Ga0134128_10002798_pt1 | contig 21426 bp, 16 predicted proteins | sample KB31754_FD_96462 | JGI IMG/M metagenome (GOLD analysis project Ga0134128, IMG submission 96462) | Terrestrial soil microbial communities with excess Nitrogen fertilizer from Kellogg Biological Station, Michigan, USA - KB3-175-4 | ecosystem: Environmental > Terrestrial > Soil > Unclassified ... | reverse complement strand
GCGTCGAGGGGGCGTGCAAGACCATCGCCTATGACATCGTGGTGGTTGAGACGACGCGGACCGCAGCCCCTGAGTTGGCCTTCCTCGAAGCTGGATCGCTGCTGCTCAAGGGCAAAGCGGCTCGTGAGCCGATACATATTCTCGTCGGCGATGCGCTGATGGCAAAAAGCGGGGCGTTCCTGGACCTCAGGGCGGCGCACGAGACGGCAATTGCGGCGCTGCAGCAGGGAGCACCGGCGGCGGAAGCCATTGGCGCATGCAAGGCGCTGGCTGAGCCGGTCGATCTCCGGCTTGCGGGCTTTTACGACTTGCTAGGTAGCCGAAAGGAAGATTTCTCGGCGTAGGTGGACGTTGGGGTGCTTGCGACCAAGGCCCCCTCACCCGCCGCTTCGCGTCGACCTCTCCCCCAAGGGAGAGGTGAAAGAGGGCAAGGCCGTGCCAAATTTTCACCTCTCCCTTGGAGGAGAGGTCGGATTGCATAGCAATCCGGGTGAGGAGGCCTTCTACTTCCGATCAACCGCCCGCCTCGGGCTCCGCCAGATGGGCGCGGGTGCGGGCGATTACGGCAGCGATCGTCGACGGCGGCTCGGCGACCAGCGGCATGGCGATGTCGCGAACTGTCTGCTGCTCGGCCGGCGACAGGTATTCGACCGGTGATTTGCCGTCGACACGGGCCAGCATCAGGCAGGCCAGCAGGGTCGCAGTGCGCCGCTCGGTATCGGCGCGCAACGGCGCCGGAAAATGGCCAAGCCAGGTGACGAGGAACGCCGCGGCCTCCTCGAACAGCGCGGCCCGGATTTCCGGCACATGCACCGCCTTGAGCAGCAGGTGGTTGAGGCAGAACGCAGCGTCGAATGCCGGATCGCCATACCAGGCGCATTCGGCGTCGAGCAGCACCGGATGGCCATCGGCCTTGCCAACGAGGATGTTTTTCGGGCTGACATCGCCGTGGACGAGCGCCAGCTTCGTCGCCGCCGTCTCGGCGAGACAGGCGAGGATCGGCTCGTTCAAGCCGGGCTGCCGCGCCGCGAGCGTGCGCAGGTAGGGATCGAGCCGGAGGGCATCAAACAGCGCGTCGGTGGCGAACGCCGCGGCGACTGCGGCGTCGTTCAGCGTCGCGGCGTGAATGCGGCCGAGGGCCTCGGCGACAGCGACCGGCGTGTGAGGATCGGCGCGCCCGGCGAGCAATTCGCTCTTCCACAGGCGAAAATCCTCGGGCGGCAGGTATTCCAACAATGCGATGCCGTGTTCGCGGTCCTCGCCGAGCACCTTTGGGGCAGCGCCGGGCACGATTTCGCCGGCACGCCTCAGCCAGGCGATCTCAAAATGGTTGCGCTCAAGCGGCGCCTGCCAATCGCTGGCGACCTTGAGTTTTGGCAGCGCCCGCTTGGCGCAATAGACCTGCCCATCGGCCAACCGGATGCGGACAATGTCGGATGAAACGCCGCCGGTCAGCGGTTCTACCGTGATCGCCCCACCGGCCGCGATGCCAGCCCTGGCGAACAGCGGCGGCAATAAAGTCTCCCAGCTCTCGTCAGCCATCGCTTCCCCTCGGGCCATGCATTTTGGCAAAGCTCCCATGCGACAAACGCGCACAGCGGCCGTTTACTGACCGGCTACAATCGCTAAGTAACTAATTGTGCTTGCTTATCCGCCGCTGTCGATTTGTGCAACTTCATTCCGATTTAACCTTTCGGCCCGTCACGGACTTGCCACGTAACGGACTCGCTTGATCTCATACGGGCACTTATTATATGTGCGCTTATGATAAGCACACATAGCAAAAACGGCGAAGACAGCCGCATGATGCCGGAACGCAAACATTTCGGGTATGTGATCCACGACGTGGCCCGTCTGCTGCGGCGGCACTTCGATGCGGAAGCGCAGCGGCACGACCTGACGATGACGCAGTGGCGGGTGATTGGCCAACTGTCCCACGCCGACGCCCTTTCCCAGGTGGTTCTCGCGGGCCTCATCGATACCGATCCAATGACCGTGAGCGGCGTGGTCGAACGCCTCGAAGCCAAGGGGCTCGTACTGCGTGTCGCCGACCCCGACGACAGCCGGGCGAAGATCGTAAAAATTACCGACAAGGCCCGCTCGCTGGTCAGCGAGATGAAGCTTTTGGCCGAGGATGTCTATGCCTCGGCCTTTGAAGGCATTTCGGAGCACGAGCGAGACACTGTGCTCCGGACACTGACAAAAATGAGCGCCAACCTCTCGAAGCAGCGCGCACCAGGCAAGGAAGAACTCGTATGAACGCCCGCGTCACTCCGCCCGTCCAGGGCGAAGCCAAGATTGTGCAGATGCCGACAACGGCCGAAGCACCCAAGCCTTCGCAGCCCTCGCCTGCCCCAACCCCGGCACCCGCCGTCGCGGCGCCGCCGGAAACGGCCGCCAAGAAGAAGGGCGGCGGACGGCGTCTGGCGCTGATGATTTCGGTTCCGGTGATCCTGATCGCCGGCGGCGTCTATTTCTTTCTGACCGGCGGCCGCTACCAGGACACCGACAACGCCTATGTGACGCAGCCTATCGTCTCGATCTCGCCCGATATTTCCGGACGCATCACCGAGATCGACGTCAAGGAAAACCAGTACGTGAAGGCCGGCGCGACCCTCTTCAAGATGGACCCTGCGCCGTTCCAGATCGCGCTCGATCAGGCGAACGCCGCATTGGCCTCGGCCCGGCTCAGTGTCGAGCAGTTGCACGTCAACTATGCGACCGCACAAGCCAAGCTTGCGACCGACCAGCAGACTTTGGTAATCCAGCAGCGCACCCAGGATCGCAACACCGACCTGCTGAGCAAGGGCGTCGCCTCGGCGACGACCGTCGATCAGGGCGCGCTGGCCGTGCAGACGGCCCAGCAATCGGTCGACCTCGACAAGCAGTCGGTGCAGGGCGCTCTCGCCGCGCTCAGCGGCAACCCCGATCTGAAAACCGACGATTATCCGGCGGTCAAAGGAGCGCTTGCCGCCGTCGACAGCGCAAAGCTCAATCTCAGCAAAACCACCGTGGTTGCCCCTGCAGCCGGCGTGGTCAGCCAGATCCCGAGTTTCAACGTCGGCCAGTTTGTCGGCACCGGCACCGCGATCGTCAGCCTCGTCGAGACCGACAACACCTGGGTGGAAGCCAACTTCAAGGAAACCCAGCTCGAAACGATCAAGGTCGGCCAGCCGGCGGAAGTCGTCGTCGACACCTATGGCGGTACCAAGCTCAAGGGCACCGTCGAGAGCGTCGGCGCCGCGACAGGCGCGCAGTTCTCGCTGATCCCGGCGCAGAACGCCACCGGCAACTGGGTGAAGGTGGTGCAGCGTGTGCCGGTGCGCATCGCCGTTGAGGCCAATCCCGACCAGCCGCTGCGCAGCGGGCAAAGCGCGACGGTCACCGTCGACACCGGCAAGTCGACGCTCGACAAAATGCTCGGCCACTAACCTGTCGGGCGCGGTGCAAGCCGCGCCCTCAACTGATTTTCGGAGCCCAGTGTGGCCAAAGCACCGCAAACCCTTTCCGCCCCGACCGTTGTGGTCAAGCATCGCGGCCTTTTGACCATGGCGCTGATGCTCGGCACCATCATGCAGGTGCTCGACACCACGATCGCCAACGTCGCGCTACCGCACATGGCCGCCTCGCTCGGCGCCGCGCAGAGCGAGATCACCTGGGTCCTCACCTCCTATATTGTCGCCGCTGCTATCGCGACGCCGCTCACCGGCTGGATGAGCGACCGCATCGGGCAGAAGCGGCTGTTCATTTTGTCGGTCATCGGCTTCACGGTGGCCTCGGCCCTCTGCGGCATTGCCACCAGCCTCGACGAGATGGTGATCTTCCGCATCCTGCAGGGTATTTGCGGCGCCATGATCGCGCCCCTGGCGCAGACGGTGCTGCTTAACATCAACCCCAAGGAGCGCATCGGCCAGGCCATGGCCATCTACGGCATGGGCATCATGGTCGCGCCGATCATCGGACCGACGCTCGGCGGCTACCTGACGGAAACCTTCGACTGGCGCTGGGTGTTCCTGATCAACCTGCCGGTCGGCGTGCTCTGCGTTACCATGCTGCTGCTCTATATGCCCGAAACCGCGATCAAGCTTCGCCGCTTCGACTTCTTCGGCTTCGGCATGATCGCGCTCGGGATCGGGGCGCTCCAACTGATGCTCGACCGCGGCGCCGACAACGACTGGTTCAACTCCATGGAGACGTGGATCGAACTCGGCCTGGTGATCGCCGGCTTCTGGGTGTTCATCGTGCATTCGCTGACGTCCAAGACCCCGTTCATCGACCTCTCGATTTTCAAGGACCGCAACTTCACGATGGGGTCGGTGTTCATGTTCATCGTGGGCCTGACGCTGTTTTCCGGCCTCGCGCTGTTGCCGCCGCTGCTGCAGAACCTGATGGGCTATCCGGTGATCTTCTCGTCGGTCATCATGGCGCCGCGTGGCGTGGCGACGATGGCGGCCATGGTCATCGTCGGGCGGATCACCGGCAAGGTCGACGGGCGGCTGATGATGTTGTTCGGCATCGCGCTGATGACCTATTCGCTCTACCTGATGACCGGGTTCAACCTGCAGATGGACTTTTGGCCGGTCATCATCACCGGCGTGATCCAGGGATTCGGCATGGGCTTCATCTTCGTGCCGCTGTCGACCCTCGCTTTCGCGACGATCGCGCCGAGCTTCAGGGCCGATGGCACCTCGATGTTCAGCCTGGTCCGCAACATGGGTCAGGGCGTCGGCATCTCCATGGTGACGGCCGTGCTCTCCAACATGCTGGCGGTGAACCACGCCGAAGTCGGTGAGCGACTGACGGCAACTGCGCCGCAGGTGGCCATCCAGTTCCCGCAACTGCTGACGGGAAACCCGCAGATGACCGCGCTGATCGACCTTCTGGTGCAGCAGCAGGCGGCGATGCTGGGCTATCTCGATGACTTCGTGCTGATGATGTGGCTGAGCGTTCTGGCCATTCCCATCATCCTGCTGCTGCGCGGCAACAAGCCAAAAGCAGCGGCCGCCGGCGCACGCCCCAAGACGGCAGAGGAAAAGGCGCTCGAACGCGCTCACGCCATGGCCGAATAGTTTCGCGTAACGACCTCCAAAGTCGATTCGGCCGTAAGGCGCTCCTCTCACGAGGGGCGCCTTTCTCTTTGCGGGCAGCTGGGCCGGGGGTGCGTCACGCCGTCGCGCATGCCGTTTTGTTGCCGAGAATTAAGGCGCCAGCCATTTTTTGCCACACGATGCGCCGTAGGTTGCGATTCTGGGCGTCCAATGACGCCAATCGTTCAGCTGAATCGCGAGGTTGGCCGTGACGACAAATGATGCCTATCTGACCTTTTCCCGTTTCGGCCTCGGCGCCCGGCCCGGCGACCTAAAGTCCTTTTCCGGCGATCCTAAAGCGGCGCTGGCCGCCGAGATTGCCGATCCGACGTCGCTGTTCCTCGCCGATTCGGACCTGCCGAGCACCGTGGACGCCTTCACGCAGGTTCGGGAGTTCCAAAAGGCCCGCGAATTGCAGCGCAAGCAGGCCGATGCTGCCGCGGGCTTGCCCGCAACCGCCTCCGACATGATGGGCGCGACGGCCAAGGCGGCGGCGCCAGCTGCGGTGGTCGCGGCCGGCGCGCCGGCCAAAATCGCCATGGGCGCCGATGCCATGGGCGGCATGGACGCCGTGCCGGCGCCGGCAGCGAAACCCGTAAAGCCGGGGCCGGACGCCTATAAAACCATCACGCCCAATCCGAGTACGATGATGGATGCCGAGATTGCCGCGCGCATCGACCGGGCGCTTGCCGTTCCAATCGGCTTCGGCGAGCGGCTGGTGGCATTCTGGGCCAACCATTTTGCCGTGCAGATCGCCGCCGACGAGGTCGTGCGGGGGCTTGCCGGCGCCTTCGAGCGGGAGGCCATCCGCCCCTATGTGCTCGGCAATTTCGGCGATATGGCGCTGGCGGCCACGCAGCATCCGGCGATGCTGATGTCGCTCAACAATGCCACGTCGATCGGGCCGAACTCGCCGCAGGGACTCAAGAGCGGCAAGGGCCTCAACGAGAACCACGCCCGCGAACTGATGGAACTGCACACAGTCGGCGTCGATGCCGGCTACACGCAAGCCGACGTAACGAGCTTTTCCAAGGTGCTGACCGGCTGGACTTTCGGGCGCGGCGATAACGAACCGGAAGTCTATGGCCGTTTCGTCTTCCGCAAGTACGCACACGAACCCGGGCCGCAGACGGTGATGGGCAAGGTCTATCCGCAGGAGGGCGTCGATCAGGGGCTGGCAGTGATCGCCGACCTGTCCAAAAGTCCGGCGACGGCGAAGCATATCGCCACCCAGCTCGCGACCTATTTCGTCGCCGATAGTCCCGACCCGGCGCTGGTGAAGCGGCTCGCCGACACGTTCCACAAGAGCGGCGGCAACCTGAAGACGGTGACGCTGGCACTGATCAATTCGCCTGAAGCCTGGGCGGCGCACGCCGAAAAGCTCAGGACGCCGCAGGAGTTTCTGTGGTCGGCGGTTCGGGCGCTAAAACTCGATATCAAGCCGGGCGTGGTCAACCGGACCCTCGCGGACCTCGGACAGCCGCTGTGGAACCCGCCATCGCCGCAGGGTTTCAAGGACGACGCCGCGACCTGGCTCGCGCCGGATGCGATGACCACGCGGGTCGATGTCGCCGAACTGCTCGCCTCGCAGGACAAGACCCTCGGCGATCCCGTCCAGCTCGCCGGCGATGTGCTGGGCGACAAGATGAGTCCCGACACCAAAACCACCGTTGAGCGCGCCGAAAGCCGCGGCCAGGCTGTTGCCTTGCTGCTCATGAGCCCCGAATTCCAGCGGAGATGACGATGAAAAATCCGTTCGTTACCGATGCGATGCTCTGCACCTCCCGCCGGACTTTTCTTGCCGGTGCCGGGGCGCTGACCGCCTGGGCAGTGATGCCGAAATTCGCCTTTGCCGGTCAGACCCGCGATCCGCGTTTCCTCACCATCATCCTGCGCGGCGCGATGGATGGCCTCGCCGTGGTGCCGCCGGTCGGCGATCCGGACTATCCGGCGCTCCGGCGCGATCTCGCCATCGGCACCGGCGATTTTGGGCCAACCCTCTCGCTCGATGGGTTCTTCGGGCTCAATGAGGCGATGCCCGGCTTCCACGCGTTGTACCAGAAGGGCGAGGCACTGATCGTCCATGCCGCTGCCACCGCCTATCGCGACCGCTCGCATTTCGACGGCCAGGACGTGCTCGAAAGCGGCATGATCGGGCCGAAGATGAGCGAAAACGGCTGGATGAACCGGCTGGCGGCGGTAATGCCGAAGGGCGATGGCATCAGGCCGATCAGCGGCCTTGCCGCGACGCCAACCGTGCCTTTGATCCTCCGGGGCGAGGCGCCGACGCTGACCTGGACGCCGCCCGACTTCAAGCCGGCGGGCAGCGACACGATCAGCCGCCTCGTCAGCCTCTATTCGCACCAGGACCCGACGATGGCCAAGGTGCTGAGCGCCGGTGTTTCCACCGACCAACTTGCCGGCGACGGCATCGACCCGATGAAACGACAGGGTGGTCTTGCCGCCTCGTTCAAGCAGGTTGCGGCGGGGTCCGCAAAGATCCTGCTGCAGGAGGACGGCCCGCGCATTGCCGTCCTCTCTTACGACGGGTGGGACACCCACACCAATGAGGGGGCGGAGACGGGACGGCTTTCCACCTTGCTCGGCGCGCTCGACGGCGCGCTGACGGCGCTCGCGGACGGGCTCCAGCCGGTGTGGAAGGATACGGCGATCGTGGTGCTGACCGAATTCGGCCGCACCGCGGCGACCAACGGCAATGACGGCACCGACCATGGCACGGGGACCACGGCCTTCCTGTTCGGCGGCGCGGTCAAAGGCGGAAGGGTGGTTGCAGACTGGCCCGGCCTCAAACCGAACCAACTCTACCAGAACCGCGACCTCGCGCCGACGACCGACGTCCGCGCCATCCTCAAGGGCGTGCTCCGCGATCATCTGGGTGTCGGCGAGCCCGTGTTGACCGCGCAGGTGTTTCCGGATTCGATCGGGGTGAAGGCGCTGGATGGGCTGATCGCCTAAAACTCTACCCTCCTTCCTTCTCCCGCAAGGGGAGAAGGAAGAGCGTGTGCTCTGCATCAATCCGCTACAGCCTGTATGCCTTCTTCGCCAAGCCGTAGGCGAGGTCGGTAGCCAGTTCATGCGCCTCGTCCAGATCCAGCCGGTGATCGGCGACCAGCCGGGCCAGATGGCCGCAATCGACGCGCCTTGCCATGTCGTGGCGGGCGGGGATCGAGAGGTAGGCGCGGGTGTCGTCGTTGAAGCCGACGGTGTTGTAGAAGCCGGCTGTCTCGATGACGCTTTCGCGGAAGCGGCGCATGCCTTCAAAACTGTCGAAGAACCACCAGGGCGGCCCAAGCCGGAGCGCCGGATAGACGCCGGCAAGCGGGGCGAGCTCGCGTGAATAGGTGGTTTCGTCGAGGGTGAAGAGGATGAGCGTCAGCCGGGGATCGGTGCCGACGGCATCGAGCAGCGGCGTTAGCGCATGCACGTAATCGGTGGCCGTCGGGATGTCGGCGCCCTTGTCGGGGCCGTAGGCCTCGAACAGCGACGGACTGTGACTGCGGAACGAACCGGGATGGAGTTGCATGACTAGGCCGTCATCGAGACTCATGCGCGCCATTTCGGTCAGCATCTGCGCCCGGAACAGCTCGGCATCAGCTGAGGTGATCGGCCCGGCTATCAGGCGGTTGAACAAAGCTGCCGCGTCGTCGCGTGCGAGATCGGCGGTGGCGGCGGTCGGATGACCATGATCGGTCGACGTGGCGCCGCGGGCGATGAAATACGCGCGGCGAATGCGGTGGGCTTCGAGGTAGCCCTCCCAACTCACCGGTGTGCCGGCTAAGGCGCAAAGCTGGGCGACCCGTTCGGCAAAACCATCACGGCCGCGATCGGGATCGACAACCGCATCCGGACGGTAGGCGGGCAGCACCCTGCCCTTCCAGCCAGAGGCCTTGATCTGGTCGTGGTACCCAAGAGAATCGAGCGCGCTGTCGGTGGTCGAGATCGCCTCGATGTTGAAGCGCTCGTAGAGCGCGCGCGGCCGGAATTCGGGCGTCTTCAGCGCCGCATCAATGGTGTCGTAGGCGGCGTCGGCGCTCTTCTCGCTGAGGCGCTCGGTGATGCCGAACAGCGTCTCCAGGGAATGCTCCAGCCAGACGCGTGAGGGCGTTCCACGAAAGAGGTGCCAGTTTTTGGCGAACAGCCGCCAGATGGCGCGATTGTCGGTGTTGTGGACGACGCCGCGCTTGTCAGGCACGCCCAAATCTTCGAGCGAAATGCCCTGCGAATAGAGCATGCGGAAAATGTAATGATCGGGCCGCACGAACAGCGACACGGGATCGGAAAACGCCTCGTTCTCGGCATACCAGCGCGGCTCCGTATGCCCGTGCGGCGAGAGGATCGGCAGGCTGGCGACGCCGGCATAAAGCTCGCGAGCAATGGCGCGCGCTTCGGGCTCAATCGGCAGCAGCCTGTCGGGATGCAGGGGCATGGTGGTTTCCTCCTAAGAATAGCTATCGGCCTACCACGGCGTCATTCCCGCGAAAGCGGGAATCTCCGTTTGGACGCGAGTACAGTGTTTGCGATGAAACAGAGATTCCCGCTTTCGCGGGAATGACTCGGCGTCTTAGGCAAGCACCCACGACAGCTCACAATCCCACCCACGGGACCCGCTTCTTTTCGGCTTCATCGATGGCCTCATCGTAACCAGCGTCGGCGTAGCGCATGACGCCGAGCGAGGTGTCGTTGGTGAGGGTATGCTGCAGCCGTTCGTCGGCGGCCGGCGTGCCGTCGGCGATGAGCGTGACGCCCGCCGAGGTCATGTAGCCGGCATAGCCGCCGCCACCGGAATGGATCACCACGAGATCGGCCATCGAGGCGGTGAGTAGCATGGCATCGAGCAGCGGCCAGTCGGCGATGGCGTCTGAGCCGTCCTTCATGTTCTCGGTCATGATGTTGGGGTGCGCCATGGCGCCGGCATCGAGGTGGTCGCGGCTGAAGGCGATCGGCGCTGAAACTTCGCCCGTACGGACAAGTCCGTTGACGGCCAGCGCCAGCGTCGTGCGCTCGACGTGGCCGAGCCAGGCGATGCGCGCCGGCAGACCTTCGAACGGCACGTGTTTGCGGGCGAGGCCGATCCAGTTGGTGACGATTTTGTTGTGCGGAAAGAGTTTCAGCACGAGGTCGTCGATACGCTCGATGTCGGCGCTTTCGCCCGACAACGCCATCCAGCGGAAGGGGCCGATGGCGCGCGAGAACAGCGGACGGAGATAGGCCTCGGTAAAGATCTTGATGTCGAAGGCGTTCTGCACGCCGCCGTTTTTCGCCTGGGTGCGGATGAGGTTGCCGTTGTCAAAGACCTCCGCCCCTGCCTGCTGAAAATCCAGCATGGCGTGGACGTGATCGACGATCGACGCCGTCGAAGCGGCCATCAGTTTTTGCGGATCGGATTTGCGGAGGGCGCGGACTTCGTCGAGCGAAAAACCCTTGGGCACGTAGCCGTAGATCAGGTCGTGCGCTGAGGTCTGGTCGGTGACGATATCGGGGATGACGCCGCGGCGGAAAATCTCGGGATAAACCTCCGCCGCATTGCCGACGAGGCCGATGGAGGTGGCGCGCTTTTCCCGGACGGCCGCCGCGATCATGGCCAGCGCGGCATCGAGGTCTTCGGCGATTTCGTCGAGATAGCCGATGGCCATGCGCTTCTTTGCCCGTTCGGGATCGATATCGACGCAGAGGATCGCGGCGCCAGCCATGCGGCCGGCCAGCGGCTGCGCGCCGCCCATGCCGCCGAGCCCGGCGGTGAGAATGAAGCGGCCGGCAAGCGAGCCGCCGAAACGCTGCTCGGCGATGCGCATGAAGATTTCATAGGTGCCCTGGATGACGCCCTGGCTGCCGATATATTGCCAGGCACCGGCGGTCAGCCCGCCCCAGACGATGAGGCCCTTTTTCTCCAGCTCGTAAAACACCTCGGCCTTCGCCCATTGGCCGACGATGTTGCAGTTGGCCATGATGACCAGCGGCGCCTTATCGTGGGTTTTCAGCACCCCGATGGGCTTGCCGGACTGGATGACCAGCGTCTCGTCCTCCGCCATGGATTTGAGCGTCCTGACGATGGCGTCGTGGCTTTTCCAGTTCCGTGCGGCTTTACCGAGCGCCGCGTAGATCACCAGATTTTCCGGGTCCTCGCCGACCGACAGGACATTTTCGAGCAGCCGGAGAATACCCTCCTGCCGCCAACCCTTGGCGCGGAGCTGGGTGCCATAGGGGACGGGAAAATCCGGATGACGGGAAATGGGCTGGGACATGGGCAAAACCTAGCCCGACGGGCGCGGCAGCGAAACCATAATCAGCTCAGTAAAAATCGAAAACGACGGTGATAAGCGAGATTCTCGGCGGCGGGTCGCATAGTGGGATTGTCCGACACAAGCAGCTTACCTGACGAATTGACCCGCAACGCCAGATCGCGATCCATCCGGAAGACATCGAGCATCACGCTCAAGTCATCACGGGCCGAAAAATGACCGCTATCGAACGCATCGTGAGCATCCGGCCCGAGGGGAAGCAAGTTGTCGCCTTGAAGGCCCGCACGCACGCCCTTCGGCCATATGACTGCAAACGTCAGGGCCGATCCAACGTCCTCGCCGGTCAGAGCACATATGCCTCGCGCCTCTTTACGGACTGCTTCCAGAACGCGTCCCACATCGGCATAACTCGGCGTGCCGTAAATGAATGGCTGGCGAGGCTCCATCATGCCCGCAGGCACGAGCGCAGGCGCGCCGCTCTCGATGATGGCGTCGAACTCGTCGTCGTCCAACATCTGCAAGCGCGTCAAAGTCGTGACGCCGACCGGATATGGAATTTCGGCGGTAAAGACACGAATGTCGGTGAACTCGACTGCGTGCAGGCCGCCTCCGAGCGCCGTGATCGAATGCAGTCGGGCCACGCCAAAGTAACCACCTTGCATTTCGCCGATCCGATAGATCAGCAGGTCTTCATTCAAATGGGGCGACATCGCCAAGACGAGCGCCGGGTCGACTTCATATCCCCCCATCAATTCCCAAATGTCGATAGAACCATCAATCGCAAACGCAAGCTTCACCACGGGCGCCCCCTTTGACATAGGTCAACTACCATAGGGTCAACTGCGTATCTACCGGTGCAACTACGTACGTAATAATGCTTAGCTAGATTGATCCAGACGAGGGATCATCGCCGCCCACGTCCTCCCCCGCTGCGCGGGAGAGGATGCGGCTGCGGTCGCACCTCGCCGCTCAGTCCCACCCTTCGCTCTTGTCGCGTTTCGGCTTCACGCCATCGAGAGCATATTTCGCCAGCTCGATGCCGAGGGCTTTTTCGACCGGCGGATAGACCGCCGCGTCGATCACAGAGGAGGCGAGCGGGATCAGCTTCTTGGGGACGTGGAGGATGAAAACGTACATGCCTTCCCGCATCTGGCCGGCCGAGAGCGGCGTGCCGGAAGCATCAAGCGTAGCGATGATGTCGGGGAAAGTCGCGAGGCGGTTTCCGCCAGCATCGTCGATCGCCATATATTCGTTCATGGTGTGGATGGTGACGGCCTTATCGCCCTCGCCGATGGCGAACTTGCCGATGTCGAAAGCCTCTTTGGTATAGACGAGGTCTTTTTTGGCCACCGTGCCTTTGGCGAGGATGCTGCCACCGGTGGCTTTGACGATGGCGTCGATCACCGCGGAGCCGCCCTTGGCTTCGGCCGCGATGATGGCTTCCCCGAGCGCCAGCGCCAGCGAAATGCCGCCGAGAGCTGCGTTGTCTCGGACATATTTGGCGCGCAGCGGATTGCGGCAGGAGGCGATGAAGCCGCCGGACATATCGGACGCGGTGCGCAGGATCGGCGAGATTTTGGCCGTGGCGCCGCGCACCACCAGCTCGATGTAGCGGTTTCCGGCGCGGTTGCCGCCGACGGCGGTCTGGATCATCTGCTTGGGCGAACCGGCCATGCCGATCGAACCCATGTCGCCCGTCGGGTGGGCGCGCATGTCGCCCACGGCATCGACCACCTTGGTGCCGAGCACAGCAGAGGGCAGCCAGGCGTTGAGCGTCGAGGATTTGCCGTTCTGGCCGATGATGAGGCCGGAGAGCTTTTCGCCGAGCGCCTCCTGCAGCAGTTCGACGGCCTTGATATAGTCGCGGCCCTGCATCTCCCAGGCCGTCATCGAGGCCGGCGCACCAATCGCGGCGGCGGTTGCCACCCAATCCTTCGGCTTCAGCTCCTCGATATCGACCAGTTCGGGCTTGCCGACGCTGACGGCGGCATAGCCCAGCATGCGGCCATGGTCCGCCCAACCGCCGCCGCCCGCGGCATAAACCGAGCCGCCCTTGACCGCCGGTTCGACATCTTTTTCGGTGAGAATTCGACCCAAGACTTACTCCACTCAGATTCCGCGACCGTGGCCACCCCTCATCCGCCCTGCGGGCACCTTCTCCCACAAGGGGAGAAGGAAGTCGGCGGCGAGGTTGCGCCCTCTTCCTTCTCCCCTTGTGGGAGAGGGTGGATCGGCCGATAGGCCGAGACGGATGAGGGGTGAGCCGCAAACTCGGCCTAGCCCTTATCCAATTTCTTCACCGCCTCCAGCAGCACCGCGGCGCCGAGGGCGATGTCGTCGTTTTCCGCGAACTCGTCCGGGGTGTGGCTGCGCCCACCGAGGCACGGGATGAAGATCATCGCTGCCTTGGAGATGCGCGCCATCCAGGCTGTGTCGTGGCCAGCGCCCGACGCCATGCGGCGATGGCGGGCACCGACCGCGTCGGAGGCGGCGTCAAGGATATCAAGCACATCGGCATCGCCCGGTGTCGGCAAATTATCTGAAATGGTAACCGGGGGCGCAATGGTGACGCCGGTTTCGGCCGCAACGGATTTCGCCAGATCGGCGACCTCGCCGACAAAGGCCTCCATGTCCGGGCGGATTTCGGCACGGGCGTCGATCAGCAGGCGCACGCGGGAGGGGATGACATTGGCGGCGTTGGGCTCGATCTCGAACTCGCCGACGGTCGCCGCGAAATGGGTCGGGCCTTTGGCGCGGGCCGTGGCGATAGCCTCGACACCGAGCACGAGGCGCGCCGCGGCAGCCAGTGCATCGAGGCGATGCCCCATGCGGGTCGTGCCTGCATGATCGGCGCGGCCTTCGACGATGATCTCGATGCGGGTGATACCGGCGATGGCGGTAATGACGCCGATGTCCTCGTGCGCCTCCTCAAGCACCGTGCCCTGCTCGATGTGAAGTTCGAGGAAAGCCTTGATGTCGGTGCGCGGCGGCTCGGTCAGCACGCGATCTGCATCGCCGCCAACCTCGACGATACCGGAGCGGAGCGATTTGCCCTCGACCTCGCGGGCGAGCATTTCCGGCTTGAGCTGGCCGCTCATGCCGCGGCTGCCGACGCAGGAAATGCCGAAGGCCGAAACCTCTTCGGCGAGGAAATCGATGATCTCCAAATCGTGGTCGAGGGCGATGTTCTGGTCGTGCAGGGCACGCGCAACTTCGAGCGCCGCCGAGACGCCGGCGATGCCATCAAAGCGGCCACCGGAGGGCACCGTGTCGGAGTGCGAGCCGACCATGATGGTGCCGTGGCCGGGACTTTTGCCGCGGCGGCGGCCGATGAGGTTGCCGGCGGCGTCGATGCGAGTTTCCAGACCCGCGGCGTGAAAGCGGCGGACGAGGTATTCGCGGCCCTTGAGGAACATCGGCGTGAATGATCGCCGCGTCCATGGCTGATCCGGCTCGGTGATGGCGGCGAGGTCGGCAATATCCTCAGCGATGCGGGCGGGGTTGACGGCGAGGTTGCGGGTCATCGGCCTACCGCCTCGCCTCCGGCCTGACGAAGCGCCCCGTCCCCGGTTCCGCCAGCACGTTGGCGCCGTCAAACGCCAGTTTGCCGCGGAGCCAGGTGGCGTCGATGGTCCAGGGGAGTTCGATGCCGTTGTAGGGAGACCAGCCGACGACGTTGTGACCGCTGGCGGCTGCGTCGTAGATCTTGGGGCGATTCACCAGCACGGTGACGTCGGCGTCCTTGCCGACTTCCAGCGCGCCCTTCCGGTAATCGAGCCGGAAGTGTCTTGCGGGATTTTCGGCCATCAGCTTTGCGGCCCAGGTGAGCGAAATGTTGCGCTCCAACGCGCCTTTGACGAACAGCGGCACCATCGCTTCGAGGCCGGGCACGCCTGAGGAATTGGCGAACATATCGGGCCTGGTTTTGCGCTCTTCCGACCAGCTCACATGGTCGGTCGAGACCAGCGTGACGTTGCCGGCGGCGACCTGCTGCCAGAGTTTTTCGACTTCGGCACGCGGGCGGATCGGCGGGTTGATCTTGGCCTTGCCGCCGAGGCGCTTTACGTCGTTTTCCTCGTCGAGCACGAGGTAGTGGATGCAGCACTCGATGGTGGCCGCAAAACCGTCGCGGCGGTAGCTGGCGGCGATGTCGTAGCCGCGGCTCAGCGAGCAATGAACGACGTGAGCGGGGCAGCCGGTCTGCGCGCCGGTTTCGTAGATCTGGAGCGTCGCCAGCAGTTCGGTCAGGGGTGGCCGCGACAGGCCGTGGGCGCGCCAATCGGTGATGCCCTGCGCCTTTACTTTCTCGATGGCGGCCCGGACGAATTCGTCGTCTTCGTTGTGAACGCCGGCAACGAGGCCTGTTGGCGCGATCGCTGCGAAACATTCGGCCAGCAGCATCGGCGGGATGCGGGGGAAGCGTTTCGGGTCGGTGCCGAACGTCGAGAACTTGAACGCCGCGACGCCGGCCTCGACCATTTCGGGAATATGGGTTGCGCCGTCTTCCGGATCGATGGTCCCATAAAGGGCGAAATCGACGCGGGCCTGCGGCGAAGCGTGGGCGATCTTCTTGCGGACATTTTCGGCGGAGGTGACGACGTTGCCCTCGTCATAGGGCATATCGACAATGGTGGTGACGCCGCCGGCCGCCGCCGAGCGGGTGGACCAGATGAAATCCTCCTGATCCTTCTGACTCAGCGAATGGGTCTGCGCGTCGATCGCGCCGGGGAGGATCAGGGCGTTGCCGAGGTCGTGGCGATCGCGGGCCGCGGGCGCGCTGCCCTCGCCGATTGCGGCGATTTTCTCGCCGAAAATCGCCACATAGCCGCGCTCGAGGATCCGGTCGGGCAGCACCAGCGTGCCGATGAGAACTGTATCGAAGTCGGCCATTTTTACCTTCGTAGCGCACTCAATTGCCATTTATGGCACGGCGTCATTCCCGCGAAAGCGGGAATCTCTGTTTCATCGCAAATGCTGCGCTCGCCATAAACGGAGATTACCGCTTTCGCGGGAATGACACCGTGGTTGGGAAACGGTTGAAGCGGCTAAGCGCTGGCCGGTCGCCCACTGCTGCGCGCCGTCATGCCGCGCTCGATCGCCGACAGGGCGTCGTAGATCAAAACTGCCAGGACGGCAACGATCAGGCCCCCCTGCAGTACCCAGGCGGTGTTGTCGGTCGTGAGGCCGGCGATGATAACCTCGCCGAGCGTATGGGCGGCGACCGTCGAGCCGATAGTCGCGGTCGCCATCGAAACCACCACCGACAGGCGGATACCAGCAAGGATGATCGGCAAGGCGAGCGGCAGTTCGACCTGCACGAGCCGCTGCCAGCCGGTCATGCCGACGCCGAGCGCCGCGTCGGCAACGTCGGGCGGCAGCGTGGTGAGGCCGGTCAGGGCGTTCTCGAAGATCGGCAGCAGGCCATAGAGGAACAGCGCGATGAGCGTCGGCGCGGTGCCGAAACCGAGCAGTGGCACGGCAATCGCCAGTACGGCGACCGGCGGAAAGGTCTGGCCGAGATTGGCGAGGCTGCGCGACAGCGGCAGGAACTCGCGGCCGGATGGCCGGGTCACCAGAATGGCGAGGCCAACGGCGACGATAGTCGAGGCGATCGTCGCGGCGAGCACGATTTCGATGTGACTGAGCGCCAGATCAAGCAGGCTGTTCTGCGTGTAGATCGGTGGCTGGCCGGGTTTGGTCAGCGGCGCGAGCAGGCCGGCAAAACTCTGCGGCGTCAGCAGGAAGGCGATCAGCAGCGCCAGGACGACAAGGCGAATGCCGGTGCCAAGGAGGTGCTTCACGCCGGCCTCGCCGCGCGCTGTTCGAGGTCGCGCAGCGTCACCATGCCGATGATCGCCCCGCTCGGGCCGGCAACCGGCAGCGTCGTGCGGCGCGACCAGAGGCACTCGGCATAGGCGTCGCGCAGCGACATGCCAGCGGGCACCGGCTCGCCCTCCGCCTCGCCCTGATGGGCGATCTCGCCGACCGTCGACAGCGACAGCAGGCGGAATGGCCGCTCGCCGGTGCCGATCAGCTGATCGACGAACTCCGTCGCCGGGTGAGCGATGATCTCTTCGGGCGTGGCGTATTGCAGCAACTTGCCCTGATCCATCACGGCGATGCGGTCGCCGAGGCGGATCGCCTCTTCCATGTCGTGGGTAACGAGCACGACGGTGGTCTTGAACTGCTTCTGGATGGCCAGGAGATCATCCTGCGCCTTGGCGCGGATGATCGGATCGAGCGCGCCGAACGGCTCATCCATCAGCAGCACTTTTGGGGCAGCCGCCAGGGCGCGCGCCACACCGACGCGCTGCTGCTGCCCGCCGGAAAGCTCGGCCGGCATGCGATTGCGGAACTGGCCGGGATCGAGCTGGAAGAGGTGCAGCAATTCATCGACGCGGGAATCGATCTTGCCGCGCTGCCAGCCGAGCAATTGCGGCACCGTGCCGATGTTCTGGGCGACCGTGCGGTGCGGGAAAAGGCCGTTGGCCTGAATGGCGTAGCCGATACGGCGGCGCAGTTCGTAAGGCGGGGTGTCCCGCGTATCGAGGCCATTAAGCCTCACGCGGCCACCGGTCGGCTCGACCAGCCGGTTGATCATGCGCAGCAGGGTGGTCTTGCCGGAGCCGGAGGTGCCGACGATGACGGCGATCTCGCCCTCATCGACATTGAGCGAGACGTTGTCGACGACTGTGGTGCCGTCATAAACCTTGGTCAGGTCGTCGATCTCGATCATGGCTCGCGGCTCCTGACGCTTGTCATTTCCACCAGTGCATCGAGCACGATCGCGGCGGCGAAAGCCAGTACAACGGTCGGCACGGCACCGAGCAGCACGAGGTCGAGCGCCGTCTGGCCGATGCCCTGGAACACAAAGACGCCGAAGCCGCCGCCGCCGATCAGCGCGGCAACGGTTGCGAGCCCGATGTTCTGCACGAGGACGATGCGGATGCCGGTGAGAATGACCGGAAAAGCCAGCGGCATTTCGACCTGGAACAGGCGCTGCCGATCGGTCATGCCCATGCCGCGCGCCGCGTCGTTGGCGGATGGTGGTACGCCAAGCAGGCCAACGACCGTGTTGGCGACCACCGGCAGCAGCGAATAGATGAAGAGCGCCACCAGTGCCGGCGTGAAGCCGATACCCGAAACGCCGATCTCCTTGGCCCCGGGGACGTTGGCGGCGATCCAGGCGAGCGGGGCGATCAGGAGCCCGAACAGCGCGATCGAGGGAATGGTCTGCACGCCGTTGAGGATGTTGAGGACGACCGTCCTCAACCTCGGCACGCGATAGCTCAAGATGCCGAGCGGCACGCCGACGACGACGGCGGCGACGAGCGAGCCGAAGGCCAGGACTATGTGGGTCAACCCCTCACGCCAGAAAGCATCGGCGCGGACGAAGTATTCCTTCATGATGGAGAGGCCGTTCCAATCGCCGCTCAGCATGATCGCGGCGATGGCGATGACGGCGAGGATGAGAATGCCGATGCGCGACAGCGGTTTCAGCCTGAGACGAGTCAGAGCATCGGCAGCCAGCAGCAGGTAGCCGAACAGCAGGACCCAGAAGCCGGCGCCGGGCGAGATGCGGACCAGCGTATTGCCGGCCGGCGTCAGGTGGGCCGCGGTCAGCCCGATGAAAATGAACAGGACGGCGAGCGCCACGGCGGCCATCAGCAGCCGCCAGAACGTCGCCGTGCGGTAGAAGATCACCGGCAACGAAATGGCGATAACCGCCGACAGCAGGATCGACTGCCACGGCGGCAGCGCATCGAAGACGATGCGGCTCTGCCCCTGCACGATGCGGTTGGCCTTGAAGGTAGCAAAGGGCAGAAACACCCACGCCGCCGCGACGATAAGCGCGATGAGCACGCCAAGCTTGTCGATGACGGGGGTGCGGGCGCGAGCAAGTGGTGAGGCGATTGCTGTCAAAGCAAAGCCTCCGGCTGTGGCAAGGCCCCCTCACCCGGTCCTTCGGACCGACCTCTCCCCCAGAGGGAGAGGTGAACGACGGCAAGACCTCGCCACAACGTCACCTCTCCCTGGGGGGAGAGGTCGACGCGGAGCGTCGGGTGAGGGGGCCTTTGTTTGGCTGCCAACAAGGCCCCCGTCTCCCTTATTTCACGATGCCTTGGGTCTTCAGCCAGTCAGCGGCGACGGCGGCGGCGGCTTCGCCGCCAACCTGCACGCGGCCGTTAAGCGTCTGCAGGGTTTTGAGGTCGAGCTTGGCAAAAACCGGCGCCAAAATCGTCTCGATCTGCGGGTATTGCTTCAAGACCGCCTCGCGGATGATCGGAGCCGGATTGTAAACCGGCTGCACGCCCTTGTCGTCAACGAGCGCCACGAGATTGGACGGTGCAATGCCGCCATCCGTGCCATAGACCACCGCCGCATTCGCGCCGGAAGTCTGGTTGGCCGCCGCCGCGATAAAGGCCGCCGTATCGCCACCCGACAAGGTGATGAGTTGATCGGGCTTCAGGGTGAAGCCATAGGTCTTCTCGAAGGCCGGCAGGGCGGCGGGCGAGGAGACGAATTCAGCGGAAGCCGCCAGCTTGATGTTGCCGCCGCCGGAGACGAATTTGCCGAAATCGGACCACGTGACGATCTTGTTGGGTTCGGCAACGTCCTGCCGGATCGCCACGCCCCACGTGTTATTGGCGGGCGCCGGGGTCAGCCAGACGATCTTGTTCTGCTCATAATCGAGCTTCTTGACCTCGGCATAGCCCTTGGCCGCGTCGTTCCAGAGCAGCGGATCAGCACCGGCTTCCTGCGTCAGAAAGAACGCGCCGTTGCCGGTATATTCGGGGTAGATGTCGATCTGGCCGGCGGTAATGGCCGACCGGACGACTTTGGTGTTGCCGAGCTGAACCTTGTCGGTCACCGGTATGTTATTGGCCTTCAACACCTGCAGGATGATGTTGCCGATCACCCCGCCTTCGGTGTCGATCTTGGAGGAGACCACGACCTGCGCCTGGGCGGCAGAGACTGTGAACGCCAACGCGGCGAGGGCAGCGATAAGCTTCGTCGAAAACCGCATGATGCACTCCACTGGTTTGTTTTATCTGGTGATTTACTTGTCCTGACCGTACGGCCAAGTTGGGCGTAACCCTATACGGTTATTGGCGATTGACCAGAGACTCTGGTTCTATTGAACGGGGCCGAGCGCGAAAAAGTCGTCCAGATCGGGGATGGGTGCCTGAGAAATCAGTTCGCCGAGGGTCAGTTCCGACGCCAGGTCGTTTTCGATGGCTTCGACTTCGGCCGAGAGCGGCCGATCGACACGGTAGAATTCGGCGTGTTTGCGGGTGCGCTCGTAAATCATCCGCGGAATGCCGCGGGGACGGTCGCCGAGCAGGTCCATGGCCTGCGCGGACAGCAGCGCTTCGAGCGCCGCCAAACGGCGCAGCGCCCGAACCTGCCGCTCGAAACGCTCGACCACCAGCGGCAAAAACGCTGCTTCGTCCTCGAGACCGGTCGCCACGACGAGCGAGGTCGCCGAAACCGGGTTCGCCATCGACAGCACGCGGGCGAAGAGTTCGCCGGCCAGCTTGATGATGGGGCCAAAGCCGGTGGCGATGGCGCCGGGCGGCACGAGGTTGATCGGCAGGTCGCGCCGCACGCCGTTGCCGAGCAGCACGCAGCGGTTGAATGAGTTGCGCGCGGCGTGCGCCATGGTGAGTTGCACAGTCTGCAAATAGACGGTGACGTCGAGCGGCAGCGAACCGCCGGACGTCAGCACCTCGCCTTCGACCACGACCGGATTGTCGTCGGTGCGGCCTGTCGCAGCCAGAATGGTGCGGCCGCAGACCATCAGGCTGTCAAACGCCGTGCCGAACACCTGCGCCATCATCCGCAAACTCAAGGGATCCTGGACGTGCGTGGCGTTGGGCCAGGTCCAGCCCATGGCGTTGCGATAGAGCCAGCCGCCGATTTCGGCCTCACGCTCGGTGCCGACATGGGCGACGGCCTTCCACGGATCGCGCGAAGCGCCGAGCGCCCCAGCGGTGGTGAGGCTGGTGGCGAGGAGCGTGCGCACGGCGCCGGCGGCAGCGCGGGTCGCCTCGGCGGCGGCCGCGAAGCCGACGGCG